>Ga0070705_100000090_pt1 | contig 50516 bp, 50 predicted proteins | sample KBSK5253metaG_FD_65455 | JGI IMG/M metagenome (GOLD analysis project Ga0070705, IMG submission 65455) | Corn, switchgrass and miscanthus rhizosphere microbial communities from Kellogg Biological Station, Michigan, USA - KBS K5-25-3 metaG | ecosystem: Host-associated > Plants > Roots >... | reverse complement strand
CATGCGAGCTTCGGCGCTGCCCTTCTGCTCACATATCCCGCGCGGCGCGCCTGGTCGGCAGGCGCGTTGGCGGCGCTGCTGACCTTCTCCACGCTCGGGCTGTCGGATCACTGGCGCGCTTGGCGCCGCGTACAGGATGACACCATCGCGGCACTGCGGCGCGATTCCGCGCTCGCTTCCGGGCAGCTCGGCACGGACACGCTGTTCGTTACCGGAAACGCCTACAGCAGGCTCGGCGCGATGGCGCATATCGATTTCCTCTCCCAACCCGGCATCGCCGACCCCGTGTTCCGCATTGCGCTCGGCGAGCGCAAGACCTTCCGCGTCGTGCCGCTGAGATCGCGCTTCCTCGCCGAGCCGCGCGCGCTCTTCGATCCGAGACTCAACGCGCGCTATCCGATCGGCGCAAGCGTGCCGGTCTATGACGCGCAAGCCGCCGAATTGCGGCGCATCGATGCCGCCGACATGCCTTCGCTCATCGCCGACCTGGAGACGCCCACGCGGCACTGGATCCAATTGACGCAAAGCGAGTCGCTGCGCGACTTGGTCCTGCGCTGGATGCCGCAGTTCCGCGACATGCGGCGCTAGCTCGCAGCCGCCGCGGCGTGCGCGAGGCGGATCGCCGGGACGGGAAACGCGAACGGCGGCGACAGTTGCTCCAAGCCCAGCCGCGCCGCCACATCGAGCAGCGCGTCCAGCCGCGCGTGCTTGAGGAGCTTGCGCAGGCTCGGCCACTGGCGATCGGTCTCCAGGCTGCAGAGCCTGAAACCGGACCTGCGCAGCGCGGACTCGCACCCCCGGCGCGTGGGGAAAACGTCGATTGAGGGCGTGAACATCCAGTAGTGGCGCCCGTAGGCGCGGGCGAGCCAGTGGCCGGAGTCCGGAAAATTGAACAACAGCAGGCCGCCCGGGCCAAGATGGGCGCGCATCTTGACGAGCGACTCGTGCGGGCTCGGCAGGTTGCAGAACGTGCCGAGCATCAGGACGAGGTCGAAGCGCCGCGCTCCCAGGTCGCACGCAAGGAATTCCCCCTGTCCGACCTCGAGTCCGTACTCGCTGCGCGCGAAGTCGGCGAACTTGCGTGACAAGTCGATGCCGGTCACATCGCAGCCGTGATCGCGCAGGACGCGAAGGAGGCTTCCGGTCGCGCAGCCGATCTCGAGGACCTTCGAGCCGGGAGGCGCGACCCGCCGCAGCGTGCGCCGCCAGCGGTACTCGGCCTCGCGCAGGCGCTGCGGCTCGTCGGCGAAGTAGTCCGCGTAGGCCGCGCCGGGCGCGCCGCGCGAGCCGAAGTAGGCCGGCGATTCGAACCACGCGGCGAGCGATTGCGCCGTGATGCGCGGCGACTGGCACCAGCTGCGACAGCTCGCGCACCGGAGGAAAGACACCTCTCCGGGCGGATAGCTCCTTACGACGCGCGCGAGTGCGGCATCGAGCGTCGCGCCGCAGATGCACGCGTCGCGCGGCGCATACGCGAACGCATTCATCGCCTCGCGCTTGCGCTTTCTCCCGCGGCGCGCTGCTCCGCGGCCTGCCGCCGAACCGGCTCGTGCACGCTGTCCACGACGTAGGGCTGACGCTTCCTCGATTCGTCGAGAATTCGCAGCAGATACTCGCTCACGATGCCCATCGAGAACAGGATCATCGAGCCTATCAGGGTCAGCAGCCCGACCACCGTCATCCAGCCCGGCGGCGCGGACTGGTACAGCGCCCATTGCGCGAGCAACACCAGGAGATAGACCAGGCAGGCGAGCGCCATGGTGAGCCCGAATACCGTGATCAGGCGCGCGGGAAGATGGGTAAACGCGATCAGCGTGTCGATGGTGAAGCCGACCTTGCGCAGCAGGCTCCACTGCGAATTTCCTTTGGCGCGCAGCGCGCGCGTCATGGGCAGGCGCTCGGGCCGGTAGCCGAGCCAATAGATGAGCAGGAAGATCGACGAGTTCTTTTCGTTGATGCCGTTGATGGCGTCCACCAGCTGGCGGTCGAGCAGGCAGAAATCGTAGCCGAGCGGCGGGAAGTCCTGGAAGGCGAAGCGCTGGACCAGGCGCCAGTAGATGCTGGAAACGGCCCGATGCCAGCGTCCCTCGGAGCGCTCGGTGCGCTCCGCGATCACGTACTTCGCGCCCCTTTCCCAGGCGCGGACCATCTCGACGAAAAGCTCGCAGGGCTCCTGCAGGTCGGCCGAGATGATGCCGACGCAGTCTCCGGTCGCGTAGCGCAGCCCAGCCTGGATCGCCGGCGTCTGGCCGAAGTTCCGCGTCAGCTTGACGATGCGGATGTCGGCGCCGTCCCGCGCCTGCGCCTGCAGCAGCAGCTCGAGCGAGCCGTCGGTCGAGCCGTCGTCGACGAACACCAGCTCGACCTCGTGGCGCGGCAGCGCCTTACGCAGCTCCAGCAGGCGCGGAATCGTGTCGGGCAGGTTCGGCTGGTTCTGAAACACCGGAATCACTACCGAGAAGCGGGCTGCGCGCATCAGTTCCCCTGCGCGAGCGCCGGTGAGAGCGTGCTCGCACGCCAGGCCCACACGTAGCGCCCGGCTTCCGGGCCGGTGTGTGCGATCAAGTCGACGATCGACACCGCGTGCTCGAACGGCGGAAAGAACTGCGCATATTCGGGATAGCCGGCATAGTCCTTCCATGCGAGGGCAATGCCCTCTCCGGCGAAGCGGTCCGCGTCGAGGTAGGCCTTCCCCGCGGGTCCCGAGAGATAGCTCGTGCCGCCGACCGCGCGGACGAGCTCGATCACCCGTTCGGTGCTGCGCGCCGTGCTCGGATAGTCGCAGGACGAGGCGATGCGCGTGCGGATGCCGAGGAAATCGCGCGCGATGATGCCGATGAGATGCTGGTTGAGCTCGGAGAGCGTGCGCCAGCGGCGCGTACCGTACGCGTCGCGCAGCAAGGGCTCGAGCCGCGCGAAAAACGGCGCCCTGCCGAGATACTGGCGCAGGGTCTTCCAGTGCCGCGCCTGCCACGCCGCGTCGGTAAGCACCATCTCCCGGATGCTGCGCTTGTGGCCCGGACCGACCGGGACCGTGAGCCACTTGAGTCCGTCGTTGGTCTTGATCTTGTTGCGGTTGCACCAGCTTCCCGAGGAGAACTGCGCGTCGTCGTAGAACACGAACACGTCGGCGTCGCGCATCAGGTCGAAGTAGCCTTTCCACGGCAGGTACGCCGACTGGTTGATGACGACCCGGGTCACGGCCGCGGCGCCAGTTCCTCGACCATGTCGGCGTAGCTCCGCCCCTGCCATGGCCAGCGCGTCTGGCGCCAGTCGGGGCACTGACCGCAGAACGCGTGCCGCGCGAAATCGTTCTCGAGGTGCGCCTGCCTGAGCTTGCGGTAGACCTCGCCCTGCCACACCTCGCGGATCGTGGTTTCCCGGTAGTCGGCGAGCGCCGAGCCGTGGGTCCAGTCCTGCGGGCAGAAGGCGAGCGCGCCCCGGGGATTGAGGAGGATCCGCTCCCAGGGATAGAGGCAGGGGTAGCGCGGCGCGGCGCCCTGCTCGCGTTTCATCATGTGGGCGATGACCGGGACGCCGCCGGCGGCCGAATGCAGCCGCCGGATCACCACCCGATCGGCGCCCTCGGCGCGCCAGAAGCGCTCGAAAGCCTCGGCCTCGCCGCGGTTCCGCTCCTGCTCCACGAAGCTGACTGCGATTCTCGTGACTGCGCCGGTTTCCTGCTTCATGCGGATGAGCGAGCGCACGTTGTCCCTCGTCACGGGAAGCCTGCCGTTCACCCGGACTGCCGCGTAGGTCGCCTCCTCCAGGGCGTCGATGCTGACGTCGACGAGGTGCAGGCCCGACTCGAGCAGCTTGCGCACGCGCTTCTCGTTCATCGTCGTGCCGTTGGTCGTGAGGGTGACGAACACGCCCGAGCGCCGCACCGCGTAGTCGAGCATGTCGTAGATGCCCGGATGCACGAGCGGCTCGCCATTGCTCGTGTAGCGGATGTAGAGCGTGTGCCCGCGGCCGTGCTCGGCCACTTCGTCCACCATTTTCGCGTTGAGCGCGGGCTCGAGGAAAGCGCCGGAGTAATGGGGCGACTTCTTGAACTCCGGGTGCGGGCAATGGACGCACGCGAGGTTGCACACCTCGGCGGCGTCGACGACGACCTGCGAGGGAAACTCGCGCTTCAGCCTGCCCTGAAAGCCGTACCGGGGATCCATCAGGCGATCAGCGTGCGCAACTCGCGCACGACTTCGAGCGCATCCTCGCGCGACATCGCCGCGCCGATCGGCAGCGTGAGGATCGACGCCGCGACCTCCTCGGTCACCGGAAGTGGCGGGTGCGGCGCCGCGGGTGCGTAGAGCGGCATCCTGTGCAGCGGCGCATAGTGAACCGATGCGCCGAGATTTTTTGCCCGGAGGGCGGCGACGAGCTCGTCGCGCGCCATCCCCGGCCAGCCCTGTCTCGCCCGGATGACGAAGAGGTGGCGCGCGTGGCGCTCGCCGGTGCAGTCGCGCTGGAAGCGCACCGGCTTCAGGTCCTTGAGGGCCTCGAAGTAGACCCGCGCCACCTCGCTGCGCGTCGCCGCGAACTCGCCCTGCCGGCGCAGCTGCACGCGGCCCAGGGCGGCCTGCAGGTCGGTGTAATTCATCTTGTAGCCGAGGTCCTCGAGCGCGCCGCTCAGGAGCAGGCTTTTCGGCTGCGTGAAGCGCTTCCAGGCGTCGATCGGCAACGCGTGCTGCCTGAGCGAGGCGACGCGCTCGGCCGCGTCCCGGTCGAAGAACGCAATCGCGCCGCCCTCGGCGGTCGACAGGTTCTTGTTGGCGTAGAAGCTGAAGCACACCGGGTTTCGCGACGAGCCCACCGGGCTGCCGTCCGGATAGCGCGCCCCCAGCGCGTGAGCGGCGTCCTCCACGATCGCGATCTCGGGCGGCAGCGCTCGGCGCAATGCGGCCACGTCCACTGCGTATCCCGCGAAGTGCACCGCCATGACGGCCCGCGTGCGCGAAGAAAGCCGTGCGGCGACGCTCTCGGGCGACACGCATAGCGTCTCCTCATCCACGTCGCAGAATACCGGGCGCGCTCCGAGGTAGAGCGCCGCGTTTGCCGTGCTGCACCACGTCAGGCTGGGGCAGATCACCTCGTCGCCCTGGCGCACGCCCGCCGCGAGAAGCGACAGAAACAGCGCCGAGGTGCAGGAATTGACGGTCACGACGTGCGGCGCGCCCACGAAATCGGCGAGCTCGCGCTCGAACGCGAGCGTCTCGGGCCCCATTCCGACCCAGCCGGAGCGCAGCACCCGGACGAGCGCCTGCTCCTCCTCGTCGGAGAAATTGGGGCGGCCGAAGGCAAGGTAAGAAGTGCGCATCACCTGGGTGTACACCGCGGCCCGTCGCGTGATTCCAGGATGCCGGATTCGATCATAGCGTCGCGCGACCGGTTCTACTACCATCGGACAAAGAGCGTACTCGCGTGCTGATCGATTTCTTTCTCAAGCTGAAATCGCACCGGCTTCCGGTGTCGATCAAGGAGTACCTTACCCTGCTCGAGGCGATGGACAGGGGCGTGATCGGCCCGTCGGTGGACGATTTCTACTACCTCTCGCGCGCGACCCTGGTGAAGGACGAGTCGAATTATGACAAGTTCGACCGCGCCTTCGCCGAGTTCTGGCAAGGCGTTGAGACCCTCTCCGGCATCGAGTCGCAGATCCCGCTCGAGTGGCTGCTGAAGCAGGTCGAGCTCACCCTCACCGAGGAAGAGAAGAAGCAGATCGAGGCGCTCGGCGGGTGGGAGAAACTGATGGAAACCCTCAGGCAGCGGCTCGAGGAGCAGAAGGGCCGCCACCAGGGCGGCTCGAAGTGGATCGGCACCGGCGGCACCTCGCCGTTCGGCGCCTATGGCTACAACCCCGAGGGCATCCGCATCGGGCAGGACCGCTCGCGCAACCGCAGCGCGGTCAAGGTCTGGGACCAGCGCGAATACCGCAATCTCGACGATTCCGTGGAACTCGGCACACGCAACATCAAGGTAGCTCTGAGAAGATTGCGCAAGTTCGCCCGCGAAGGCGCGCCCGATGAATTCGATCTCGATACGACGATTTCCCAAACCGCCCGAAAAGCGTATCTCGACATCCACATGCGGCCCGAGCGCCGCAACGCGATCAAGGTGCTGATGCTGATGGACATCGGCGGCACCATGGACGAGCACGTGAAGCTTGCCGAGGAGCTGTTCTCGGCGGCGAAGACCGAGTTCAAGCACCTCGAGTTCTACTACTTCCACAATTGCCTCTACGACTTCGTGTGGAAGGACAACCGCCGGCGCCATTCCGAGCGCACCCGCACCTGGGAGCTGCTGCACAAGTACGGCCACGACTACAAGGTGATCTTCGTCGGCGACGCGACCATGAGTCCCTACGAGATCCTGCAGCCCGGCGGCTCGGTGGAGTACTTCAACGACGAGCCCGGCGCGGCGTGGATCAAGCGCGTCACCGACGTGTACGCGAAATGCGTCTGGCTCAACCCGGAGCCCGAGGAGATCTGGCCCTACCGGCAGTCGATCGCCATCATCAAGGAACTCGTGAACGGACGCATGTACCCCACGACCCTCGGGGGCCTCGAGCGCGCCATGCGGGTCCTCGCGAAGTGAAAGGCCTCAAGAGCCTGCTGCGGCGGCGCTTCGGCCTGCGCGGCCTGCGCCCGGGCCAACGCGAGGTCATCGACAGCGTGCTCGGCGGGCGCGACACCCTCGCGATCATGCCCTCGGGCGCCGGCAAGTCGCTCTGCTACCAGCTGCCGACGCTGCAGATGCGCGGCACCACGATCGTGGTATCCCCGCTGATCGCGCTGATGAAAGACCAGTCCGACAAGCTCGAGGAGCGCGGCGTCGACGCGGCGGCGGTGAACAGCGCGCTTTCCGGGCGCGAACGGCGCGAAGCCATGCGGCGCATCCGCGGCCGCAAGGCCGACTTCATCTTCACCACGCCCGAGCAGCTCGCCAACCCCGCGGTGCTGCAGGAGCTCAAGGCTGGCCGGATCGATCTCTTCGTGGTCGATGAGGCGCATTGCATCACGCAGTGGGGCCACGATTTTCGTCCCGCCTACCTCGGCCTCGGAGCGGCGCTGCGCGCGCTCGGCAACCCGACGCTGCTCGCCCTGACGGCGACCGCGACTCCCGACGTCATCGAGGACATCGGGCGCCAGCTCGGGCGCCCGCGCATGCGCGTGCTGAACGCCGGGGTGTACCGGCCGAACCTCTACTTCGAGGTGCTGCAGACCACGAACGAGGCCGAAAAGAAGCACGCGCTGCTCGAGGTGGTCCGCTCCGGCGGCGCCGGCATCGTGTACTGCGCCACCGTCCGGATGGCGAAGGACGTGCACGCGTGGCTTGCCGCGCAGGGCGAGGACGCGCAGCTCTACCACGGGCGCCTCGGCGGCCGGGAGCGCGCCGAGCGCCAGGACGCCTTCATGAGCGGCGCGGCGCACACCATGGTGGCAACCAACGCCTTCGGCATGGGCATCGATCGGCAGGACATCCGCTACGTGTTGCACTACCAGCTCCCGGGAAGCCTGGAGGCGTACTACCAGGAGGCCGGGCGCGCCGGGCGCGACGCCGCGGAGGCCCGCTGCACCCTCCTCTACGATCACGCCGACCGCCGCGTGCAGCTCTATTTCGCCCGCAAGCGCAGCAAGGTCGAGTTGCTCGCCGCCTATGCCCGCGGCACGCAGTGCCGCTGGAAGATGATCCTGGAATACTTCGACGAGGCCGTGGAAGAGAGCGGCGAATGCGGGCACTGCGACAACTGCGTCCAGCGCAAGGCCGACATCGACGCCTCCACCCTGAAGATGAGGGCCCAGCCGCGCCTGAAGAAGGGCGACGCGGTGCGCGTGCCCAAGTACGGCGCCGGCACGGTGGAGGAAGTGCACGACGACCGCATCGTGGTGGCCTTTCCGCGCGGCGAGCCGCGCGAGTTCGAGCCGCGCTTCGTAGTGCGCGCTGCGTCACGGAAGTGACGCAGCGTCTGGCCTAGTCCTCGCGCCGCCGCACCCATTTCGTCACGGCGTCGACCACCTTCTGGTCGATGCCGAAGAACCCGTGCGGGGCCAGCGGATCACAGGGGTCGGTGAGCGGCGCGCTGCCGCCTCCGAAGCCGCGAAACTTGGCCTTGTCAGACGCGCTGAAGCGCTTCCTGAGCGCCCGCGAATCCTCCGGCTTGGTGAAGACGCATCCGTCTGCGTGATGGCTCACGATGAGCGCGGGCGCGCGAATCGACTCGATGTCGAGCAAGCCGAGGTTCTCCGTCGGGGTGGCCGGATCCCCGGTCACTGAAGACATGAGCACGAGCCCGTCGGCCGGCGGCTCCACTGAGATGGCCGTCAGCGCGGCGGACAGGGTTCCGTTACTGTGGCCGACGCTCCAGATAGGGACACTCGGATATCTGGCGCGCAGGTCGGCCATCACCGCTTGCAGGTCGGCGAGGTGCGCGGAGCCGAGGCGACGGCCTCGCAGCCCAGTCGTGGTGGCGTTGAAGTCGTTCGCCGCGTCGACCAGGGCGACGACGTAACCTTCCGCCGCAAACTGGTAGCGGTTGCGCGCCACGGTATTCGGCGAGCCGTTGTTGACCGCGCCGGCCGCGAAATTCATCGTACCGTCGCCGCCGATGTATAGAACCAGCACGGCGGTGCGCTCGAGCGGCATGAAGCCGTCGCGGACCGGGTCGGCGTTGCCCGGATCGATGAGGATGTACCTCACGAACACCGGGCCGGCGCCGGAGCCAGGAATCCTCGCCCGAGCTACGGGGACCTGGACCTGCTGCAGCACCGGCCCGGGCGCCTGCGCGTAAGAGACCGCAGGCAGCGCCGTGCACGTCGACGCGACCGCGGCGAAAACCGCTAACGAACGCTTCATGTTCTCCTCCCGAGAAACGGATACGGTCGTCATGATCGTGGAACCACGCCGCGCGGCAATCCCCAGCATTGGGTATGCAGGAGGTCGCGGACCCGACCTCCCGCGGGTATCCTATGAAAAACGCCCAGGGGGGACGGGATGTCGGATGCGGCGAAGGTAACGAGCGTCGCGCTGGTCGAGGACGACGGCGCGACGCGCGAGCGTCTGGCGGCATCGGTGCGCGCGCAGAGCTCGCTCGAGCTGGTCGCCGAGTACAGGAACGGCGCGGAAGCGCTGGTCGGACTCTCCTTCCGCGCCCCGGACGTGCTGCTGGTCGATCTCGGCCTGCCGGACATGTCCGGCGTCGAGCTGATCCGCTTCGCGGCCGAGCGCTACCCGGATTGCGACATCCTGGTGATCAGCATCTTCGGCGACGAGGCGAACGTGCTCACCGCACTCGAGTCCGGCGCGCGCGGCTATCTGCTCAAGGGCTCGCTGCAGCACGACATCGCCATCGATATCCGCGAAATCCGCAACGGCGGCTCGCCGCTCTCGCCGGTGATCGCGCGCCAGATGCTGAAGCGGTTGCGAATCCGCAGGCGCGAGGCGGCCCCCGATCGAGCGGAGGAGGAAACCATGCTCACCGCGCGCGAAGGGGAGATCCTGAATGCCATCTCGCGCGGCTTCTCGTACGCCGAGACCGCGCAGATGCTGGGGGTGTCGGTCGGCACGGTGCACTCCTTTCTGAAGCGGATCTACCGCAAGCTCGCGGTGCACTCCAAGACCGAAGCCGTGTTCGAGGCGAACCGCCTCGGCCTCATCCCCTGAGGGCGGCGGTGACGAGACGAGGCGCCGCGGCTGCCTGCGCGCTCGCGCTGCTCGCGGCGCTGGCCCTGGTGGCCGCGGCGCAAGTGCCGCGCGCGCACGGGCGGGTCGTGATCCTCGAGGACGGGCAATTCGTGCTCAGCGACTCGCGGTGGCCGCCAGGGGACGACGCGCCCTGGCGCCCGGTGCGCCTGCCCGACAACTGGTATTTCTCGCATCCCGCGGGCGCCACGGGCGCGTGGTATCGGCTGGAGTTCGAGCTGGGCACCGGGCCGTTCAGGAACCACATGATCTACCTGCCGCGAAACAGCGCGCGCTACATGCGATTCTTCGTCAACGGCAAGAGCGTATCGGACAACTCCGCCTACGGCGACCCCGGTGCCCGCAGCAACTGGGCGCCCCCGACGATCTTCCAAGTCTCTTGGCTCTATCTGCACCCCGGGCGCAACGTCTTGCACGTGCGGGTGGAAGCGGACCCTCAGTTGCGCCAGGGCCTGACACGCCTGACCGTGGGGCCCGCGGATTACGTCCGACCGCGTTATGAGCTGCACCATACGATCCAGGTCACGGCCCTGCTCATGTTCGGCGCTGCTGCCGTGCTCGCCGGATTGCTCGCCGCCGCGTTCTGGCTGCGCGAGCGCAGGGATGCGACGCTCGCGTGGTATGCCGTCACCGCGTTTGCATGGGCCGGCGTCGCCGCGCCCTGGGCGCACGGCGCGTTCGCGCCGGCGCAATACGCTCACGGAGCGCTCGCGTTCCTCGAGTGGTTCGCCTACGCGGCGCCGATGCTCGTGCTGTGCCTGCGCGTGGCCGGCAAGCGCTGGCCCTGGTTTGAAGGCGGCTTGTGGCTGTTCACGCTGCTCGGCCTCGTCCTCTTTGCGCTTCCCGGCGCCGACGAGGAGGGCTTCGTCATCACGACCTGGAGCTTCGTGTACCTGGCGGCGCTGATCCTGCTCCTTGTCATGCTCGCGCGCTCGCAGATCGCCGGGCGCAGGTGGCTGCGGTGGTTGTTCGGCGCCGCGATCGTCCTGGTCGCGGCCCTGAACGCGCACGACCTCGCGCGCTGGATGGGTTGGATCGGCTACGACAGCATGACGCTCGCGCACTTCCACATCCCGCTGGTGCTGTTCGCGATCGGCGCCACCATCATCGACCGGCACCTGCGCGCGGTGGCCGCCGTGGAGCGCTCGAACGTCGAGTTGGAGGAAAGGGTGGCGCAGAAGACGCACGAGATCGAAGCGGGCTTCAGGCGCGTCCAGGAGGCCGAGCAGGAGCGCGCGCTCGCGCTGCAGCGCAAGCGCATCATGGCCGACATGCACGACGGCCTCGGCTCGACGCTGGTCGGCCTGCTCGGCAACGTGCAATCGGGCAAGCCTTCGCTCGAGGAGGTAGAGCAGCGGCTGCTGGACGCGTTGCAGGAACTGCGCCTCGTGGTCGATGCCCTGGAGCCGATGGACGGCGATCTCGGCGTAGTGCTGGGCAATGTGCGGCACCGGATGCGGGCCGCGATCGAGCACTCGGGGGTGAAGCTCCACTGGCAGGTCGGTGAGCTGCCGCACGTTTCCTACCTCACACCGCACGCGATTCTCGCGGTGCAAAGGATCATCCTGGAGGCGCTCACGAACTCGCTGCGCCACTCGCAGGCGAACACGGTAACCGTCAGCGCGCAGGCCGAGGATGGCTGGCTGCGCATCCAGGTCGCCGACGACGGGATCGGCTTCAAGGAGCTCAACTCGTCGCGCGGCCGCGGACTGGATAACCTGCGCCGCAGGGCCTCCGGACTCGGAGGAACGCTCGATATCGAATCCGCCCGCGGCGCCGGCGCGAGCGTAATCCTGCGGCTACCCCTGGCGCACTGAGCTAGCGAACCTGCAGCACCAGCTTTCCACGCAGATGCCGGGCTTCGCTGACCCGGTGCGCTGCCGCCGCCTGCGAAAGCGGGAAGAGCGAGATTTCGGGTAACCGCAGCGCGCCCGATTCCATCAGAGTCACTACACGTTCGAGGTAGCGCCGGTCGCGGCCCACCTTCGGGCGCAGCGAGGCGACGTCGGCGCGCGGGGACGCGGGCGCCTGCGCGCCGCCGGCGATGCTGGCGAGGCGCCCGCCAGGCCGCAACACCGCAAAGCTGCGCGCGGTGACGTCGCCGCCCACGGTGTCGAATACCGCGTCGCAGCCCGACACCGCCCGCGTGAAGTCCTGCGCACGATAGTCGATGACGGCGTCCGCGCCGAGCCCGCGCACGTAGTCGTGGTTGGCCGCGCTCGCGGTGCTGACTACGCGCGCGCCGAGGTGCTTGGCGAGCTGGATCGCGAACCCGGCCACGCCTCCCGCGCCGCCGTGGATCAGCACGGTCTCGCCTGCTTTGATCTGCAGCGTATCCTCGACCGATATCATCGCCGTGAGGGCTGCGAGTCCGGCGGCGGCGCATTCGGCGTGCGAGAAGCGCTCGGGCTTGCGAGCGATGATTTCCTGGCGCAGCGCGATCCTCTCTGCGTACGCGCTTTCGGCGGGCACTTCGCACACGCCGAACACCGCTTCGCCGGGGCGGAAATCGCGCGCGCCCTCGCCCAGCGCGGCGACGACGCCCGAGAAGTCCCGCCCCGGAATATGCGGCAGCGCCACCTTGGCGGGATACTGCCCGGCGCGCTGCTTCCAGTCGGCGGCGTTCACGCTCGCGGCATGGATGTCGACGAGCACCTCGCCGCGCCCAGGGGCGGGGTCGGGCAGCTCGCCGTACTCGAGGACCTCCGGCGGGCCGTAGCGGCGGAAAAAGGCGGCTTTCAAGGCAACCCTAGTTTTCCGGCAGGTACACCGTGACGCCGCCGATCGAGGACAGGTCCTCGTCGCGTCCGCGCAGCTCGACGACGTTGAGGTCGGGGTCGCGCACGAACACCGAGACATGGCCGTCGCGGCCGAAGGCCACGGGTCCCTGCGTGATGCGAACGCCGTTTTCCCGCAACGCGACGATCGCCGCCTTGATCGAGGGCACGCGCAGCGCGACGTGCGTGTACCCGGGATATTTCTCGCCGACGTCCATGAGGATGTTCTTGCCGCCGGCGTCGGCGTTGGCGTTGTAGACCAGGTTCAGCTCGACGTCGTGCTCGTTTCTGACGATGGCCACCGCGTCGTTGGTGGCCTTGGCGTGCAGCGTGAACCCGAGCATGGCGTAGAACTTCATCGCGCGCTCGAGATCGCGGACGCGGACGCCGATATGGTCTACCCGCGCGATATCGATGGTCGGCTTGGTGCTCATGCCCGAGATAGTAAAGAAAAATTCCGCTTTAGAGCATTGAGGCGCGCGAGATAGACCCTCAGATCGTGGTCGCCGCAGCGCTCGCGCGCGCCCGGGCGGAAGCCGCGCCGCGCGTAGGCCTCCGCGACCGAGGCGCCGCACAGGTGGATCACGGCCGCGAGATCCTGCTTCTGCTGCAGCGTGGCGCCGCCGACGCGCAGCTGCGCGAGCATCTGCGCGACGCGGCGGTCGAGAAAGGCCGAGGTCATCTCGACCGCGTGGCTCGGCAGCACGCGGAAATAGAGCGCGTTGAACCAGCAGGAGCGCAGGTCGTGCCAGGCACCGTCCTCGACCGGCGCGTGGTCGCGGATGCAATAGCGCTTCGCCTCGGCAAAGCGCGCGTCGGTGATCTGGTACATGCCCACGGCGCTGGAGGCGGGCCGGTACACCTCGGTCGGATTCCACGCCACGCGCCAGCGCCAATAGGTGCGCGCCACCGGATTGCCGGCCCCTTCCACCTGCGCCAGGGCGGCGAGCAGCTCCGGCGTCATCACCGCGGTGGAGTGCTCGCGGAAGAGGGGCCCGTATTCAGCCCAGGTCTGCGCCGGCGTCTTGGCGAGCGCGCCGTCCAGGGGAAAGAGCAGCTCCGAGGGCTTGCGCAAGGCCTGGAACACCCAGTTCGCCGCCGCGATCGCCGCCATGACGGCCACACCGGCCGCGAGGATCCGAAGCTTGAAAGGGATGCGCGCTAATTTAGCGCGCAGGAACCCGGACCGCCAGGATGGCCGCAGCTTGCGCACGGCGAGGATGTCGCGTCGGCTTCGCCTTTCTGCGCGGCGAAGACGGAGAGCTTCTTGTCGAGCGCCTCGCTGCCGCAACTCGCGCAACTCGGCGTGTCCGAGGCGCGGACCAGAGTCTCGAACTCATGGCCGCAGGCGCGACAGGCATACTCGAAGATCGGCATCAGCCCATTTTAGCCGGGTCCTGCGCCACGCATTTGCCAAGTTTGTCGCGGATGTCGTCCGGCAAGGGCACGGCCTCGCGCGCGGCCGTGTCGAAGCACACTTCCACCGCTTTCTGCGTCGCGCAGTGCGTCATCGAGTCGGCCTCGTACAGGCGCATCTCGTGGGCGAAGCTCTTGGTGCCGACGCGCGTGAGGGCGCCGCGGACGAGGATCAGCTGGCCGGCGCGGATCTCGTGGTGGAAGTCGATGGTGAGAGTCGCCGTCACCGTGCCGAGGCCGCGCGCGCGGATCGCCTCGAGCGACAGCCCCGCCATGCGCGGGAAATGCCACGCCGCCTCGTCGAAGCAGGCGGCGTAGTGGCGCACGTTCATGTGACCGTAGATGTCGCACTGCGCCGGCATGACGATGCTGCGGTACAGGTCGAACCAGTTTTCCAAGGCGGCTACTTGGCGGGGCTCGCGACGGGCTTTCCGGTCTCGACGATGTAGGTTGCGAGCACGACTGCCTTCCCCTTGCCGACGTTGCGCCCGTCGTGCACCGTGTTCGCCGGAACGAAGAAGACTTCGCCCGCCTTGAACGTCTTCGGCGGCTGACCCTCGATGATCAGCTCGAGCGTGCCTTCGACCACGTAGCCGAGCTCCTCGCCCGGGTGGGTGTGCCGGCCGGCCTGGCCGCCGGGAATGAACTCGGCGCGCGCGACCACGGCATGACGTCCGGGCGCGCTCAGGTTCTGGTCCTGCATTACGGCCCGGGTAAATCCCGGCTGCTGCGCGCTTGGCGCTGCCGCGGCGACGGCGAGGACCGCGCCGATCATCCATTTCATGCTGTTCACGATGTACTCCTCCCGTAAGAAAAGACTGAGAACCCACCCCACTCGGAAACCAACCCTACTCGACCTTGATGCCCGCCGACTTGATGATCGGCCACCATTTCTCGATCTCGCCCTTGTGGAACGCGGCGAGACCTTGTGGCGTCTGCTGCTCGCGCGAGGCGACGTCGAGCCCGAGATCGGCGAAGCGCGCCTGCACCTTCGCGTCGGCGAGCGCGTGCATCATCGCGGCGTTCAGCTTCGCGACGGTTTCCTTCGGCGTCGCCCCCGGGGCGAATAGCCCGAACCAGCCCGAGGCATAGAGGCCCGGGATGCCGCTCTCCGCGGAGGTGGGGATGTCTGGAATCACGCGTGAGCGCTCCGGAGACAGGTTGGCCAGGATCTTGACCGTGCCGGCGCGTGCCTGCGGCAGCGTCACCGCGGCCTGGACCACCATCAAGTCGACCTGGCCGCCGAGCATCGCCTGCATCGCCGGCCCCGCGCCGCGATAGGGGATGAACTCGACTTTCGTGCCGGTCGACTGCTGCATCAGGATGCCGGTCACGCGCGCGGCCGCGTTCTGGTCGACGAAGGTTCCCTTGCCGGGATTCGCCTTCATCCACGCCACGAGCCCCCTGAGGTCGTCGGCCGGAAAGCCCTTGCGCGCGATGAGGAGCTGCGGATTGACCGAAAGCAGCCCGACCGGCGCGAAGTCCTTCTGCAGGTCGAAGGCGATGGGATAGATGATGGCGCCGACGTGCGTGTCCCACTGGCCGATGTCGATGGTGTAGCCATCGGGCGCGGCCCGCGCCACGCGCTGCACGCCGATGCTGCCGCCCGCGCCGCCGACGTTCTCGATGATCACCGGCTGGCCGAGCGGCGCGCGCATGGCCTCGCCGAGGATGCGCGCCGCGGTGTCGGTCGACCCACCTGGCGGGAACGGCACGATGAGGGTGATCGGTCGAGTGGGGAAGGCCTGCGCCAGCGCGTGGCTCGTTACCAGGGCGGCCAACGCGGCAAGCGCTGCCGCGGCGAAAATCCGGACCATAGGTTTCTCCTCCTCGAGAAACCCGGAGTCTACGGCATCAGTCGAGCTCGGCGGTGAGGCTGCGCTCCTCGAGGCCGAGCGCGATCGGTACGGATTCGATGCTGAAGTAGATCCGCCCGATCTCGCGTCCGTCGGTCGTCTCCACCTGGACCTTCCATGCCCCGGTCTGGTAATTGGTCTTTACGCCGTAGCCGCGAAAGCCCTCCTCGCGGCCGCCGACGATCTTGATCGGGATCGTGTCCTGCAGCGCCCAGCCCTTGCTTTCGTGGCGGTACCAGCGTAGCAGCACCTGGTCGGAGAAGCGCGACGGCGAGAACACGCGGAAGTAGATGTGCACCTTGTCGCCCGGCTGGGCGCGGAAGCGCTGGTCGCCGTTGTGCCAGATGCGCCAGAACGGCCGCTCGTGGGTCAGGCGATAGCCCGCGTCGGTGCGCTCGACGCCGTGGTACACGCCCATGAACGGGATCGACAGCGGCACCGGCGGGATGATGCGCAAGAGATAGAACGTGAGAAACAGGATCAGCACGCTGCCGAGCGGAACGAGGATGTTCCGCTTGCGCTCCGGCGTCGCCAGGAACGCCACCGCCGCGAGCGGCACGCAGCCGACAGCCATGGAGAGCAGGAACACCGCCAGTCCCGTCTGCCCGATGAGCACCGGGACGACGTACGCGAAAAAGGCGAGGTAGCACAGCCCGAGCAGCGCGAACTTGAACGGCAGCCCGAGCGCCTTGAAGCGCGCCGACTCGTTCGCGACCAGCAGCGCCACCAGGACGCCCATGAAGCCGAAGGACACGAGCAGCGACGAACTCTTGAAGAAGAAAAGCGTATAGGCGCTGAGCAGCGCGCCGAGCAGGAAGTGGATCGCGGGATTGCGGTATTCGAGATACCAGCGCTGCAGGCGCGAGCCCGCAGAAGCGGGCGCGGGGGTCGGTCCTGCCAGGAATGCGGCGGCGGGCGCTGCTGACGGTGCCGCCACGGGTGCGGCGGCCGGCGCCGCTGCCGCGGCGGTGGCAGGCGCTTCGGCGAGGAGCATCTGCACCAGGATCAGCGAAATGACAAGAAGATAAATCGCCTGTTGGCCGATTGTGAACCACGAGTCGATCCGGCCGAGCGTAAGGATGTCGAACAGGAATCCGGCGATGAAGAACGTCACCGACAACCGGTGCTCGTTGCGGGCGGCGTAGAGTCGGAGCCGCTTGAGCGTGCTTGTCGAAACGCCGGGAGGATCGGCCGGCGCGGTGGCTGCGGGTTCGAGGAGGCTCACCGCATCTCTCTTTTGTTGCCGTGCGATGACCGGACTCTACTCTTGGAGCGAGTTGGCAGCGCGCAACAAACGCACGGTTGACGCCGCGCGGCGCGCCCGCCTAGCATTCTTGGTCCTTTGGAGGAGGATAAAAATGAAACTACGCACCACGCTGCTGTGCAGCGTCCTGCTGCTCGGCTTCACGCACGAAGCGCTTAGCGACAGCGACACCTGGATCCTCGCCACCGGACGGCGCGACCCGCGCATGTACGCGATCGACCTCGACAAGGCGCTGCGCCCCGAGAACAACAACACGCCGAACGCGATCGTCAGCCGCGCCAAGGTCGCGCTCGACCGCCTCGACGGCAAGCTCCTCGGCGATTCGGCGAACGTCGTGATCAGCGAGGACCGCAAGAGCGCCTACGTCGTCAACCACCACGGCGCGATCGAGAACGACGAGTTCAATCCGCAGCACGGCGGGCGCGGCAACATCGCGGTGATGAACATCAAGAAGATGATCGACCGGCGCAACGACAACACCGCCGCGGCGCTCGAGCGCCACATCGACAGCGGCCACTTCGGCTCGGTCGGCCTGATCCTGCTGAAGGATCTCTTCATCATCGGCAACGCCGAAAGCCACCTCACCGAGGACGGCGGCAACCGCGTGACCTTCGTAGATCGCAAGACCGGCAGCCTGCGCCACAGCGTGGAGCTCGCGCTCGGCGCCGGCACGCCGCAGTTTCCCTGCCCGCACTATCCGGTCCCGTTCGTTTCACCCGGCGGACCGCCGACGTTCCCGGCGCCGAGCGCGCCGTTCGTGCACCCGAGCGGCGCGCTCTCGCCGGTACCGCTGCTCTCCCCGCATCCTGCGTGGGGCTGCTTCCCCGACACGAACGGGCTGGCGCTTGGACGCGCCCGCAGCGGCAAGAGCTATGTCTTCGCCGCAAACGGCGGCACCGACGATGTCTCGGTGATCGACCTCGACTCGGCCCTCGCGGGCAACAAGACCGCGGAAATCGCACGCATCGCGACCCAGATCGGGCCCTGGGGCATCGCCTCCAGCCCGGACAGCCGCTACATCGTCGCGGCGAACCGCGAAAGCCAGCGGGTGGCGTTCGAAGGCAACACCGTTTCCATCATCGATGTGGAAAACCCGACCGTGGAGGCCGCGCGCGTGCGGGTCGGCACCGACAGCGACGCCGGCCAGACGCGGCCATTCATTCCGTCGTTCACGCCCGACGGCAAAGAGATCGTGGTCCCCAACTTCCGCGCCAACAATGTCTCGATCGTCAACCTGCACACTGCGCTGGCCGACCCGGCGAAAGGCGAAGTCGCGCGCATCCCGCTCACCCGCCCCGACGGCGGCCCGGCGCGCCCGAAGGGCTCGGCGGTCACCTCCGACGGCCGCTACGTCGTGATCTCGGGCGGCGCAAGAACAGCGCCCAACACGGTGGCGAGCGGTACGGTCTGGGTCATTGACCTGAAGAAGCGCGCGGTCGTCGCCACGGTGACGGGCGTAGGCAACGACCCCTATGGGCTCGCGGTCGTCGACCTGAAAGGCCGCGACCGCGACGACGACTGACGCGTCAGCGCCGGCTAGTGGCGGCCTGAGTGATCCGGGCGCTCGACGCGCTCAGGACGCTCGGCCCGCTCGACCCGTTCCGCACGCTCTGCACGCTCCGGCCGCTCGACGCGCTCGTTCCGCTCCACGCGCGCGACGCGCTCGGGGCGATCTTCGCGCCGCTCGACGCGGTCTTCGCGCCGGTCTTCGCGACGATCTTCACGCCGGTCGGCGCGGAGCTGGTTCTCGGCGCGCAGCTCGATCCTCAGACGATCGTCATCCTGACGTAGCCGCACGCGCTCGAGCTTGCGGTCCGCGGCGAGCTGCTGCACCAGTTGTGCGATCTCGGTGCGCTCCTGCGCCGTCAAGCCGCGCTCGCGGATGCGCACCTCGCGCACGCCGTTATCGAAGAACGCGTGGATCTCCGCCAGAAGCCTCTGAGTGTCGATGGCGCCCGCCGCGGTTCGCGGGACGTTGAGCTGTACCTCTTCGCGTTGATCTTCGCGCCGGTCTTCACGACGGTCCTCGCGACGGTCTTCCCGCCTGTCTTCCTGGCGTACATCAGGGGTCTGTGCGAGCGCTCTGATCGGCTGCGTCAAGGGCGCGAAAAGTCCGATCGAAGCAACAGCGGATGCGATGAAGCGTTTGCTCGGCATGGGATTCCTTTCCAGGGAGGTATGGCCCGGGCGTTGTGCCTTTGCCCGGGTTCTGATGCCGGATGCAAGGGCCATACCTCATCGACCACGCCATGGTCCTTCGACCGACGCGCAGCAATCGGTTGGAATATCCTGCTCGCAGCGCCTGTGGGGGACAGTCGCAAGCGATCACACGGCGGCCAGGGTCTTGGCCGCCGGCAAGCTCAGGCCGGATTCCGCTCGATCAGCTGGCGCGCGATGATGATGCGCTGCATTTCGTTGGTGCCTTCGCCGATGCACATGAGCGGTGCGTCGCGCACCAGCCGTTCGATCGGGAATTCCTTCGAGTAGCCGTACGCGCCGTGGATGCGCATCGCTTCGAGCGCGTTCTCGAGGCCCGCTTCGGAGGCGAAGTATTTCGCCATGCCGGCCTCCATGTCGCAGCGCCTGCCCGCATCGTAGGCCTGCGCCGCCTGCTCGATCAGCAGGCGCGCCGCCTCGAAGCGCGTCGCCATCTCGCCGAGCTTGAGCTGGATTGCCTGGTGCTCGCCGATCGGCTTGCCGAAGGTCTTGCGCAGCTGCGCGTAGCGGACCGATTCGTCGAGCGCCGCCTTGGCGATGCCCGCGCCGCGCGCGGCCACGTTGATGCGCCCGAGCTCGAGCCCGCTCACGGCGCAGTAGAAGCCCTGCCCCTCGCCGCCGATGAGATTCGCGGCGGGCACGCGGAAATTTTCGAAGACGAGCTCCGCCGAGTCGATGCCCTTGTAGCCGATCTTCTCGAGCTTGCGCGAGGCGCGGAACCCCGGGCCTTTCTCCATGATGAACATCGACAGGCCCTTGCGCGGCGGCTGCGCCTTGGCATCTGTCCTCACCAGCACGGCGCAGCAGTTCCCTTCGATGCCGTTGCTGATCCAGGTTTTGGTGCCGTTGACCACGTAGTGGTCGCCCTCCTTCACCGCGCGGGTGCGGATCGCCGCGAGGTCGGTGCCGGCGTCGGGCTCGGTGAGCCCGAGCGCGCCGCGCAGCTCGCCCGCCGCCATGCGCGGCAGGAAGCGCGCCTTCTGCTCCGCGCTGCCGAACTTCTCCACCAGGATCGCCATCATCAGGTGCGAGTTGAAGATCCCGGTGAGCGACATCCACACCGTGGAGATCTGCATCACGATCTTGGCGTAGGTGGAGGCCGAAAGCCCGAGGCCGCCCCACTGCGGGTCGAGCACCGCGCCGAACAGGCCCATCTCCTTCATCTGCCCGACCAGCTCGTGCGGGTAGATGTCGTCGTGCTCGAGGCGCATCACCTGCGGGCGCACTTCCTTCTCGAGCCAGCGCTCGATGGCGTCGAGCAGCGCGGCTTCTTCTGCAGGATCGGTGTGGCGCATGCGGTCTTTCAATAGTTGGCTTTGGCTTCGAGCTCGTTGCCGCGCTTCATGATGAGCATGGTGCGGTTGAACTCGCAGACCTTGACGCCGTCCTGGTTGAGCCCGGCGGTCTTGACGCTGACGATGCCGGCGGCGGGGCGGCTCTTCGATTCGCGCTTGTCGAGCACTTCCGACTCGGCGTAGAGCGTGTCGCCCGCGAACAGCGGATGCGTGAGCTTGATGTCGGTCCAGCCGAGGTTCGCGATCGCCTTCTGGCTGACGTCGGTCACGCTCATGCCGACCATCAGCGCCACGGTGAGCGGGCTGCACACTATGCAGCGACCGAATTCGCTGTGCCTGGCGTACTGCTCGTCGAAGTGCATCGGGTGCGTGTTCATCGTAAGCAGCGTGAACGAGATGTTGTCGTACTGGGTGATCGTGCGCCCGGGGCGATGCTGGTAGATGTCGCCGACCCTGAAGTCCTCGAAATAGCGCCCGAACGACTCGCGGTAGGTGCGCTCGCCGACCTGCTTCGCTTCGCCTGACATGGAGGCTCTCCTTGGCTCTGGTATAATTGTACGGACAAAATGGCCGAAAGGAAAGCCACGCAGAAGATCCGGCGCCGCAAGGCGCTCGCGGAAACCTCGCCCCGCTACGCGCAGATCGCGCGCGATCTGCGCCAGGCCATCGCCGACGGCCGCTACCCGGTGGGCGCCCAGCTACCCACGGAGCACGAGCTGTGCAGGCAGCTCGGCGTGTCGCGCTTCACCATCCGCGAGGCCATTCGCGTGCTGTCCACCGAAGGGCTGGTGCGCCGCAAGCCGCGCGCCGGCACCGTAGTGGCCGCCCTGCCCGACGACACGCGCTACAGCCACGGCATCGGCTCGCTGCGCGACCTCTTCCAGTACGCGCAGAGCACGCACTTTCATTATGTCTACGTCGGGCGCATCGGGCTGTCGAAGGCCCAGGCGCGCGCCATGTCGGCCGCGGCCGGCGACGAGTGGATCTACGCAGTGGCGCTGCGCCGGGAAACCGCCGGCGGCAAGCCCTTCGGGGTCACGCGCCTGTTCCTCAACCCCGCGCTGAAGGGCATCGACAAGGCGCTGCGCCGCTCGAGCGGCCCCGTGTACGCGCTGATCGAGCGTGAATACGGGGCGCGCATCGAGCGGGTCGAGCAGGTGATTACCGCCGTCGCGCTCGACGAGCAGGACGCCGCCAATCTCGGCGTCGCCGCCGGCACGCCGGGGCTCTCCATCCGGCGCAGCTATTTCGACGAGGACGCGCGGCTGCTGGAGCTCGCCGACACGGTCCACCCGGCCGATCGCTTCACCTACCGCATGGAGCTGCACCGCTAGGCGTCTTGACGCCGGACCGCGCTCCGGCTATATTGTCCGGACAAATCTGCAGGTACCCCCTATGAGACTGATCCGCTTCGCCGCTGTCCTGCTTGCCGCTTTCGCCGCCACCGCCTCGGCGCAGAACTATCCCGCCAAGCCGGTGCGCATCCTGCTCGGGTTCCCGGTCGGCCAGGCCACCGATGTGCTCGCGCGACTCGTCGCCGCGAAGCTTTCGACGCAGTACGGCCAGCAGTTCTATGTCGACAACCGTCCCGGCGCCGCCGGCATCATCGCCACCGAGCTCGCTGCCAAGGCCGAGCCCGACGGCTACACGCTCCTTGCGAGCTCGAGCGGGCCGCTGGCGGTTAATCCCACGCTCTATCCGAAGCTGCCGTACGACGTGGCGCGCGATTTCGTGGTGTTCGCCGGACTCGGTGTCGTGCCGTACGCCGTGGTGGTCAATCCCAACTCGAAGATCAAGGACATCGGCAGCCTGGTGGCATACGCGAAGGCCAATCCCGGCAAGCTCAATTACGCTTCGGGCGGCAGCGGCGTGACCAACCACCTCGTCACCGAGATGTTCAAGGCGACCGCCGGCATCGACATGCAGCACGTCCCTTACAAGGGCGGCCCCGCGGCCATCACCGATCTGATCGGCGGCCAGGTCGACGTCATGTTCGAGACGCTCACGGCGACGCTCTCGCTCGTGAAGAGCGGCAAGCTGCGCGCCATCGCGGTCTCGAGCGCGAACCGCGCGGCCGCCCTGCCCGAGATGCCGACCATCTCCGAAAGCGGCTATCCCGGCTTCACCGGCGTGCCGTGGGTGGCGATGGCCGCGCCCGCGAAGACGCCCAAGGCCATCATCGAGCGCCTGAACGGCGACGTGAACAAGATCCTGACCGAGCCCGAGCTCAAGCAGAGCTTCCTCGCTGCGGGCACCGAGCCGCTCGTCATGTCGGTCGACCAGATGAACGAGTTCGTGAAGAACGAAGCGGTGAAATGGGGCAAGGCGGTCAAGGCGTCGGGCGCCAAGGTGGATTGAGCTCATGGCCTTCATTTCCGAGCAGCTCGCCGATTTCACCGCCGGTCTCGGCCTGGCCCAAGTGCCGGGTGCGGTCGCGCTGCGCGCGAAGCACCTGATCCTCGATGCGATCGGCTGCGGTTTTGCCGCGCGCAAGGAAGATTTCGCAGTGCGCATCGCCGCCTCGGTCGCGAAGCTCGCCGGCGAGGGCCCGCGCCGGACGCTCGGCATGGCCCATCGCCTGCCGCTGCGTGACGCGGCGGTGGTGAACGGCATGCTCATGCACGGCCTCGACTACGACGACACGCACGCCGCGGGCGTCATCCACCTCACCGTGAGCACGTTTCCCGCTGCGCTCGGAACCGCGGCGCACCTCGGCGCCCCGGGGGCGCAGCTCCTCGCCGCCTACATCGCCGGCGTCGAAACCGGCGCCCGCATCGCGGCCGTGGTGAAGAGCGGCTTTCACCAGGTCGGCTTTCACCCGACGGGGGTGGTCGGCGCCTTTGCCGCGAGCCTCGTCGCGGGGCGCCTCATGAAGCTCTCGCCGGAGTGCCTCGCGGGCGCGCAGGGCATCGCGCTCTCGCTCGCGAGCGGCAACCTCCAGTTCATCGAGGACGGATCGTGGACCAAGCGCATTCATCCCGGCTGGGCCGCGGCCTGCGGCATCAGCGCCGCTTCGCTCGCAGCGGACGGTTTCCCGGCGCCGCGGGAGGCGTACGAAGGTCGCTTCGGCCTCTACCGCAGCCACCTGCCGCCTGCCGCGCTGGAGGCCTGCGACTTCTCACTCGCCACCTCCGGCCTGGGAACCGCATGGGAAATCGACAACGTCGCGGTGAAGCCTTTCCCCGCGTGCCATTTCCTGCACGGCTGCGCGGAGGCGGCGATCGCGCTGCACAGAGCCGGGGTTGATCCCGAGCGGGTGCGCTCGATCCGGGCGCTGGTGCCCGAGGGCGTGGTCAAGGCGGTGTGCGAGCCGCTCGCCGCCAAGCGCCGGCCGAAGAGCGACTACGACGCCAAGTTCAGCCTGCCCTACGCGATCGCGAGCGGCCTCACCCGCGGCCGTCTCGGCCTCGCCGAGCTCGCGCCGGAGGCGCTCGTCGAGCCACGGATCGAGAGACTCATGGACAAGGTGGAGTACGCAATCGACACGGCGTCGACCTTTCCCCGGCATTACAGCGGCGAGGTGGTGGTGACGCTGGACGACGGCCGCACGGCTTCGAACCGGGTCGCGGTGAATCCCGGCAATCCCGACCGCCCGCTCACCAATGCCGAGATCGAAGCGAAATACTTCGAGAACTGTGCGATATCGCTGGACGAGCGGCACGCGCGCAGGATCCGCGACCTGGTGCTCGACCTGGAGTCCGTCGGGAACGCCGTTCAGCTTGAAGCTGCTCTTGGAGGCTAGCGCATGAGCCAACCCGCCGACCCCCGCCTGCCGCTCGCCGGCGTGCGCATTCTCGCCGTCGAGCAGTACGGCGCCGGCCCCTTCGGCACGCTGTACCTCGCCGACCTCGGCGCCGAGGTGATCAAGATCGAGAACCACAAGGACGGCGGCGATGTCGGCCGCGAGGTCGGGCCGCATTTCTTCGGTCCGGGCGACAGCCACTTCTTCCAGACCTTCAACCGCAACAAGCGCAGCGTGACGCTCGACCTGAAGCATCCCGAGGGCAAGGCCGCGTTCGGCGCGCTGGTGAAGACCGCCGATGCAGTGCTCGACAACCTCCGCGGCGACCTGCCGGACAAGCTCGGTCTCACCTACGAGCACCTGAAGGAGGTGAACCCGCGCATTGTCTGCGCGCACCTCTCGGCATACGGCCGCAGCGGCTCGCGCAAGGCCTGGCCGGGCTACGACTACCTGATGCAGGCCGAGGCCGGTCACATGTCGCTCACCGGCGAGCCGGGAAGCCCGCCGACGCGCTATGGCCTGTCGATCGTCGACCTGATGACCGGCCTGGCCGCCGCCTTCGGCCTGCTCGCAGGCGTGCTGAGCGCCCGGGAAACTGGCAGGGGAATGGACGTCGACACCTCGCTCTTCGACGTGGCGCTGCACAACCTCAACTATCCCGGCACCTGGTTCCTGAACGCGGGCGCGGTGACGGGGCGCACGCCGCGCTCGTCGCACCCCAGCCTCACGCCGAGCCAGCTCTATCGCACCCGCGACGGCTGGATCTTCATCATGTGCAACAAGGAAAAGTTCTGGGGCCTGCTCGCCGAATCCCTGGGCAAGCCGGAATGGACGAAGGACCCGGCTTTCGCCACCTTCAAGGCGCGACTCGCCAACCGCGAGCGCGTCACGCAGATGCTCGACGCCGCGCTCATGACGCGCACCACCGCGGAATGGATCGAGCATTTCGCCGGCAAAGTGCCGGCGTCGCCGGTCTACGACGTGGCGCAGGCGCTGCAGAGCGACTTCGTCGCCGAGCGCGACGGCGTAGTCGACTACCGCTATCCGGACGGGCGCAGCGCGCGCATGATCGCCGGACCGATCCGCGTGGCGGGCGTCGGCCTTCCGGCCCGCGCCGCGCCCCCGATGGGCGCCGACACCGATGCCGAGCTTCGCGCCGCCGGCTATAGCGATGCGCGGATCGCGGCACTGCGCGCATCGGGAGTGATTTCAGATTCTCCAAAGACGAAACCCGGTACGAGCGAGTCGATCGAGCTCGCCGCGTCAGGTTGAAGCGCAGCTACCTATTCGTCCCGGGCAACCGGCCCGAGCGCTTTGCCAAGGCGGCCACCTGCGGCGCCGGCGCGGTGATCCTCGACCTCGAGGACGCGGTTCCGCCCGAGGCCAAGGCCGACGCGCGCAGCCTGGTGTGCAATTGGCTGCGCCAGCATGAAAACGCGGCTTGGGTGCGAGTCAACGGGCCGGACACCGAGTTCTTCGAGGAGGATCTGCGCGCGCTTGCCGGTGTCGCCTTGCCGGGAGTCATGCTTCCCAAGGCGGAAGCGCCGCTCGAGCTCGGCATGCCGGTCATTCCGCTGATCGAGTCCGCGGCAGGCCTGTGGAACGCGCTCCAGGTCGCGCGCGGCCCGCGCGTCGAGCGCCTCGCGTTCGGCTCGGTCGACTTCCAGCTCGACGCCGGTATCCAGGGCGAGGACGAGGCGCTGCTTTACGCGCGCTCGCGGCTCGTGCTCGCCTCGCGCATCGCCCGCCTTGCCTCGCCGATCGACGGCGTGACGGTGCAGATCGGCGACGCCGCGCGGCTGGCGCAGGACGTGGCGCGCGCCCGCGATCTCGGCTTCGGCGCTAAGCTGTGCATCCACCCCAACCAGGTCGAGATCGTGGAGCGCGGCTTCTCGCCGACCGCGGAGGAGCGGCGCTGGGCACAGGCGGTCGTGAACGCGTTCGAGCGGGCGCGCGGCAGCGCGGTGCGCCTCGAAGGCAAGCTCATCGATCTGCCGGTGGTCGAGCGCGCCCGCCGGCTGCTGGCCTAGGCTACGACGAGGTCTCTTCGCGGTAGAAGCCGAGCGCCTCGATCACGGGACGGTCGCTGATCGAGAACAGGATCGCGTCCTCGCCGCCGGTGTTTTCGTGCGCGTGCTGCGCCCAGCTCGGCAGCGCGATGATGTCGCCCTTCGACCAGTCGAACGGCTTGCCGTCGATGACGGTCCTGCCGTTGCCGCGCACGACATGGAACACCGAGCTGCCGGTGACGCGGCGGGCTTTCAGCTTCTCGCCCTTGCGCACGAGCTGAATGCGGCAAGAGATCGTCGGCGTGACCGCGCCGCCGGTCTGCGGGTTGGTGTACTCGAGCGCGATGCCTTCGTAGGGCGAGCCTTCGGTGGCGCACAGCGCATCCAGCGCTTCCAGGGTCTGGTCGAACGAATAGATCATCAGCGGCGAAAAGCGCGGACGCTCCTTCACCCAGGTCGGCGCGAGGTGCCCATGCCCGTAGAGCGCCTTGGAACCGTTCACCGGCTTGCCGTGGTCCGCCTTCAGGTTCTGGTGCATCTGGAAGAAGATGCAGTCGAGCGCCTTGGTGAGCGGCACGTCTAGGCCGTCCATCCACACAACGGTCTCGCGGGTCTCGTTGCCGTGGTCGTGCCACAGCCAGCTCGGCGTAAGGACGAGGTCGCCCTCGCGCATGACGACCTTCTCCCCCTCGACGGCGGTGTAGGCGCCGTTGCCGGACATGATGAAGCGGATCGCAGCGGGCGAATGGCGATGCGCGCGCGCGATCTCGCCGGGCAGCAGCACCTGCACCGCGGCGATCAAGGTGTTGGTCGTCGCCCACTGGCCGTTCAGCCCCGGGTTGAAAAGCTGCATCGCGCGGCGCTCGTCGCCGACCGGCACGGCGGTAGCCGACGACCGTACCACTTCCTCGAGAACCGACCATTTCCACTGGTGCGCCACGGCCTGCGGGCGCGGGTGCGGCGTCATCTGGCTCGCGATCTCCCACAGGCCCCACATGTGGTTGCGGTGGATGAGCTGGTGGAATGGGTCCTCGGTAGTAACGTCGGCGGTCTTGACGGGTGCGTTCATGATGATGCCTGGGTTTGGTTGACCGCCTTGATTTTAGCCCAGAGCGGGTCGAGCAGCTCGAGCATCCGAAGCGCTTCGCGGTCGCCGCGCGAGGCCGCAACGCGCAGCGCGAAGTGCGGCGCCAGGCGCTTGGTGAGCCAGCCCACCAGAAGCAGGTTCGCGCCGACGAGCGCGCCCTGGGCGAACGCCTGCCTGAAGGTGAGCCACAGAGCGAGGACCATGCCGGCGAGCCCGATCGCAGCGAGCGCCGATCCGGCGTGCGCGGCAAGCGCGGGGAAGGTGAAGTAGAGGCGGTAGCGCTCGATGAAGCGCGCCTCCTCCGCGCTGAACGCGTACGGCGGCTCGCCGACCGGCACGGGCAGGCGCTGCACTGCCCGCATCCGCGCCAGCAGAAAGACCTCGAATATGAATACCACAGCGACGAAAACCCAGGACACGGGCTCGGGCTTGAGCGCCGACCAGCCGGCGAGCACCAGGATCAGCACGGCAGCGTACTTCATGGCCTCGCGGCAGCCTCGAGCTGGGCCTGCTTCTCGAGCCACTCGGCCTCGAGCTGCGCGAGCTCCTTGCCCACGTAGGCCTGGTCGAGGAGCAGCTTCCTGAGATCGTCCTTGCGCTCCTCGGCATACAGGGCCGGATCGCCGAGACGCGCTTCGATGTCGGTCTTCTGCGCGCCGAGCCGTGCCAGCAGCTCCTCGAGGCGCTTGATCCGGGCCTCGATTGGTTTGCGTGAAACCGGTTTGCGTGAAACCTGCTTCTCTTTTGCAGTTTTGGGTTTCGGAGGAGCAGCCGGCTTCGCCTCCCGGTTCAGGAGCGAGTCGCGATAGTCGTCCAGGTCGCCGTCGAAGGGCTTCACCGCCCCCTCGGCCACGACGAGAAGCTGCTCGGTAGTGGCGCGCAGCAGGTGCCGGTCGTGCGAGACGAGCACCAGCGTGCCCTCGAACTGCGCCAGCGCCACGGTAAGCGCCTCGCGGGTCTCGAGGTCGAGGTGGTTGGTGGGCTCGTCGAGGAGCAGCAGGTTCGGCCGCTGCCAGACGATGAGCGCAAGCGCGAGGCGCGCTTTCTCGCCGCCGGAGAACTGCTCGACGGCGCTCGTCGCCATGTCGCCGGGAAAATTGAAGCCGCCCAGGTAGTCGCGCAGCTCCTGCTCGCGCGTATCGGCCGCAAGGCGTCCGAGGTGCCAGAGCGGCGACTGATCGTCGCGCAGCATTTCCACCTGGTGCTGCGCGAAGTAGCCGATCGCCAGACCCTTGTTGACCGTCATCTGCCCCGCGAGCGGCGCGAGGACGCCCGCCACGGTCTTGATGAAAGTGGACTTGCCGGCGCCATTGACGCCGAGCAGCCCGATGCGCTCGCCCGATTGCAGCGACAGGCCGATCGACTCCAGCACCACCTTGTCGCCGTAGCCTGCCCTCAGGTCCTCGAGGACGAGCAGCGGGTTGGGCGCGCGCAGCGGCTCGCGGAACTCGAATGAGAACGGCGCGGCGGCGTGCAGCGGCGCGAGCTCCTCCATCTTCGCCAGCATCTTCATGCGGCTTTGCGCCTGGCGCGCCTTGGTGGCTTTGGCGCGGAAGCGGTCGATGAACGACTGCAGGTGGGCACGCTCGCGCTGCTGCTTCTCGAACTGGCTCTGCGCGAGCACCAGGTTCTGCGCGCGCTGCGCCTCGAACGCCGAATAGTTGCCGGTATAGCGCCGGAGCCTGCGCTGATCGATGTGCACCACCGCGGTGACCACCGCGTCGAGGAAGTCGCGGTCGTGCGAAACCACGATCAGCGTGCCCGGATAGCGCTTGAGCCATTCCTCGAGCCAGATGATGGCGTCGAGGTCGAGGTGGTTGGTCGGCTCGTCGAGCAGCAATAGCTCCGAGGGGCTCATCAGCGCCTGGGCCAGGTTCAGGCGCATGCGCCAGCCGCCGGAGAAGCTCGACACCGGCTCTTGCAGCTCTTGCTGGCTGAAACCAAGACCGCTCAAGAGCTTCTCGGCTCGCGAGCGCGCGGTGTAGGCATCAGCGTCGGCGAGCGCCGTGTGGAGCTCGGCCATCAGGACGCCGTCATGCGCTTCCTCTGCGGCGGCCAGCCTTGTTTCGAGGGTCCGCAATGCCGAATCGCCGTCAATCGCGTAGTCCACGGCCGGGCGCTCGAGCGCCGGCGTTTCCTGCGCGACGTGCGACAGGCGCCATTGCGAGGGGAAGTCGACCTCGCCCTTGTCGCTGTGCAGCTCGCCGCGCAGCAGCGCGAACAGGCTCGACTTGCCCGAGCCGTTGGCGCCGATCAGGCCGATGCGCTCGCCGGGCTGGATGGAGACGTCCGCGGCTTCGAGGAGCGGCTTCGCGCCGCGGCGCAGCGATACGTTCGAAAAGCGGATCACGGAGCGGAAAAAGCCGCGATTTTACAAGGTACGATTCAGGCGATGGACCGACTGCGCGCCGACGCCTTGAGGACGTTCACCGAGAAAGCCCTCCAGCGGGTCGGCGTGCCGGCCGAGGACGCGACGACCATCTCCGCGCTCATGCTCGAGGCCGATCTGCAGGGCTCCGACGGGCACGGCATCTTCCGCCTGCCGCAGTACATCCGCCGCTTCCAGGCGGGCGGCGCAAACCCCCGGCCGAAGATCCGCGTCGAGCGCGAGCGCGCGGCGATGGCGCTGGTGAACGGCGACAACGGCATGGGCCATCTCGCGATGAGCTACGCGGCCGACCTCGCGATCGAAAAAGCGCGCGCCGCGGGCTCGGCCTGGGTCGGCGTGCGCTGGAGCAACCACGCGGGGCCGGCGTCGCTCTACGCCAGGATGCCGCTGCGCGAAGGCATGATCGGCATGTACTTCGCGGTCGGCAACGCCAACCATCTGCCGCCGTGGGGCGGCGTGGAGATGCTGCTCTCCACCAACCCGGTCGCGGTGGCGATTCCCGCTGGCGAGGAGCCGCCGATCGTGCTCGACATGGCGACGACGGCGGCGGCATTCGGCAAAGTGAAAATGCGGGCCCAGCGCGGCGAGACCATGCCGGAAGGCTGGATGGTGGACCGCGAGGGCCGCCCGCTCACCGATCCGAAGCGCATGAACGAGGGCTTTCTCCTTCCGCTGGGGGGACAGGAGGCGGGCTACAAGGGCTACGGCATGGCGCTCATCTTCGGCATCCTCGCCGGGACGCTCAACAACGCCGCGATGGGCCGCGACGTGGTCGACTTCAACGCCGACGACGCCACGCCCACCAACACCGGCCAGGCGATCCTCGCCATCGATGTCTCCGCTTTCGATGATGCAGACAAGTTTAAAAAAAGAGTGGACGAGCTCGCCCGCGACATCCGCGGCTCCGAGCGCATGAAGGGCTGCGAGCGCATCTTCCTCCCTGGCGAGCAGAGCCACGAACGTCGCGAGGAGCGCTCGCGCCTCGGCGTTCCGGTCCCGCCCGCCCTGCTCTCTTCGCTCAATCAACTCGGCGAAAAGCTGGGGATCGGCAGGCTCGCATGATCGACTTCCACAGCCACGTCATCCCGGAGACCATCGTCGCCGCGATGAGCGCCGACCCCGAGCGCTACGCCACCCGCATCGAAGCCGACGCCGGCAAGCGCTATCTGGTGCGCGGCAAGCTTCGCCTCGAGCTGCTTGCGGAGTTCAGCGTGGCCGAGGCGAAGCTCGAGGCCATGGATCGAAAGGGGATCGAGATCTCTGTCATTTCTCCAGGTCCTCAGGTTTTTTTCTACAACCTGAAAGAAGGGGAGGGAATAGAGGCCGCAAGGCTCGTGAATGACGGCATCGCCGCGATGGCGGCCAAGAACCCCGCGCGCCTGCGCGGCATGGCGACGCTGCCGATGCAACATCCCGAGGCGGCCGTCGCGGAGATGGAGCGTGTGGCGCGCGAGCACGGGTTCAAGGGCATCGAGCTCGCCACCACGGCGCCCGGCGGCGAGCTGGCCGATGCGAGGTACCGGCCGGTCCTGCGGCGAGCGCAGGAGCTGAAGATGACCATCTTCGCCCACCCCAACACCATCGGCGCCGGCGGGCGCCTCGACTGCTACTACCTCACCAACCTCATCGGCAACCCGCTCGAGACCACCATCATGGTGGCGAACCTGATGTTCTCGGGCGCGCTCGACGAGCTGCCGCGGCTCAAGATGCTGCTCGCGCACGGCGGCGGCTTCGCGCCCTACCAGGTCGGGCGCTTCGTGCACGGGCACAAGGTGCGGCCTGAAACGCGCGCGCACACCGCGGCCTCCGCGAAGGAATTGCTGAAGCGCTTCTACTTCGACACCATCACGCACGAGCCGCAGGCGCTGCGCTACCTCATCGAGCTCGTGGGCGCCGGTCGGATTGTCGTTGGGACAGACTCGCCCTTCGACATGGGCGACGAGAACCCGCGCGCGACGCTGTCGCACCTCTCGCCCGAGGAAGTCGCGACACTGCGTCGGAACGCGCTTCGCTTACTGGAGGAGTGACCCGCAGCTCGGGATGCGCGGCTCGAGCTCGAGGAGGTCGAGCATGTTGCGCACCGTGCACACCGAGGTCGAGGTGACCGGCAGGCCGAGCATCTTCTCGGCGGCCTGGATCGCCGGCAGCGACTGCATCTGCACGCAGGCCGAGAGGACCACCGCGTCGGCATTGGCGATCTTCAGGCGCTTCACGTCGTCGAGCAGGCGCATCGGGTCGCGCTTTGCCACCTCGAGGTTGTCGGGAATCTCGAACGAGATGCGGTCGAGCACCTCGATGCCCTCGCTCTCGATGTAGGCCACGACCTTCGCCGTGAGCGGCTTGATGTACGGCGCGAGCAGAGAGATCTTCTTCGCGCCGAGCTTCTTCAGCCCCTGGATCAGGGCGCCGGCCGAGGTCATGACTTTCGAGCGCGCGCCATTCTCCGCCACCACACGCTTGAAGTCCTCCTCGACCTGGCGGTGGTAGCCCGGGCCCTGTGCCATGATCGCCACCAGGCACGCGGTGCTCATCACGTCCACGCGCGCGTCGGCGAGCTCGGCGGCGCAGCGCAACCCCTCCTGGTTCATCGCCGCGAGCTCCTCGGGCGACACGCGCTTCATGCGCATGCGCGAGGAATGGAACGTGAAGCGCTCCGCGAAGTGCTGCTCGCGCGCGCGCAGCATCGCCGGAATCTCGCTCTCCATCGTCGTGTTGGACGACGGCACGATCTGGCCGATGCGCACTATGCGGCTCGGGCGGCTGTCGGCGGCCGGGGCCATGCGCCTCGAATCAGGACGGCGGCGGCTCGTGCGCGACGCCGATGCCGTTGCGCACGCGCATCACCTTCCACAGCAGGATGTTGGAGACGTGCTCTACGCGCGCCGAGCCGTTCACCAGGCTGTGCAGGTCGAAGTCGGGGTGGAACCCGATCTGGTCGGAGAAGCGCGCGAGCCCCCTCTCCACCGCGCCCATGATGGGGTTGGTGGAGTGCACGTGGTTGACGATGAAGATGTCGCCGTCGGGCTTGCACACGCGGTGCAGCTCGCGGAGCAGCCGCGCCGGCTCCTGGACCACGGACACCACGTACATCGCCACCACCTTGTCGAAGCTGGCGTCGGGAAAGTCCATCGCGTGCGCATCCATCTCGTGCAGCCCCTCGACGTTGGCGAGGCTGCGCCGCTGCACGCGTGCGCGCGCCTTGTCGAGCATCTCGCGCGACAGGTCGACGCCGGTGACCCGCACGAACGGCGGGTACAGCGGCAGCGACAGGCCGGTGCCGACGCCGACTTCGAGCACGCGCTGGCCGGGGCGGCATTCGAGGACTTCGAGAACCGCCTTGCGCCCGGGTTGCAGCACCGGGCCGAACAGGGCGTCGTAGACACTTGCATACCGCTTGTAGGCGGCCTTCACGGCGTCGATCTGCATGGGCTCCTTTTTATAGCAATCGATGGTCCCGGCACAACAATTGCACGTTTAGCACTTTCCTGCATGAAGAACGCTCAGGTCGCCCGAGCGCGTGGTCGCGTATCTTACCGACGAGCTGGGCCCGCCTCCACGCGTCGCGACGGTATACCACGGCCCGTCGCCCGAAGTCTGCCCTTTCAGGTCGATTGCGCCATCATTGCCCGGGGCGTATGGTCGAAAACCCCTCCACGGAGGTCGGCATGAACCCCACTTTAGCTCCGGCGCCCGAGGCGTCCCGCAGCACGCGCTATCGCTCCATCCGACGCACGACGCTCGGGCTCGCCGTGGCGCTTTCGGCCGAAGACTGCGTCCTCCAATCCATGCCGGAGGCGAGCCCGGTCAAGTGGCACCTCGCCCATACCACCTGGTTTTTCGAGACTTTCCTTCTCGAGGGCCGGGGGCACTACCGCCCGTTCGATCCGGCGTACCGGGTGCTCTTCAATTCCTATTACAACGCGGTGGGCGACAGGCACCCACGCGCCGAGCGCGGCTTGCTTTCGCGCCCGGATCTCAACCAGGTGCTCGCTTACCGCGACCACGTAGACCGCGCGGTTCTCGCCCTGCTTTCCGCGGACGACTTTCCGGCCGAGCTGCTTGAGCTCGGCCTGCAGCACGAACAGCAACACCAGGAGCTCATCCTCACCGACCTCAAGCACCTCCTTTCGCGCAACCCACTCAAGCCCGCGTACCAAAAGCAATGGCCGCTCACGCCCATCCGCGCGCGCGAGCCGCACTGGATCGCCCATGCGGGCGGCCTGAGCGAAATCGGCCACGCGGGCCCCCAATTCGCGTTCGACAACGAGATGCCCCGCCACCGCGTCTGGGTCGAGCCGTTCGAGATCGCATCGCACCCGGTCACGCACGGTGATTTCATCCGCTTCATCGAGGATGGCGGCTACCGCAGGGCCGAGCTTTGGCTGTCGGCGGGCTGGGAGCTCGCGCGCGGCTGGCAGGCTCCGCTCTACTGGGAACGAAGCGACCACGGCTGGCGCACCTTCACCTTGCACGGCATGGTGCCGGTGGATCCCAATACGCCGGTCTGCCACGTGAGCTTCTTCGAGGCCGAGGCCTATGCGCGCTGGGCCGGTGCCCGCCTGCCTACCGAGGCGGAATGGGAGCTCGCCCCCGGCAACGCGCCGTGCACGGGCAACTTCCTGGAAAGCGGTGCGCTCCACCCGCTCGCCTCGCGCGAGGACCCGGTACCCGGCGCACTGGCGCAGGCGTTCGGCGATGTCTGGGAATGGACCCGCAGCGAATACGCACCGTATCCGGGGTTTCGCACCGCTGCAGGCGCGGTGGGCGAATACAACGGCAAGTTCATGAGCAATCAGTACGTCCTGCGCGGAGGATCCTGCGCCACGCCCTCCAGCCATATCCGCGCCACCTACCGCAATTTCTTTCCGGCGGACGCGCGCTGGCAGTTCTCGGGCGTGCGGCTCGCGCGCGACGCGCGAACGTGATCGATTACGTGGCGGCCGGCGCGCGCAAAGGGCAGCATGCCGTCCATGGCTCTGCGCTTGCTCGCACTGGTTGCGCTGCAGCTCCTGATGGGTACGGCACAAGCTTGCCGGTTCGCCCAGGACGCCCAGCCGGCGCAATGGTACGAATGGGCGAATTCGCTGTTCTCTGCTGACGTGACCTCGGTCGAGGCCGACGCGGGCAAGTCCGCCGACGTGATCGCTCTTCGCGTGGTGGAAACGTTCAAGGGTCCGGCAGGCGCCGCCGCGGCGACCTTGCGCGTGCCGAGCCGCATGTGGAGCTCGTGCCGCCTCGAGCGCCCGGCCGTCGGCGCGCGCGTCCTCGTCGCGCTCAATCCCAATGGCGATACGCTGCTCGTGCCCCTGGCGCCGGGCTACAGCGAGCGCCTGCGCAGTGACCGCGGCTACCAGCCGCCGCAGCAGCAGCCGCCGCAGCAGCAGCCCCCGCAACAGCCGCAAGCCGCGGCGCCGCCGGCGGCAGAAAAGCCCTTCCACTACTAAACTGCCGGGGTGACGCTCGGCGGCACGTCGTTCAGAACCTTCGTTCTCTCTCCGCTCCTGGTGGTCGCGTTCGAGCTTTGGCTGAACCACGGCCGGCTACGCCTCGAGCCATGGGCCCTCCCCCTCCTCGCCTGGGGATACCTGCAATATCGCCTGGCCGGTCGTTACCGGCTGCGCCTCGGCGGTGGCGGACCGGGGATGGACAATCCGCCCGAGCGGCTGGTGACGAGCGGCCCCTTCGCCCACTGCCGCAATCCCATGTACCTCGGTCACCTGATTTTCCTCGCCGGCCTCGCGCTCAGCCTGCATTCCTGGGCCGCCGCCGCCCTCGCGCTCGGCACTGCGGTGTGGTTTCAGTTTCGCGTCCGGCGCGACGAGCGGCGTCTTGCCGAGCGCTTCGGCGAGCCTTACTTGCAGTATCGTTCCCGCGTGAAGCGCTGGATTCCGGCGCTCTTCTAGGAGGCGGTGGCATGAACGAGCCCGCGAAGATGGACGAGGAATTCGACGTCGGCGGCGTGCGCCTGCCGCGGCCGTTCAAGCTCCGGCGCCTGGGGCATTTCGGCGTCAACGCGACCGATCCCGAGGCCGCGCGCGATTTCTACTGCCGGGTCCTGGGCTTCCGGGTATCCGACCCGATCGACTTCGGCCTGCGTCTTCCCGAGGGCGAGCGCGGCAAGCACGGGCCTGGCATCGGCTACTTCACGCGCCACGGTGGCGACCACCATTCGCTCGTGCTCTTCCCGCGCCGGGTGATGTCGCAGGTGAATCCGCACTACCGCAAGTACCCCGAGCTCACGGTCAACCAGATGACCTGGCAGGTGTCGAGCCTGCGCGAGGTGGTCGAGGGGTTCGAATGGTTCAAGCGCCGCGGCAACCCGGTGCTGCGCCAGGGACGCGACCTGCCCGGCTCGAACTGGCACTTCTATCCGCCAGATCCCGACGGCCACATCAACGAGCTCTACTACGGCATCGAGCAGATCGGCTGGGACGGCTACTCCAAGCCGCACGCGCTGCACCGCCAGCGCTACGACAAGCCGCCGGGGCTGCCCCACCGCTCCGAGTACGCCGAGATCGCCGAGGCGCTGAAGGAAGGCCTCGACGTGCGCACCGGCTGGCGCGCCGAGGAGGCCGAGGAGAGTTTCGACGTCGGCGGCATCTACATGGCAAGGCCGTTCAAGATCACCCGCATTGGGCCGATCCGGCTCTTCGTCCGCGACCTCGACGTGGCGCTGCGCTTCTACCGCGACGAGCTCGGCTTCACGCTGACCGAGGAGACAGCGTACCGCGGCCACCGCTGCCTGTTCCTGCGCGTCAACACCGAGCACCATTCGCTCGCGCTCTACCCGCGTGCCCTGCGCGCCGAGCTCGACCTGAGCGAAAGCACCTCGCTCATGTCGTTCGGCCTGCAGCTCGCGAACTACCGCCAGCTGCACGACGCGATTCCGTACCTGCTGCGCGCGGGCGTGCGTGTGCGCTACCTGCCGCCCGAGCTTTCGCCCGGCATCGACTACTCGGCGTTCGCCATCGATCCCGACGGCCACGCGCTCCAGCTCTATTACTACATGGAGCAGATCGGCTGGGACGGAAAGCCGCGCCCCGCGCACCTGCGCCCGAAGGTCGACCACGCCAACTGGCCGCAGAGCGTGCCTGCGGCGAGCGACACGCTCAACGGCGAGGTGTACCTGGGTCCCTGGAGCTAGGACCCTTTTTTTTACTGCTTCTCGATGTTGCGGGCCGCGACGACCTTCTTCCATTTCTCCATTTCCGAGGCGATGAAGCTGCGCATCTCCTCCGGGCTCGAGGCGCGCGGCTCGCCGCCGAGCTCGACGAAGCGCTTGTGGGTGTCGGGATGCTCGAGCGCCTTGCGTACGGCGGCGTTCAGCCGCTCGAGGACTGGGCCGGGCGTGCCGCCGGTGACGCCCAGGCCGATGAAAGAGTTCACCTCGTAGCCCGGCAGGGTTTCTAGCGCGGTAGGCGTGTCGGGTAGCGCCTTCCATCGCTCGCGCGAGGTGACCGCGAGCGCCCTGAGCTTGCCGGCCTGGATCTGCCCGATCGACAGCGTCATGGCCTCGAACAGGACATCGGCGCGCCCGGCGAGCGTTTCCGTGAGCGGCGCGTTCCCGCCGCGGTAGGGAACATGCACGATGTTGGTCCCCGCGAGCGCGTTGAACAGCTCGCCCGAAAGATGGTGAACGGTTCCGATCCCCGACGAAGGGTAGTTGAGCTTGCCCGGATTCGCTTTCGCGCGCGCGATCAGGTCGCCGAGGTTCCGGAGCGGCGAGTCGGGCACCACGCTGATGACGAAGGGATAGGAAGTGAGCATCGACACCATCGCGACGTCTTTGAGCGGGTCGAATGGCATCGACTTCAGCATCGCCGGATACACCGGGTAGGCGCCGGAAATCAGGATCAGGGTGTAGCCGTCGGGCGCCTGTTTCGCGCCATAGTCGGTGCCGGTCACGCCGCCCGCGCCGGCGCGGTTCTCCACGACCACGGGCTGCCCCAGCGCCTCGTTCAGGCCTTGCGCCGTGACCCGCGCGATGATGTCGGCTGACCCGCCCGGCGGGAACGGCGTCACCAGCCTGAGCGGCTTGGACGGGAAAGCCTGGGCGAGCGCCTGCCCGGAGACGAGCAGCCAGACCAGGAACGCGAACCCCGCGTACCGCATGAAGCCTCCTCCACGTATCCTGTGCACGAGTTGACCACAGCGGGCGGGATCATGGAAGAGCGCGTTCATTGGAGTTCGGGACAGCTGAAAATCTCGGGCGTCGTCGAGTTCCCCGACGCCATGCAGCGCGGCGAGCGGCGCGCCGCAATCCTGGTGCTGCACGGCTTCGGCAGCAACAAGGATTCGCCCATGGTGCGCAGCGTGACGCGCATGTTCACTGCGCTCGGCTATGTCGCCCTGCGCTTCGACATGCGCGGCTGCGGCGAGAGCGAAGGCGAGCGCGGGCGCGTCATCTGCCTCGAGCAGGTCGCCGACACGAAAAGCGCCTTCGACTTTCTCGCCCAGAGCGGATACGCAGATGCGAAGCGCATCGCGGTGTTCGGCCACAGCTTCGGCGCCGCGGTCGCGGTCTATGCGGCCGGCAGCGACGCGCGCATCGCGGCGTGCATCTCCTCGGGCGGGTGGGGCCACGGCGAGAAGAAGTTCCGCAAGCAGCACGCTTCGCCCGAGGCGTGGCAGCGCTTCAGCGCGATGATGGAGGAAGGCCGGCGCCGCAGCGCGCGCGGCGAGCGCATGATGGTGCCGCGCTACGACATCGTGCCGATCCGCCCCGGGCTGCGCGGCAACCTCGCCGCCGGCTCGATCCTGGAATTCCCCTTCGAGGTCGTCGAGAGCATGTACGCCTTCACAGCCAACGAGGTGGTCGGCAAGATCGCGCCGCGACCGCTCCTGCTCCTGCATCCGTCCAACGACAGCGTGACGCCCACCGAGCAGTCGATCGACCTCTTCGCCCACGCCGGCCAGCCCACCGATCTGCATCTTTTCGCCGAGGTCGACCACTTCCTCTTCAGCGACGACAACCCGATGGTCCAGGCCGTGGTCCGCGACTGGCTAAGGCGCTATTTCCCTGCATGATCCGATGACGATTTCCGTCGAGCGGCTCGAACGCTGGGTCGCGGCCATCTTCCGCGCGGAGGGTCTGTCCGAAGAGCACGCCCGCACGGTAGCAAAGGTGCTGATCTTCGCGAACCTGCGCGGGATGGATACGCACGGTGTGCTGCGCGTCGCCTCCTACATCCGCTTCATCCGGGCGGGTGACCTCAATCCGCGTCCGGCGATGCGGGCGCGCAACGAAACGGCCGCGTGCGTGCTCCTGGAAGCAGACCGCGCCGCAGGACCGGTTGCCATGCAAAAAGCCATGGAGTTGGCAATCGACAAGGCACGGCAGGCGGGTGCCGGTGTCTGCCTGGTGCGCGCCACCACGCATACGGGCGCGCTCGGCTACTACACCCACATGGCGGCGGAGCGAGGCATGGCGGCGATCGCTTTTTCATCCTCCACGGCGAACATGGCCTACCACGGGGCGCGGGCGGCGGGCGTTTCCACCGCGCCGCTCGCCCTCGCCGTTCCTGGCGAGCAGGGGCCGATCGCGCTCGACATGGCTTCGAGCATCCTCTCCATGGGGAAGCTGAGGCAGGCGAAGCGCACCGGCGCCCCGCTGGAAGAAGGCCAAGCGCTCGACAAGGACGGCAACCCGACCACCGACGCCGGGGAGGCCGCGGTCCTGCTGCCGTTTGGCGGCGCCAAGGGCTCGGGGCTCTCGCTCCTGATCGAATGCATGACGAGCCTCGTCGCGGGCAACCCGCTTCTTGCCGAGGCGCTCGAGCGGACCGCGCTCGGCGCGCACCATCGCCAGAACGGCGCGGTCATCGCGCTCGACCTCGCAAGGTTCGTCGATCCGGCGGAGTTTCGCCGCCAGGCGGGACGGCTGGCCCGCGCGATCAAGGCGTTGCCGCCGCAGCCGGGGATGGAGATTCTCCTCCCGGGAGAGCGCGGTGCGCGCGCCGACGAGGAGCGCCGGCGCGATGGCATTCCGGTGCCCGAGGCGGTGCTCGAGGAGCTGCGCAACCTGATGGAGGAGCCTGCATGAAGCTCGTCAACTTTTCCCTGGGCAACGGCGCGCCGCGCGCCGGGCTGCTGGTCGGCGGCCAAGTCTTCGAGGCGCCGCGCCCCACGGTTCAGGAGCTGTTAGCAGATCTGGGTTCCCTCGGAACCACAGGAAAAGGGATTCCCGTCAGCGAGGTCACACTGCACGCGCCGCTCCTTTATCCGGGTGCGATCTACTGCGCCGGCGCGAACTACGCCGACCACGTCGCGGAGATGGCGCGCGCGCAGAATCTGCCGCCGCCGCAGGATCCGCGCACGCTCGGATTGAAGCCCTGGTTTTTCATGAAGCCGCCCCGCGCCTGCGTAGTCGGGCCGCGGTCCCGGGTGGCGCGTCCGCGCGGCTCGCAGAAGCTCGACTGGGAAGCCGAGCTCGCCGCGGTCATCGGCAGGCCGGCGCGCAACGTTCCGGTCGAGAACGCGCTCGACTACGTCGCCGGCTACACCATCGCCGACGATCTTTCCGCGCGCGATCTCTCGCGGCGCAGCGCGCTGCCTCCCGGGAATCCGTTCCATTTCGACTGGACGGCGCACAAGGGCTTCGAAGGCAGCTGCCCGCTCGGCCCGTGGATCACGCCGGCCGCCGAGGTCCCGGATCCGCAGCGCCTCGCGATCCGCCTCTGGGTGAACGGCGTCCTCAAGCAGGACTCGAACACCAGCCGCATGATTTTTTCCACCGCGGAGCAGATCTCGCACCTTTCGAGCCTGGCGACGCTGCACCCAGGCGACCTCGTCCTCACCGGAACTCCCGCCGGCGTCGGCGCCGGGCGCAACGAATTCCTGCAACCCGGCGACCGCGTCGAGGTCGAGATCGAGGGACTGGGCCGCCTCGAGCACTGGATCGACGAGGAGCGGTAAAGCTTCACCGCGTTTTCCGAGCGCCGCACCTAGAATCGGCGGCACAAGAACTTGGGAAGAATCCATGCGGACAAGAACAAGAGTGCTGATCGTCGTGGCAGTCGCCGTCGCGCTGGGCCAGGCGGCTTTCGCAAAGCACGATAGGGACGACGACGACGAGCGCCACCCGGGCAAGGGCTGGGCGAAAGGCTGGGACCACAAGGGCGAATCGCGTGACTCCGGCCCGTACACCCGGTTCGAGAACAGCGCAGAGCGCTATGTGTACGAATTCCGCGATGCGAGCTGCCGGTACAAATACGAATACAACTACCGTAGCGGCCGCGCCAAGATCGACCAGAGGGGCGATTGCGGCGGGATAGCCTTCCCGCAGCGCGTGGTCATTCAGGGCCGCGAGCCGCTGCCGCGCGCGATCCCGCCCGAGCCGCAGGCGCAGCAGATCGAGTGCAACCGCGAGGTGATCGGGGCGGTGCTCGGCGGCGCGGTCGGCGCGGTGGTCGGCTCGAAGGTCGGAAAAGGCGACGAGCGCGTCGTCACCACCGTGGGCGGAGCGGTCATCGGCGCGGTCGTCGGCGGTGCGGTCGGCAAGTCGATGGACGACGCCGACCAGGCGTGCGCGGCACAGGCGATGGAGTACGCGAGCTTCAAGCAGTCGGTCAGGTGGCACAACCCGCAGCGCGGCGCCAACTACACGATGACGCCGGTCGGTCTGGTGCCCGCCGCCGGCAGAGGCGTCGAGTGCCGCCGCTACAGCATCCTGACCGAGTCCAGCGGCACGAAGGAAGCGACCCAGGGAACCGCCTGCCGCCAGCGCGACGGATCCTGGAGGCTTTCAAGCTGACGTAGCGCCATGCTCTAATCCTCGGAATCCGGGGTCGTCCGGGTTTCGAGGAGAGAGGTGGATGCTTCGCGCGTTGCTAGGCTGCGCCGCGGTTCTTTGGGTCCTGTCCGGGGCGGCACAGCCCTATCCGACCAAGCCCGTGCGGATCGTCGTCCCCTCGAGCCCGGGCGGTGCGAGCGACCTGGTGGCGCGCCTGGTGGCGAACCAGCTTTCGGAAACGCTCGGCCAGCCCTTCATCGTAGAGAACCGCGTCACCTCGGGAGGGATCGTCGGCACCCAGCAGGTGGCGGAATCGCCGCCCGACGGCCATACGCTGCTCGTCACCTTCGACACCTTCGCGAGCAACGCGCTCCTCTTCAAGAACCTGAAGTGGGATCCGATCCGCGATTTCGCGCCGGTGATGCAGCTCTGCCGCTATCCGCAGGTTCTGCTGGTGCATCCGAGCCTCGGCGTGCACAGCGTGAAGGACTTCGTCGCGCTCGCAAAGCAGCGCGGCGCGCAGCTCAACTACGCCTCCGCCGGCCCGGCCTCCTCCAGCCGCCTGGCCTACGAGCTCTTCAAGGACGTGGCCGGTATCGACACGGTCCCCGTGCACTACAAGGGCGGCGGACCGGCGCTGCAGGACCTGCTCTCCGGCCAGGTGCAGGTGATGCTGATCCAGGGCGGCGGCCCGATTCCCCAGTACGTGAAGAGCGGCAAGCTGGTCGCACTGGGCATCAGCTCGCGGTCGCGCTCCAAGTTCTACCCCGGGCTGCCGACGATCGCCGAGACCTACCCTGGCTTCGAGACCGAGTCGTGGGTGGCGATGCTGGCGCCGGCGGCGACGCCGAAGCCGACTATCGAGCGCCTACACGATGCGCTCGCGAAGATCTTTACCGACCCGGCGATGCGCGAGCGCTTCGAGGCGCAGGGCTGCGACATCGCCGCCGGCACGCCCGAGGACCTCGGCCGCGTGCTGCGGGAAGACCAAGCCAAATGGACGCGCATCGTGCGCGCGAAGAACATCACCGTCGAATGACCAAACGCTACCCAGACCTCCACGACCACCTCGATGCGCTGAAGCGCGCCGGCCTGCTCATCACCGTCGAGCGCCCGATCAACAAGGACACCGAGCTGCATCCGCTGGTGCGCTGGCAGTTCCGCGGCGGCATCGAGGAGCGCAGCCGCAAGGCGTTCCTCTTCACGAACGTGGTGGACTCGAAGGGCAAGCGCTACGACATCCCGGTCGTGGTGGGCGCGCTCGCCGCGAGCCGCGAGATCTACCGCATGGGCATGGGCTGCCCGCTCGACCAGATCAACCAGACCTGGAACCGCGCCATCGCCAATCCGATCGCGCCGAACGTGCTGAAGGAAGCGCCCTGTCACGAGATCGTGCTCCAGGGCAAGGACCTGGAAAAGGCGGGAAACGGGCTCGACGGCCTTCCCATTCCCATCTCCACCCCCGGGTGGGACATCGCTCCGTTCACCACCCTCTCGCAGTACATCACGCGCGACCCCGACAACGGCGTGCAGAACATGGGCATTTACCGCGGGCAGGTGAAAGCGCCGCGGCGCCTGGGCATGAATCCGTCGCTCGAGCTGCGCCCCGGCATCTACACGCACTGGGAAAAGATGAAGAAGCGCCGCCAGAAGCTGCCGGCGGCGGTGGTGCTGGGCGCGCCGCCGTGCATCGCCTTCGCCTCGGCGCAGAAGGTGCCCGAGACTCTCGACGAGCTGCACGTCGCCGGGGCGCTGGTCGGCATGCCGATCAACGTGGTCAAGGCGAAGACGGTCGACCTGCTGGTGCCGGCGGAGGCGGAAATCGTGGTCGAAGGGCTGATCGACACCGAGTTCCTCGAGCCCGAGGCGCCCTTCGGCGAGTCGCACGGCCACGTCAACCTGCAGGAATACAACGCCTTCATGGAGGTCACCGCCATCACGCGGCGGCGCGACGCCATCCTCACCTCGATCATCTCGCAGGTCACGCCGAGCGAGTCGAGCCTCATCAAGCGCGTCGCGCTCGAGCCCCTCTTCACCGACTTCCTGCGCAATACGCTCGCCATCCGCGGGGTGAAGCGCGTGTCGATGCACGAGCCGCTCACGAACCTCCGCAAGGTAGTTGCCGTGGTTTTTGAGAGAAACACCCCCACCACGGAAATCTGGCGCGCACTGCACGGCGCGATCTCGTGGAACCGCGCCACCGGCAAGTACGTCATCGCGATCAACGACGACATCGATCCCGACAACGCCGACCAGCTCCTCTGGGCGATGTCCTACCGCGCCAACCCGGCGCTCGACCTGCAGATCGTGCCGCACCGCGACCAGGGCCACGGCCCGCGCTCGAAGCGCAACAATGGCGAAGACGCCTCGGTGCTGATCGACGCCACGATGAAGGAGGACTTCCCGCCGATCTCGCTGCCCAAGCGCGAGTACATGGAGCGCGCGAAGGCGATCTGGGAAGAGCTCGGCCTGCCCGCGCTCAAGCCCCAGGCGCCGTGGTACGGCACCAGCCTCGGCGAATGGTCCGACGAGCTCGAGCAGGCGGCGCAGCTCGCCGTCGCGGGCGATTACTTCAAGACCGGCGAGGCGCTGGTGCAGCGCCGCCGCAGCGACCTGCCGATGAATACCGAGGTGCGCGATCTCGGCCGGAAGAACGAAGGCGACGAGTAAAAGCTAAAGCAGATCCTTCCATTTCGCGCGGGTTTTCTCCTGCAGCTCCCTGCTCGCCTCGGCCACCGCCGGGAACTCGTGCAGGTGGTCAAAGGGGCGGCAGGCGTCGATCACCGCCTTGGAGCTGAACGGAGCGTCGTAGCGGTAGGCGACGAACATCGGGTCGTTCTTCGAGCCCATGCCGCGCTGGATGATGTCGATGTCGATCGCAGGGTCGGTGCGCGTCGCCACCGCCCACATCACTTCCTGCAGGTTCGCCGGATCGATGTCCTCGTCGACGACCACCGCATAGCGCGACATATAGGCGCCGACGCCGCACTGGCTGAGGATGTGGCCGGCCTGGCGCGCATGTCCCGCGTAGCGCTGCTTGATGGCGACCACGTTGAACATGCGCGCGCCGCCGATCTCGTGCGCCCACACCGCCTGCACGTCGGGCACGCCGGCGGCGACGAGCGCGTCCATCAGTAGCGCCGAGCGCATCACCGCCTTCGAGTACGAATAGTCGTTGGGCGGCTTGGCTGGCGGAGAACCTACGAGAATAGGGTCTTTCCTGAAGTACACCCGTTCCACCGTCACTACGGGTGCTTTCCCCGCTTTGCCCGGGTAGTAGCCGTGGAACTCGCCGAACGGGCCCTCGGTGCGCTCGTCGTTGGGCTCGACATGTCCCTCGAGCACGATCTCGGAGGCGGCGGGGAACGGCAGCCCTGTCTTCTCTCCATTGATCACTGCAACGGGCTGCCCCAGGATTGCGCCGATGTAGTCGTACTCGCACATCCCGAACGGGACCTCGATGCCGGAGATCAGGTAGGCGAGCGGATCGGCGCCGCACACGATCACCACGGGGAAGCGCTTGCCGGCAGCCTTGTGCTTCTCGTAATGGATGCGCCCGTGCTTTCCCGGCACCATGTCGAGCGCGACGTGCTTCTTGTCGATGACCTGCACGCGGTAGGTGCCGACGTTGATCCAGGCCGAATCGAGGTCGCGCGTCACCACCGAGCAGCCAGTGCCGATGTAGCGCCCGCCGTCGAGCTCGTGCCATAGCGGCGAAGGAAAGGCGAGCACGTCCACGTCTTTCTGGATGTTCTCCAGCGCGGCGCCGTGCTTCACTTCCACCGCGTTGAAGCCCTTCGCCGCCGCCTGCCATTGCGCCGGCTTACCTCGCAGTTTCTCCACCAGGCCCCTATGGCTACGTTCCACCCCGAGTCTCAAGATCGTCGAAAGCCGCGCGGGACTGCTCGTGCTGCACGTCAGCACACGGTAGCCCTTTGGATACCCCTTGATCTCGTCGAAGAGCAGCGCGGGCGGCGCGTCCTTCTTGACGTTGAGCTCGCTGATGGCGCCGAGCTCCAGGTTCCAGTCCGCACCCTTGACGTCCCTCACTTCGCCGAGCTTCTGTGCTTCGGCGAGCCACGGGCGCAGGTCCAGCGGGTTCACTGAACCTTGAATCCGGTGGCTTGGATGACCTGCGTCCATCGCGCGACCTCTTGGGACAGGAATTTCTCTTCGTTCGGATCGGAGAACGGCTCGGCGCCCGCCTTCTCCAGGTCCTGCAGGAACGCGGCCTCCGAGCGCACCTTGCGCGTCGCCTCGCGCAGCGCCTGCACTGCCTCGGGCGGTGTGTCGTCGGGAGCGAACACGGCGTTGAACACCTGGACCTGCATGCCGGGAACGCCGGCTTCGATCGAAGTCGGGATGTCCGGCGCCGCCTTCAGTCGCTTGTCGCTGTTCACGCCGAGGATGCGCGCCTTGCCGGCGCGATGCTGCGCCAGCACCGCCGAGGAAAGAATCGGCGTGATGACCGGAACATGTCCTGCGATCAGATCCTGCATCGCGGGAGCGCCGCCTTTGTAAGGCACATGCTGCATCTCCAGGCGCCCGCCCTGCAGCTTGAAGAGCTCCCCCGTCAGGTTGGTGACGGTACCGGAACCCGCCGAGCCGTACGAATACTTGCCCGGATTCGCCTTGATCAGGCTGACGAGCTCCTTCAGCGACCGCGCCGGTACGCCGGGATTCACGATGATGCAGGTCGGGTTCATGCTCAGCATGCCGACCAGCGCGAAGTCCTTCAGCGCGTCGTACTGCGGGTTCGGCGTAGCGCGCGGATTGATGATCTGGGTCGTGGTGGTACCCAGAAGCAGCGTATAGCCATCCCCTCGCGAGCGCGCCACTTCGGCTGCGCCGATCGCCCCGCCCGCACCCGGCTTGTTCTCGACCACGATCGTGGCGCCGAGGTGCGGCGCCGCGTATTTGGCCCACAGCCTGGCCGTGATGTCGACGTCACCGCCTGGGGCGAAGGGCGCCACCAGGCGAATGGGTCTGTCTGGAAATTTGCCTTGAGCGCCGACGGGAAGGATGCGGATTCCCGCAACGGCGACCCCGAACCCAAGGAAGGTGCGCTTTTTCATGCGGCCCATTATAGAAGCGCGCGCGCTTGACCCGTGGCGTTAACCCTTTTGGCGGGGAGATCGCGTTTAAAGCTGGGGAGCGAAACAACAACGGAGGAACGCCATGCCCAGCTTGCGCCTTTTCGTATTGAGTCTGCTTTGGCTCGTGGTCCTGCCGGCCGGCGCCACCGCCCCGAAGGCAACCCTGAAGCCCTTCGCCAGCGAAGCCGAGCTGAAAGCGCTGCTTTTGAGCTGGGCCGATCGGTACCAGGCCAGGCGCGCGGAGCAGATGATGGGCGCGCTCCAGTCCGCGCCCGCGGCAGCGCCGGCGGCCAAGGTGGCGGAAAGCACCGCCGACTCGATCACCAACGTGCAGCACGCCGGGGTCGACGAAGGCGGCATCGTCAAGCTCCATGGCGAGCACCTCGTGATCCTGCGGCGCGGCCGGCTCTTCACCGTCGAGGTCGGCGGCCTGCGGCCTGTGTCCGCGGTGGACGCTTTCGGCCCCGACATCGATCCGCGCGGCGCGTGGTACGACGAAATGCTCATCTGGCAGGACACCGTCGTGGTGATCGGCTACAGCTACGCACGCGGCGGGACCGAGGTCGCCCTGTTCGATCTTTCACCTGCGGGCGAGCTGCGCTACCGCTCGACCCACCACCTGCGCTCCAACGACTACTACTCTTCGCGCAACTACGCGAGCCGGCTCATCGGCAGCAAGCTCGTCTTCTATACACCGCTCTATCTCAACCCCCGCCGCGCCGATCCCTTCGCGCAGTTTCCCGCGGCGCGCAGGTGGCCGGAGGAATTCAAGCGCATCGCGCCAGCGTCGCGCATCTACCGAGCCGACGACGCGCTCGACCCCTCCCAGGGCATCGCGCTGCACAGCGTGTCGATCTGCGACCTCGCCCAGCGCGACCTCGCCTGCGAGAGCACCGCGGTGCTCGGCCCCGCGGGACGCGTGTTCTACGTTTCGCCCGGCTCGGTGTTCGTGTGGGCGGCGAATTCGTCGCTTTTCCGCATCCCGCTCGACGGCAGCGCGCCGAGCGCCCTCAGGGTGAGCGGCACGCCGATCGACCAGTTCTCATTCGTCGAAGGCAACGACGGTTTCCTGAACGTGCTGGTGCGCTCGACCGGGCGCGGGGACGGGATGTTTTCTTCAGAGTTTCATTCAGGTCAGTTGGCGCTGCTGCGTGTGCCTCTGACGAGCTTCTCCGACGGCCGCGACAGCGCGCCCCGCGGAAGTTACCGCAGCCTACCGGGGGTGGCAGGCTACGCGCTGCAAAATCGCTTCGTCGGGGAATATCTCCTCTACGGCGGCGGCGCGGGCTGGAGACGACCGCAGAATCTCGACGATCCGCGCGCCTTCGCCGTGCGCTACGCCCGTCCCGAGATCGCGCACGAAATGGTCCTCGAGCACGGCGTGGATCGCATCGAAGCCCTGGGCAGCGACGCGGTGCTCGTCGGATCCGACGGGCGCGACCTGCACTTCACCAGCGTGCGCCTCGGGCGCGTGCCCTCCGCGGCCGAACACTACGTGCGCGCGAATGCGAGCCAGGGCGAAACGCGCAGTCATGGCTTTTTCTATAACGCAGCCGACGGACTGCTCGGTCTCCCGATCATCGGTCCCGGGAAATCGGCCGCGCGGCAGCTCCGCAGCGAATCTGCCTCCGTGCTCTTCCTGTCGAACCAGCAGTTGAAGCTGACCGAGGTCGGCGCGCTCGACTCGCGCCCCGGCCGCAACAACGACGGCTGCCGTGCTTCCTGCGTCGACTGGTACGGCAACTCGCGCCCGCTCTTCCTCAAGGGCCGCGTTTTCGCGCTGATGGGCTACGAGCTCGTCGAAGGAGATCTCCGCGCCGGCCGCATCCACGAGCTGCGTCGAGCCGACTTCACGCCGGCTCTGGCCTTCCTGCGGCATTGAAACTAACATCGCCGCAGGAGGAGCGGCGATGCGCAGGCTAGCATTTGTGTTGTTGTTGATCGTCTTGGGCAGCGGGAATGGTTTGTGCCAGCCCTATCCGAGCCGCCCGGTGCGCATGCTGGTCGGCTTCCCGCCGGGCGGCGGCACCGACATCACGGCGCGTCTCCTCGCGCCGAAGCTCTCGGAGTTTCTCGGCCAGCAGTTCGTAGTCGAGAACCGCCCCGGCGCCGCCACCAACATCGCCAGCGATCTCGTGGCGAAGGCGGCGCCCGACGGTTACACGCTGCTCTTCACCACCACCGCGCTCGCGATCAACATGTCGCTCTACAAGGGGCTGCCGTTCGATGCGCTGCGTGACTTTGCGCCTGTGTCGGTCTTCGCCGAGGCCCCGAACCTGCTGGTCGCGCACCAGAGCGCCGGCGCGAGCGTCGCCGAGCTCCTGGCGCAGGCGCGGGCGAAGCCAGGCGCGCTGAACTACTCCTCGGCGGGGTCGGGCACCACCCAGCACCTCGCTGGCGAAGTGTTCAAGGTGAGGACCGGCACCCAGATCGCGCACATTCCTTACAAGGGCACCGCAGCCTCGCTCACCGCGGTCGTGGCCGGCGAAGTGCAGTTCAGCTTCGCCAACGTGCCCGCCATCCTCGGCCACGTCAAGAGCGGGCGCCTGCGCGCCCTCGCCGTCGCCGGCCCGCACCGGTCCGACCTCATGCCCGATGTGCCGACCTTGAAGGAAGCGGGCGTCGAGGGCGTCGAAGTCCCGGTGTGGTACGCGCTCCTCGCCCCGGCGGCGGCGCCTCGGGAAATTGTGACGACGCTGGGTAGCGCCACCGCGCGCGCCGCACGCTCGCCAGATACGAAACAGCGGCTAGTCGAGCAAGGCGCCGATCCCGTCGGCAACACGCCCGAGGAGTTCGCCAAGCTCCTGCGCACGGAAGTCGTGAAGTACGCCGAAATCGTGCGCATCTCCGGAGCGAAGCCCGAATGAAACCGCTGATTGCCCTGGCCGCGCTCGCGTGCTCTCTGTTCGTGCAGGCTCAGGAATTCCCGACGCACCCGGTGCGTATCGTGGTGCCTTGGCCGCCGAGCGGCAATGTCGACATCACCGCGCGCACGGTAGCGCCGGCCTTCGGCGAAGCGCTCGGGCAGCAGGTCATCGTCGACAACCGCGCCGGCGCCGCGGGGACGATCGGCAGCGCGGCGGTGGCGAAGTCGCCCGCGGACGGCTACACCCTGCTCCTCGGCTCGACCGGCACCATCACCGCCGGGCCGGCGGTGTTCAAGACGCTGCCGTACGATCCGGTCAAGGATTTCGTCGCCGTCGGCGGCATCCAGTCCGTGCCCCTCGTTCTGACTGCAGCGCCGAAGACGCCCGTTTCGACCTATGCGGAATTCGTTTCACTGGCCAATTCCAGGAAAGGGCAGCTGTCCGTCGCCTCTGCGGGAAGCGGGTCCTCGAACCATCTGGCGATCGAGCTGCTCATGCGCATGGCAGATCTCAAGCTTCTGCACGTGCCCTACAAAGGCAGCGGCCCGGCGATCACCGATCTCCTCGGCAGCCAGGTGGAGAGCATGATGGACCAGCTCACCGCGTCGATCGGCCACATCCGCGAAGGCCGAATCAAGGCGCTCGCGATCACCTCGCGCAGCCGCTCGCCGCTCCTGCCGAACGTACCGACGCTCGACGAGCTAGGCGTCAAGGGCTACGAGGCGAGCACCTTTACCGGCATTTTCGCGCCGGCCGGCACGCCTCAAGCAGTGCTTTCGAAGTTGTCGTCGGCGCTGGGCAAGGCGCTCAGGAATGAAACCGTCCGAGAGCGCTACCGCAGCATGGGCGTCGAGATCATCGACTCGAGCCAGGCGGAGTTTGCCGCGTTCGTGCGCGCCGACCTTGAAAAGTGGCGCCGCGTCGCGCGCGAGGGCAACATCGTCGTCGATTGAACGTCTACTCGCTCCGAAGCCACGCGGCGGCGGCTTCCTCGGAGCTGAAGCTCCTCACCTTCAGGCCACGCGCCCGCGCGATTCGCACGACGTACTGCTGGGCCAATCGGCCTTCGAA
>Ga0070705_100000089_pt1 | contig 50973 bp, 43 predicted proteins | sample KBSK5253metaG_FD_65455 | JGI IMG/M metagenome (GOLD analysis project Ga0070705, IMG submission 65455) | Corn, switchgrass and miscanthus rhizosphere microbial communities from Kellogg Biological Station, Michigan, USA - KBS K5-25-3 metaG | ecosystem: Host-associated > Plants > Roots >... | reverse complement strand
CTTCTTGATCCTCGTCGGGGGTTGAAGTATCATTTGGCTGAAATCTTGAACTGGTCTTTCTAATCCAGAAGGAGGGCAGAATCCCATGAGTCTTGCGGACACCGAAGCGCTAAAGCAGCAGCTTATGGTCAATGATACCCAGTTCGCGGAACTGGCCCAGACACACGGACAGTACGAAAAGAGGCTGAGTGAGTTGGCCGCCCTGCACTACCCAAGCGCTGAGGAGCAAATGGAGGAAGCTACGTTAAAAAAGAAAAAGCTATACCTAAAAGACCAGATGGAAATGATGCTGCGGCGATACAAAGAACAAGCAGCTCACTGAAACGCGTGAGCCGCCGCGGACGCAATCATAGTTCGGCACTGGCGCCGAAATAATAAAATCAACCGTTGGTTACTCACGAGCGGACGGTCTTGGAATATCTCCAGGGACCGCGCAAGAGAGTGACCATTTTTGTTGTCTGATCAACGATCGAAACGCGTGGCAAAAGAAGGTTTCCCATTCATCGCACTGTTTGTGATCCCGGCCCTGATTTTTCTTGCGCTGGGCTGGTGGATCGCTGCTCTTGTGTGCTTGTTGTTGGCGGCGTTCATGGCGTTCTTCTTTCGCGATCCCGAACGCGTCTGTCCCACGGATGATCGAATAGTGGTTTCGCCCGCCGATGGCCGCGTTGTCAGAGCGGCGCCAGTAGACAGCAGCGTCGACGGTTCGCCAACTCAGATTTCGATCTTCCTGTCGCCGATGAACGTTCACATCAATCGTTCGCCAATCGCCGGCGAAATCGTGGATGTCGTATACAAGCCCGGAGCATTTCACATCGCTTCGCGAGATATCGCTTCAATCGAAAATGAACAGAACATCGTGACGGTGCGCGGTGAAAATCTGACAATCGTTTTCCGTCAGATTGCCGGAGTGATCGCGCGCCGCATAGTGCTGTGGAAAAAGAAGGGTGACCGGGTCGCGTTGGGTGAACGAGTGGGATTGATGAAATTCAGCTCGCGGATGGATGTGATCTTACCGGCCGAAGTCGATGTAATAGTCCACGAAGGCGAACGAGTTGTTGGCGGCGTTAGCGTACTTGGGCGACTGGCGCGGTAGTAAGAGATGTCCGCGGGCAAATGTCGAATGAGGCTCGTTAGTACATTCTGAATTAACGATCTCCCAAGTCCAATCTACAATGCCGCGCATTCCCGGAGCAGCTCAAGAATGGTGAATTCTTGGTACTGCCATTCCACGCTAGCATTGTGATGACGTGCACGTCAAACCGTGATACCCATCACTGTTTGGTAGTTCCCTGTTAAGGTAACCTAACTACCTGAGTCACCGAGCCGGTGCGGAAGCTTCTCAGCCTGTGCACCGGCGAGGGTTGTCCCAAAGCAACCAGCTTGGGGGTTCTGACAATGCGCCCAGTTCCGATCACACCGAGAGTTATGAGCCCTGGTTGCCGCGGCATTTTCGGCTCACGGAGCCTAACACCCTTCAATACAGAAACAGCGCGAATGGATTCAATCTTTGGAAGTGTACCCATCCGCGCTGCACTAGAAACGCAAATGCGCTTCTCAGCGCATTTGTATCAAGCCTAAAACCGAAAGTCAATTTTGGCTTTCAACGATGGAGGAAACATGGTTGATACAAAGCAGCGCAATACATCGAAGGTAATGATATTTCTTGTGGCAACAGTTTTCTTGCTTAGCGGAGCGCCTATCCGGTTCTCTGGAAGAGCGAATCCGGTTAGCATTCGAAAGGAAAAGACGACTAAGCCGAGTCCGGACAGTGGCCACTGGTTTACCGTTCAGTCGGGTCCGACCTACAACAAGCTGCTTCAGGACGATAGCAGCGGGGATCAGTTCCGCTTCAACTCAACTACCGGTGAATATATCTTCAGCAGGTGCAGCAATGGGTATTCGCTCAGCGGCACGGGCAGCCTCACAGTTCACAGCAGCACTTACACGCTGACGCACAACGCTGGTGACCGCCGAGTGACGGCCAGCTTGGATGACGCAGTACATAGGGGCAACGCTTCGGTTCAAGTATTTGCCCTCGGAATTACCTTCACCATCATGGACAGGAACACGTTAACCAACCCGGGGTTGAACGATTCGTCGCCGCCGCAAGTCGGCATCACCGCGCCAAACGGAGGCGAGATAATCGATACAGCCTCGAGCTTCGTCATCTCATGGACCGCAACAGACGATATGGGAATTGTCAGTCAGGACCTTCAGCTCTCGACTGACGGAGGAAACAACTGGACATCAATAGCCCCAGGCTTGGCGGGCACCGTGAATTCGTACGCCTGGACTGTTCCGGTCATCACCAACAATCAGACCGACAGAGTTCGCATCATCGCGCGCGACGCGGCGTGCAACGCCGGCGTTGACAGCAGCGATGCGAACTTCACGATTTGGAACCCTCCCGCCAGCTTCACCCATAATGCGGACGCTCCTATCTACATAACCTCAGGAGGGTACGAGGCCTTCATCTATTTGTGCAGTGAAGCAACGACCTCCGTAGTAGCCGAGGTCGACTTTCGTCAACCGACGGGCGGCGCGACAGCAAGCGCGCCCGCGCAACTCGCGCTGGCGCCCGGCGATGCGCGAAAAATCAGAGTTGCAGATTATCTTACGCTTGGAACCTCGGGAGGGAGCATCGAGGGCAGCATCGGGCTGCGCCACAACGGAACGAGCGACTCGGACGTACGGGCACTGCTTGTGGTCAACAAGTTTGGCGAAGAGCAATCGTTCACCGCGCCGTTCATTTATACCGCTTCCTCACAGGCTGCAGGCAGCACGATGCAATGTTCGCCGATTTATTATGTCGACGATCTGATGACATCGTCGCTAGCTGTGCAAAACACAAAGAACTACCCCGTAGATGTGAGCGTGAAACTGGTCTATGGGACCGGGGATCCGGGCACTCCGAATGGCACTTACTATCTGCCAACGATAACGCTTGGCGGGCAAGGCAGGCTGTCAACCAATCTCGGGGCGCTTGCGGATCAGCTCCAAGGCGCGAAGTGGGGCTCGATAGTCCTGACCGCCCCGCCTCAGTCTGTGGCCGCTCATACGGTAATGAGGTCGGCGGTTCACGGCGTTGCGTGCAGCGCGAGCTTCGTCGATCCCATGATGTCGATCAATACGACCAAGGTCGCAATGGCGTTGAAGCTGGACTATGACGCCGCAGTGACACCATGCGTCATGGTCTGCAACACGTCGAGCGTCGATACTCGAACGGTAACGGCAAATTTCCAAACGGACAGCGGCGTTTCAGTACCATCCCAGCAAGTTACAATTGGTCCGGGCCAGCAGAAAATGATCGTGCTTGATCCCCAACAATTGCTGGCTGCTCATCAATCCGCGATGGCGGATGTAAGGCTGAGCTACGCCGGGAACGCTTCCGACATCATAGCGGGAGGCGTTTCGATGTCGTCAGCGGAAGACTTTATGAGCGGCGCCAGCTTCGTCGAACCGAGGGCGAGCGACGGACGACAACTCATGAGTCCATTCTTCCGAGTCGATCCTCGCACGCCGGGATTCGTGCAGCTCTCTAATCTCGGGACGACCTCGGTTAAGGCGGGCGTGAGTATGAAGTTTGTCAACTCGACCCTCAATCGAGTAACTACCGACCTGGTGACGGTGCCTGCCGGAAGAACGGCGACGCTGAATGTTCAACAGTACATAGAGCAGGCGCCCGATGGACTGACTGCCGAGGGTTGCATCGAGCTTATTCACAACGGCGTGCCTGGAACGGTGACGGCGTCATTCGTTTCTATGACACCCGATCCGGTCGAAGCGCCTTTGGAGGCAGGCCCGCCCATTTGTGAGACGATGGTGTTTCCAAATGAGATCGACACGCAGCCGGGTGAGACCACTCTGGTACACGTCATCACCTGCGGCGGCCAGGGGGCGGTTGTTTGGACAACTACCGCTGGGACCATCACTCCGGGCACTCCCACGGACCCGGACGTGTATCCGGCAACGTTCACTGCGCCCGACGACGAGTCAGAACCGGATACGGTGACCATACAAGTGACGAGTCCCAGCGGTGTCGGGACAAGTGAAGTGGAGGTTCAGAAAGTCAAGCTGAGAAGCATCGACACCAGTAATGCTCAGGGCGGCACTGAGGGCAGGCTCAACCCCGATGGAGGAACGACGTTCGTTCTGACGGGCAAGAGAGATTTTCCTGCCGTGCCGCTTCAGGTGAAGTTCGTACAAGAAGACAACGAGGTATCCGTCGATATCCCGATCGGTAACATCTCGGGATCAACTCTCACGGGAACGGCGCCGCCTAACACAAGGTTTGTCGGCGATGCGGTGATCAAGGTGTTTGCTGGCGATGCAAAGATATCGAAGAAGACCCTGTGCGACGAGACAGGATGCAGTGCCTACTACGCCTTCGAAATGCCGTCTCCGCCAACCAGCCTCAGCAATGCCGCCTTCAATCGATCCGGCGGAAACACTACGATCATAGCGGTTGGCGGTGGGTTCCGGGAGTTTCTGCCAAGTGATCCGACTGCGAGCCGCGTGCCGCCGAGGGTAAACTTCGACGGCCTGGGTTTCGAAGTCAGTGTGGTTACGCCGACTACGATCAACGGCAACGTGCAAAAGGCAGGGCCGGAATTCCCAGCTTGCGTTACATGCGGGGTAGGTCAGCAGCCTTGCAGATTTATTAACGTGAGGAACCCGGGAGGCAGAGCCCGCGATACTGGGCATAGTACCGCCCGGTTGTATACCCTGTTAGCCGGCCCTGCTCCGTTCCCACAAAGCCGCTTCCCTGACAGTGGCTTTTCAATAGGGGGTACGGTGGTAACCATCAAGGGCGAAAATCTTGATTTTGTCGATAACGTGACGATCGGAGGAACCGATGCGCCGATCATCTCGAAGACCGACAAGACGCTGGTGGTTTCGACTCTACCGCATATCGCCAGTCCGGGATCACAAAATCCGATCACGCTGTTCGATATCGATTGCGCAGCGCCGAGCGGAACAGTGATTTCGGGCGGAGGATTCACTTACCAAGTGACTCCGGTGACTCCCATCCCAGGCACCAATGTGTTTATCGTCGGTCCAGGAGAGGGGATTGATCTGGTTGAGAACTCCCTTGATAGAAGCGCAAGCATAAACTGTATAAGTCAATTGACTTTGACGCTTCGGTCCGTAGCGCCACCGCCGTCCGCCCAAACGGGCGTGCAGGCGACCCTGGCAAGCGGGACATTCACGTACTGCCTGTGTACGCAGACAGGAAGTGTAAGCGGAACGATCACCTACACTCTTTCCAACACAGCGCAACCGATGAACAACGCGCTTCGAAGGGTGGTCACACGCAACGTAACGATCAATCACTACGGGGGAATCGGCTCCTGTAATGGGAGCTTCTGATGAGCCTGATGAAGTTGTAATCTGAGGTAAGGCAGGGCTGCCAAACAGTCCGTGGCAGCTCTGCCAATTCCTCGGTCGGAAGGAGGTAAAAATGAACACGGTGCCGTTGGAGAGAAGAGTAGTTATGCTTGGTGTGATTCTGGCGCAAGTTCTGTTCGTTCCGATCCTGGTCGCAGCACAAAGCCAAGCGTTCGAAGTATCACCGATTGTCAAGCGCGGGGACCCGAGTCCCGACGGCGGACGCTTCTTCGACTGCGCCGATTGCCAGGGTCGGGTCATAGGACTCCACGCGTTCAACAACCGCGGCGACGTTGCCATAGCTGCGGAAGTCGTATCCGGGCTTTGCTTTTCGAACCGCTTTCTCATCTCACGCGCTGAAAGCATCAGACTGGCTGACTTCTGTCAAATCACAGAATTCGGGAAGCTGACATTTCTGGGACCAGTAAACATAAATGACAGCGGCCAGGCGGCGATCAATGCCGGAATAACGATCGATAATCGGATCGTAGAGATGCTGTTGTTGTTTTCAGGGGGACAGCTACACCAACTGGTACAGGAAGGAGACGCATCCCCGATAGGGACAATCTTCAAAGGATGCGGATTTGGCCAGCCTTCTATCAACGCAACCGGCGATGTGGCTTTCTTTGCGTGTGGCGAGACAGCGGACGGCGTCTTCTCCGGCGATGGGATTTTCAAGTACTCGGGCGGACAGATAACGAAGGTGGTGACGAGTCTTGATCCTTCACCGATCGGCGGACAGTTCCTTCTCAACTTCATTCCCGCGCAAGCCGTTCAAATGAATGATCGTGGAGATGTGCTGTTTCAGGCTGGTGTCTTCCTCGACCCATTTGCAAAAGAGAAGCTGGGCCTCTTCCTCGCCACAGCAAGCGGCATAAGGAAAATTGAAGTGGATGAGGATTCGATGCCAGGAAATCAAATAGTCAAGCCGGATACCTTTGGCTTCGGAGATTTGAACAACAGCGGCGATGTTGTCTTCGCCATCGGGCTGGCAAAAGGCCAATCAGATAGCGGGATATTCCTAAGATCTGGAAATCAGACCGACAAAATAATGGCTGAGGGCGAACCAACACCACTTGGCGGGAAGTTTGCCACCTTGGGAGGACAGAGCTTTCTGCAACCTCGGATCAACAATGCAGGGGCCGTTGCGCTCAGGGTCAATGTTACGGGAGGCAGCGCGTCGTCGGCGATATTTCTAGGCTCCGCGAAAGCACTCGTCAAGGTGGCGGCAGTGGGCGACAAACTGCCCACTGGCGGCAAAATTCGCGAGATCACTTCGTTCGCGCTCAACGACCTCGCCCAAGTGGCATTTTATGCCGATGTGAAGAATGGTCCGAAAGGAGTCTTTCTCGCCACGCCGGTTCCGCCGCAGATCACTTCGATCAAGTTGAAGCACAAGAAGGGCTCGATTCAACTGAGGGTCAACGGCAGCGGAATGATCCCCGGCGACACCGTGATAGAGATCAATGGCACTCCTGTGGGCGAGATAGATTACCCTGCCGACTTTCGACAAGACGGGGGCCTAACCACACGAGTGATCAGCCGCGACGCGCGACTCGAGCAGCTAATGCCAGAAGGTCAGACGGTTCAAGTTACCGTATTCAATTCGCTCACGAACCTCCGCAGCCTGCCGATTGCGGTCAGCAGGTGAATTCGTGGAACTGGAGTCAGCATGTCGAAGAGAGTAACTTTCGCGCTTGCTCTGATATTGTCCGTCGCGGTCATCGGCGGGTGCACAAAGAGAGTCTACACGGATCCATATGGCGCAGGCTTAGGAAACCTCCTCAACCGGGCAACTCAGGATGATATTGTAAAGAAGTATGGTCCGCCGGCCTCCAAGCAGGCGCTCTCAGTTGGCGGAGAAGTGTGGGCGTATGACTACCGTTCAACGACAACGACCGCAACGCAGGAGCAGACGAATACAGCAACTCAATGTGTTCGGATTATCTTCGTGTTCGATAAAGATGGAATTCTAAGAGATTATCGGCGCGAGCGTTGCTAGAAACTGAAAGGTCAGTTCAGGCAGCACTATTGATACGTCACTCACCTCCGGTTACCAAGGAACCGTGACTCGACTCCGCAAGCGCTCGCCTAGCTGCGCGTTGTAGGCACCCATTCTCAGTTCACTTATTTGAAACACAGACAACCGCTCTGCGTGTAATCAGACGCCCGGCCAGAATCGCTCCAATCGATGCTCCCGGTGCTGTGGTTTGGGCGAGTTGCTGTGCTATGATTTGGCTTGTCGCGCACAGCCCCGAGTGCGAATAAGACCGGTTGCGACAGATCGATCTGAAGGTTCAATCCGATGGCTGAATACGTTTGCAGGCTAGGCACGCCCACGGGCGAAGTTATCACGCGCACGGTCGAAGCAACCGCCGAACGCGATCTGCGCTCGCGGCTTGAACGCGATGGCTTTCGGGTATTCTCGATAGCGGCGGCCGGAACAATAAACATTCGCCGCGCGTTCGGACGCGAACAGCACGTCAAGAAGATCAAAACCGAAGATTTTTTGTTGTTCAATCAACAAATGTCGGCTTTGTTGCGAGCCGGGCTGCCAATACTCCAGGCGATCGGCATTCTTCGCAAGCGCGTATCCAACGAACATCTGCGGCTAATCCTCGAAGACGTGGAGGCAAAGGTCCGCTCCGGCCAGGCGCTATCGAAAGCATTCGCGGCTCAGGGCGATGCGTTCCCGCGAATCTATATCGCTTCAATTCTGGCCGGCGAACGCGCGGGCACCCTTGATGAAGTTTTGCTTCGATACGTCAGCTACCAGAAGACCATCACGGAAGCGCGGCGCAAAATAAAAAAATCGCTCGCTTATCCGGCAGTGCTTGTCGGCGCGTCCATCATTCTTGTGATGGTGCTCTCAACGTATGTAATACCGCAATTCATGAAGCTGTACAGCGGCGTCGGCGCGCAGGAGCTTCCGTCCTTAACGATCGCCGTCGTAAGCATCTCCGAGTTCGTCAGCAAGAATTTGATCTGGATGGTCCCGGCCGCTATCGGCGCATTAATCTTTATCTTCGTGTGGCGGCGCACGCCAGCGGGCCGGCTTACAATCGATCGCTGGATATTGAGGACGCCGGTCGCGGGCGAGACCGTGCGTCAAATGACCATCGCGCAGTTCACGCGGAGTCTCGCTACGCTGCTTGCGGGCGGCATCACATTGCCGGAATCGGTCGAGATCGCAAGCGAGTCGATTACTAATCGCGCTCTTAGCCTGGCCAGCTCGGGCGTGTTGACGGGCATTCGCGAAGGGCGGCCGTTTACGGAAAGCCTCGAGGCTTCCGGATGGATTTCGGAACTTGCGACCGACATGATCGGCGTAGGCGAACGGTCGGGCGCGCTGCGCGAAATGCTAGACGAGGTCGCGAATTTTTACGATTCCGAGATCGACGTGCGGCTCAACACGATAACAACATTTATCGAGCCGATCATTCTGGTTTTCATGGGAAGCCTGGTAATGACGATCCTGCTGGCGATGTATATGCCGCTGTTCTACATGATCGGTAACATGGGTCAAACGCACGCGGTGCCTCATTGATACCGGATCGCTTCGAGGGAGTGTGATTTCTTATGTCTCAAAGAATCGAACCCGACAGCAATCAAACGCAAGGTCCAGCGATACCTCCGGCGGCAGCGGTGCCGATCAACCAGGACGAGGCCGCCGCACGCGAGAAGGCTCGCCGCTACCGGCTTAAGTTCATCGACCTCAAGACCGAAGAACCCGCCTATCATTTGATCCATGAGTTGCCGGTTGAATTGATGGTCCGGCACAGCTTCGTACCGATGGGTCGCGACGGCGACACGTTGTTCGTCGCGATGGCCGACCCTACCAACCTGGAAGCTGTCGACGAAATCGAAGCGCAACTCCACCTTCGATTGAAGACCGCGTTTGCGACACAGGCGGCCGTGGAAGACGCTTTGAAGCGAGGCGACACCGCGGCTCGGATGTTGCAGGATGCGACCGCCGGTTTTCGCACCGATCAAATGGCGCTGTTGCGCGAAACGGATCACGGCGAGGAAGCGGTCGATCTTGAAAGGCTGACCGGCGACGAAGAGATGTCGCCGATAATCAAACTGGTCTACACAGTCGTTCTAAACGCGCTCGAACGCCGCGCATCAGACATACACATCGAGACTCGCGATTCTGACGTCGTTGTGAAGTATCGAATCGACGGCGCGCTGTATCGAGCAGCGGATCCCATCGACATCAGCCATCATCCGACGATCGTTCAGCGAATCAAAGTCATGTCGGAGCTCGACATCGCCGAGCATCGAATTCCACAGGACGGCCGTTTTCGAATCATGATACGCGGACGCAAGATCGATTTCCGAGTTTCGATAATGCCTTCGATCCACGGCGAAAACGTGGTCATTCGTATCCTGGACAAAGAACAGATCAACGAAGCTTTTAAGGAGCTGAACCTCGACGTTGTTGGTTTCGCTCCTCTTGACTTGAAGAAGTTTCGGAAGTTCATCGCCGAACCTTACGGCATGGTGCTGGTGACAGGACCAACCGGCTCCGGTAAGACGACTACGTTGTATGCGGCGCTCAACGAGATCAAGAACGACGAGGACAAAATCATCACGATCGAAGATCCGGTCGAATATCAGCTTCAGGGCATCACTCAAATTCCGGTGAATGAGAAGCAGAAGCTGACGTTCGCGAGAGGGCTTCGAAGCATATTGCGTCACGATCCCGACAAGATAATGGTCGGCGAAATCCGCGACTCCGAAACCGCGCAGATTGCGATCCAGTCGGCGTTGACGGGCCATCTTGTATTCACCACTGTGCACGCCAACAACGTCATCGACGTCATCGGGCGGTTCCTGAACATGGGAGTCGAGCCCTACAACTTCGTTTCATCCTTGAACTGCGTGCTGGCCCAACGGCTTGTTCGAATCCTGTGCACTCATTGCAAGGAACGACATCAACCGGCGGATCAGGATTTGAGCGAGTCGGGTTTGAATCCTGACAAGTACAGAAACGAAGTGTTCTACAAGTCGATCGGGTGTGAGGTGTGCAACTCGACGGGATATCGCGGCCGGACTGCGATACACGAATTGCTGGACGTAACGGATCATATCCGCGAAATCGTACTCGAGCGCCGCCCAGGATCAGAAGTGCGCCGCGCGGCGCGAGCGGAAGGCCTGACGTCGCTTCGGGAATCGGCGATTGCTAAGGTGTTCACGGGCGTCACGACGCTGCACGAAATCAATCGCGTGACCTTTGTGGAGTAGTCCGTAGTCAGTTGTCAGTAGTCCGTAGCAATACTGGTAGTCCGTAGTCAGCTGTCAGTAGTCCGTAGCAATACGAGGAGTCGATTGGTAGCCACTGAGCACTGACCACGGACTACGGACTACGGACTACGGACTCAGTATTCCCGTTTATTTTGAAACTGAAGCGTGCTAGAGTGGTTTAACCAAATCAGACGCTCTTGGAAATAAAGCTCGACGCGGCCCCGACTTCGAGAGGTTCGGGTGAGCAGTGGAGGGGAACCTCCAGCCGCAACTCCCTGTTGCCGATATTTTGAAGAGTGGTTCCCGTTTGAAGATCAAGAGGTAAGGAATTCTGCTATGGCAAAGACTTTTAGAATCCAGCAAGCACTCGCGATGGCGGTTGCTCTTACATTGGCGGTTCCGCTGGTGGCATTTGCCGCCGATGGAAAAAAGCACTTCAAAGAAGGAATGAAGTACGAAGAGAACCACCAATGGGATAAAGCCGCGCAGGAATACGCGCTTGCCGTGGCAGAGAAGCCATCAAACGTCGAGTACCAGCTTCACCTTCAGCGATCTCTTGTTGCCGCCGCGATAATGCTGGTCGAACGCGGCGACAGCCTTGCTGAGAAGAAAGATTACAATGCCGCGTACAATGCGTACCGGCAGGCTTTTGCGTTTGATCCTACAAATGAGTTGGCGTTGATCAAGATGCGCAGAATGCTGGAAGCGCAGGGATTGCCGACAAACGATCTACCTAAGATTGGCGATCCGGCGGGTCCCAGCTACAGGCCGAGGACGGATCAGAATCAGAAAGCCTCATACAAATCGGGCCCTGGGGGCGTGACGCCGGTTAATCCCACGATGCGCGTTCAGTTCCCCGAAATACCCGGCCGTCGTTTCGCTCATACAGACGTTGTGTATCGCGATACAAACATCCTGACCGCAATCGAGCAGTTGGCTCAGATGATGAAGCTCAACGTCATCTTCGATCAAATGGTGACGAATCAGATGCGGATGCTGAAGCTCACCGTCGAGTTGCGCGATGTGACGTATCCCAAAGCGCTCGAGATGATCCTGAAGACCAACAATCTAATGTATGCGCAGATAGACTCGCGAACTATCGTCATTGCCAGCGACAACATTCAGCAACGCTCGAAGTATGAACCTTTCGCGATGCGCACTTTTTACATAAAGAACGCCGAGCTTGCCTCAGCCAAAGCGGCCATTCAGGGTGCACTCGCAACCAAGCAGATAACCGAGATCAAGCAACTGAATGCGATTATTGTTCGTGACACTCCGGCTAACCTTGACCTTATCGAGAACTTGATCAACTCGATCGATAAGAGCAAAGCCGAAGTGCTGATCGACGTTAATATATACGAGGTATCCAGAACGGATCTTCTACAGCTTGGCAATCAGTTCACGGCTGAGAGCAGCGATACAAATCCTCTCGCATTTAATCGTCTCGGAGGTGTCAACGCGGAGAAGGCCATTCTGGGAGTCGGCTCGCGCACTCTTTTGGGCCCATTGGGTTTTGCCTTGGGCCTGCCGAACAGCACGGTCAGTTTCTTTCAAAACAAGGGCAAGTCGAAACTGCTCGCTTCGACGCAGATTCATGTGCTCGACAACGAAGCCAACGCCGTTCGCATTGGCCAGCGAGTGCCGATCCAGACCGCTTCCCTGCCTTCCTTCGGTAACGTAACCGATACCACTCGGAACCGTGGGAACAATCAGAACAATCTCGGCACCAACGATCTTTCGCTTGGTTTGAACGGGGCCTTCGGAGTCGGCATCCCCCAGATCCAATATGAGAACGTTGGATTGAACATCGACATCACGCCGAACGTCTTCGAAGACGATGTTCAAATGAAGATGAAGGTCGAGTCGACGTCGGTTGATGGAAGCACCGGCAAGCTAACGCCTACTTTTAATCAGCGCACGATGACATCTGTTGCGCGCGTCAAAGACGGACAGACGACTCTGGTCGCGGGCGTCAGTCAGAATATTGAAGGAAAGGTTGTTAAGGGGCTTCCATTGATCGGGCTGATTCCGATACTTGGACGCTTCTTCTCCACTCCGGAGACCGATAATCGACAAAGCGATGTCATCATTACGGTGACGCCTCACATCCTACGCCGGGCCGACATAACCGAAGAGGACCACCTTGCAAAGGCCGCGGGGGATCAGCAAAGCGCGACCAATCAACTAAGGATCGACCAGATCCTGTACCTTGCCGATCAGGAGGACGCGCAGCAGACTCAAGTGGCAGCGGGCTCTGCACCGGCTGCTGCTCCTTCTGAGGCAAAAACTCAACCGGTAAGCTCTCCGCCGCAACCCGCAGTCACTCGCTCGGAATCACCGGGTGTGGTCGTGGTAGCTCCCCCGCCTACGGCACAGTCACAACCCAACAGGCCAAACATCATCAAGACGACTGTCTCGAGGCCGGGCGTTCCTCCGGCAGGCAATGCCGCAGCACCCAACCAGCCCGCCAATCCTCAGCCAGGCGCTCAGTCCAGCACGCAGCCGAACAGGGTACTCGATGATGATGACGACGATGATGATGACGAACCAACGGCCGGTCAGCAGAAGCCGGCGGGCCCGTTGGCGATCTACGTAAGACCGACGTCGGCCGTTGCCGCCCGTGGACAGGATTTCTATGTAGCGATCTTCGTCAACGGAAGCGGCGAAGTTGCGAACGCGCACGTCTCGCTGACCTACGACGGATCGCTGCTCGAAGTAAAGGGCGTTCGCGACAGCGGAATGCTTAGCGCCGGCGCGCGCGCCGAGCTTCAGTTCAGCGCGGACAATGGACAGCTCAATATTCAGATGGACCGGCCCCAGGGCACACCGGGAGTGGTGGCGCGAGGCCAGTTGTGTCTGATCGTTTTCACTGTGAAGGGACAAGGTCACTCACCGCTGACGCTGACCGATCAGAGTCAGTTTCGCAACTCCGGCGGCGTGGTGCTTCCAATCACACTGCATTCTTCACAAGTAGAGGTCCGCTGAAAACTATTGGCATGCGGAATTCGCATTGCGAGTTTAGAAGTATGAGAAAGCACGAATTCCGAATCGTCGACGGCGGCTTGATCAATATCGTGGCGCCGCGGAATCAGGAACCCACACAGCGCCGCGCGCGCGGGTTTACTCTCCTCGAGATTATCATCGTCATCACCATTTTGTCGGTGCTCACAGCCGCAGCCGTTCCGATGGTGCGAAACAGCGTCAAGCGTGAACGTGAAAGCGAACTGCGCCTCGCTCTTCGCCAGCTTCGGCAGGCGATCGATCGCTATAAGCAATTCCACGATCAGTCGAACGGCTCAGCGATTCCAATTGAATGGAAAACCCAGAGCGGATATCCAAAGGAGCTCAAACTCCTCGTCGAGGGATTCGTGCCGGCCAACGTAGTGGGCACGAGCGAGAATCGGGTCCGATTCCTTCGCCGGCTTCCGATCGACCCGATGACCGGCGATACCGAATGGGGTTTGAGAGCTTACAAGGACAAACCCGATTCCACCTCCTGGGGAGGCGACGACGTGTTCGATGTATACAGCAAGAGTGACGGCGAAGCACAGAACGGAACGAAGTATAGGGACTGGTAATGAGAATAGATTTTCGATTGCGGATTGCGGATTGCGGATTGCGGATTACCGGCAAGCACTCGTGTGCCATCGGCAATCGGCAATCCGCAATCCGCAATCCGAACGGGTTCACATTGCTCGAGTTGGTAATGGTCATGACGATCATCGTGGTGCTCGCGGCGATCGGAGTCACTTCGTATCAGCACATCCAGTTGAAAGCGCGCGAGACCGTCCTGAAGAAGGACCTCATTGATATGCGGAAGATGATCGACGAGTACGCAGCCGATCGTGAAAAACTTCCAGGTTCGATCGATGACCTTGTGTCACATGGGTATATTCGTGAAATACCGATCGACCCGATAACCGGTGACAAGGACTGGATAGTCGATATGGGAGATGACACCGTATCGCGCGACGGCGGCCAGGGTGTCGTAGACGTTCATAGCGCAGCCGCGGGCGTCGGTTCGGATGGTGTCGCCTACAAGGATTACTAAGGTCATAATAGGGTTTCGATCTTCGAGACCCGTTTCCATCTTCCGAGTTAATTCCAATGACAGCCTTGCGAAGACTTCTTGTGGCGCCGCCGACACCCAGCACAGCAGCCGGGTTCGTGGATGACAACTTTGCGGTGGTCGATTTGCGGCGCGGACGCGGCGGCTTCTCGCTGGCTTCGAGCGCCGTCACTCAGCTCCCCGTCGAACTTGTAACGCCGCGCTTCGATAGTCTGAATATCCAGGATGAGGCGGAACTCTCCCAGATCATCACCCAGACCGCGGAAGCAGCGGGGCTTCTGAACAGGAAGCGTTGGTCAGTCGCGTTGCCCGACGCAACCGCGCGAACTCTCGTCATTGCGCTCGAGAGCCGGCCGGCGAATCGGCGGGAACTCAACGAAATGCTGGCATGGAAGATCGAGCGGCTGATCGCGGTTCCAACCGCGGAACTGAACATATCGCGGCAGCGGATAAGTCCGGCTGGCGGACAGGATCGCTACCTCGTGACCGTCGCGCACAATGAAGTGCTGTCGCAATACGAATCCGTCTTTTCGGGGATGGGCTGGAATGCCGGCTTGATCCTGCCGAGGCACATGGGAGAAGCGCAATGGTTGATGTGGGATGACTCACCCGGCGACAAGATGCTCGTATCGGCGAATCGGAGCGGATTCACTTCGTTGATAGTTCGAAACCATGAACCGGTGCTTGTAAGGAGTTTCGTGTGCGAGCCGGAGTCCGCCGCCGACGAACTTCATCGATTTGCATTGTACTACCGCGACCGGTTGCAGGACTCTTACGCGAATCCATTGACTCGAATGCTGGTGCTCGGTGGGATCGATTCCGCTGAAGCCCGGCGCGCAGTGGCCGATGCAACGGACAGCGAGCCTGGGTCCCTCGATCCAGCGCAGTTTGGAATTGATCTAAGAGGCGAACCGATTCGATTCGATCATCTGGCTGGCGCCGCCGGACTGGCGACGATGGCGTGGCGGTAAAAGCTGCTACAAAGCAATCTTCTTCTACCGGTTTTTTGGTTTGCCGGTCCAAACACTGACGGCACTGGACGGATTGATCGCCTCGCCCAAAGGCACACCGTAGAGCCCAGCAGTCAAAGAAAACTTCTTCGCCTTCGTCAGCCCGAGCACGAGGTGAGCCTCAACTGTTTCTCCCGGCGACAGCGTATTGTCCGAGCCCGCATCGATGCTCATTCGGGCGCCGCCTGCCCAACCGGATCTTGGGTCACGCGTGAGCAAAATATTACGAGTCAGTTCCTCAACTCTGAGGAACGGGTTCACGATAGGTATGCTGCCGTGGTTTGTTATCCTGAGGTTGATCGCAAAGCGTGACGCTCCGCTTAGTGTATTTGTGGGATCGTCCACGGATGTGTCTGACCAATTCAGATCCATTCGCTCCGATGAAACAAAAGTGATATCCACCGCCGAACCGACATTGGTCCCGATCGAGAAGTCCGCCTGACTCCCCGCAAAAATAAAATTCCTCGACGCCGGATCGACAGCCACCAATCGCATTCGCCCGTGAGTGGTTGAGAGTTGCGGGATAGTGACTTCGAATCGTTGCGCCGTCGGAGGCACGGTCTCACTCAACGCGCGGAAGCTGAATCCTCCGTCGGTGGAAAGCAGCAGAGATTGAGGTGAATCCGGAGCGTTTGGTGCGGTCCAGACGATTGTGTACCGATCACCCGCAGCAAGACGTTCACCCCCATTCGGCGTCGCGAACAGAACACTTGGATAATCGCCGCGACTGGCAGGCGCCAGCGTATGCTGGATGTCCGTTCCCCCGGCGTGTCCGTTGCCGGTCGAATCTTCGTATTGCTGCCAGAAGCTGGCCCCCGCGGTATAACCCGCAACCGTCTCCGGCCTCGCATCAAGAGCGAGGCTCAGCGTATCAGTGGCCGAGACGGCGAGCCGCCATGGCGTCGTCAAATCCCCGTCTTCAATTATCACGCTCTCACCTATCCAGGTGTCACCTGTATAATTTGTCTTCTGCCATCCTTCGTTATCGCCTACGACTGTCAGCGCGAGTTGATCCAGGACAGGGTCTCGCCCGAGCGTTGCGCGAGGAGCAAGAGAAGTGTTCATAGGCTTCGAGAACTGCAGCCGCACCTGAATTCTTCCCGGATCGATTCCAGAGAGGTGAGTATCAACGATCGGAATGCGCTGGGTCGCCGGCTCAGACGGAGATGAGCTCCAGCGCACCGAATAAACCAGCTTCGAAAATGTTCCATCCGATCCGGGCGTGTACGCCTTCACCGACTCGAGGATCGGAGGACCGGCGGCCCATCCCATCAGGGCGCGAGCTCCCGCCCAGTTCTCCTGATTAGTGGCAGAGATCTCGTTTTCCGGAACAGTGAATTCGCAGCAGTCCGGTCTCATCTCGACAATAAACGGAGCTGGCACGTGGTTGGCCCCGTAGGCGTAATCGATCGACGAGCCGCTTGTGGCATAAAGATCAATTGCCTGCTCGGGGCGGTAACGTACTCGGTCAACGCTGTACACCGCGTCAGACATTTGCTGCGCAAGCCGTGACAACGTCAACGCGTCATCCGTACTCCACGGTGCGTAACCCCAGGGATATAAGATGAGTTGAGAATAATTGTGATAATCGATCTGAGCTCTGAAATGACGGCCTGGATCGTTCACCAGCGACTTCACCGCTTTGACTTCCGGCTCGCTGCCCGCGTCACGGCCCCGATAAATCTCGCTCCTCGGGTCATCGCTCGCTCCAATGTCATCGTTGATGCAAGTGCGATCCGGGGAACAATAATCTTCGCAGGGACTATCGCCTCGATTTCGCCACTGATAATCATAGTTGCGATTCAAGTCGACGCCGACAGACGATACACAATTTGCAATCGAGATGGGGTGTCGATTCTTACGCCACAGTTTGGCCGGATCCGACCCGTCTGTGTTTTGAGTGTACTGGAGCCCATCCGGGTTTACGATCGGAACGATCCAAACCTGAAGGTGATCGACCAGATACTTGATCGAGTCGTCGGTTGAGTAACTGTTGATGAGTTTGTTTGCGATGTAGACCGGGGATTCTACAGATATCCATTCGCGCGCGTGGTGGCAACCGGTTATCAAAATATCGGGCTTGCTAGCATCATCGACGGCCGCGTCCTTGCTGATCTTGAGGGCGAAGATTTCTCTGCCCTCGAAGCTCGAACCGATCTTGACGTACTTCGCAAGCTCCGGATGCGTCGCGGCCAGCGCCTTGAACTCCGTCACCGTTTGGTCGTAGCTGTGAAACTTGCCGTTCGAGAGTTCGATCTGAAATTCGCCGGTCTGCTTTGATTTGTCGCGGTGTCCTGAATTGAAGCTTCTGCCACCAAACAGCCGGGGAGCAACATTCTCGAACTCTTGAAGAGTATAGAAGCCAGTCACCTTGAAGCCCCGCTCAGTGTATTGCTGCGACTTATGGGCGTTGATAGAGGCGAGCGACCCATCCGAAACGAAGAGGTCCAGGTAGGCGACACGTGAACCTTCCTGCATCAACATGTTCTCGCGGTCGCCAAGCCAGGCCGAACGGCGGGGTGCGCCTGCCACTCGATCCGCAAGATCGATTACGGCAACACGCACCTGGAAACCGGATTGTGCATCCGCCGACTGGTAGGCAGGAGTGATGGCTCGCGCAATGGCATCTCCGGCTACGCGTGCTGATTGCCACTCGGCGACAGATTCGTAGATGACTGTAGTATCAATTCGTTCGTTGCGCAGGCGCTCCACAAGATAAGGCGGAGCCGCCGCATAGGTTTGATCACCCGAGGATGACCAGATTGTTACTTCCAGTCCGTTCGATTCGGCGAGGCGCAGGATTTCGCCGGCGGAAGCCTGAATGCGAACGATCTGAGGCACAAACTGCCTGCGATGGAGTTCAACCTGAATCTCGCGATAGGCCGCCCATGCTTCGCGTCGCAGTTGCGCGTCGGGGTTCTCGAGAGCTTCTCGCCAGACTTCGAGCGCGCCCGCTTCGTCGAGGTGCGTTAAGGTTCCGAGTGCCTGCTGGAATTCGCTGACGCTCGTCGATGCAAGATGAGCTTTCAATTCGGACTGCACCGCTCGACGCCGGGCTTCAAGTGTGACTGAAGCCTTCTGTCCCAAAGCCGAACCCGCCGAGACGGAACTCGATAATGCACCAACGGCCACCAACAGGAGACACGCGGTCATAGCGATAGCGATGATTATCAGTTTGCGAGTGAGCGGTTTTTTACTCATCGAATTTTGGTAGCGCAACAGACATGGGATGTATCAAAAGCCCACGAATAGGTCAAGACTCTTGGCGACGAGTCCTTCTTCTCGCCGTGGATCAGAAATGGTGGGAGCTTCGAGCGTGTCACGGGGAAAGAGCCACAAAATGCCGTGGCTCTTTCTTAACTACCGCAAACCCGAGTGTCAGGGTCTCTTCCGTCTGGCGGGCGCCTTCTCAGGCTTCTCCGCCTCCACGTTGAATTGATTCTTGATCGCCTCGATCGTAGCCTTGGCATCGGCCACCCTCTTGTCCGTAGCCGGCGCCTTTGAGACGAATTCGGCCAGGGCGTTTACTGACTGCTGGATTTTCTCTTTCTCTGTCGCACCGAGCAAGGCCAGCCCCAAATTATAAAGAGCATCCAGATTGTTCGGGTCCGCCGCGAGTACTTTTTTGTAAATCTCAACGGCTTCCTCTGTGCGCCCGCTTGAGCGGTAGAGATTCCCTCGGTATATCTGCCATTTCAAGGCGTTCGTGGCATCGAGTTCCTCGGCCTTTTGGAGAGACTTCGAGGTATCATCGACCAAAGCCACTTCGCCAAAGTTTTCGACAAGCACTCGCGAGCTCTTTTCAAGAATACTGTAATAGGTGATCAGATCATTCTTGACGTTGGGCTCTTCGGTGGCGCTTGATGCGATCTCAATCGCTTTGTTTGCGGACGCGACCGATCTCTTGAAAAGAGGTCTTGCGCCCTCACGGTCCTTCTTGTTAAACAGGTCAGCCGCCATTTGATAGAGCGTCTCAGCAATCTGAGCATTCGACCGATGCCCCACTTCGATGAAGGCTTTATTCTTGGTGACGTCGACCGCCGCGGACTGTTCAAACTCGGTCAGCGCAGCTTGATAATTGCCTGCCCCTTTCAATTCAGTGCCGGTGTTAAAATGCTTGATCGCCTGGTCGAAGTTCGATTGAAGCTCCTTGGCTTCCTGACCCTTCGCTTCCTGTTCCTTCTGCATTGCCTCGAGTTTTGCTTTATCAGGCTGTGCTCCGGGCCGTCCACCAGCCGATGGTGGTCCCGCGGCGCCTTTCTGTTGTGCCAGGACCGCCTGCACTTGCTCCATTGTCAGCTTGCTGCCGTCGCCAGGATCCAGGGTGATGTCAACCACCGGCATTTGCGTAATACGAACATTATTCAGGTAAGTAGGTGTTGCCTCAGCAGCGGAGGCGATGAACATGTAAGTTCCGGCGAGCGGCAATCCCAGAATGACGTAGTGACCGCTCTTATCGGTTTTGACTGTCCAGTGTCCCTTAATATCGGTGCGGTAGATATCAACGACGGCGCCCGCAATTGGTTTCTTTGAGCCATCGGCTGCTTTAAGCTTCAGGTTTCCTTCAACCTGTCCCGACTGCGCCGAAACACTAGTCGATATCAGGATCAATACGACTGCGAGCCCGATGGCTTTCAACATAGTCATGCGAAGCATTAGATTCCCTCCATTCGAACGTGCCGAACCGCTGGTTAGTGTTCCCAATGTTTGATTATTACAAGTACTCCAGCGTTGACCGCCCATCTCTAAATTCCGGTAGAGGCAGTCTAATCCGAGTGTGATGAGAGTGTCAACGCAAGCGCACTTTATCGCGACCGTTGGGGGATCGATCGCAACATACCGAAATGTCCAAGTCATACACTGCCTCCAATCCACGATAGCCGCGAAATATCGACGGCCATTGACAACGTCATCGGCTTAGGCCAAAGTTAGGAAGACAAAATCACGATGCGGCGAGCATAGCTCAGTTGGTTAGAGCGCCTGACTGTGGATCAGGAGGTCGAGGGTTCAAGCCCCTCTGCTCGCCCTCCTTTACTCTCTCAATTTGATTTTTGAAGAGAACCCGACTCGGGTCAATGTCATCCATGCAGCCCAAACTCACAACAGCGCCCATTCAAAACCAAGTCTAAGATGTCCTCCTGCATTGATAAGTCTGGACCGGTGTGCTATTGTCGCGAACCATCGCAATTGAAGCTTGCGCGGCACAGAAATCAGGCAGTCGGGTCAAAGTGACAGCAGAAGAGGGTAACAGACATCGACTGAGTCATTAGGCCGCACGTGAGCTCATAGCCGTTTTGGGGGATGAGTCAAAACTTGGCCGCAGGCTGTAATGTGCAATTTGATGATGGACCGCTGGGCAGAGCTAATGCACGAAGATAGCAGGAGTTATAGGAATATTAGTCAGAATGACAGCGGGGGTATGGCAATTGCTCCGAAGTCTAGTACGCCTTCAGAGGGAATGTTTTTTCGATGGCCGCCAGTAGAAGGCTGATTTACCTTTAATTCTTTTCCAGTCTCTTTATGAAGCTTTCGAGCAGAATAAAAATGTATGTTCGTGCCTATAGCTTTATGGCTAAGGGGCTGCTATCGAAGGATCATCCAATCCTCGCGCACATTATTCCTATGCGCCGCTGCAACCTGGCATGCACTTATTGCAACGAGTATGACGATTATTCAAAGCCGGTTCCGTCCGAGGAAATGTTTCGACGCCTCGACAAGCTTGCGGATCTCGGAACTACAGCAATCATTATCAGCGGCGGTGAGCCTCTTATGCATCCCGAGATTGAGGGAATCATCGCAAAAATAAGGCAGCGGGGGATGCTCGCCTGTCTCATAACTAATGGCTACCTTCTAACGAGAGAGCGAATTCAAAAACTCAATTCCGCGGGCCTCGAGTATATGCAGATTAGTATCGACAACGTGAACCCCGACGAGGTGTCAAAGAAGAGCCTGAAGGTATTGGACAAGAAGCTCGCATGGCTCTCCGAGCTTGCCGAATTCAGAGTGAACATCAACTCGGTGATTGGCGGCGGGATCAAGACACCCGAAGACGCATTGACGGTTGGGACGCGCGCAGTCGAGCTTGGATTCTCGAGTTCGCTGGGGATCATTCACGATGCGTTAGGAACGCTCAAACCGCTCAGAGGAATCGAACGCGAGATCTATCTGAAGATGAAGAATCTTGGAAAGAAGGGACACGTTCGATGGAATAGCTTTCAGCAGAACCTTGCTGATGCAAAGCCAAACAAGTGGCGGTGCCGCGCGGGAGCGCGTTACTTGTACGTTTGCGAAGACGGCCTTGTGCACTACTGTTCACAGCAGAGAGGCTACCCGGGTGTTCCTCTCGCGGCCTATTCCAAAGAAGACATCAAGCGAGAGTACCTGACGAAAAAAGCGTGCGCGCCGTATTGCACAATTGCTTGCGTACATCAGGTCGCCACGTTCGACAACTGGCGTGACCCGCAGACACTCGGCGTAAAGGGTATGGTGCGGCGCGAGTCGTTGCAGGCCATTAAGGGACCGTATCAGATCGAACAAACGGAGAAGGCTTAGTTCTAATAACCAGCGCGGTCAAAATATTGGATCAGCGCCTTGCAAAAATAGACGGCGCATTGAAGGGCGCAAAGAATAACAACAGTCTTCGGAATCAGGCGGACTTGAGCGGTTCCGAGACGAGGAGAAAAAGCATGTCGAAACCAGTCAAGTATGCGGAGAAGGGATTGACCTACGTCGCGCGCGGAGCGTGGGCGGCGTTTGAAAGGCTCAACCGGATCAGACCAAATCCCTCATTCACACCGAAGTGGTCTGAGAAACCGCTACTGAAGTCCTATCAAAAGACCAAGCCGCCTCTGGGCTGGCCCAGAACCACCGATTCGTTGTGCCCGAAGTGCATTCCTGAAATCCGGCAGCAGATCGTAGATGGCAAACTGCCTCACGAAATCCTGCTGAATGAACGAATCGGCGAAATCAAAGCTCAAGTCATCGAACGCGACGGAAAGATTCTCATGGTCAAAGACTGCGAGAAACACGGACACTTCGAAGACGTGATGTCCATCGATCCCGCGTTCTTCAAGCACCTCGAAGAAGTCTTCCCCGGCCGCGATATTCGCGCGCACAACGACGAACGGCTTCACAAGCACGGTTCGAGCACGATCAAGCACGGGCGAGGCTCAGTGTTGACGATCGACCTTACGAATCGATGCAACATGATGTGCGATCCGTGCTTCATGGATGCGAATCAGGTTGGCTTCGTACACGAGTTGACGTGGGAAGACATCCAGACGCTGCTCGATAACGCGATCTCGATCAAGCCCCGTCGCCAGATGTCCGTGCAATTCTCGGGCGGCGAGCCGACGATGTCGCCTTACTTCCTGGATGCCGTTGCATACGCGCGGAAGGTTGGATACAACAGCGTGCAAGCAGCGACCAACGGAATCGAGTTCGCCAAGAGTCCTGAGTTCTGCAAGCAAGCCGCGGAAGCGGGACTTCGCTACGCGTACCTGCAATTCGATGGAATCGGCAACGCGGCCAACGAGCACCGCAAGGTCGGCAATCTGTTTGATGTGAAGCTGCGCGCGATCGAGAACCTCTACAGCGCCGGCGTTGATATCGTTCCGGTCACGACGATCGTCAACGGTATCAATAACGAGCAAGTCGGGCGCATCATTCAGTTCGCGCTCGACAATCCTAAGAAGATTCAATTCCTCTCGTTCCAACCCGTATCGTTCACGGGCCGCGATGAAGAAATCACCGACGAGCGCCGTCACGCGCAGCGCTACACGCTGTCGCACATGGCCCACGATGTGAAGAAGCAAACGGGTCTGGGCGAGCCCATTCGCGATTGGTTCCCGATCTCATTCATGAGCACGTTCACCGATTGGGCCGACCTTGTTCACGGACCTTCAAACGACTGGGGACAGCTCACCTGCGGATGCCATCCAAATTGCGGAATCGGCATGGCGGTGATGATCGACAAGGAGACCAAGGAGTCCGCGCCAGTCACTGCGTTCCTGAACGCCGAGCAACTGGCTAAGGACATCATGAAGGTCAACGATGCTGCTCGAGGCAAATTCTTATCCGTCGTCGGAATGGCTTTGGCGTTGATGCGAAACTACGATCCGTTCCAGGCGCCGACTCACTTCAAGCTGACGGACCTGCTAAAGAAATTCGATAAGACCTTCGGCGCGACCGGCCGAGACTACGGCAAAGTCTCCGGCGATCGAACAGCGGAAGACATCGAGAAACGCCGGGCCGATCGCTGGAACTTCCTGTTCATCGCGGGAATGTGGTTCCAGGATCTGTTCAACTACGACTTCCGCCGCACCGAGCAGTGCATCATTCCTTACGCAACGCAGGAGGGCGAGATTTCCTTCTGCGCTTACAACACCGGCGTGGGCTGGCGGAACATAATCGAGAAGATGCACATGACCGCGACGCTCACCAAGTGGTACGAAGAGCGCGGGCGTCACGAAATCTTCGCCGGCGGCAAGTCAGTCACACTGGACAGCACGGCCCATTCGCTGGTACTCAACGAAGCGCTGGTCACGCACGAGATACAACATGATTTGGACGAGTTGGGGATCGCCAAGAACTCGCGCGAAGAAAAGCTGAACAAGCAGCGCGCGCGAATCAGCGAACAAAAAGAGAATGAGCGCATGGCCAAGCTCTACCGGCAGCACATCTTGAAAGAGCCTGCGGCGCCGGAAGCTCCGATGGTTCAACTTCAATTGAAAAAGAATAAGCCGCAGCCCGAAGTCACGCCCGCCGGCTTCGGAGACTAAGCAAGAGACAAATCTCAAAACACTGAAGGCCGCCGCGATGTAAATCTCGGCGGCCTTCATTGTTTGCTTGCCGCATCGCGCGTTAAGCAGCCCGGCTGACAAACGAGCGCTGCGGCGTTGCCTGACGATGAGGCTCCTGTTCGTGAACAGTGTCGGCTTCGAGCCGAAACCCAGGCGTCGACTCCCTCGGGCGGAGGCGTAGCGACACGGCCACTATGAAGCCGCTTAGCGCCGCTATTAGAATCAATCCAATCAGATTCATCGTCACGTCTCCGCGCAAAAGCAGTTCTATCATCCCAGCTAGTCTCCGTAGCTCTCGCGCACAGCACGCGCGGGCACTCTGAAGCGCGCGAGCCACAAAGCCAGCAGCCATATCACACCCGGACTCGCCGAAAGCAGCCCGGACGCAATCATCAACGAACGCGGGCCGAACCACGTCAATAGCCAGCCCGTCACAATCGTCGAAATCGCCATCGTCGCAAGTTCAAGCGACCGGTCCGTCGTGAATACCCTGCCTCGATAATCGTCGGGCAGCGTTCTCATCATCAACGTTTCCTGAAAGCCAAACTCGGCTCCCAACACCAACCGGCTGAGCGCGACCCACACCGCCATCGACGCGAGCGTGGGCATCAAACCCGCGATCGAAAAGAGTAAACCGTGAGCCAACAACGACCACCCGATGAAAAGACCCGCTCGGCGCTCGTCTGAGATCCATAATCCGACCCGGCGCGTCAGCATCATCCCCACAAACACACCAGCGCCGCCCGCGGTGAACAGCGCGGCTACGAACCAGTCGCCACGGTCGGCCGAGCCTTGCGCGAACACGTGCCCGCCGATTCGATCAAACAGAATCGTCGTCATTCCGCCGCCGGTCCCCCAACCGATGTTCACCAGGATCACTGCACGCACAAACGGAGTTCTCCAGATATATCGCAGCCCTTCGCGGATATCCGTAAAGAACCCGGCCTTCGCCGATTCAAGCGGCTGCTCGCTTCCGGTAATCGGCGTGATCGCCGCAGCTTCAGCGGACATCGGAGTGGCAAGCGGTTCGGTGTTCACCATCACGTCTCGCGCTTGCCGAGTCGCGCTCGCCGGAATTGGCAAGATGAACAAAGCCGATGCCACGAATGACAACGCATTCACGATGAACGCGGCGTTGTAGCCGAACTGCGCCGCAGTGAGTCCTCCAATCGCCGAGCCCAACGTGTATTGCAGGAAGCGCGTCGAGAACATCAGCACGTTCGCAGTCAATAGCTCGCGCGGCGTCACCAGATTCGGAATCGATGCGTTCTTGGCGCCTTCGAAAAACATCGTGAGCGACGCCGTCAACGCACTGCACGCGACTACCAGCCACGCCGATCCGATCAGCCCGGCAAGTACATACGCAACCGCTACCACGGCTCGCATCAAGTCGGTGACGATCATGATTTGTTTGCGAGAGTATCGATCCGCGAGGACGCCAGCGAATGGCGCCACAAGCAGGAATGGCAGCAACCTCGCTACGAGCAGGGCGGTTGTCATCATCGGCGAGCCCGAAAGCAATCGCACCAATCCAAGCTCGGCAATGAACGAGAACCACGTGCCCAGTTCGCTGATGACCTGACCGGCCCACAGTCTTCGAAAGTTTCGGTTGCCCTTTAGCAGCTCGCGATAACTGACCGATTTCATTTCTTCTCCAACGCCTCTCGTGCGAAGCCTTCTTGGCGGCCGCGGGCACGGCGGCCGTCGCTATTCCGGGAGTCTGTCCTGAAAAGCGGCCCAATAAAATCAAAAGCCGCCAGCATCAAACTGACGCTGGCGGCTGTCACGATTGATGCTGATAGGTTGTTAAGGTCCTGAACGAACGGTTTGATCGACGATGCTCATCGACGTCAGGCCAGCAGGACACGGCTGCTCGAGGCGCGCGCTCCACAAGCTGGTCGCGTCGGCGATCAGATCAAACGTTAGTTTGTAGTGTGTGCTCTTCATCAAATCTCTTTCCGCGTAACGTAGCATTCTACGCGCGAGATCCAGCGTGGGTTTCATTAACTCCAGATCAAATCGCTTCGCGGATGACTCAAGATAGACGACCGCGCGTTTTTCGTCAACAACTTTCTGCGAAGCGTTTCGAGTCAGGCTTGGGCGTCAGAGATCCGCGCATTAAATTCCGCGCGGGCCTAATGCCGCAGGCCGAACGCCAGCGTTCACTTGCCGGGTCGGCTGCAAGGAACTGAAGTCTTGAAAACCGTCATGCCGACCCGGTCAAGTGCAACGCTTTGTTGCACGAATTCTTAAGTTGTTGCGCGTCGCCTGGCATACCCGACCGCAAATCAATTGAATTTGAAAACATTTGCTTTAGCAGCAAACGGAAACTTCAAATGCTTGGAGGGCTTGAGGTGCATCTAGTGAGGTCAAGAAATTGCCAGGGGCTGTTCCTCCCAACGGAGAGCTCAATAATGTGATTATCTGCATCAACGTAAAAAACCTGTTTGGTTCCGCCCCATCCCCAAGCGCAAGCCGTTATTCGATTGTAGATGGGGTGCGCGGGCGGGGCTCCGATTCTTGACGGCTCATCCGCGTTCTGCGCGATTGTCGTGAGATCGACGGCCTGGGCCCAATCACTATTCTTTCCACAGTACATCTCATGAACATGGCGGTCGTCACCAATGAAAACTACTTGTTTTGTGCTAAGCAAGGGCCATCCGTAACCCACCATACGATTGTAATGAAAGGAAGAAACTGAGGGAGCTCCGGTACGGGCCGTTAGATTGACCGAACTCCAATTCGCTCCCAAGTTGAAGTAAAGCTCATGGATTTCACCGCGATCGTCAAAGTACAGGACTTGTTTGCTGGCCTGTTCTTCCCAACCATAGCCCGTTATGAAGCTCTTCTCCGGACGCCCTGAAGGAGGAGGAGCTCCCGTCTTAAAGGTAAGGTCACTATGGTTCCAATAGTCATCCCGAGTCCCCTTGAAGAATTCGTGAATATGGCCATCGAGGCCAATGAACGCAACTTGCTGAGAGTTTCCTGCGGGCCAACCGTAGCCTGTGAAAGAAGCTCCTCCAGGTGAATCAGAGGAGGGCGTCATTACACGAGCCTGCATATAAAAACGAGCAGCGCTGTTCAAGTTCCTGGTTTGCCATCCACCGCCCTCAAAACGAAGCTCTGAAATTTCTCCACCACTGGCACTATAAGTTATGAGATTCTTGGAAGTTCCTGGCTCCCATGCGTAACCAGTACCTAGATACCCCAGTCCGGGAAAGCTGAGTCTGAGGTTTTCATCTCGCCAACCGCTACGCGTGTCTACAGAAAGCTCATGGGCATTATCGTTGTCATCAACGAAAAAGACGTGCTTGCTATGATTAGCTTCCCAGGCAAACCCGATGAGTTGATAGTCGTCACCATCTCCAACTCGCACTGTGCTATGAGCAAGGCTTGAGGTAGGCGCATGACTCCAAGGGGTACCAGCAATTTTGTAAAGCTCGTGAACCTGCCGATCGTCGGCGACGTAAAAGACCTGTTTTGAACGTCCTGCCTCCCAGCCAAATGAAACTATTGATGGTGCTGACATATTGACCTCACATTCAAGCAAGCGAGAGTATAGCCACCAAAAATTACAACTGACAAGAAGTGAAAACGCCCAACGCTCGCGAATTCCTTCTGGATATGCCAATGCCTGCTTGGATCTTTTTGAAAACTTAATGTCTGATCGTTGACTTGGTTGGCCTTCGAGAGCTGATGTGACCTCTCACAGGCATTAGCAACCATTTACCTTTTGAATAATCCGGCCGGCATATCTTAGCTACTTTGCGGTCATAGCTTATTCGCCGGACTGCAGACTCCTCGCACCGGCCGTGTTCAACACATGCCGCTTTCGATTCTTCGGTTGTTCATTCATATCGCAACGCTTCGACCGGATCGAGGCCCGAAGCCCTCACGGCCGGATAGATTCCGAATATCAGCCCGACCGCGGCAGATACTCCAAACGACAACGCGATAGAAGTGCCCGTCACTACCGTGCTCCACTCCGCATACAATGCAACGACGCGTGAAACACCGAAGCCGAAGACTATTCCCGATAGCCCGCCCAACAAGCTCAACGCCAATGCCTCAACGAGAAATTGCTTCCAGATGTCCCGCCGCCGGGCGCCCACCGCGCGCCTCACGCCGATCTCACGAGTCCGCTCGAGAATACTCGCAAGCATAATGTTCATGATCCCGATGCCGCCCACAAGCAGCGAGATCCCCGCGATGCAACTCATCACGATGTCGAAGATGCGCTGAGTCTGCTGATTCTGCTCGAACAACTCGCGCGGCACGACTATCGAAAAGTCCTCGGCCTTGCCGTGCATGCTGCTGAGCACCTCGTTGACCAGCACCGCGCTCGGCTTCAACGCGTCCGCGCTCCTAATGCTGATGACGATTTCGTCGAGTTCGGATTCCATCCTCTTCAGCTCGAACTTCTTCAGCGCCGTCGCCAATGGAATGTATATGTCATTGCTGAAGTCCTGTATTTTGACTCCCTCGAATTCATCCTTGGAAAGATTGTTGTCCTCGAATACGCCTATCACCGTGAACCACATTTTATCTATCTTGATTGACTGTCCGATCGGCGAGAGATACCCAAAGAGTTTTTGCTTGACTCGAGATCCAATGACGCAGAACTGTTCAAAGTCCTTCTCGTCCGGTTCCGCGAAGAAACTTCCTTCGGCAAGCCTGTGCTTAGCCAGGCGGAAGTAGGGCGCGGTTACACCGACGACAAACGAATCATCGCTCTTGCCTTTGAAGGAAAATATCTGGAATGTTTTCACCCGCTTCTTCGCGGCATAACCCTCGACATCGGGAGTCACGGCGGAGATCGCTTCGATGTCGCGCATCGAGAGTCCCATCGAGTTCTCCCGGACCTTCTTCAGATCTTCGTCCTTGAACTCGCGGTCTTTGATGATTATGTTGCGCAGCCCCATCGTATCGATGAGTTTGAGGCTTTCCCTTTCCGCCCCGGCGCCGATCGACAACATCGCGATCACCGCGCCCACGCCAAAAATCATCCCGAGCATCGTCAGGAACGATCGCAGCTTGTGCGCCCGAAGGTTTTCGATCGCAAGTTGGAGTTCGGTCGCGTAGTTCATGAGCGGACCGCTACTTTGAATTCGAATTCTCGCCGCTTGCCTTCGCAGTCTTCTGAGAGAAGCCCTGCTTCACGTCGGGCGGATTCAGCGCAAGCACCTGTCCAGCCGTCAATCCGTCGGTGACCACGACCTGCGCCGCATCGCCCTGACCCAGAGTCACCGACACCGGATCGAATCGCGCGGCGCCGTTCTGAACATAGACGACGTACCCCGAGTCCTTCTTAACCGCGGCGCTCCGCGGAATCACGATCGCCGATTTCAACTCGCCCGCAAGGATTTGAGCCTTGAGCTTAACGCCCGGTTTCATAAGCTCGGGGTCCGTCTTATCCAGAGAGATTATTGTTTGGAAGTACTTCACCGGAGAATCACGATCCACCGGCCGAGCGAGCTTATCGATGCTCTTGACCTTACCGGTGAATTCAACGCCGGGATAGGGATCGAGCGTGAGTGAGACACGTTGATCGACTCTTAACTCACCGGCGTCCTTTTCAAGGACAAAACACTTCGCCTCCATCTTTTCTGGATTGACCAGATTGAACAGAGACATTCCGACGTACACGACTCGCCCAGGCATCAGCGAGTAGCCTCCGAAGAAATAACCCGGATCGTTGTAGACCACGATGCCCGTCGCCGGTGAAACCAGCTTCAATGAAGCGAGCGCCTTCTCGACGCGCTCGATGCTCGAGTTGGCGCGTCCGCGTTCGAGCATCAGGATTGCCTCGTCCAGAGTGTAGACCCTACCTTTGAGTTGAAGACGAGCATCGGCGAAGACGATCTTCTTCTCGGTGTAGTCCTTATCCAGTTGTCCTTCGATTATTTCGCGGCGCTTATAGATTTGCTCGTCTCGCGGAAGGAACTCGATGATTTTTTCAAGCTCAAGCTCGGCGATCTTCTTGTCTTTGACGATGTCAGTCGTCTCGCCTGCGCTTGCGAGTCCGCCCCTGTTGATCTTCTCGAGCGCCATCTGCAAATCGGACCGGTGGGACATAATCTGAAGATTCAACTCATCCGGATCGAACTCGACAAGCACATCGCCTTTGTTCACGTGCGTGCCGTCGGGTACAACCAAGCCTATTCGCAGGCGCTCCACAGGCACGGGTGGAACGCCAACGGCGATCGACTCGGCGGATTGCAGCTCGCCGTTTGCAGAGATTTTGAGCGTGAAATCAGTGGGCTGAAGCGCGATGGTCAAAGGCTGTATGTCAACCGCCGTGTGATTGAGCGCTCGATAACCTCCGAACAAGGCGCCGCAAACAACGAGTACTACGACGACCGAAACGACGGTCCTCCGAATAAGCCTGGGAATACGCCTCATTGTTCGCTCCTCAACGAGCCTTCAAAAAGTCAGCGGCAACACGGTCCTCGGGCTTGAGACCCTCAGTGACGACAATGTCGTTACCGTTCGAGTCTCCGAGCGTAACCTTTTGCAGCCGCCACCCGGATTCGGACTTAACTTTGACGATCGCGCCTTCGGCTGTCGTAAGAACGGCTTTGAGCGGGACGGCGAGACAATCGGATATCGAATTGGTTTCAATCTTCACTCGAATGCTCATTGCCGGCCTCATCACCGAGGTGTCCAGTTGATCGAGCGCAATCTGAACGTCGAGCACTCTATTTTGAATGTCCCATGACTTGGGCCGAACCAGTGTGCCGATGCTCTTGACGACGCCCGTGAACGTCCGGCCTGGAAAAGCGTCAATAGTCACCTCGGCCCGGAGACCGATCTTGATCTTGCCTATGTCAACTTCCGCGACCAGGGCCTCGGCGGTGATCGTGCTCAAGTCGGGTATTTCAATGATCGGCATTCCGGACCAACAATTCTCGCCGACGCGAAATCGCTCGCCGTTCCACTTGGTCTTATAAACGACAACACCCTGGCGGTCGGCTTTCGCCTGGAAGTTCTCCATCCCTTTCTGAATCGCCGCGACCTTGTTTTCTGCTCGCGCTCTACGGCTCTGAATGATGTTATAGGTCGCTTCGCTCGATTTCTTATGCCATTCGAGGCGATCCTTGAGCGCCTCGACCTCGCGTCTTGCTTGCTCGACAGCAAGGTTGTCCTTTTCAACAACGCTCGAAGCCTCGATGTCCGAGCTGATGCCTTGCTTCAACTTTAGCTTCTCGAATTTGTTGGCCGATTCGGCAAGCTTCGCCGTAAGCTCCTGCCGCTCGACGTCGATTGAAGCCGTTGTCTTTTCGAGTTCCTTGATTGCCTGATCCAGTTCGCTTTGATAACGCTGAAGGTCTTCGCGAACTTTCTGCGCATCGAAGCTGACGAGCACATCACCGCTCTTAACGTTGTTTCCCTCGGGAGCCATGCTGACGATTTGAAACTGCCAGTATTCACCAAACGCCGGTGGCGCGCTGAAATTGCGGACTGTGGTAGCGCGAAGCGTACCGGTTGCGTCAACCCAATAGCTCATCGAATGCGGCGTCATTACAACTTCGCCGGACGCGGCGCCGGTCCTGGAAAGCATCTTGGAAAATGTCGCCGATCTCAGGAAAAGAACGCCCAAAGCGAGTCCGATCACGCCGGCGACGATTACCATCGTTCGCTTGAACGTTCGGGATTTTAGTCTGGTCAAGTACAGTTTGTGATTGAGAGGCGGAGGGGCCGTTTCATCCATACCTTCACTCCCGGTTCGCGCGTGGCCTTAATCACAGCGGCTCAGAACCCAGTCGCCTTGTTTCAGCGCGCCGCTATCCGCAATCGCATAGTAAAGAGAATCCGAAGAGAGGACGACAACTGTAATCGATCGTCTTACGTTTTCTCGTTCGAGCCGTATCACCTGCGCATTGCCAGCCTCGAAATGAACGGCCGCCCTGGGCACGAGGATTTGAGCTGCCTGTTCGCTGATCTCCACGGTGACCTGCGCCGACATACCGGGCTTCATGATCTCGGCAGCCGTTCTGTCGAGTGAGATCACCACGCGAAAAATCTTTGCCTTGGCCATCCAGCTAGCCTTGATGGCAGTTTGCGCAATCTCCCTAACCGTTGCGCTAATCTCAACGTCAGGGTAGCTGTCGAGCTTGACCACAGCCTTTTGACCGACCGAAAGCCGCGGGCCATCGACCTCATTGACTTGTGCCAATACTTCCATTTCCTTAAGGTCCGGCAGCCTGACCAGTGGAAAGCCACCCCACACCATGTCACCAACCTGGATCTTTCGGCGCTCCATCCAATGGTCGCCGTAGATCACCATTCCATCGGCCGGCGCAGTGAGCGTAAGGTTCGAAAGGTTCGCCTTGAACTGGCTGAGTTGAACGCCGAGCTTGTCCTTCTCAATCACCTTCACTTGAAGCTCGGCCGCTTGTTCTTTCTTCTTCTGCTCTATCTTAGCTAGCTGGTTTTCGTATTCAGTTCTTGCCTTCTCGAACGCAAGTTGATTTTCCTGATACTTTCGCCGCGAGAGGACCGAAGCCGGGATCTTTACGTCAAGCTTCGACTGCTCGTATGCGAGCCACAGAGTGCTGAGAACAACCTCCATATCTCGAAGCTGTGATTCGTGTTGGGACTTTGCCCTTACGATATCGTTCTCGGCGGCAATTATCTTCTCGTCGGTGTCTTTGAGTCTGCTCAGGATACCGGTGTTATCGAGTTCGACCACCCGGTCGCCCGTCTTAACCACAGTCCCCTCGGCAGGCATGTAAGTGATCTTCGCATCATCCGGCGTCGATGAAAAAATGGTACGCGACCGAACGGCCCGAAGCTCTCCGTCCAGAAGAAGGATCTTTCTTAAGTCACCTTTTCTCACCTGAACCGCCGAAGCGCCTACACCATCGCCGGCACTAACTGCAGGCGTTAGGTTTGTATTTCCATTCGACGAGTTTGATCTAATAACGAACGAGACAGGCACGAGCAATGCGATCAGCACGACGCAACAGAAAACAGTCGCGCCTCGTCTGCTCAATTTGAAGAGCGGATGCGTCAAGAGGTGTCGCCCTCCGAATGCGTCGAACCTCTGCTTCGTTATTGACGGTCAGAACGCCTGTCGCATCTGAAAGTTTCAATCGTTGGAACAGGCTCGGGCACTCAACTGGGAACTGCGGCTGAAATCATAGCCCGATTGTAAAAGAACTGCCATCCAGTTTCGTATACAAGCATTCCCAAGGGCAGAGATCCCCACTCCGCATCAGCTTGACAACATCATGACCATTTCGTATCCTTTTCGTTCGTCTTCTTTACAGGAAATCTGGAGATTCTTAACATGGGGACATTCGTTCCGAGCGGGAAGAACCTTGAGCAAATGCGCCGGTGGTTCGTCATCGATGCCGACGGCAAAACTGTTGGCCGGCTGGCGACAACCGCCGCGAGTCTGCTGATGGGTAAGACAAAGCCATCTTACACGCCCTATATCGACGTGGGCGATCACGTGGTAATAATTAATGCCGAGAAAGTGGTCTTCACTGGAAACAAGTTGAAGCAAAAAATGTATCGCCATCACACGGGCTGGCCCGGGGGACTCAAAGAGATCACCGCGGAAAAACTGATGCAGCGTTTCCCCGAGCGCATACTCGAGCAGGCGATTCGCGGAATGCTGCCCAAAAACAAGCTTGGCCGCCATATGGGTAAGAAGCTAAAAGTCTACGCCGGCTCTGATCATCCGCATCAGGCCCAGCAACCCGAGGCGCTTAACTTGTAAATCGCCCGCATACGCCGGGCCGTGCTTTGAAGGAGAGTCATAGTGGCTGAGGTTATTCAGAATTACGGTACGGGACGCCGCAAGAGCGCAACCGCCCGAGTGTTTCTTAGACCGGGCAGCGGCGAGATCACCGTCAACAAACGCAAGTTTGAAGACTACTTTCAAAACGAAATGCACCGGATGGTGATCCGGCAGCCGCTTCATTTGACTGACTCGGTTAATAAGTTCGACGTGCACGTAAACGTCGACGGGGGCGGAGTGGCCGGACAGGCCGGCGCGGTGCGGCATGGCATTACTCGCGCACTGCTCGAGTTGAATCCGGAGTTCAGAGCCAGGCTCAAAAAAGCCGGATTCGTTACCCGCGACCCGAGAGCGAAAGAACGAAAGAAGTACGGCCAGAAAGGCGCACGCAAGCGCTTCCAGTTCTCGAAGAGATAGCGCATTGCAAAATCCATTGCCGGCCACGGTGATTGATTGTTCCACCACAAGCGTGGAACGCGGGCCGGTGAGTACATAAATCAATTCAACTTCAGGAGGGTCGATTGGTCACAGTAACAATGAAGGAACTGCTTGAGGCGGGTGTCCATTTTGGACATCAGGTCAGGCGGTGGAATCCGAAAATGAAGGAGTACATTTTCGGCGAACGAAACGGCATCTACATCATTGATCTTCAGAAGACCCAGCGGCTCTTCAAGGAAGCAGTCAAGTTTGTAACTCAGAAAGCTCTGGACGGATCCAGTTTCCTGTTCGTAGGAACAAAGCGCCAGGCGCAGGATGCCGTCGAGGAAGAAGCAAAGCGTTGCGGCCAGTTCTATGTCAATCAGCGCTGGCTCGGCGGGTTGATGACCAACTTCCAAACCGTTCAGAAATCGATCCAGCGCATGAAGGACATCGAGGCGATGCGCGTTGATGGAAGATTCGATGCCTTAACAAAGAAAGAACGCCTCGGACTCGATCGCGAGCACGCCGCGCTGGAGAAGAACCTGGCGGGCATACGCGATATGAGATCGTTGCCCGACGTGATCTTCATAATCGATTCGAACAAAGAAGAGATCGCGGTGCACGAAGCCAACAAGCTTGGCATCACCACTGTCGCCATCGTCGATACGAATTGCAATCCTGACGGCATCGATTTCATCGTGCCCGGAAACGACGACGCACTGCGCGCCGTGCGCCTGTTTGCATCAAAGATGGCCGACGCGATCGTCGAAGCGCAGCAGACTGTCAAAGAAGGCGGAGCTGAGATGGGCGAAGGCGCGGAGGCTGATGCGGCGGCCGCGACAGCGCCCTCCGACGCGCCGCGAGATCGCGGTGACAAAGGCCGTGGACGAGGGCGGCCTGATCGGGATCGAGATCGCCGCGGAGGACGTCGAACAACATATGTTCCTCCCGGCGCGCCGCCGCTTCCCGACGCTATCGAGCCTGTTGTCGCTGAAGCGGCCGCCGCTCCCACGGCCGACGCGCCCCCAGCGGCCGACGTTACGCCGGCTGCTGAACCAGCTAGCGAAGCAGCAACCTCGGACCAGGCTCCAAAAGCGGAGACCGCTGAAGCCTCGGAGTAAGACGGCACAGTCAAGTTGCAACACAGAGTATCGGTGCCTGCCACCAGCTTCTTCGCAACTTCCAACGCATAAGAACAGGAGATCAAGGTAGTAATGTCAAATGGAGTAACACCAGCAGCGATCAAGGCGCTTAGAGAGAAAACCGGCGCCGGCATGATGGAGTGCAAAGGCGCACTCACTGAGGCCGAGGGCAATGAAGACAAGGCCATCGATATTCTCCGCAAGCGAGGGCTCGCAAGCGCAACCAAGAAGGCTGGCCGTGTTGCCGCCGAGGGCCTGGTCAACGCTTACATACATGCGGGCGGAAAGATCGGCGTGCTGCTCGAAGTGAATTGCGAAACCGACTTCGTGGCGCGAGGCGAAGAGTTTCGCGCATTTGTTCACGATCTGGCGATGCATATTACGGCCGCCGAACCCCGGTTCATCAGTAAGGAAGAAGTGTCGTCCGAGGTGCTCGACAAAGAAAAGGAAATCGCGCTGGAGCAGGCGCGGCTTGACCCGAAGAACGCCAACAAGCCGCAACAGGTGCTCGACAAAATCATCGAGGGCCGGTTGAGCAAGTTCTATCAGGAAACCTGCCTGCTGGAGCAGCCATTTGTTAAGGACCAGAATATTAACGTCGGCGAACTGGTCACGCAGATGGTGCAGAAGACTGGCGAGAACATCAAGATTCGGCGATTCACTCGCTACAAGATGGGTGAGGGTCTTGAAAAAAGATCCACGGATCTTGGCGGCGAGGTCAACGACTTGCTCGGCGGCAATAACTAAGACCGAAAAAGGCCTCTCGCAAGAGAGGCTTTTTTGTTGTCAATCCAGCGACGGTTAGCAATATAATCTTCCCGCAATGAGCGACAACTCCAAGCCAATCTATAAGCGTGTGCTGCTCAAACTTTCAGGCGAAGCCTTGATGGGCGAACAGGGTTACGGGATCGACCCCGAAGTGATCGCGCGCATCGCCGGCGAGGTAAAAGACGTTCGCGAGCTTGGAGTCGAAATCGCCATAGTCGTTGGCGCCGGAAACATCTTCCGCGGACTGGCGCTCTCGGCAAAGGGACTCGATCGAGCTTCAGCCGATTACATGGGCATGTTGGCCACGGTGCTGAATGCGATAGCTCTTCAGGATGCGCTCGAACAACACGGCGCTTTCACTCGAGTGATGAGCGCGATAGAAATGCGCGAAGTTGCCGAGCCGTTCATACGCCGCCGCGCGATTCGTCATCTCGAAAAAGGCCGCATAATCATCTTCGCCGCAGGCACCGGGAATCCGTTCTTCACAACGGACTCCGCTGCCGCGCTTCGGGCGCTCGAGATCAAAGCCGACGCCATAATGAAAGCCACAAAAGTCGACGGCATCTATACCGCTGATCCCACCAAAGACAAAACGGCGACGATGTTCGAAACGCTCACGTATCTGGATGTCATACAGCGTGACCTGGAGGTTATGGACACCTCGGCGATCAGCCTTTGCCGCGCCCAGGGCCTGCCGATTCACGTGTTCAATCTGAACACTCCCGGCAACATCGCGCGAGTAATCTGCGGCGAAAGGGTTGGAACGGTTGTAAAACCTGAAGCACCACCGGCTGGTTAAGATACCTGTGAGCTTGCTTGCTCCGAATCTCGATTCTAAAATCCAATCTCTAGCTTAATGCTTGCGGAGGATTTCGAATGGAAATCAAGGACATCATCAACGACGCGCGAAAGCGCATGGATTCGGCGGTCGAGGACTCGCGAAAGAAGCTCGCCAGTGTGCGAACCGGACGCGCTTCGGTGAGCTTGCTCGACAACGTCGTGGTCGACTACTACGGCACCGACATGCCGCTCAATCAAGTGGGAACGATTCATGCGCCCGAATCGACGATGCTGACTGTTCAGCCATTCGATCCGACGCAGCTAGCGAACATTGAAAAAGCCATACGCGCATCGGAACTCGGGCTCAATCCTTCAAACGACGGCAAGCTGATACGCGTCCCGATCCCTCCGCTCACCGAAGAACGCCGCAAGCAAATGGTGAAAGTCGTTCACGAAATGGCCGAGGAACATCGCACGGCGGTTCGTAATGTGCGTCGCGACGCAAACGATCATTTGAAGAAGATGCTCAAGGACAAGACGATCTCCGAAGACGCGGAGAAAGACGCGCTCGAGCAGGTTCAGAAACTAACCGACCAGCACATAACGAAGATCAACGAGGTAGCGGAACATAAAGAGAAGGAAGTGATGACGGTATAGATTGAGATCACGAGTTTCGTTGTCCCACAATGCTATTACCCGACTTCGATAGCAAAGGCGATCTGCCCGCTGGCGTTCACCGAGCAACGCTCAAGGATGTTGTCGAGCGATTCGGTCACGGTACGCCACAACGCGAGGACGTGACTTCCAAGCTGTTGCGCGTCTACGAGATCGCACAGGGAACGGGAAAGCTTGAGCGCTTTGTACTGTTTGGCAGCTATGTCACGCAAAAGCCCGCGCCCAACGATATTGACATCATTCTGATATGCGTGACGATTTCCGCGAGGAAGACTATACAGAGGACTTGTTACCCGTTCTTGATAATCAGCGCGCGCAGAACGATTTGGGTGCAAGCGTTTTTTGGATTCGCTCTGGTTCAATCCTACTTGAGAGTGTTGATGACTTTGTGGCGTACTGGCAGATAAAGCGGGACCTCACGCGGCGCGGCATCGTCGAGATAGTGGAGGCGTAATGATCCAAACCGATCAGGAACTAAAGGCTACTCAGGAAAGAATCGCTTACTTCGAAGGACTGGTTGCCCAGTTTCGCGTCACCACATCGCCGCAAGAGTTCAAGCTAATGGCCGGCGGTTTCTTAGACGAAATTGAGAAGATGCATGCGGAGGTTATGGGATATCTAGGGCGCCACGCGACCGAACCCTCTCCAGCCGAGGCCGCTTAATCGAATGGCGTCCTTACGTCTGTTGCCTGCCTTCTTCATCGTAATCTTCTCTGAATCTCCAGTAGCGCTCACCTCTATCCCATATTACGGTATCTTTTGTGAGCTTACGAAACTCTTGGAGGACCTTTTTATTAATGGCTAAATTGCCCCCCTCATTGATGTAGGTGAACTCTTCGCCAAATTTCTCGCTGATCTCATAGACAACAGTCTCTTGGTAAAGTTGGTCAACACGCTGCAATTCACTCAGCATCCATTCGGCCACTTTTTCGAAGGTCATACAAGGTTAACCCTCTTCTTTCTTTTCAACGTGTGAGGGTTGTAGTGCTTGAGCATCGAAAAAACCGCTTGCTAACTTACTTCCCGAAAACCATTGGCAATATACTCCTCGATGTGACTTCATAAGGTAGGGTTTTTCCCCCACAGTCATTTTGGGACCGCCCGACTTCAATTGAACAATATCGCCCACTTTGAAGTCTCCGTATTGATCTTCCATCGAGAACCTCTCTTTTCGGATGTGAGCTACAAAGATACATCCTTCGCCCGTGACGAGAAAATGTCAATTCCTTTGACATCTCAGTCTGACTTGCTGATAGAATCCGAGTGCTCCAGCAGCTGAGCACACGCACCTAGTCAACTTCGCTAACGATAATTCTACGGTCCGTGTTGGAGTACGATATCTCCAATATGGTCGCGCGGGCGGGAACACATGCCAATCTCTCAGCCCACTCAATGACTGTTACGGCGTTTTCATCTTCGAATATCTCTCCAAGCCCCAACCCCTGATGCTCTCCAGCATCGAGCCGATAAAGGTCAATGTGGAACAATCGCAATCGCCCTTCATGTGTATTAACCAGCGTGAACGTCGGACTGGTCACATCCGCGGGATCGATTCCCAGGCCTGATGCAATCCCTTTCGCGAAAACCGTCTTACCCGCGCCGAGGTCGCCTCGAAGAAGAAATATCTCGCCGCCCTTGAGTTGTTCTCCGATCTGTTTGCCAAGCGCAAGTGTCTCTTCGGGCGAGTGTGTAGTGAATTCACCGAAATAGGTTTCTGGTTTCTTGTTTGTGGTTCTTGGTTCAGAGGATGAATCGCCGGTCATCGGACTAGCCTCTCCGCGTCGCCGCCGACGGAGATGAACGCTTCCCCAAGGTGAGACGTGATGTCCGATGCGATCATTGCGCGAGTGCCCAATCTTGATGCCGCGATGTCACCCGCAAGGCCGTGCAAATAGACCGCAGCAATCGTGGCATTCAGAGGATCATCGTGCTTTTGAGCGATAAATGACGCGATCATTCCCGTCAGCACATCGCCCGTTCCTCCAGTAGCCATGCCCGCGTTGCCAGTCGAATTCACGTATACCTGGCCATCCGGCGCGGCGACGACAGTGGGGCTGCCCTTGAGCACGAGTATCACGCCGCGCGCAATGGCAAAACTTCGCGCGGTATCAATCGGATTTGTTGTAACGTCGGCTATGGATTTCGAAACCAACCGGGCCATCTCGCCGGGATGAGGAGTGAGGATCATCGGCAGCTCGGCGCTTCCTCGCAGGTTCTCGGCCCACGGCGCAAGCGAGTTCAATGCGTCCGCGTCGATCACCATCGGACGCCCGCGCTTCATTGTCACCGCGCGTACAAGCGTGCGTGTTGATTGATGCGCCGACCCAAGCCCAGGTCCTATCGCCACAACATCGCGCTCAGCGGCAAGCTCAAGCACGCGATCGGTGGCTTCTCGAGAGACCGTGCCCGACGATGTTTCAGCGAGCGCTTCGGTCATGCACTCGGCGATAACGCGAGAGGCAACGATCGGCTGCGACGACTCTGGAGTGGCGATAGTCACAAGCCCGCAGCCCGCTCGAAGCGCGGCCTCACCCGCGAGACACGCCGCGCCGGACTTGCCGAGAGAACCAGCAACGATCAGCACTTTGCCGACGTCGCCCTTGTTCGCGTGAGGGCCACGCCGCGATGCGGCAAGCCATCGCTCGGCATCGCTACGCTCGATCAGGTTCAGTCGCGAGCCTGACGAATTAATCAGCTCATCGGGCGAACCAATCGACACAACGACGACCTCGCCGCAGTGATCGGAGGCAGGAGGAAACGTGTTCCCGAGCTTAGGAGCAGTAAACGTTACGGTGAGATCTGCCTTTACGGCCGGGCCAATCAGCTCGTGCGAGTCGGATGCGATTCCTGACGGTATATCCACTGAGACGACCGGCCACTCGGCGGTGTGATCGTTGAACAGGTGAAGCGCTTCTTCAAACAATCCCGAAGCCGGCCGCGTCAAGCCCGTACCGAAGATCGCATCAACGAATAATGTGTGAGGGTGAGCGGTTGCTTCCTGCCAGAACTGTTCTTCCGTACCGATTTCAACGAATCGAAAATCAGGAGTAGCGTCTCGGGCTATGACGAGCGCCGCTTCGAAATTCGTTTTCGCATCACCCTTCGAATCTTCCACCCGGCCCAGCAACAAGACATCAACCGAAGCGCCTCTCTGACGCAAGAGCCTGGCGATTGCAGCGCCGTCGCCCCCATTGTTCCCGCGTCCACAAATGACGAGCGCACGATTGCCGCGAACGTCGCCGAATCGCTTCTCGATTGTTTCGACTGCGCGCGTCGCTGCGTTTTCCATCAATGTGAGACTCGGCACGCCGAACCGCTCGGTCGTCAAGCGATCGACCTCGCGCATCTCGGCTGCGGTCAGGATCTTCACATTCGCGATGATAGGCGAGGGGTCAGGGAGTGTCAAAAGCTGGGCGCTTTATCAGTTTGGGAAACGATTATCAGTGAGCAGATGAACCGCAGATTGTCGCCGCCTTCGGTCCGCCGATCTGCCTGATCAGCGCCCGAAGGCTGCGTCAATTTGCTGTTAGCCCAGGGCTTCGTTAGGTGATGCTACACGGTTCAGTTTTGTGCAGGGCCTGACTTCAGTTTCCTATCGAAGAAATCCGAAGCGGCGTGATAAGCACGCAACCAGTTCTCGTGTCGAAGAAAGTCATGCACGTCATCAGGAAACACCAGCTCTTCAAATTCGACGCCGCGGTCGCGAAGCTTGCGCACAAGCTCGACCGTCTGACTGAACTGGACATTGCGATCATCGTCGCCGTGTATCAACAGCACCGGCGACTTCCATTTGTCTACTGCACTCAGAGGCGAAGACTCTCTTCCGAGCTTTGCCAGATCGCCCGTCGCCCACGGAGAAGGTCCGACGCGGCGGCTCCAATCGTGAACGCCGTGAAGATCGACGCCCGCCGCAAATAAATCCGAATCATGCGCGAGTCCCATCGCCGTCAAGTAACCGCCGTAAGATCCGCCCCATAATCCGATTCGTTTTCCATCGACATCGCTTCTAGCTCGAAGGTACTTGCCCGCCGCTACAACGTCTTGATACTCGGAAGCGCCGCGCGGACCGCGATGCTTTGCTTCACGAAACGCGCGCCCGTAGCCAATCCCGCTTCGATAGTTCACCGACAACACCACGTAACCGCGGCTCGCGAGGTACTGATTCATCGCGTATGAATTGTGATAGTAGTAACTGTAATGCCACGTCGGAAGCATCTGTCGAATCGGGCCCCCGTGCATGAAGACGATGCCCGGCGCGCGGCCCGATGTGTTCTTCGGTTTGAACAACTGGCCATGAATTTCCATTCCGTCCGATGCTTTGAAAGTCACCTGCTCGGGTTCGACCAATTGGCTCGACGGAAACGCGGAAGACAATGCCTGGGCAACCAGCGGTCTCGCGCCTTTCGCATCGGCAGACGCGATGTAAGGAAGAAACGGATGGGTCGCGGTGGCGTGCATGAAAGCAATCTGGTTACCGGCAATCGCGGGATACATCTCGATGCTGTCGCCGCTGGTCATCTGTTGGGGCTCACCTCCGGCGACATTAATCTTCCACAAGTGACGATGATTGATGTCGCGCGCGTTCGAAGCGACGATCATGAACTGGCGATCCGCGGACCAGGTCACGTTCTCAACTTCGAAACTTCCCGGCGTCAGCGCCGTCACTGCCCCGCCATTCGAAGAGATCGAATACAAATGCGCCCAGCCGTCTTTCTCTGAGGCGAATACGATTCGATCGCCGACAGCCCATTGCAACTGGTTTTCTCCCATCGGCAGGCGCGAGAACGAATCCATCTCGCCTGCTCCTGATTTCCAGATTTCTTTCCCTCTGCCGCTGGCTACATCGACCACGCGAATCGACCACGGCAGAAGCCGCTCTTTGTCAGCCGATAGAGTGTCAGTCACGTTGAACATTCTGATGTAAGCGATTCGCTTTCCATCAGCCGACCAGCGAGGCTCGATGTCGCGATCGACGCTCGGCTCGAGGAACCTGATTCGCGATGACGCCGGTTCGAAGATCGCGATGAACGCGTGATCGCCACGAGTAGAAGAGAAGGCCAGACTCGAACCGTCGGGCGACCACGCGGGAGAATTCACGCCTCCGCGAATCTCGAACATTTTCTTCGCCGCGCCCGCAGTCTTAGCTAGGCCGATGGGAACAGTTGCAGCCCAGAGGTGGTCTTCGCGTTCGAAGATGACTCGATCGCCGCGAGGTGAAAACATCGGCGAGCGTCCCTCGGCGACTCTCACCGTCAAGCCGGTGCGCGTGTTGACCAGCCACACTTCTTGTTTAGCGCCGGCGGCGTCGCTCGTGGGATTCGGAATGTCTTTGTCACTGTTCGGAGGTCCGCCGTGAACGTAAGCGATCCAGTTTCCATCAGGCGAGAACACTGGCTCAGTGATCTCCTGCCCGTCGTCTTTGTCGTAGCGAGTCAGTTGTCTCCCCTTGAACGAGGGAGCTTCGGCCACCCAGATGTTTCGTTTGCCTTCGGTGTCGAAGACCCAGGCGAGCTTGGCACCGGATTTCGAGGCGATTAGATCAGAGGGAAAGGGCGAACTGAGAACTTGTTCGAGTGTGAAGCCGTTGCCACTCACCAACGGCGGCACAGTCAGCATCAGAGCGAGAGGAAGCAGCACGTAGACGGATCGTCTCAAGGTGTTCATATTGACCTCCAAGAGCTGGGAAGGTGCCGGATGTTTGATGTGATTTATGGCTTATATGCCCTGCGGGTTAGAGTGTCAAGCAATACGGAACATTGTTGCTTTCGGGATGACGCCTGCCTAATAATGGTCTTGGAATGACCTTTTCATCAATTCAAACAGAGAGCATCTGGCCTGGTGTGCAAACGCTAGAGGCGCTCCTGATAGGCCGTAGTGAAATCTCTGAGCCAACAGTCGCTTCAAGCCATAAACGGGGACCTCTACAAGAATCTATAACGGCTGTCGGCCGTTTCGAGATATCAGGTGTCCGAGCTAGTATTCCTGAGCAAAAACTCAGATTAACACTTACTGAGACTGGTGGGATCATTGAGACTGATCCCGCAAATCACTATCTAAGATTTAGAATCGAATTACCGGCAACACATCAAGAAAATGGATCGCAAGTCCGTGAATTCCATCTTGAGCCCTCCGACAAAACAGTAGAGGGGGGCATAGTATTCACTCGCATTGCTTTTGCCTTAATGAACGCAGGAAATGGGCTTCTCCATATTCAAGGAATTAGCGAACCGCTGAGCTTCAATGCTAAGGCTCTATCTGAATCGGAGAAGAGCAGATTACTGTACCGCGCAAAGATCCTTCGCAAGTTGCGATATCTTCAAGATGTCTTCGAAGTACGATTTACACTTCCTGATCTAATCTCGTCAGAAGAAGCTAAGCTAGTAGAAATTGTCTTTCGAGGTGTCACAGAAGGAGAATTCAGTACACGCGGTGCGGATGCTGCTTTCTTGATTGATCCAGAAGGCGTTGATTTTGATCGTCCCCCATTTTCAAGTGCTGGGCAATTTGACGCCAGCATTGGAGACAGCGTAACACTGTTCGGTCAGCAGCTAGTACTCGGCCCCTCAACACTTCACCTCATGAGAGCCGAATTGGCAAATCCAAGAGTGTTGGAACCGTGCCGGCAGAATTCAAAGGAGCCCATAAATGTGCGTTTCGAAATACTCGACAATCAAATGAGATTCCGCTTTGAGAACTATTCGCGAATCGCTAAGAAAGATCTGGAGAAACCGCTTGAGGAGTTTAGGCGACGGTTGCTCCTTGAAGAGCCGCCGGAATTAGCTGACTCGGTTACTGGCATTCTTGCGAACGATGTATCTTCTTTCGAAGCAAAGCAGATAGCTGTTGGCTGGACACAGTACCACGATTTACCAGATCGTTACTGTCCTCAAGTGCCTGAGCTTGATGTCACCGCCAGGAGGTGGCGCGTCCCAATCTACCTGGTTTATGCAAATGGTGAAGGCGGCCCGGTTGGTGAAGTCGTCATTGATGAAAAAACTGGAGTGATAGTTAGCCATACGCCCGTTGATGAGTTGCGAAGCAACGGTCGCGCTCTTGCTGAACAGATCCTTCATGCCTGACAGTCCTCCTTTCTACAAACAGGAGACGGATTACTCGTGTGTCCCGGCTTGCCTGCGGATGGTTCTCGCTTCGTTAGGGGTGTTCAAGACAGAACACGAACTACGCGAGTTGTGCGACTGCACAGTGCTCGAAGGCACGTCGGCCCTCAAAGCCGTGGATGCAGCGCGAGAGTCGGGCTTCAAGGGTACACGGAAACGAAATCTCATCTTCGACAGTCTTATATCGGAGCTCGAGCGAGGGCTGTTTCCGATAGCCTACGTGGAAACGTTGCTGCCGCCACATGCGTTTGCTCAAAGCCACGCTCTCGTCGTGATCGCAATCGAGGGAGATGAGGTTAGAGCGCTTGATCCAGCGCGCGGCGAAATCGCTTTCTCAAAGGACGAGTTCCTGATTGAATGGAATTCTACGCGGCGACTCACGATTCTGATCGAATAGGTTCCGCCTCTTCCCGCCAAGTCTGTTAGTGATCGTTAGTCGAATACTTCTTCAGCAAACCCCGAGCGATCACCAGCCGTTGAAGCTCGTTCGTGCCGCCGCCGATGATCAATAACGGTGCGTCGCGATAATATCTCTCAACCGGAAAGTCTTTCGCGTAGCCGTTGCCGCCGAAGATTCGCATTGCTTCAAGCGCGCACTCCTGAGCCGTTTCCGTAGCGAACAGTTTCGCCATCCCCGCTTCCAAGTCGCAGCGTTCGCCTCGGTCTTTCTTTTCGGCCGCTGCATAAACAAGCAGTCGCGAGGCTTCGATCTTTGTCGCCATATCCGCGAGCTTCAACTGAATCGCCTGATGCTCGCAGATCGCTTTGCCAAAGGTTCGGCGCTCCTGTGAATACTTGATCGCTTCTTCGAATGACGCCCGCGCGATTCCTAAACCTCGCGCGGCGACGTTGATGCGTTCGCTTTCAAGGCCGGTCATCACTTGCTTGAAGCCTTCACCTTCGCGGCCGCCGATCAGATTCGCAACGGGCACGCGGAAGTCTTCGAAAAGCAACTCGCATGTCTCAAGGCTCTTGTATCCTAGCTTGTCGATGTCTCGGCTGACGGTCAGGCCGGGCTCGCCTTTCTCGGCGATGAACGCGCTCATTCCGGCGTATGCGGGACTCGCGTCCTTGTCGGTCTTGGTGAGGATAACCATCACTTCGGCGCGGCGGCCGTTGGTGATCCACATCTTCGAACCGTTGATGTAGTAGTTTTCGCCGCGCCGTTCGGCGGTGGTTTTGATCGCCTGAAGATCGGTGCCCGCGTGAGGCTCAGACAAGCAGATCGCTCCGCGTTTTTCACCTGTTGCCATGATCGGAAGAAATCTCTTCTTCTGATCTTCGGTGCCGAATCGCGAGATCACATCGGCCAGCACACAATGAGTGCCGAGGATTCCCGCGAGCCCCATCCACACTCGAGAGATCTCCTCGAAGATCATCGCGAACACGGTGTAGCTCAAATCCAACCCGCCGTATTGTTCGGGGATGTTCGATCCAAACAGGCCGAGCCTCTTCATGCCTTCGACAATCTCGGTTGGATATTCGTTGGCGTGTTCGAGCTCGGACGCAACGGGCGCGACTTCTTTATCGAGGAATTTCTTGACGGTCGCGAGTATGAGTTGTTCTTCTTCGTTGAGTTGGTATGCCATCTGCGTCTCCTGAGGAGCGCAATCTTAGCACGCGCCTGAAGTTTCAAAGAAACGTTCGGCTACTCATTCCATGGAGTCGGTATTTCTCGCCGGCCCGGCAGCCAAATGCGTTTCTTGCGGAGTCATCAACTCAGTAGTGCCTTCGACGATCGACGCCGGCTGCGGAGGCAACGCCGCTCTCTCCGGCATCGACAAGGCTTTCGTTTGTTCGGATGGCGTTTCCAGTTGTGCATTCGGCGGATTGAGCGATCGATGTAAGCGGCGCATGCCAAGAATCAGAAAGTACCAGCCAAGGAGTTCGCCAAGCGCGAGGATAATCCAGCCAAAGGCCACGCCTTTGATGCTGTCAACAAACAAAATGATCGGCGTAGCAATGAGCAGCGCCAGAAACGAAAGTGCCAATCCTAGAGTTATCTCGATCTGTGATCCGCTGGCGTTCGCCGTCAGCCGCATCACTTCGAGTTCCGGTGGAAGCTGGTTTCGCGCAGCGGGCTTACCGCACGCTCGGCAGAAGCGCGCGTTGCCGGCATTCTCGACCCCGCACGAGGGACAGAACACTTCTACTGACAAGCTTGTCGCGAGGGCGATGATAGCTTCGGCCTCGCGTTCGAGCGCCTGCATTTCGCCCTTTGTAAACAACTGCTCGATGTCGTATTCGAAAGTGGCAAGCGTTGAGGCTGAGCTGATCGGTTTCAAAGCGATGGTCAACGTGACGTCATAGTCCAATACCATCGCTACCCAGATGCTCTTATGACGGGGCCGCTTCGCTTGAAGCGGAGCCTCGCCAAGTACGACGTAGCCGAAGCTCTCGAGAACATCGGAGAGTCTCCGCCGCACAGTTTCAATTTCACCCGGGATTGTGCGTCTGAAGTGGTGTTCAAAACCGCCTGCCATGGGAGGACATCCTTCTCAGCGAAATTAGGCGTGTCCCAGCGCGATGATCGAGCAGGTAAACGACCCGGGATTCCCTCCTAGATTGTGCGCCAATCCGAGCTTCATATCCTTAACCTGTCGCTCGCCAGCGCGGCCCTGAAGCTGAGTGTAAATCTCATACAGCATCCGCAAGCCGCTCGCGCCTATCGGATGTCCAAATGATTTCAACCCGCCGTCTGTGTTGACCGGCAAGTCGCCGCTCAAAGTGAACGCGCCTGAATCGATGTCAATCTTCGCTTTGCCCGGCTCCGAAAAGCCAAGGTCTTCATAAATGATCATCTCGGTTATCGAAAAGCAATCGTGCACTTCAGCCATGCTCACCTCGCGGCGCGGGTCTTTGATGCCAAGTTGATCGTAGACCTGTTTCGCGGCCGCTTTCGTTTCGGGGAAACTGGTGAAGTCAAAATCAGGATCCATTCTCCCGGTGCCCGGGCCAACGGCAAGCCCCATCGCTTTGATCGTGACGAAATCCTTGTTGAACTTTGGCGCAAGCTCAGTGCGAGTGATGATCGCCGCCGCCGCTCCGTCAGTAGTTGGGCAGCAATCAAGCAATCCGAGCGGGGAAGCAATCATCGGCGCTTTCATTGCTTGTTCGAGGGTGATTTCTTTTTGGAAGTGAGCCTTCTTGTTACGCGCGCCGTTGTAATGATTCTTGACCGAGATCTTCGCAAGCTCTTCCTTGCCCGCGCCGTATTTGTGAAAGTAGCGATTGGCCGCGAGCGCGAAGGCTCCGGGCGCAGTGTTTCCCGCCCCGACGACGCTCGAAGCCGCGCCGGGCAGTCCCGAGTATCCCGAGTCTTTCAACTTCTCGAATCCCACGACCAGCACCACGTCGTAAGCGCCGGCCATCACCGAGTAAGCCGCGTTGCGCAGCGCGTCCTGACCGGTCGCGCACATGTTCTCGACTCGAGTGATCGGAATGTACTGGAGCTTCAACGGACGCGACAGCGCCTGACCCGATATCCCCGAGACAAGCGTGCCGACCCACGCGGCTTCGATTTGCGCGGGCTCGATGCCCGCATCCTCGAAGGCTTCGTAGGCGGCTTCGACGATCAGATCTTCTTCGCTCTTGTCCCAGTGCTCGCCGAACTTCGTGCATCCCATACCGATAATCGCAACACGGTCGCTGAGGTCTCTCATAGTCTGTCTCCAAAATCCTGGCTGAACGTGATCAAGCGGATCAATTCTAGCACTCGCCCAAAAGAGAGCAAGCGATGGGAATGTTGATTATGACTACTCCGGAACGGGCGCCGGCGTCGATGCGTTTTTATTTGCCATCGTTCTTCAACGGAGTATAATCGCGGCAGATGGGAAGCTGAGTTTACGCCAACATCGGCGATTAGAGGATGACCCCTAGATCGAACGAGGCGCGGCTCTCTCACGCGTTGCAGCCTCGTAACCGGAGGTAATCATGAGGGTCACCAGGATCACGATCACGCTCGCAGCAGTTCTCCTAGCCGCCGTTTCAGTTCTTGCCCAAAAGCGAAATCCTCTGCCAATTGATGAACAGGACAAATACGTCGTCTCCGCAAGGGCCGGCGTCGTCAGTCTAGTCGAAGGCAGAGCAACCGTTAACGGCAATGCCAAGCCGGCATCCATCGAAGCCTTAGTAGCCGGTGACGAGTTGCGTTTGAGCGATATCGTTACAACCGGCTCCGGGAGCCGAATTGAAGTGTTGCTCAATCCGGGCTGCTATCTGAGGATGGGCGAGAACAGCGCGTTTGTTTACCTGTTCGATGGTTTCACCAATAACAGAATCAAGTTGCTGCGCGGCTCGGCCGTGCTTGAGGCTTCCGCGGTCGATGGCTTGATCCGCGTTGAAACTCCAACGACGAAGTTCGAGATAGTTCGCGAGGGGCTTTACCGTTTTAATGTCGCCGATAAGGGGATGAGTGAAGTCGCGGTGCGAAAAGGCCGCGCTCTTTTTGGCAAGACGGTGATCAAAGGCGGGAAGCGTGCGATTGTTGAAGGCGAAACGATTGCGATCACAAGTTTCGACAAAAAGAAAGCAGATGAGCTTGATGATTGGAGCAAGGATCGCGCAAAAACACTAATCGCTTCGAATCGCAAACTGTCCGCCTCACTAATAAAGAGCAGCCTTTATTCAATGTCTGGTAATGCATGGGTCTACGATCCGTTCTGCAGATGCTACACGTTCTTGCCCTACACTTCGGGCTTTTCATCACCCTACGGATGGAACTATGCCGTCTGCAATCCATATTGGTGGCGCTACGGCCCGCGAAATAACGAGGGTTGGTCCGGGGGTGGTTCCGGCGGTAGTGGTAGCGGCGGCAGCGGCGGAAGCCAACCAAGCGGTGGTGGAGGCAGTGGCAGTGGCGGCGGCAGTGGCGGCGGAGGTTCGCACTCCGGCGGTGGGTCGAGCAGTGGTGGCGGTGGTGGCGGCGGCGCACACTTCCCGCCTCCAACCACACCTCCATCCCGCACCGAACCACGAGTCGTTGACCGTGAGGTGTCGACCCCGCGGCGACCTTAGTCATATCGACAATACGCGCAAATAAACCCGGCGCCGGGTGGTTCGACAATCGGACCACTCGGCGCTTTTCGATTTTTGCCGGCTCACACTTTTCTTCAAAGTACAATCAAACTAGAATGCCGGATCAGGAGCGGGCTTCAGCGTGCCCTACATCGTCGACGGCAACAATGTGATGGGTCAAACAGTGGGATGGCACCGCGACAAGTCTGCTTCCCGGCGGGCCTTGCTAATGAGAGTCGCCAATTTCGCCCGAGCAAGAAACGCGCGCGTAACAGTGGTCTTCGACGGCGCGCCTGATCGCGGCGCACCCGAGGGCTCGGCGGTCCAGGGCGTGAAGGTCTTGTATGCAAGGCCGGGCTCCGATGCTGATACTCGAATCGAAGAGATCGTCGACACCTCGCCGAATCCTCGCGGCTTGACCGTGGTTACGTCGGATCGGCATCTTGCATTTCTCGTGCGCTCACGAGGAGCGAAGGTGATTCGCTCGGGTGATTTTAGGATTCAACTCGAGTCGATCACTGACCGTGCAAAGAAGACGGATGGTCCCGAGCGAATTGAATCCGGCGATGTGAATGCGTGGTTGAGATACTTCGGTTCGCTGCCCGAGGACGATGACGACCTGAATAATCCCTGAGGACGATTCCCTACTCTATTGCTAATTCGGAGGACCGTAATGACAACTGGTGGAGCCTCGGAGCAAGCTCGCACGTATCGCGATGTTTGCATCGGAGAATTGCTCGCGCTGCTTGCGCGTGATTACCCCAATCGAGAGGCGTTGATATATCCCG
>Ga0070705_100000086_pt1 | contig 51857 bp, 49 predicted proteins | sample KBSK5253metaG_FD_65455 | JGI IMG/M metagenome (GOLD analysis project Ga0070705, IMG submission 65455) | Corn, switchgrass and miscanthus rhizosphere microbial communities from Kellogg Biological Station, Michigan, USA - KBS K5-25-3 metaG | ecosystem: Host-associated > Plants > Roots >... | reverse complement strand
GCAATTATCCGGGTAAGCAACCAGGCCTGCAACTGCAAGAGCAACCAATCTACGTCACGTGACAAAGGATGCGCGTGACAAGCTGAGTCACTGACGCCGTATTGTCACCACAGTGATGCCAATCCGTGCGAGACTTCGCGAAGTCGGACGCTGAGTTTCGAAGTGATGTCCAATGGAGACCCGGCTTTGGGGCATCGGTCAAGTTGCCATATGACACAAACTGTAAGAATCGCTGGCCGAAATTTGTCACTTTTCGATGGCTAGCAATGGTAAAAACTAAAAGTGTTTTCTTAAGCCTGACGACCTAATCGAAAAACGTAAAGGGACCTTCGTTCAAAGTAGAGTCGATTGAGCCCCGGCTGGCACAACCATTGCAGAATCAGCGGATGGTTCTAGCAGTTCGACAGTTGGATTTAGGAAACCTCTTCTGCTCAGAGCACAAACTGCGGGATGCAGAACTAATGCTGAGAATGGAAGGGAGGATGGGGGCCCTGCCTTCCGTTCAAAGCAACGTCGGAGAGGCGAGCAGCAGCTCTGACAGCATCGAAGCTGTAAAGCAACACTGAGAGAAGCGACAGACAGTAAGAAAAAGTTCAAACGTCGAGGCACAAGGGGGCGTGGCTCAACGTGAGAACAGATCTGGCCGCCGATGACGAGAGTTATCGGCGGCTTTTAATTTTTTTGGCGGGAACCTAACTCCTGACGCAAGAGAGACCGTCCTCATAAGGCCTGGTTACTTCTCCTTATCAATCTTCTCGTCCGGCTCTTCCACCTTCTTGCGGAGCGAATCGGTTCGCGCGCGGAGCTTTGTCGCATGCTCGTTCAACTCCGCGATACGCTGCTGAGCGACGGATTGCTGACCGCGATTATCCTCCAGCGCGCGCTGAAGCTCCGCTCGTATCGCGGTCTCGGCCTCGTCTCGCCGCAAGCCCCCGCGAAGCGCGACTTCCCGCTGGATGTTGCGCATTCGCGCCTGGATCTCCAGATCGCGCGCGTCGAGCTGGGCCTTGTGGTCATTGGCGTCCTGGAGCTTATCTTCCAGTTTTGTCAGTCGCTCTTCGCTGATCAATAGCTCGAGCATCGTGGAGCTGCGCACGTTCTCTTGCCGGAGTTTGCCGACCTCGTCGGTCAGCAGATTTATCTGGGCTGACAAGTTAGTGACGGCGCGGCGCAGCATGTCATCCTGCTCTTGAGGTTGAGATACGGCGCCGGATTTTTCGCTCGCATCCACGGCAGGCTTTTGAATCGGCTTCACCTGACGTGAGCGCTCCGGTTTGACTTGCTGCTGAGCAACACACAAAACAGACATGACAGTCATTAAGAGGATTACCATCATCGGTGTTTTTGGTTTCATTCTTACTCCATTCGGGCGCCCACTTCATTCAAGGCGTTGAACTAAAGCTTAGTTCCAAAATCTCCGGGCGGCAACGAGTGCAACTCAAACGTTTTCCCAGTCTTGACAGCGCTTGGCCGCAGGTAATAGAAAGACACGTCTTTCAATGAAGATACCGTTCGGCTAAACAAGTCCAAAAACGAGACAAGGGAGAAGACATGGCACGGCGTTGGAGAAAAGTGACGGGAACCATAGTGCTCGTATTGATTGCTCTGATCCTGATTGGAATCACCTTCACGATAGGGTGGCGGCCGTTCATCGGTCCGAGAACGCGCGCATTGACTGATCGCACGTTCGAGACAACCCCGGCTCGACTCGAGCGTGGCCGCTACCTGGTCAACGCGGTTTATGGATGCGTAGCTTGTCATTCCGAACGCGACGAGAGCGCGCCGGGAATGCCGGCGAAGCTTGATAAGCTGGGCGCTGGAACCGTGTTTGGTGAAGGCTCGGATCTGCCGGGCAAACTGATTTGCTCAAATCTTACACCCGATAAGGAAACCGGGGCAGGCAACTGGACCGACGATATGCTCGCGCGGGCGATTCGAGAGGGCATCGGTCACGACGGCCGCACGCTCTTTCCGTTAATGCCTTATCAGAATTATCGAGAGATGCCGGATGAAGATCTGGCGTCGGTGATCGTTTACATGCGCACTCTCGCGCCCGTTCGAAATCCGCTTCCACAGACCGAGATCATCTTTCCTGTGAAGTACCTGATCCGAAATGTGCCGCAGCCGATCGCCCAGCCTGTTCCCCAACCGGATATTTCCGATCCCGTAAAGCGCGGAGCCTTTCTGGTGCGCATGGCAAGCTGCGCCGACTGCCACACACCCCAGGAAAGGGGCCAGGTGAAACCCGGATTCGAGTTTGCCGGTGGATTGGTTTTCGATACGCCACAGGGCAGAGTGATGGCTGCTAATATCACTCCCGATGCGTCGGGGATTTCTTACTATGACGAAAATCTTTTTGTTGAAGCCATTCGAACCGGCAAGATAAAAGCTCGCTCGCTGAGTCCGGCGATGCCGTGGGTCTTCTATCGCGACATGACTGACGAAGACTTGAAGGCGATCTTCGCTTACTTGAAGACCCTCACACCAGTGAAGCACACGGTCGATAACACCGAGCAACCGAGTCAGTGCAAGCTCTGCGGTCAGAAGCACGGGGGAGGCGATCGAAACTGAGAGCCAGTATCAACCGGTGGGACTCTTGCGCTGAAGCATCTGAACCGCGTGTTGGGTTACGCGTTTCGCGAGTTCACCGGAGCCGCCGCCCGCATCGACAGTCACGACGCGGGTCTCCGCGGTGCCACTCGGGCTCCAACGGTGGACGAAGCGCTCAGAAGTGAAGCCCGCGAACACATCGATGCACGGCACTCCGAGCGCCGCAGCGAGGTGCTGACCCGCCGAGTCGTATCCGATATACAAATCGCTTTTCGAAATGAGTGCGGCGAGCAGGCCGATGCGCCCATTCCATGTGAGAATGTCGGCATCAAGTTGATCCGGCATGCTTGAGAGACCACGCTCGGTTAACTCGACGACTCTCACACGTCTTCCATCGCGCTCGATGCGCGACGCCGCGGACACGATCCTGTCGGCGCGAGCAATTTCCTCGCTCGATGCGCCTTTATCAAGGATCACAATCGCGCCGCGTTGAATCATCGACATCACCAGCGCTTGTTCGAATTCGTCGCCGAGACACTTGGCTGAGTTTTCGCCGACTCCGAAATTCATTGTCACGATCGGCTGCGAATGGTCGCGGTTGAACCGACTCGTTATATTGCGCGCGGCTTGAGTATCCGCGGGCCTCAAACTCACAAATGGATAGGTACTGACATTCTGGTCAAACACACGATTGAGCCACAGCGACGCAAGCTCACCCAGCGATTGTGAACCGCTGCCCCCGAATTCGCGACTCGGGAAAAAAAGATAATCCGAATGCGAGTTCGCCTTGCCGTCCCCCAACAACGGAACCAGCCCGAGCTGCGTGAGTCTCGTATCAGGATCGAATATGAAGAACTCGCCGGGTTTCAAATCCGAGGTAGCCTCGCGAACATTTGCGAGGAGATCGATCCACGCGAGCAGCCTTTCGATCATCGTCCCGGAACGCGCGTAGTTGACCTCTCTGAAGCTAAGCTGCGCGTCGCCCCCGAACAGCTCCCGCAACTTTGCGCCGCCGATCACAATCTGAGGGACAGCGAGACAGTCTTTGAGGCGATTGATTATCACGCTGGTGACCGCCACGTCCGCGCCGAGCGTGACACGTGAGAGCACAATCACGCGGCGAAGCTTGTTCGCCCAGTCTCGCCAACCATACAGAGGAGTCGTTCGCCGCAGCTTTTCCGCTCGCGCGATCAAGTCTTCTTCGCTCGTGAGGCCAAACGCACCAAGCTCGCTATCGAGCGCGCGAGCGCGAGGATCGGCGCGGCAAATCTGAATCACTTGCGCGAACAGGCGATTGTAGAGCGTAACATCAGCGGCCTTGAACGAGTCGGCGAGCGGTTCGACGAGTCCCGTGAAAAAGGCTCTGGTAGCCCGTTCCGCGACTTGAAGGTCTTCGGATAGAGCGAGTCTTGCAAGCGCATCGAGGGTCGCGCGCGAATAAGAGCCCGAGCCGGAATATTCATTCACGATTTCGGTGGCGAGTTGTTCGGGCTCATTTTTCATCGAGTTTGATCCAGTAAACTCAGTTCTCGGACCGGGCTGATTATCGCGAACGTAACGAAGACTGACAAGCAACTGCACTGGCAGCCATCGCTTGACTCGCCATTCTCTCGGTGATACTTTCCGGGCGCTATAACGTAACTTCTTCCTTCCACCAGTGGAGCACACACAAAGAGGACGCTATGAAAGACACGATGATTCGCCTGATCGCTTCGGGCAAGACAAGCCGACTTCGAGTGTTGGTTCTCGTTTCAATTTTTGGTCTTGCCGCCTCCGGAATCGTTCACGGACAAGATGGCAAACCGAGCCATGAAGAAATCGCCCTCAAGAATCTGCAGTGGCGCGCGATCGGCCCCGCAAACATGGGCGGGCGCATCGACGACGTCGCGGTGGTTGAAGGCAATCCGGCCATCTTCTATGTAGGCGCCGCAACAGGCGGGCTCTGGAAGACGACCAATGCCGGCACTACTTTCGATCCTGTGTTTGACGGACAGGGCTCAACCTCCATCGGGGACGTCTGCATATCGCCTTCGGATCCAAACGTGGTGTGGGTCGGAACAGGCGAGCCAAATAATCGGCAAAGCTCGTCGTGGGGCGACGGTGTTTATCGATCGCTCGACGGAGGCGCGACCTGGCAGAATATGGGGCTCCGCGACTCAAAGCACATCGGACGAGTCGTCATCGACCCTCGCGATCCGAACATCGTTTATGTTGCGGTCGCCGGACATCTGTGGGGCCCCAATCGAGAACGCGGCTTGTACAAAACCGCGGACGGCGGAAAGACGTGGACGCAGTCGCTGTTCATCAACGAAGACACCGGCGTGATCGATGTTGCGATCGATCCTCAGAGTCCGGGCACGCTTTACGCGGCCGCGTATCAGCGGCGGCGCACTCCGTGGGGAATGAACGGCGGCGGCCCGCATAGCGCGCTCTACAAGACGATTGACGGAGGCGCGAGTTGGAAAAAGCTCGCGGGCGGCCTGCCCACCGAAGGCCCGATCGGCCGCATCGGAATCGATATCTATCGCGCGAACCCGAACATCGTCTACGCGATCGTCGAAAACAAAGCCGGAGGCGTGTTCAGATCGGATGATCGGGGAGCGACGTGGAAGAAGATGAGCGATGTGGATTCGCGGCCGATGTACTACAGCCAGATTCGGATCGATCCGGCGAACGATCAGCGCATATGGCAGTGCGCCGCGAACATGTTCACATCCGAGGACGGAGGAAAGACCTGGGTTCAAAACGTGGTGACTCGAATTCACGGCGACTATCACGGTTTGTGGATCGATCCGGCGAATTCAAATCACATGCTCGCGGGTTCTGACGGCGGCATACACCAGTCGTATGATCGCGGGCGCTCGTGGGATTACATCAACACGATCCCGCTCGGACAGTTCTACGAGATTTCGCTGGACAATCAAAAGCCGTACATGGTTTACGGCGGGCTCCAGGACAACGGGAGCTGGGCCGGACCGAGCGCTACACTCTACGTCGAAGGCGTCACCAATGATGAGTGGTTCCGGACGGGCGGCGGCGATGGGTTCTACTCGGTCGTCGACGCTTCCGATCCGAGCATCATCTATGTCGAATCGCAGGACGGCAACGTCGCCCGGCTCGAGCTGAAAACGGGCGAGCGCCGCAACATCAGACCCGAGCCTGCGGCGGGCGAAAAACCTTATCGCTTCGATTGGAATTCTCCTATCGTGATCTCGCCACATAACAACCGTACGATTTACTACGGAGGGAATCGGGTCTTCAAATCGACCGACCGTGGCGACACCTGGACGCGAAGCGACGACCTGTCAAAGGATCAGGACCGCGAGAAATTTCCGATCATGGGAGCGCTGCCCGACAAGGACATGCTCTCGCGGCACGACGGCGTTCAGACTTTCGGGCAGACCGTCACGATCGCCGAATCGACAATCAAAGAAGGCTTGCTGTATGCGGGCACCGATGACGGGAATCTTCACGTATCCCGCGACGGCGCAAAAACCTGGAAGAACATAACGGACAAAGTGCCGGGCATTCCGAAAAACTGTTATGTCAGCCGCGTGGTTCCATCGCGCTTCGCGGAGGGGACCGTCTACGCGACGTTTGATAATCATCGTTCGGACGACTACGGCACCTACGTCTTCGTCTCGACCGACTTCGGTGAGTCCTGGAAATCGTTGAAGAGCGATTTGCCGGCTGGCGTCACATGCCGCGTCATCCGCGAACATACCAGAAATCAGAACCTGCTCTTTCTCGGAACTGAGTTCGGGGCATACGCATCGCTCGATAGAGGCGGGCACTGGACACGCCTGAAGGGAAACCTCCCGCTGGTGCGAGTCGACGATATTCAGATTCATCCTCGCGACAACGATCTGGTGCTTGGAACTCACGGGCGCTCGGTGTGGGTGCTCGACAACATCACCGCGCTCGAGAAGATGTCCGATGCGGTGATGTCATCGGACGTTGCGATGTTCGATATTCCAGCCGCAACTGAGTTCCGGCTCTACAATCGAAAAGGCAATGTCGGGCACAAGTGGTTCACGGCTCCAAATCCGCCTAACGGCGCGATGATTGATTACTACTTAAAGATGAAGCCGGAAGGCAACGTGCGAATCACAATCAGCGATGCGAGCGGCAAAGTGGTGCGTGAGTTGGCGGGCGCGAGAGAAGCCGGCGTCAATCGAGTTGTATGGGATTTGAGAATGGGAGCGCCCGGGCAAGCACTTGGCGGCGGCCGGGGCGGCGGAGGACGGGGCGGTGGCGGCGGCGGTGCTGGGCGCCCCGCAGGTCAGCAAGCTGGTCAACAACCCGCGACGGCTGAACCAGGAGCCGCGGCGGGCGAGACTCCTCAACCTGGTGGCGGTGGAGGCGGTGGTTTCGGCGGAGGCGCTCGCGGACCGCGAGTCGCTCCCGGTGAGTACACGGTCAAGGTTTCGGCCTCAGGCAAGGAAGCATCCGCAGTTGTGCGCGTTCAGGAAGACCCGCGGATTCAGATGTCGGATGCCGATCGCGCGAAGTGGAATGACGCGTTGATGAAGGCTTACGAGTTATCTCGATCGGCACAGGCTGCCGGGCGCGCAGTACAGAATCTCAAAACACAAATGACGTCCGTGCAGGATTCGTTGAGGCGAACCCCGAATGTGCCGAAAGAAGTCAACGACGCGGTGAAGTCGCTTTCAGATCAGATCGATGATGCGCAACGAAAGATCGTGCAGACCTTCGATAACTCCGGCGGCGCGGGACCTCCCCTGCCCGGGGCGCCCCGGCCAATCACTGGAAGGATCGGACAATTCTTCAACGGTCTTGATAGCTACACTGCCGCGCCGACCGCGGATCAGCTCGCGAGGCTCAGCGAACTAACGACCGAGCTTCGAGCGCTTGTCGACCAGTTGAATAAGATAATCGAAGAATCAGTGCCAAACCTGAACAAACAGATTCGGGATAGCGGAGTTGCGTTTGTGAATCCGGGCCAGCGAGTCCCGCCGCCGCAGTAAGAACAAACTCCGAACCACAAAAAGCGGCGACGGATAACTGTTATCCGCGCCCGCTTATTGTTTTGGAAGATAGTTGTGGAATGCCTTTATGGGTGACGCATGCTCACATCGCCAGACACGGTCGAGATTCGCAGACGCCTCGATCCCTCTCCCAGTTTTCCGCGCGCCCAGTTTCGCGAACCAAATTTCTCGGAACGGATCTCGACCGGAAAGTCAGTCTTGATCGAACCGCTGAAACTCGACATATCGACGTCGGCATCAAGGCTTGCCGGCAACGATAGGCTGACGTCGCCGCTCACGGTTGTGAACTTCATGTCCTCGGCGCCCTCGATCCTGGCGATATCGACGTTGACGTCGCCGCTCACCGACGTTGCGCTCACGGAACCAGAAACGTCCTTAATGTGAACATCGCCGCTCACCGCTGATGCGTGCAGGTGTCCGGTCACCCCGGTGACGTGCACGTCGCCGCTGACCGAGCCGAAGTTCTCTTCGTAGCTTATCGAGCGAGGCACCTGCACTTCAAAACGAACACTCGCGTCGCAGTTGCAGCGCTTGGGATAACGAACCCCCACGTCCACGCTGCTGGCGCCGCTCTTGTCCTCGATCTCTACCTGGTCGCGATCGCGGCCCTTTTTTATCCCGGTAACCACGATCGCGTCTCCGTCATAACCGGTCACGACTACGTCGCCCGAGATGTTCGCTATTTTTATCTGGTTTCCAGCGCCAATCCTGTAGGTCTTGTGAAAATCCTGCGCCGCCGCCGTTGTTCCGATGCACAGCAGCACAAGAGCGCACGGAATTGTTAGTGAAAATATCCTTCGCTTCATCTGAAGAATCCCCTTTCGAATGTTCAAGTCCCGTTTCGTTCTGTTAGTGGTAACCGGCGCCGAAAGGTTTCACGGACTTCGAGCATCGGTGCCCGCACTCAAGCGCGCCGAGGGCGAGGTTGACGATCTACGTTTCAGACAACACAATAACTTTGACGTGAATCAACCCCGAAAAACGAGATTGCTCAAAGTTAGCGCCGCCGCGGTACTGTCGCTCGTTGGATCTTGTGGTGGGACGGCTCCGCGTCCAACTTTGGCGCGCGCGCAATTATACTCGGTCATCTCCGAGCAGCCTGATCCCGCAGCCGGCACGCTAACGATCTCGATCAAGATGGCCGGCCCGGCTACTCAAGCTAATTTCAAGTCCGCGGCTGAATCGTTGATTGCCGAACGCAAGTCGGAGTACCGGCACATCACGGTCAAGTCATACGCCGAAAACGCGGCCGCGAGCGATCCGCCGGCGGCAATCTCACGGCTCGAGAACGATTCCATCTCGCATGTTTTCAATGCCCGGACTGAAACTGAAAAAATTCAGACGCACTGATATATGACTTGCAGCGCAGCAACACCTCTATTGACCGATGACGAGATCAGCCGCAGGCTGCCCTCGCTCGACGGCTGGACGAGAGGTGAAAATTGGATCGAAAAAACCTATCGCTTCAAGAATTTTCTGCGGTCGATGTCTTTCGTCAATGCCGTAGCCTTCGTTGCCGAGCAGTCTAATCATCACCCGGACATCGCGATCCATTACAACGAAGTCAGCCTTCGAAACTGGACTCACGCAGCCGGCGGGGTGACGGCATTTGACTTTGAACTCGCGGAGAAGGTCGATTCACTGGCCGAATCGAAAAACCGGCAAGCATCGTCGTAGAAACAGGAACCAGCAATCAGGAGCAACCGATGGCACTTATTTCAGAAGAGAATCAAGAGACTATTCGAAAGCACTTTGACGAAGCGCTCAGTGGCGACGTCGAGATTGTAATGTTCACCGAGCACGAGTCGCCGATCATCATTCCGGGCAAGCAGCCTTGCGAGACTTGCGCGGACACGCAAGCGCTTCTGGAAGAAGTCACCGCGCTGTCCGATAAGCTCACGCTCACCGTTCGCGAAATTTCAAGTTCCAAAGAAGAAGCATTCGCGTTGGGGATCGATCGCGTTCCGGCGTTTGTCTGCAACGGCGCGGCGCGGGGCAGGGTGCGCTTCTTCGGCATACCCTCGGGTTATGAATTCTCCGGGTTGATCGCCGATCTTGTAGATGTGTCGAATGGCACAACGAGCCTCTCGGATGAAACTCGCGAGTATCTCAGCGCGCTGACCGAGAACGTTAATATCAAAGTCTTCACGACACCCAACTGACCGTATTGCCCGGCTGCGGCCAGTTTGGCCCACCAAATGGCAGTCGAAAGCGAACACGTAACGGCCGACGTAATCGAAGCGATGGAATTCCCGGATCTCGCGCGCCGCTACGGTGTAAGGGGCGTTCCAAAGATCGTCATCAACGAAACGACTGAGTTTGTTGGTGCGCTACCGGAGGCTCAATATCTTGCTCACGTTCGCGCAGCCGTTGAGCCGAATGGGAATACTGAATAGCGGGCGTTCAGAGTACCGGCTTTAGCCGGGTTTTGCGGTCGAGAGAGACACTACCCGACTAAAGTCGGTACTCTGAACGCCCGCCTTATTTCAGTTTTTGGGGTCACGGACGCACTACCCGACTAAAGTCGGTACTCTGAACGCCCGCCTTATTTCAGTTTTTGGGGTCACGGACGCACTACCCGACTAAAGTCGGTACTCTGAACACCCGCATTACTCTGAACACCTGCATACTCTTGAACGCTTGCGGTTGAACTCTGCGCATTCATCGACTATCTTGTTGCCCTCGCACCATTCACCCGAAAGGACTCGCTATGGACTTTGAATACTCCGACAAGGTGAAGGCGCTTCAGCAAAGACTCAGCGCTTTCATGGACGAATATGTTTATCCCAACGAGAAGACCTTCTATCAACAAATCGAACAAGGTAATCGATGGGAGCCGACAGCGATCATTGAAGAGCTGAAGCCCAAGGCGCGCGCGGCCGGTTTGTGGAATCTCTTCCTGCCCGAGAATCCTTACGGCGAGGGTTTGTCGAATCTCGAATACGCGCCGCTGTGCGAAATCATGGGCCGCTCGACGATGGCGCCCGAGGTGTTCAATTGCTCGGCGCCGGACACAGGCAACATGGAAGTGCTCGCGCGATACGGAAGCGAAGAACAAAAAGAGCGATGGCTGAAGCCGCTGCTCGCGGGCGAAATTCGCTCTTGCTTTGCGATGACCGAGCCGGCGGTTGCGTCGTCGGATGCGACCAACATTCAGGCGAGCATAGTTCGTGACGGCGACAGCTACGTGATCAATGGGCGCAAGTGGTGGAGCTCAGGCGCGGGCGATCCACGCTGCAAGATCGGGATTTTCATGGGCAAGACAGATCCGTCGGCGCAGATTCACAAACAACAATCGATGATACTCGTGCCGATGGATGCGCCGGGCGTCAAGATCGAGCGAATGCTCACGGTGTTCGGCTACGATCACGCTCCGCACGGTCACGGCGAAGTGCTGTTCGAAGACGTGCGCGTTCCCGCTTCGAATATTTTGCTCGGCGAAGGACGAGGCTTCGAGATCGCGCAAGGACGACTTGGACCAGGGCGGATTCATCACTGCATGCGATTGATCGGATTGGCGGAGCGGGCGCTCGAAACGATGTGCAAGCGAGTTCGCTCGCGGGTCGCATTCGGCAAGCCCATCGCAGCGCAGGGAACGATTCGCGCGGACATCGCGACTTCTCGAATCGAGATCGAGCAATCGCGGCTGCTGACGTTGAAAGCGGCTTACATGATGGACACGGTCGGCAACAAAGCCGCGCGCGCCGAGATCGCGATGATCAAAGTAGTCGCCCCAAGCATGGCATTGCGAGTGATCGATCGCGCGATCCAGGCTTGCGGCGGCGGAGGCGTGTGTCAGGACTTCGAGCTCGCGGCGGCGTGGGCAGGCGCGCGCACCTTGCGGCTCGCGGACGGACCCGATGAAGTGCATCGCGAAGCAATCGCGAAACACGAGTTGAAGAAGTATGAGTAGTCGCTTCGTCTAACCGTCGAAACGAAGGACCCCTACTTTTTCGAGCAGCCGCAGGTAATCAGAGACTTCCTCAACCGATACAGGACCGTAAGCGGCCGTGATGAAATCGCGGATGGCCTGAATGCTGCGCTTGCCGTCGACCAGATTCAGAATTTCGTAGAGAACTATTTCGCCATTCGGCCGCGCGCTGATGCGCTCAATGGGGCGCAGGTCCTCGCCGCTCGCGCGGTCGGCGACATAATCGTAGTAGTAAACATTCATCGGCCCGGAAACTTTTCTGGTTGGCACTCGCCCGAAGTCGGCGGTCACCGAACGCGGACGCGATGCCTCTTTCGGATTGCGCGGCTTCTGGTCTTTCGGTTCCTCGCGAGCTTCCAGAGTGAATACCACTCGTTTGCCTTTGCGTTGTTCGCTCAGCACGCCGGTGAGCAGCAACCACATTCCGCTCAATTGATCGATTTGATTCTCAACCTTCGTCGCGAGGGCCTTATCGTCAGGCGCGAGCATCAGCACCGATGAGAGCGCTTCGGCGTCGTGTTCCAGAGAACGCGCGATGATGTTGCGAGACTCATCCCCGGCCGATGGGATACCAGACGCCTCAATCGCGTGCGCCCGGTCTCGCGTGATGGGCACACGCGCGACCGCGCGGGCGAAGACTTCGTCGGCCAGTCTCGCCGCTTCTCTCGCGCCCCCGTGCGCCAGGAAATAACCCGACGCCGCCGCAATGAAAGAAGAGCGTTTCATCTTCGTTGGATCGATGTTGGCCGGAGAGTCGTTGTTGGTGTGAATAAAAACGTCCGGCCAGTCACGCAGATAAATCGCCGGGATGCGGAACGTGCCTTCCTGATAGACATCGTGATCGGAACCCATCTCAAACGGAGTCGAATCGGCAACGAAGCTGTCCTTGCTCCCGCCGGGCGAAACCAGCGCATCCTCGAAACCGGCTCCCGAGGCCGCTTTCACGCTGCCCGCGATCACATAATCTCCAAAGATATCTCCCACGGTGTCAACGCAACTCGGGAGCGACGCCGGCGTGTGAGTCACGTGCAGCACCGACTTCGTTATCGCGTAATTGCCTCCGACCATATCGCAGTGCACGACGGCCTTCATTCGACGGACGATCTCTGGGTGAGAAGCGAAGTACGCAACGGTGCCGCTGATCTCGGGCGGCCAGATGAATCGTATCGTGCGCCGCGGCGCTTCGATATCGCCGCGCTTTATCAGAGTCATCAGCGTGCGCGCAACTTCCAGTATCGCCGCCGCGCCCGAAGCGTTGTCGTTGGCGCCGGGCCGTTGATGACACAGGTGGCACGAGTAGACGATCTCTTCCGCGGCAGCAGACGTTCCTGGAATGACCGCCGAGACGACATCGTAGTTGCTCTGCGTCAGTTCGGCTTTCACCGTCGCGTGAAGAGTGATCGTCTCGCCGCGCGCAAGCCGGGCCTGATACTCGCGCGCGCGTCGAAGCGAAATCATGAATGCGAACTTGTTCTTCAAATTGTACGGCGACAGGTGTCCCCACCTGACGTTGTCGGCGTAATCGCCGGACCAGCCCGTGACTTGATTCTGCTGATAGCTGAGAATGCCGGCGGCGCCGCGTTCGTCGCAAGCTATCTTGTGAACGTCCGCGACGCCTCCACCCGCGAGTACGATCCGGCCCGTCACGTCTTTGCCTTCGTAGTCTTTCGCGGACGTGCCCACTCCAACATCAATGAGCGTCGTCGTTGCCTCGGCGCTCTGCGAATAATCCGCGAGCGCGACTCGCATCTCATTCCAATCCGCGATCTTTGTTTTGTTGGGCTCGATCTCCCATAACTCACCCCGCTCGGCTTCCCACCCGGGCGCGGACTTAAGTGTGTAGTAAGTCTTCTCGCCGTCAGCGGGAAATCGTTCGATCTGCACCTGCGCGAGACCGTACTCTTTCGCCTTATCCGCGATGTACTGAGCGGCACGCGAGAAGCCCGACGAGGCCTGCACTCGATGATATCGAGCAAGCTCGGTCACGGTGTCTTTCGCGATCAATCCGCTGATCTCCGAAGCGAGCGCGGTCACTTCCTTATCGGTGAGCAGGCTTGTCTTGGTGAATTGATTCTGCTGAGACTGCGCGGCAACCGGGCCGGACAGCGATTGAAACAGAAAGACCCACAGTATGAGGAGCGAGACGGCATTTTGCATTGTTTGATAGCCTTTTTCTTTATTGTCGCGTCAGTCGAACAAGGGTATCAGACGACGCGATTCGGGAGATGCATTTTAACCTAATGGCGTGACGTGAACGCAAACCTTTGGTGGGTCCGAGCGCGGAAAAGGTTTCGGAGAATTTCTTTGACGATTGTTGGAAGAGTAAAGACGAACCGAAACAGGGCGGCCTCAATCGGCCGCCCTGGTTGGAACTCGGCGCGCTCAATCAAATCTGAAGGTCACACCTGTGCTGACGCGCAGGTTGTGACGCCACTCCTTGTCACCGGTAAACGGATCACGGTCTCGAAATGGAATGTAATCGGCCTGGAATAACCTGATGGCTACGTTTCGCGCGACCTTCACGTCAACGCCGCCGCCGGCGCCAAGCGCGAAGTCAACACTCGACCCGACGTCCTGGATCTCGCGCCTCACTCCTCCCACCAGCCCATGCGCGAAGGCTTCCACGCGGTGGCCTCGCGCCGTCACTCGAGGCCCAAACAGAAAATTGAAAGTTGTGAACCTGATGTTCGGGCCGAAGACTTCGAATTCCTTCCTGTGATAGCTGAAGTCAGCGACCACGCCGAAACTCCTGGACAGGTTCGCCGCTCCGCTTACCGCGAACCCGTGAAACCCCTCGCGTTGCTGAAAGAAAGGATCCCCGCTGGTATCGAACGGGTCACTGATCTTTATGTCGGCGCTGAAGTAGGAATAACCTCCAAATACCTCGGCCTTCGGGTAATCACTTTGAGCGCGAGCCGGCGCGGTGCACAGCAAAATCACTCCGGAAATAAACAACAACTTCTTCATAACAACTTAAGCCTCCCCTTTTGATCTTCGGTCGCACACGACCGATGGAAGAATCCCAGCAAGATGAAGTCCAAGATTCGCAGCGCCATGCTTGGCCTAAGGCAAAGACGGCACTCTTCCGCATAGTCCCTCGGTTTCAATGTGGAAACGTTGAACGCGTAGCGAACGGTGCGACGTCACTATCAAACCAGGGTGTGACAAACGTGACCCACGAAGAGAGCACGTATGGCGGGACGCTGGTGACGTGTAAGGAAACCGAACGAGGCTTGGGGATCGAAAGACCGCCGTGTCGATGAAACCCGGAAATCTATTTCCTTCGCAGATTCATTCGCGCTTGCGCGATCGACATCGCGGCTGCGTACGCGTAACCGCAAAGGTAGATCATTAGGAAAGGCAGCGTGCCGAAGATCCCGCTGTCGACCGCGTACCAGATCGTGAACACAAAGTAGATCGCGAACAACAACTCAAGCAGCGGGAACTCGAGGCGGCGGGGAACATAGCTCTTCTTCACCCATATCGTGTCGGTCGTGTTCTCGATTCGGTACTTCGGCGTGCGCACGAACGGGGTCTTCACTCCAAGCACCGCTTCCAGAACCGCTCGCGCGTTCGAGAACGTCAGCGCGATTCCCATGCTCATCACGAACGGTATGTACTTGAGCGATTTCTTCCACGTGTCCGGATGCAGATACCGCTGCGTGACGACGTAATAAACGATCACCGACAGCGTAGAGAAAGTGAGAATCGGGACATCAAGCGCGAACAGGTGAAAGAGTCCCTGATTGTAGCGGACGATGAGTATGGGAAAGTTTATCAACGCCAGCACGATCACAAGCGGGGCGGCGAGATTACCGGTCAGTCGAAAGAACTGCTCGAGTTTCACACGCAAGGGCAAACGCGGATCGTGCCACATTCGGCGAAGCAATTTCATTCCGACTTGCACGACTCCCTTTGCCCAGCGGCGCTGCTGCGACTTGAATGCGTTTATTTCGACCGGCAATTCGGCGGGCACATCATCGTCGGCCAGATAAACGAATCGCCAGCCCATCAGTTGCGCTCGATACGAAAGATCGGTGTCCTCGGCGAGCGTGTCGTGTTGCCAGCCGCCGGACCACTCGATCGCTTCGCGGCGCCACATACCGGCCGTGCCGTTGAAATTGAAGAACCCGCCGCATCGATTGCGCGCGACTTGCTCGATCACAAAGTGCCCGTCGAGCATGATCGCCTGCACTTTGGTGAGCAGCGAATAGTCGGCGTTGATGTGGCTCCAGCGCATCTGCACCATTCCGACTCGCTCGTCGGTGAAGAAGTCGAGCATCTTGCTGATGCAATCGGGCCGGGGAACAAAATCGGCGTCGAAGATCAGAACCAATTCGCCTGAGGATTTCTTGAGCCCCGCTTCGAGCGCGCCGGCCTTAAAGCCTTCGCGGTTCTCGCGGTGATGATAGACAATGTCGACTCCCTGATCGAAGTATTTGTTTACCGCGGCCGAAGCGATCTGTTGCGTGTCGTCGGTCGAATCATCCAGGACCTGGATCTCGAGCAATTCTCGCGGGTACTCGAGCTTGACCACTGCGTCGATCAAACGCTCGGCGACGTACATTTCGTTGAACAACGGGAGCTGGACGGTGACTCTTGGTAAACGGCCCGGAGCGTATCGAGCCTTTGGTTGCGGTTTGTGTATTTGATAGCGCAGGAACAAATACACGAGCCGGTAGCGATATACGCCGTACACCGAAAGTAATCCGAGAATCCCGAAGTAGACGAACATGAAATAAACATCGAGCGCATCGTTGATATTCAGGTAGCTGATGTTACCCGCTGGATAGCGGCCGCCATGAGTTGATGATGAGGCAACGAACTTGTCGATCGCGGTGTTGCCGGTTTCGGCAAGCGGCATCGCGAGAAGCTCGATTTGACTGGTCTTGCCCGCTTGAACCGTTACCGAGCCAAGAATCCGATCGAGTCCAGAGCACTCGGACGCGAGCACGTAGTTACCAGGATCGAGCGATTCAAAAACGAAGGCGCCTTTTGCGTCAGTGACGGTTTCAGATTCGCGGCCGGTCGCTTTGTCGCGAGCCTTAACCGTGAGGCCCGTCATGATGTAGCCGCGCACTTCGATTATCTTGCCCTGAATCGACGACTCGGTTGCAGCGTGAACCAGCCCCGCAAGTATTAAGATGAGGACGGCGGGCAGGGCCGATCTAATTAGCTTCTTCATTTGATTCCTATTATGACTGCCGCGAACTGTGAAGCGGGGTTATTCGCTCTCCTCGTCCAGTCAACCGGAGAGTATAGGGATGTAATGCGCGCATATCAAGATTCGCCAGGATGACGCGTGTCGCCGGTACGAACTAAGAGGTCAATATGTTGGCGGCGAGCTTCCGGAGTAAGGCGGTTCACCCGGAGCCGCGTGTGACCCATATTCGGGTGGGAAACCCGGACCCGGAGGCGGTCCCTGTGGAGGATATGGCTGGCCTTTGCGCTTCTCGAATATGGCTGTCCCAATCACGCCCCCGACTGCCGCCATACCGATCGCGACGATCGCAAACAAGAGCCATATCGCCAACGAGACAAATATCGGGTGGTCCTGCATTGTCGATACGAATTGCCGCAACGTCTCGCGAGTAGCCGCGTCGTCGATTGCATCTGACCGCGTTTGCATCTGCGCGACTGACGCTGACCATTGCAGCAAACTGAGTGGGACTCCGATAACCAGATAAACGAGCGAGCCTGCGACACCGGCTAATGCGCCGGCGCCGGCGCCGTCGCCTTTGGTGATTGGAAGCACGGGTGACCGCTTGATCAACAGGTATGCCGCCAGCGCTCCGCCTGCGATGGCCCAACCGCAGCAACAAAAGTTACCGAGTGACACAATTGGGATGACGGAGCCCAATCCGAGCACGAGCCCGCCCAACAGCGCCGGTTGTAGTTTTGAGGGTCTTTCAACCATTGTCAGAATCGAACAACCGTATCAGGGCCGCCTTCGATGTGAACCGTGTCGATGAAGCGTACGCGCTTCGTTCGCTCGGTCGCCATGATGATCGAAGAAGTGCGAGTGCCCGTTCCAAAGAACCGCACGCCCCGGAGAATCGTTCCGTCAGTCACGCCCGACGCGGCAAAGATCAGCTTCTTTCCAGGCGCAAGGTCATCAGTATCGTAGATGCGGCGCGGATCGCTTATGCCCATCCCCTTCATTCGCTCGATCACGCCTTCAGGAATTCGGCTGCGGTCTTCAACGTCTTCGAGTTGGTCCTTCAACACGAACCGAGCGAGTATCTGCCCGTTCAGGCACTTCATCGCCGCCGCCGTCAGCACTCCTTCGGGAGCGCCGCCCGTGCCCATCACCGCGTGCACGCCCGAGCCAGCCACTGCCGCCGAGATGCCCGCTGAAAGATCACCATCGGTTATCAATCTGATTCGAGCGCCTGCCTCGCGAATCTCTTTGATCAACCTTTCGTGACGAGGCCGCTCGAGCACGATCACGACCAGGTCTTCGATATCGCGATTCAATCGGCGCGCGATGCTGCGAAGGTTGTCCTTGACCGGCGCGTCCAGATCGACGGCGCCCTTCGACGACGGCCCGACGATCAGCTTTTGCATGTACACATCGGGCGCGCGAAGCAGGCCGCCTTTTTCGGCGCAGGCCATCACCGCGATCGCGTTGCCTGATCCCGTCGCGCACAAATTAGTTCCCTCGAGCGGATCCACCGCGATATCGACCTCGGGAAACTGATCACCGTCCTCGATGTCGGAGTGATGCCCAAGCCCGACTTTCTCACCGATGTACAGCATTGGCGATTCATCGCGTTCGCCTTCGCCGATCACGATCTCGCCGCGCATCGGAACGGTGTCCATCACCTCGCGCATCGCTTCTACCGCGGCGTGATCCGAGTATTTGCGATCACCCTGCCCCATCGTCTGCGCCGAAGCGATGGCTGCGGCTTCGACTACACGCAGGAAGTCGAGCCCCAACTCGTGCTCCATCTTTCGTTCTCGCATAAGTCCTCCAGTATAAAAAACGTGCGACAGCTTAAGGGGAGTTGATAATGATTCAACGACCCCGCTTTTTCAAGTGAGAACGGCTTTGTCGCCGCTGCGGCCTTCCGAGCGGGCACCGGCGAACGAGATCAGCCACAATCTCTCCACATATTAGTGACCCGGCAACGGGCGCGATTTATTAATGTAGCGATTGCTTCGGCTACGAGCTGCGCTCCAAGAACCTGGTCAGAAGTGAATTCGTTTGGAATGAGTGTAAGTTTTCTTTGATGTCATATAGGCTGGTGGTTCGCGCGACTAATGGGTTGATCGAATGATTGCTGAAGCGCCGTTGATGGAGACCGACGAACTCAGAGCCCAGCTCGAACAGCTTCACGCGTCCAGCTTCGGGTGGGCGCTGGCCTGCTGCCGCCGCGATCACTCGGATGCCGAAGAGGTGCTCCAGATCGCTTACTTGAAAGTGCTCGAAGGTAAGGCTCGCTTCAACGGATCAGCTTCATTCAAGACCTGGTTGTTTGCAGTGATTCGCAAGACGGCCCTGGATCAGCGGCGAAAACACTTCCTGCGAAGCGTGTTCATCCTGCGGGCCGAAGAGCATCGATCAGCGGGAAGCCGAGTCGAGCGGCCTGATGAATCGGCGTATCGCTCGGAGATGCAGGCCGTGTTTCGAAGCGCACTCGCGCGCTTGCCAAACCGCCAGCGTGAGGCGCTTCAGTTGGTTTTCTATCACGACTTGAGCCTGCAGGAAGCCGCGGTCGTCATGGGAGTCTCGATCGGGTCCGCGCGGACGCATTACGATCGAGGCAAGAAGCGGCTGCGGGAATTACTCGAGGAATCGGAAGAGCTTTATGAATCTGAATGGGAACGAAAAGCTAATAGCGCAACTGTTCGTTGAGATGAGCCACGACGATGCGCAGCGAGCGCCGGAGTTTGCAAGCGTGCTTAGCTCGACGAGAGTGCCCCGTCGAGAACGCAACTGGTCGATCGCGTTCGCGGCAGGTCTCGCAATGTTGATTGTGGCCGTCGTCATCGGGCTGCTTGCTGCCCGTCGCACAACGACGCCAGTCGATACACGGCAGCCTGACATTCGCGCCGAAGTCTTACCGGGGCCGGCGGCGTCTCCCGCGCTCGGGCCCGAGGAACCGCCAACTATGGAAGCGGCCGGCGCGAAGCCGATCGTTGTCGTCCGGCATCGCCGGCATCGCCGATCACCCGATCAGTTGGCGATTCAGTTGGCTGTTGTCGCGAAGTCGCTTTCCGAATGGCAATCACCTACTGCGTCGCTGCTGACTTATCCGGGCGAGGATCTCTTCAAGACTCTACCCCGGCTCGGCGACTCACTGGAAACAATCAAGTCTCTCTCTACTGATCAATTCAACTAAACGGAGGCAGTATCATGAAACTCAAACTCATCGGACTATTTGCAATTGTCCTCGCGCTCGTAGTCGCCGCGTTGTCGCAGCAACCACCAGACGCGCCGGGGCCACCGCCGCATGCCCAGCAGGGGCCACAACATCCGCCGCAACCGCCGCGGCCTCCGGATCCGATTGCGCAAAATCTGTTCCCACCGGAACTGGTTATGCAGAATCGACAGGCGCTTGGGTTGAGCGAGGAACAAAAGTCAGCGATCAAGGATGAGCTGATGAAAGCCTCCGCGCGGTTTAACGATCTCAACTGGCAGATGCAGGATGAGATGGAAACGATGGCAAACCTGACCAGGGGCACCACCGTCGACGAGCAGCGCGTGCTGGCTCAACTGGACAAGATTCTGAACATCGAACGCGAGGTGAAACGTACTCAGATCTCATTGTCCATTCGACTAAAGAACAAACTGACTGCCGAGCAGCAATCGCAGCTTCAGCAGCTTCAGCACCAGATGCAGCCGAGACCGCCAATGCCCAGATAGAACAACGGAGGAAGTGACGCGCGAAACGCACGTGCGTCACTTTCTCTTCCTCGATCCCCTTCCAATTCGCGAGTGACGCCTCGCACAGCCTTTTCCTCTTCCGATCAGAGACGATCTCAATCCGGTACTGTGGAGTCAGAAAGGTGGCGAGCGATTGCTTGCTCCCCCAAACTGAGCGCCATATAATCCAGCCGGATTTTGCGATGCCAGTAAGCGAACAATATCTCGATTACGTCGTCGATCAGCTCGCGTGCATTGGCCCGATCACCGCGAAGAAAATGTTCGGCGGCGTCGGACTCTATCGCGACGGCGTGTTCTTCGGGCTCATCGCCGGGGACGTGCTGTACTTCAAAGTCGATGACGAGAACCGCGCGCTTTTTGTGTCCGCCGGCGCGAAGCCGTTTCAACCTTACGGCGACGATTCGTATTCGATGAGTTATTACGAAGTGCCCGCGGATGTGCTGGAAGATACCGATCAGCTTCGTGTGTGGGCGCGCGGATCAGTTGCGGCGGCGGAACGAAAAGGCGCGCGAAAAAAGCAAAAGCCGCGAGCGCGGAAAGCGACATAAGGAATCACCATGTCTTCATTGAAAGAATTTCAGGGTATCGAAGGCACAGACTTTTTCGAACTTGATCCGGGATTTCAATCTCTGTTGAAGAGCTTGTTGCCGGCAGAATCGCGAGACTCGGTCTTCAACTCGCTTAATCACTGCGGACGGTTGGTGGCCGGCCGCTGGAACGATCTCGCCCGCGAGGCCAACAAACACGAGCACCTCCCGAAGATCGTCAAGTTCGACCGCGCAGGCAACCCGGTCGAGCAAGTCGATTACGGTACTCACGCTCGTCATTTGCGCCGCGAGGTCGCCGAATTTGGAGTCCTGACCGATGCGCGAAATGAGCTGCATAAGTTTGCGATCGTGTATCTGCTTGCGCATAACGGCGAGGGCTCGGTGAACTGCGGGCTGAGTTGCACGGACGGATTGATTCGCGCGATCGAAGCTGCCGGCTCAGAGTTTCTGCGCGAGACTTACCTGCCACTGTTGAGGTCAGCCGATACGCCGCTCGCCGGAGCACAGTTCATCACCGAATCGGGCGCGGGCTCGGACGTGGGCGCGGTCGAAACCGAAGCTCGTCCCAATTCCGACGGCACGTGGTCGATCACTGGCGAGAAGTGGTTTTGCTCGAACCCGGATGAATATTTTCTGGTCGCGGCCCGGCCAATCGATGCGCCGTCGGGAACGGCGGGCGTTGCAATGTTTCTAGTACCGCGCTTGTTGCCGGATGGCAGCGTGAACCGAATTTCGTTCAGGCGATTGAAAGACAAGCTGGGCACTCGTTCGCTTCCGACTGCGGAGATCGACTTCAACGGAGCGACCGCGTGGGCGATCGGCGAGCCGGAAGCTGGATTCAAGACTCTGATGAATTATGTGATCAATACTTCTCGCATACACAATGCCGTCAATGCGTGCGGTATGCTGCACCGTGCTTTTCTCGAGGCCAGGAACTACGCGTGCCAGCGTGAGGCATTCGGCGGCGCAATCATCGGCTATCCGCTAGTTCAGGAGACGTTGATCAAGCTGCTCGAGAGGTGTTGGCGTTATCGAGCGCTGACGTTCAATCTTGTGGCGATGATCGACGAGCACGGTCTTCGACCCTCGGATGGCGAGCAGTCAATGTGGCAGCGATTCCTGATCAACCTTGCAAAGTACCGGACTGCCATGACGTTGACCGATTCGATTCGCGAAGCGATGTTGTTGCTGGGCGGGAACGGCATCGTCGAAGACTTTACCGTGCTTCCGCGGCTGTTGCGAGACGCGATGATCATCGAGACGTGGGAAGGCGCTCACAATACGTTGTGCCTTCAAATCGTCCGCGACGCCGCGAAGTCCAGTTTGCTCGATCGCTGGCGAGCCGAGATCGAAGCGGTGCTCCGCGATTGGCCGCGTGAACTCCTGTCGCAAACCCGCGCGCGATTCGAGCAGTTTTTCCGGCAGTCGCTTGATGAGATAACGAAGGCTCGGCTTGCGGATCTTCAGTGGAGCGCGACTCACGCGCGCCGGGTCGTTGACCGGTTTGGATCGATATTAGAGATCGCTTGGATGGCTAGAAGCGCGGCCGAGCATTCGAAGGAAGATATGACAGCGGCGTTGTTGACGGCAGCTTCCGCGGACTTTCTATTGCCCGGTCCGAGCGCGCTCGATGGGTCCAGTTTCTTTTCGACATCGACTCATTGGCCTGCATTGATCGAAGAGACTCCAGTCAGTGCTGACGCCGCGCATTTGTAAAATCAATCCAGGATTGCAACCACCAATCTCAATGAAGAAAAAAATTCTCATCACGCTTGCAGTGATCCTCCTGCTGCTCGTCGGCGCATTCTTTTTCGTGCTGCCGGGGCAACTCGCAAAGAGATTGAATGTCGCGCTCAATCGGCCGCCATATCTCGCTTCTGAACGCGCGGTCGAGCTTCACAAGAAACTGCTGGTCGCCGATCTTCACGCGGACTCATTGTTGTGGAATCGCGACTTGCTCGATCGCTCCGACAGTGGTCACGTCGATGTGCCGAGGTTGATTGAAGGAAACGTGGCGCTTCAGGCTTTCACCGTTGTCACCAAGACGCCATACGTTTGGAAGATGAACATCGAGCGCAACGACGATCAGACCGACAATATAAAGATTCTGGCGATCGCCGAGCGTTGGCCGGCCGCGACATGGAGCAGCTTGGCCGAGCGAGCTCTTTATCAAGCGAGCAAGCTGCGCGATGCGGCGGCGCGCTCGGGAGGTAAGCTTACCCTGATCACTTCGTCGGCTGAGCTTTCGAGCTATCTCGATCGCAGGATTACCGGCCCCCACATCACCGCCGGTTTTCTGGGGATCGAAGGCGCGCACGCACTCGACGGCAACCTCGACAACGTCGATCGGTTGTTTGACGCCGGGTTTCGCATGATGGCGCCAACGCATTTCTTCGACAACGACATCGGCGGCTCCGCGCACGGCGTCGAGAAGGGCGGCTTGACGGACAAAGGCAAAGAGATGATTCGCCGCATGGAGTCGAAACGAATGATCGTCGATGTTGCGCACGCTTCGGCGCGGACGATCGACGATGTACTTGCGATCGCGACTCGCCCGGTGTTTGTTTCGCATTCGGGCGTGAGGGGAACCTGCGACAACCAGCGAAATCTCAGCGATGAGCAACTCAAGGGCATAGCGCGAACCGGCGGCGTGATTGGAATCGGTTACTGGGACACGGCGGTGTGCGGCACGGATGCGCAGGCGATAGCAAAGGCGATTCGATACTCGGCGAATCTTGTTGGCGTGGATCACATCGGGCTCGGCTCGGATTTCGACGGCGCGGTCAAAGCGCCGTTTGACACAAGCGGGCTTGTTCAAATCACCGACGCTCTGATTGCGGAAGGATTCACGGACGAAGAGATTGGAAAGATCATGGGCCGCAATGTTCTCAGGCTTCTGATACAGAATCTCCCCTGAGTCTCGTGTGATTGGCCGGCTCCAGCATCAAATGTCCACCGGCGAAGCTGCCAACTCGCGTACATTATTTTCATCACAAACGCCGTTTGACGAATTCTTTGCTTGACAAACAAACAGCCATTGGAATAAAAGGGCACTAAGTAAGCAGGCCCCGTTCTGCGTAAGGGATAGCATGGCAGGTTACATGCAGGCAGCGCTATAATCAATCGAGGTCGAGACCCTCTTCTATTCCGAAGCTCCGCTGCAAGCCGAGGAACGTTGTTTGTAACATCGGCAGGAAGTTCTTACCTGGCGCGTTAGCCGCTCCAGAAGGCCGCTTCTTGTCAGATTGTGGAGTAAATCAAGTGGATGAGATTCGAGAACAATCGCACAACCGTGTTCCTCTGAACCCCGAAATGAAGAGCCCGCGGGCTCAGGAGTTCGAGACCCGCCTCGGTTCGCTGATCGTCGGGCAAGAGCGAGCGGTACGTCGAATATCGGGGCTCTACCAGATTTACCTTGCCGGCATGCAGAATCCCGGGCGGCCGATCGGCACGATGTTGTTTCTGGGTCCGACCGGATCGGGCAAGACTCGTGTTGTCGAAGCGGCGGCCGAGGTCCTGTTCGCCGATTTCAACGCCGTGGTCAAAATCGACTGCGCCGAGTTCCAACATTCACACGAGATCGCAAAGCTCATCGGCTCGCCTCCAGGTTACCTTGGCCATCGCGAGACGGCCCCGATGCTGACTCAGGAGAATCTCGACAAGTATCACAGCGAACAAGACAAGCTGACGTTTGTCCTGTTCGATGAGATTGAGAAAGCTTCGGACGCGCTGTGGCAGTTGCTCCTGGGAATCCTGGACAAGGCGACGCTGACGCTTGGCGATAACCGGAAGGTCGACTTCTCGCGCTGTATGATATTCCTCACCTCGAATCTTGGCGCAAAGGAAATGAGCGAATTGATCACCGGATCGATCGGCTTTGCTCCGGCGCGCGGCAAGCGAATGCTCGAGGACGACGTCGACCAGAAGATCTATCGCACGGCTTCCGAAGCAGCCAAGCGCAAGTTCTCGCCAGAGTTCATGAACAGAATCGACAAGGTCGTCGTATTCCGGAGCCTGAAGGAATATCACCTCAAGCAAATACTAGAGCTCGAGCTGGGGCACGTTCAGAACAGGATCATGAGAGGGACGGGCGAGAAATTCGTTTTCGAGTGTACCGATGAAGCGAAGAAATTCCTGCTCGACGAAGGCATAGACTTCAAGTACGGCGCTCGTCATCTGAAGCGCGCGATCGAACGCTTTCTGGTTTATCCAATTTCGAATCTGGTAGCAACTGAGCAGGTAGCGACCGGAGATCTGGTCATCATCGATTACGATTCGGAAACAGGAAAGCTCACGTTCACAAAGTCCGAAGGCGGCGCGTTGATCGATCCGTATCGCGAAGAATACAGCGAGATGTTCGACGATCCACCGCAAGAGCGAGCAGTCGCCGCGGAGGTGAGCGAGGGTGGAGCGACCACCGCGCCCCTCAAGGCCATTGAGAAATAACGTCAGTTTGAATTAGTATTCGACGCTTGGCAGCCCGGCGGTTCCACGAATTCGCCGGGCTTGCTTGTCTATCAAAGCAGCAACTTCGATGGCCAAATTCGTCGCCACCTTGACCTTCCTTCTGATTGCCTCACCGGCTGCGCACGCTTCACAGACCGTTCGCATAAGCCTGTTCTCACTTTTCAAACCAGACGCGATCGAAGTTCGAGTCGCCACGGGCGAAGCCGCCATCGACGCGTCAGGGCTTGAGAGTGATCGCCGTGTTGCGCACAGCGAGTCGATTCGAATTCGAGTCTCGGGCGGCCGACTGAACGTAGCGCGCGGCAACGACCATTCAAGCAATCAGCCGGTTGTGGTTAACTCAGTAAGAATCACGCCGGTCGGCGCGTCGACTCTCGAGCTTATTTTGCCGGGCAGAATGAAACGCATCGTGCGCGGCTCATTGATCGTCGACCCGGTCACGGATGAGCGCGGGCGCTTGCGAATCGTGCTCACGACCGCGCGCGAAGATGCCGTTGCGTCGGTGGTGGCCGCTGAAACAAGTGAGCGTTCGGTGGAAGCACTCAAGGCGCTTGCGGTAGTGGTCCGGACCTTCATGATCTCTCACGAGGATCGTCACGCGAGCGAAGGTTTTGACTTCTGCGACACAACGCATTGCCAGCTCTATCGCGGTGAGCAGGATCTTACCGGCGCGCGTTCCGCACGCACGGTCTTCGATGCCGTTGCGTCAACGACGGGTGAGTTTCTAAGTTATGAAGGTTCGCCGATTGAAGGACATTACTCGGCGGTATGCGGCGGAATCTCGGTCACGCCGTCGATGGTGTGGGGCGGAACCGAGCGGTATCCTTACAAACAAATCACCTGTCGATGGTGCCGTGCTTCGAGATTCGCTCGCTGGGCAAGATCAGCAGAAGTTTCGAATATTCTCACCGCGGTGTCGCAGGCAATTGGGACGAAGCTCTCCGACGCGGCCCAGTTCAGACCCGAGATCGATCAGCCAGGCGGATTCGTGAGATCAGTCACCGTACTCGACGGCGATAGGCGATCATCGCTTGGCGTGGACGCGTTTCGGCGGGCAATCGGGCTTCGACTGGGATGGAACACGGTGTTGAGCCCAACGTTCACCATCGAGCGCAGCGGGTCAAAGTTCATCTTTCGCGGCCGAGGCTTCGGAAGCCAGGTTGGATTGTGCGAAGCGGGAGCATTCGCGCAAGCGCGCGCAGGCCGCGGATACCGGCAAATCCTAACGTATTATTACCCACAAGCAGAGTTCGGCGAGCTAACGCATGACTGAACTCGCGATCGTTCTCATAGGAATCAAGAGCATGCTTGTTGGGCTGCTGGAATGGCTCAAAGCGCTTGGTGCCGCCGGGTTGTTCGGCATCTCGCTGATAGATTCGGCCGGAGTTCCGCTTCCGGGCGGCCCGGATGCAGTGATGATCTGGCTGAGCGCCAATTCACCCGGACTGATGCCGCTTTATGCGCTGGCGGCGACGGCGGGTTCGGCGATTGGATGTACCGGGCTCTACCTGCTCGCGAGAAGCGCCGGCGTGGCGGCGTTGAAACGCGTAGCTCCCCAGAAGCGCGCTCGAATCGAAAACCTGCTTGGCCGATACGATCTGGTCGCAATAATGATTCCGGCCGTGCTGCCGCCTCCTTTTCCGTTCAAGCCGTTCGTGCTGTGCGCAGGAGTCTTTAAGCTAAAGACCTGGCGGTTTATCACAGCGATCTTCGTTGGCCGCGCCATGCGATTTCTCATCGAAGGATGGCTGGCCGTCAGCTTCGGCGAAGACGCCGGGCGCATCATCAAACAACACGGATGGAAGCTCCTCGTTGCAGTGGGAGTGATAGTCGTCGTTGCGATTCTCATCAGGCGTAGGGTATCGCGCCGTGCTTCTGGCCCGGACCCAGTGGTGGAAGCCCCGAAGCCCGATATGGATTCAGCTTCGTGACGCACCACAAAAGCTCTCCTGGAGTAGCAACACGCATCGCGCCGAGGACATCGTATCTTCCGAAAGCGGATCGATAGCGTCCCTCGTAACTAACAGCACGAAAGAAAGGAAACCTTTCAGGTAGAGCGTGCGTGTGTTAGCATTAACAGGTTTTGGAGGAGCGAATTTACGCTGCATGAAAAAGCTTTTAATCCTCACCGCGCTGCCCCTGCTTATACTGCCGGGTCTGGCGCAGTCGCGGGCTTGCTTGCGCGTCATGCCCACCGAGGAACTGGCCCGACAGGCAGTTCTGATTGCGCGCGTAAAGGTTAATCGAGTCGAAAAGGTCAGATATCGAGGCGAATTCAGCCAATTGGGAGTGCTGAATCCGGTCGACGTGATCGAGGGAGACTTCACGCTAAAGGAACTAAACGTAGTCGCTAGATCGAGCGTGAGATGTGCGGAAGACAACTTTATCAAGGGTGATGAAATGCTGGTGTTTCTCGAGCCGCAAGAAAGTTTGTTTCATACCCTCAACTATCAGTACGGACAATTCCCCATCGTCGGCGATATCGTTAAGGGTTGGCGTGACAAAGAGAACAAACCCTGCGACAAGCCATACTCAGAAGTGCGCATAGAGATTCAGGGCTACATCAACGCCGCACACGCGCCGAAGCCAGAAGGCGAACCAGCGCCGCCAAAACCCGCCAAGCCCCCGCTTCCCTGATGTGGACCTACTCCCAAAGGCTTGCAGCCCTCCTGCGAGCCGAACTCACAAGAAGGCTGCCCTTCCAATCACACACCTTCGAACCTAACGCTTAGTCACGCCGGTGCTTCAACAAGTAATAGAGAGCACCGCCGCCGCCGCCAAGCAGCGCGCCGACACCCGCACCCTTACCGCCTCGCGCGATCGCGCCAATTCCGGCGCCGACAGCCGCCGGCCCGGCGATCGTAAGTATCATGTTTCGCGTCGAATGCCCTCTTCGCGGCGACGCATAGTACCTGGCGCCCGCGACTCTTGTGCGCGCTCGCGGCGTATAGTAGCGGCCACGTACACCGCTGGACCCGGCCACTGTTGACGCTCGCCCGGTGGAGCAATCCTGGTGTCCGTCGCGATAGCCGGCTCGATAGCCATCCTCATAGTTCGACTGCACTGAACTGGTACCGCTCGCGTTTGATGATGAGTCATTCGCCGATGAGACAGGCTCCGGGGACGGCTGCGCATACGTGCCGGCTTGAGCCAGAGCAGTGGGCTCGGCTTTACGACTCCCGCTCGAAACCCACGCCAGGCCGCCCAGAGCGAGGACTACGGCGATGATAGTTGCGATGAAAGTTTTACCGCTTTGTATGTACATAGTACAGGCCTCCTATCGCGCAGCCATCATAAATAGCTGATGCCACGCCGCGATCATTCTTGATTTGTTTTGCTGCGCCTCAACTGGCAACCTGCGTTCCATGCTCAGGCTGCAAAGGCTCGGGGCTCGGTTGAGCCCCGATCCGTGGTAGGGATGCTCGATGGGCGTCTTACTTTGCCTTGGGTTTCACGATTACCGCGGGAATATTTTGATCGCGCACGAGCTTATTGAATGCGGGTAGATCCGTTCGCATCGTCTCGTCGAGCTTCTGCAACTGCGCGTTTATTTTTCCGGCGAGCTCCTCGTACACAACATACGATTGGTCAGTGGGCGCCGCGTCTGAGCTGCCGACTACGCCGCCGAGAGCCGCGAGTTTGTTGTTTAGGCGAATTGGGTAGTTGAGTGGATCCTGACTGCTTTGGTTCTTGGTTTGATAAAGCTCCTCTTCGACTGCGGTCAGCTTAACTTTGAGTGCCTTGGCCGCATCGGCAATCGCAGGCTGATCCTTCATTCGGTTCGTGATGTCATCAATCTGTTTGCGAGTGTCTCGAATTTGAAGAATCGCTTCGCTGGTCTCGCTGAACTTGTCACGAATTTTCATCAACAAGTCGGACTGTTTCGCGAGGTCTGCTTGCGTGACTTCAAGACGCGGGTCTTTCTTCACTTCTAAACTCTGCGTCATCGTTTTGCCGTCAACGGTTAGCTTCACTTGATACGTACCCGGCACAACACGCGGGCCGGTAGTGGCGCCAGCCCACATGATCAGGCCCGGGAAGCGAGTCGCGTCCGGATAACGCAAGTCCCAAATAAATCGATTCAACCCGGCTTCAGCGGGCGCGCGCCTCGGACCCGCGGGACGGAAGCCGCCATCATCGTCACCCGCCGGAGCAGCCTGCGCTTGAGATTCCTGACCTCGGCTGCTGAATTTTCGGATCGACTTGCCCGCCGAGTCGGTGATTTCAATCGCCACTTCACTCGAAGGTTTGCTCTTCAGATGATAATAGACCACCGCGCCTGACGGTGGATTCGCTCCGACCGCGCCGCCTCGCCCGCCGCCGCCGAAGCCGCCTCCGGGCATTCGATACGTATCCTCCGGCTTGAACAAGTACGCGTCGGCTTTCGCGGCGTCGGCGAGTTGATATAGCAACGGCAGATCATCAAGCACCCAGAACGCGCGTCCTTGAGTGGCAGCGACGAGGTCCTTCTCTCGTTTGTGAATGACGAGGTCCGCAATCGGCACCACGGGCAGGTTCAATTGAAGCGATTGCCAGTTCTCACCATCGTCGAATGACGCGAACAGTCCGGTCTCAGTGCCGGCGAACAACAATCCGCGGCGGTTCGGATCTTCGCGAATTACTCGAGTGAATGCGTTATCCGGAATCCCGTTTGTGATTTTCTTCCAGGTCTTGCCGTAGTCGCTGGTCTTGTACAGATATGGTTTGAAGTCATCGAGCTTGTACATCGTCGCCGCAACATAAGCCGTACCTGCATCGATCGACGAAGCGTCGATTGAATTTATCTGAATCCATTCGGGCATGCCTTTCGGAGTTACGTTCTGCCAGTTCTTGCCTCCGTCGCGCGTGACGTGTACGAGTCCGTCGTCCGATCCAACCCAAATAGTTCCTTTCTCAACCGGCGATTCCATCACGGTAAAGATCGTGCAGAAGTATTCAATGCTTGTGTTGTCTTTGGTGATCGGTCCGCCCGACGAGCCTTGTTTGGACTTTTCGTTTCGAGTCAGGTCACCGCTGATCGCCTGCCAGCTCTGACCTTCGTTTGTCGATTTGAAGAGCACGTTGCCGCCCGCATACAGCGTGTTGGGATCGTGTGGCGAAAACAGAATCGGAAAGTTCCACTGGAAGCGATATTTCAAATCCGCGGCGCCGGCGCCCATCGGATTATCGGGCCAGGGCGTTACATTGCGTTGCTGTCCCGTGCGATGATCCTGCCTTGTTATCAATCCTCCGTAGGAGCCCGCGTAAACAATTTCCGAATCCTTCGGGCTGGGCGCGATCCAGCCGCTCTCGCCGCCGCCAACGTCGTACCAATCCGACGAATCAATGCCGCCTTCGGTCGTGCGGTTCGCGATTCGCACAGTCGAGTTGTCCTGCTGAGCGCCGTAGATGTGATACGGGAAGTCGTTATCAACGGCCACGCGATAAAACTGTGCGGTGGGCTGGTTGTTGAGGGTGCTCCAGCTACGCCCGCCGTTGAAGCTCACTTCGGCGCCGCCATCATCGCCCATGATCACACGCATCGGATCGTTTGGAGCGACCCACAGATCGTGACAGTCGCCGTGTCCGACTCCGATGCTCGAATAGGAGCGGCCTCCGTCGTTGGATTTGTAGAAGCTAGTGTTGAGCACATACACGGTGTCGGCGCTCTTCGGATCGGCGTAGATTCGTGTGTAGTACCACGCGCGTTGCCGCAGGTTTCGTTGCTCGTTCAGTTTCGACCATGTCTTCCCGGCGTTGTCCGAGCGAAACACGCCGCCTTCTTCCGCTTCAACGATCGCCCACACGCGATCGGAATTCACCGGCGATACAGTGATTCCAATGTTACCAATCACACCTTTCGGCAAGCCTTGATTGCGGGTTATCTCAGTCCAGGTGTCACCGGTATCGGTTGATTTGAAGATCCCGCTTCCGGGTCCGCCGCTCTCGAGAGTCCAGGGTTGGCGATAAACCTCCCACATCGCCGCATAGATTGTGTTTGGATTCGTTGGATCGAGTATAAGATCCGTTGCGCCAGCTTTGGGACTGCGATAGAGAACCTTCTGCCAGTTCTTGCCGCCGTCGGTCGAGCGAAACACTCCGCGCTCTTCGTTAGGCCCAAACACGTGACCCAGGGCCCCCACATAAACGATGTCGGGATTTCGAGGATGGACGCGCACGCGAGATATCTGGCGAGTGTCGGCGAGTCCCGTGTGCTTCCATGTTTTTCCAGCGTCGGTTGATTTGTAAACGCCGTCACCGTGCGAAACGTTGCCGCGAATCGGAGACTCGCCCATCCCGACGTAGATGACGTTCGGATCCGACTCAGAGATTCCTATTGCACCGACCGATCCGGTCTTGAAGAACTCATCAGAGATCGGGTCCCAGTTGTTTCCGCCATCGGTTGTCTTCCAAACTCCTCCGCCCGTCGCGCCAAAGTAGAATACGTTCGGCTGCGAAGTAACTCCGGCGACTGCGGTCGAACGCCCGCCCCGATAGGGTCCGATGCTGCGCCACTGCAAGCCTTTCAACAGGCTCTGATCATACCCCTTCTGTTGAGCTCTGCTGCGCGACGGAATGCAGATGAAGGCGATAAGCAGCGCAAACGACACGAGCGCGCGGCTTCGCATTGATCTTCCATTGATAGTCATAGCGACGCTCCTCTCACTATCGCTGATAATGTAACTGGCTTATGAGCAAGCTGGGTTCAACCACTGGAGTGCTGCGGATGTTTTCTTATCACGACCGGCGGCGAGTTTCAATCGAAGGGAAGGGACATTGATAGAGATTTGGAGTACCCCGCGGGTATCGGGCCTGTCACGATTGGAGAGGTTTTGGCTCACCGCTCCTCACGGGCCAATGGTTTCCGTAATCCGAGAGGAAGATTTCATCATTGGAACCTCAGATACCAGTGACCGCAACAAGCAGTTCTATCGTCGTAGACATCTGATTTGGAGCGGAAGAATAGGAGAGGATAGCTCAAGGCTGCTGTGTTATGCCCTGAATCATACGGTGGACTTCATTTGTGATATACCCTGCCCGAGGTCCTGCTCCGCGCGGTGAGAGACTGTCGCTAGGTCGATGCGGTTGAGGTTCTGTTGGTACCAGTGCAACGCATCAGCAGTCATCCATCCAAGCTGTTTGAATCTCGGAAGTTGTTGAAGTACGTATTTCGCTCGTTCGGAAGCCGAAAGCGTTTTGAGGTCACCCACTGGGACGATCGTAAAAACCGCTAGGCCATGCCTTGTATCCTGGAAGAACATCTTCCCGTGTCCTGCGGCATACCCTCCTTTGACTCTCCTACAATCAATCGGCTCCCGTTAACTTCAACCACTTCCCTTGATAGCAATAGTGGATGTGCGAGGACTTCCCCGCTACTCCGTCATCAATTCCTTGATGATCCAGGCGTGGAGGTACTGGGCCAGCATACCGTTTGTAATGTTCAAGTATGTAATTACTACTGACCGCGTTGATCTTTCGCGAATATCCCATCCGCCCGTCTCCAATCATCTGAATGAAAGACTCATCTTCTTCACAAGCCAATTCGTTTGGGCACCCGTTAGGCTTTTCCGAAAAGATCAAGATGCATGATTTCCCTTCTTTTGAACATAAGACAGCCCAGTTGGTCTGTCCTCTTCTTGCAAACTGGCCCTTGATGACATTATGTCGCTCAGGGATCCCAGACGCCTGGGGGACAGTGCATCCTCCGTGTTGGAGCTGCTCTATCACCTCAACCGGAAGTTCTGGAAAGGCGGAAGGAGGAAGCAATCTGATTTCTCGCTCTGCCTTTTGCCGTTCATTTCGTGGAGCGGAAGATCGATTTGAAGCTTGTTGAGCGGCTTCCTGACTGTTAGCGGTGCTCATTCTCTTGCCACACCCGCTGAGCAAAATCAGGAGTCCTAATGAGCAAGTCATCAGTTCTTGATATGGCTTAGTGTTCACATTTGGTGTCACTTATTGATCGATATTATGGCAAAGACCTCAGTTGTGATGCTACCTGCTTTGAAGTCTTCATCGGCTCGCGTATACACCCGCTCCAAGTTCTCGGAGTTCAAATTCTGTTTGTACCATGTGAGCGACTCATTGCTTATCCATCCGAGTGCGTGGAGCTGTGGTAGCCTCTCGGGAGTACTTCCCCGCTTTGGCGTCCAAGAGTTCGCCTCGAGGCTTCGGGTCGTAGAGAATTTCTGCTCCTGTCTTTGGATCCACTCGTAGCGCGCGCTGAAGATAGATGTCAGGAGACTTTAGCACCACTTGCTTTTTCTGTAGCGGCACGCGTTTCGTCTGCTCAACTCGCGCATGCTGTGCGGCTGTTGAACTGACAATCAATATCAAAGGAAGTAAGTGTTTCATCATCAAAATCTCAGATGCCAATGACTGCGACAAGTTGTCTTATCGTTGATACTGTGGACATCATTCGAAAGGGAATCTGATTCTGAGCGGAAGAAATATGGCGAGCATATCTCGACGTAGCTATCTTATGCCCTGAATCATGACTAGGACTTCATTAGTAATATTACCCGCGCCGAAATCCTGCTCCGCGCGCCGCGAGATCGTCGCCAGGTCGATGTGGTTGAGGTTCTGTTGGTACCACTGGAACGCATCAGCAGTTATCCATCCAAGCTCTTTGAATTTGGGAAGCAGTTTCAGTAAGTAGTTTGCCCGTTCGGCTGGGGGAAGCGTCTTCAAGTTATCAATAGGTCCAATCGTAAAACCGCTCGGCCAGTCCCTATATCCTGGAAGAACGTTTTCGAGTTCTTGGGGCATGTCCTCACCTACACCTTTTATACCCAATTCCCCACCGTGTATTCGACACTCAACCAAGCCTGGCGGCGCAAGCGACTCTAACCTGAACTCTATTTCTTTCCCGGGAACTATCTGAGGTTGTAAAGTCGTTATGCTGAAATAAATCCAATTCCCATCCCTTAGCTCTTTGCTATTTGACATTCTCCCGACGTACTCACCGATTTTTATTGGCGTTACATCAGAAGCGGAGTTTTGAACCGCAAAGCCCGATAGGTGTTCTCCGCTCGAGGCTAAGTTTTGGATACGATAGCTGTAGAGATATTGGCCTGAACTGCCCTTCGATACTGAAGCGCTGATTAGAGCATCAATGGCATCGGCCCGCTGAAAAATAACTGTCTTCTGCGTGCCGTCGTACCCGATCCATTTGAAGGCATACTTTCCAGATTTTGCATCCAATAGCACTACCTGCGGTTTGGGATCGTAGTAGACCGGTTCTCCAGTCTTCTCATCGTATCGCAAGAGTCTCTTCGCGTATACCGTTGGGGACTTGAACGTGATTTGTTTCTTTTGAAACGGGAGGCGCTGTGTCTTTTGATATAGCGGACGCACAGCATGCTCCACTTGGACGATGAGTATTAGAAACATTAAGATCCACATTGTTCAAATCTCACTTCGCAGATTGTGGAGATTTAGTGCAATTTGGAGCGGCGGCGCCCGAAAGTGCCCACGTCTTTGCTGACGAAATACGAAACTCACTCGAACCTCAGATGCCAATGATTTCTCGCAGCGGTTTCATCGCCGTATCTTGGTGAGCCATTCGCCCGAAAGATAGCTGTTAAAGCAGCCCGTCGAGCTGCAGGCACGTTGCCGGAGATTACATCGCAATTGATTCCTACGCGATGCTCCTGATGGTCGTCATTGGGACCCCAGCCCCCATTAATGTCGAATTTCCCCCCGACTACGAGACTCATGTCATTGTAGTTCAGCTTGTCCGCCTCAGGAATGGGAGTCGAGCCGTTATTACCATCCGGATAGAACTGAGCTTTATAGTCATTTGCTATAAGCGGGAGATTAGTAAGCGCCGTTGCAGTTCCATAGTGGTAAGCAGCGTGGTAGGGGTCATTGTGATGTAGGATGTAATTAGCACCTGCGCCCAACGAGCTCAAGCTCACTCCTACCTGCACGGTGTCTCCCTTGTCACCAACACCGAGAGCCGGAACCTGCGCAAAAATCGCGGAGTTGGCCGGCGAAGGTCGAGCTAAGTCGAACGATACGCTCCGTACCGTCCGCGAATCCTAGGTTGAGGCCAATGTTGCCAAGGAGACGAGTGTCACTGTGTCGGACTCTGGTCAAGGGTTAGTGTTCAGTAGGTTGCTGCTTGCCTAGAGGAGTAAGAGTCATTTCGTTCAAGTGCTAATGTGTCAGGCCCTGAATTATCGCCAACACCTCGGTTGTGATCTTGCCTGTCTTGAGGTCTTGCTCGGCAAGATTGTATACCGCCCCTAAATCATTGAGGCTCAGATTACGCTGATACCCTGGGAGCGCATCAGCGGTCATCCATCCAAGCCGCTGGAATTGAGGAATCAGTTTGAGTAAGTAGGCTGCCCGTTCGGCTGGGGAAAGCGCTCTCAGGTTTTCAACTGGGCCAATAGTGTACCCGCTGGGCCAAGCTTCATATCCCGGCAGAATATTTTCGAGCTCCTGTGGCATGTCCTCGCCTACACCTTTCATTCCTCTTGGTCCGCCCGCAACGCGGCACTCCACGAGCCCTGGCGGTGCCGATGACTCTAATCTGAATTCCGTGCTTCGTCCCGGCACAACCGACGAGTTTAGTACGCCGTAGCCAATCCAGTGACCATCTTTAAACTCCTTGTCGTTTCTCGATACCGGTCCCACATACACATCAGCGGCCTTCGCGGGCCGGACGTCGGATGCAAAGTTCTGGACGAAGAAGCTTGTTAGCTCCTCGCCGCTCGACTGTAAATTTTCTACCGTGTATGTGTACGTACTATTGCCGAAACCTGTAGTCTCAATCCGTGCACTTACTACGGCATTTATTGAATCTGGTCGTTGGTAAATAACCGTCTTCCCCTTGCCGTCGTACCCGATCCACTTGAAAGCATACTTTCCTCTTGTCTCGTCCAGAAGGACAACTTCTGGCTTGGGATCATAATAAATCTCTTTGCCGGTATCGCGATCCATGCCTAGGAACCGCTGCGCGTAGTTCCTTGGAGCCTGTAGCACGATGTGTTTCTTCTGGAGAGGCAAGCGATTGGTTCTCTGTGACGGCGCGTGCATTCCGGCCGTCGCTGATATCAGCAATAACACAAGGACCATGGTCTTCATCATTGAAACCTCAAATGCCAGTGGTTTCCTTCATCCAAGAAATTGGGCGAGCCTCTCTGCTGGAAAATTTGCTCCAAAGCCGCCCGTCGGGTTTGCGAAACATTGACGTTTCGGACATCACAGTTGATCCCCACCCGGTGCTCCTGGTGTGCAACGCTTGGTCCCCAAGCAGGTTGGCCACCTAGAAACGCTTCAAATTTACCGCCATTGACGAGGCTCATATCATTAAAGTTGAGTTTGTCTGCTTCAGGGATAGGTGTCGAACCATTATTACCGTCTGGGTAGAATTGAGCCTTATAGTCATTTGCTATAAGCGGGAGATTCGTAAGCGCGGTTGCAGTTCCATAGTGGTAACCAAGGTGGTAGGGGTCGTTGTGATACAGGATGTAATTAGGACCTGCTCCCATCGAAGTAAGGGCCACTCCGACCTGCACGGTGTCTCCCTTGTCACCAACACCGAGAGCCGGAACCTGCGCAAAAATCGCGACCTGGCCGCCGAAGATTGAGCTGGTGTAGGTCGTTCGAAACGCTCCAGTGTCGTCTGTAACCCCCTGCGTTGCCGCAAGCGTGCCAAGCGGACGTGTGCCCGTGTGATTTGAGTGGCCCCCAGCACCACCGATCTCTGCCAAATATAGTGTCACCGGTATGTTACTTAGAAAGGCAGGTATTGTTTGAACCGTTACTGTTGCGGTCGTCGGTGACGGAAATGTACCGCTGGCATAGATGGAGCGAGGGCTGATCGTTATCGTGTAGTCAAGGAATTGGCAAAGCGCACTGGCACTCATGGAACTCTTCGCCTCTCTCTGGTCCCTCGCATCTGGCTTTGCATCGTCACCGGGTAAGTAATCCAAGGGGACCGTGGCTGGAAACAATCTGTGCTGTTCATGCGCTTCTCTTACTGCCCTTACCACAGCACGATACATCGCGCTGTTGACATATGTGCTCCACGGAGACCTTACCGGTGGCAGGGACTCCCTCAACATCATGCTGAGCATATTTGCCCCAGCAATTCCATCGACAAATCGCATTGTGGTGCCGTCAGGCGCCGCCGGCCCGAGCTGGTGCAACGCCATCGCCCTGTAAGTTCGCTGTCTGCCAGCCAGCTTTAGCACAACTTCGTAAGAGGTGTACAATTCGACAGTTGAGAAGTCCGGCGTATTGGCCAAGAACTCTCTCGCGGTAGTTTCGACCTTCGCGTCCGCAGGCTCCGACGACAGATCCGTTTGTGAGCGACTGGGGGCCGCTTCGCCGGGAGGCGGCGGAGGCGGCGGAAGCTCGTCACTCCATTGCACCCTGTAACTCACGTGCTTAGGATCGCCACTGCGATAGTAGTATTCTGGCAAAACCAGAAGAGTATCTCTTTTCGGCAGTGAGATGAGATCCGATATAGGCTGATCGAGTATCTCTTCGATTGGGCCGCTATGCATATTGCGAAGCTCGAATTGGACGTCGCCTTCGGGTTCGTGATTGCTTTTGACTCTTGCAGCCTTTTCAGCATTGTCAGCTCGGTGATAGCGCGTGAGCAGCAGATAGGTGCGACGCACAAGCTTTTCCTTATTGTGAATTGCGTCTCTTGCCTGCAACCCCGCTAACCATTCCCGCTCGCGTGACGCGGCATCATCGGAGGGAATTGCCTGTCGATATCGCAGCTCGCCATTTTGATTTGACTGTTGGGCATATACCAACCACGGCAACACAACCAGAACAAGCAAACCTAACAGCGCAATAGTTGTCAGATGTTTTCTCATCTTCATCCTCCTGCCCGAGCCGACACTCGAATCGCTACCTTGGAGCTTGGTTCGAATTCTTCATTTTGTACTGTCCGCTCCTAACTCCGTTGTTGAAGTGCGCCGTCTTTATTACGGGGTAGGACCTGTGCTGAAGGTTTTCGGCGGACGGCTCCCCGAGTGCAATGCTCACTGGCTCCAGGGTCATCTGTGAACCGGGCTTCGTTACTACCTGTTTGATCATGTCTCCGTTGAGATCTGGAGCGTAATAGACCTCCGCTGAAATGCCGGGACCATCCTCGCGCAATACATAGGCTTCGTAACTGAGCACCTGCTCGGTCCTCAGGTACTTCGGGCTATGGCGAAGACTCTCCGCGTTCCTTGAGCGGTGATATGGGCCTATCCGAACAAGCGCCTTTTCATCATCGTCAACAAGAAAAACGCCTCGTCCCTGGGCTCCGAAGGATTCCTGAGTACTCCCGTTGGGAAATGTTTTCACGCTGCGCCACGCATCGTCGGCCGAGACATATCGTGTTTGAGTGAAGGCCCCAACTGCCTTCCCATTGTCTAGACGCACGGTGGCGCTCCAACTGACGGTATACGGAACAAGGCCGGGCGGTGCTCCGGCACTTGCCGTTTGTTGCGCTGCGCGGTAAACAACCGTCCCCGCGATTGCCATTCCCAAAATCCCAATTGGCATCCCAATCCTGAGCAGAGCCTTCATTGCTTTCACCCTTTCACAAGAATCTCGCCGATGACGCTTACCAGCACCCGAGATAGTCACAGTACGTGTACAACCACGTGCAATAGCAATCCCAATATTGAGGTGTGATATCGCCTGAACCAACTGACAACTCATACCAGTAGCATTCGCAGTAGTAGACATCCCAGCACTGCCAATAATCCGTGCAGCCGCCCCCGCCGCCGCCCCCGCCACCGTCACAATCAATGCTCACACCGACTTCTTCCGGTGGTTGCGATATTCCATTCGCTCCAAAAGTACCTTGAGAGCCATCCAGTCCGTTGCTTCCCGACAGTCCGGCGGTTCCATCGTTTCCTCTGGTCGCATATTCGCTTGGACAAACGGGGCACTCACCACCGCCCTTGTTGCCTCCCAGTCCGCCCTGTCCGCCAAGTCCGCCATAACCGTGCATTCCTCCGTATCCTGGATTGCCTCCGGTCCCTGCGGTGTAGTCATAGGAGATATTCGCTACTAACTCGCATTGATAGCTGACGTGTATCAACCCTGAATTGCCGCCTCTTCCACCATTCCCTCCATTAGAGCCATCGCTTCCGTCGCCTCCGGCTCCGCCACCACCTCCGTTCCCGCCGCTACCCTGACCTCCGTCAGTACAGGAGCAGTCACCGCCGTTTCCGCCATTGCCACCGTTCCCACCAAATCCGCCGTCGCCACCGTTTCCTCCGTTGCCGCCGTTCCCACCGGGGCCTCCCCGAGAGATCTCGTTATAGGTGCCCGTATCACCTATGGATAGTTCCAGCCAAATATCGCCTCCATTTCCGCCAGGGCCACCATCTCCTCCTCGCGTCCCTTCATTACCCCACATTCCATTTGCGCCGGGGCTGCCAGGGCCGCCGTTGGGATACCAGTAGCAAACACCTGAGTAGCCGGGGTTGCCGGGTGCTCCGTTGAATCCGTTTGATCCCGGCATGCCATCAGTCCCGTCTGCGCCAGGTATGCCGCTTCGGTCCTCCATGATCTGAAAAGAGCTCGCCCTTGCCCGCTTGTTTCGTTTGGGTGGCTGAGTATCGGGGTACCAGCTTGTGTCGATCGTCAGGCTTGTGGTTCCGGATTCTGGTTTCTTTATGAAACCTTGAATTTCTTTCCAGGCCGCGAGGGAATCTCTTGCCCGACCTGTTGACCTGTTAAGATTGCTCACGGTCGCGCCGGTTACGTGAATTCCGTTCACAGGCAGAATGATTATGTTGTGGTTGCCTCGAATGACCGCTCGCGATCCTTACAAAGACCAAATCCCTGGTCAATATCAGCGCGTCGTCGGCCAGCACAACTTCTTCGGGCAAGTAGAGCGTGTCGCTGATCACGACGCCCTCGAGCGGCTTAGACTCATATCGAACAGACTGCATTTCCGGCATCTGAGCAAAGGTCTCAGCAAGGTTCTCCCGCCAATTCGGAACTGTTAGGGCCTCCACATCAAGACCGAGGTGCTTATTATCCAACAGCGCTTGTGCCCTTCTGAACCTATTTTGTTTTGTGTTAAGTTCGGCCTGCTTCTGTTCGCCGACTCTCTTCAACGTGGCCGTGTCTTGTTTGCTAGGAATGTTCCTGTTGTGGCTCTCGGACGAAAGGGCAAGTACCTGCCACATGCTCACCAAACCGACTACGATTAGAATGTGGACCCTTCTCATAGCACCTCCGATTCCCTTCAACGCCTGCGCGTGATCGCCGTGAAAAGTTAAAAAGCCATAAACTTTTCCACCCACAAAGTCACAAAGGATTGTCGGTAATTACAATTCCAACTACCGGAAGAAATACTAGAACACTCCCTAACACAAATCAGTGATGGCCGTCACGGCTCGGTCACTCTCTGGTGGAAGTAATCTGGAAGGGTTTGAGGTGTGCTTGTTCACAAATCGGGCCGGCTGTGCGATTGTGCACTGCCGGCCCTCAGTTCACGGAGGAGTGATGATTCTTCGCTTACGGTTTCTCGGGGGGCTTGGTGTCAGCCGGTTTGCCGTCGCTGTCGCGGCGCTTCAACGTAGGCTTGTCTTTTGGTGATTCACCCGTCGTGGATGGCTGCGTTTGTTCTTCGCCTTCCTTGCGGCGCTTCAACGTCGGCCGCTTCGGACCGTTGTCGCGATTGCCCGAGGCGTCGAGCGTCTTGGAATTCGTGATCGCAAGCAGGCGCGACTTCACCTTGTTAAACTCGGAAGTTGTGACCGTGTATTCGTCGCGATCCGGGAATCTGCCGAGCAGATCGTGGACTTTGGTTATGCGATCCGGGGTAGGCGGATGAGTCCCAAACAACTTCGAGAGAGTGCCGGGCTTGTGCTTCTCCTTCTTCTCGAGCTTCTCAAAAAATGAGAGGAAGTTATTCGGATCGTACCCGGCCGCCCACAGGTATTGCGCGCCGAGCTTGTCGGCTTCGGTTTCGACGTTGCGGCTGAACTTGAGGAACGTGAGAGGCACGCCGATCTGCGCGGCCTGATATGCGATATAGCCGAGTCCGCCGGTCATGAAGATCAGCGGGATCATCGCGTAATTTGCGAGCGTGGCTTTCGAAGCTTGTTCGACGCCGTGCCGGGCCGCTACGTGCGCGATCTCGTGAGCCATCACGCCGGCAAGTTCCGCTTCGCTGTCCGCCGCCAAAATCGCGCCTTTGTTGACGTACAGAAATCCGCCGGGCAGCGCAAACGCGTTCACATCATCCGAATCAAGGACCTTGATCGTGAAAGGGATTTTCGCATCGGAGTGAAGCGCCAGGTTCTGGCCGACTCGATTGATGTATTCGGTTACTACCGGGTCATCAATGAATTTGCCCTGGCGATCGACGTCCGCGGCAAGCTGGCGTCCGAGCCCGACCTCTTTGTTGAGCGAGTAGAAATTGATTTGGTGGCTATTGATGTTGCGCTTGCCAATCATCAGCGGATTTTCGTCATCGGCGAGCTTGCCCTTTGGCGCGCTCACGCCTCCCTCGGTCGAAGCCTGCGCGGGTTGCTGATTGTCGGGGGTGGCTTTCTTGTCGTCCGCAAACAACGTGGCCGGCGCGCATAGCATCCCCGCGAGCACCAGCACCGTGGTGCGTTTGAATAGCATCGTTTTCATTGAGTGACTCCTGTTAAGATCGTTGATACTTAAGAACTGCTGCCAGTTCGGAAACTGCGTCAGTGCCAGCTTAGCATAGCCGGACTCGCGCCAGAAAGTTCCGTTCCGGCCGCGTGTCATTATATCTTCGCGAGGTTAGAAGCCTATTAGCCTTGAATTATAAATCACTAACGGAAATCTTTTCGAATAGGAATTGATCTTAAAAACTGAAATCTATCGCGCCGCCCTGGAGCTTGCGTGCGAGCGCGACACCCACGGCGATAATGCGCTCGGTATCGTCGATCCTGCGGCTGCCGTATTTCGTTTCGAGGAAGCCAGGCTCGGCCATCACACCCAGTCTCACGCGGCCTTCTCCTTCTATGAGGACGATGTCGCCTGAAAGAGGAGATCGGCCGCCGGCGCACAGAACTATGTCCCCCTCAAGCAAACTCTTTTCAGGCCACGGCGCGTTGACCAGCACGCACTCATAATCAGCCTCCGGAATGCCAAGCACTTTTACGAGCACGTCTTCATCATCGGCGTAAACCTGCAGCCGGCGCTTCTCGTGCGCGGGAATGTTCTCGTCTTTTTCCATGATCCTGTTCCCTCAATGTTGAAGATTCATTGAATCCGGCGGCGAGTTGGTTGTCAATCTTCGCGGCGTTCGGAGTTTGCGTGTTCAACAACGCAAGCGCTAACCTCAAAAGAGGAGGAAGGACGAATGGCGCGCGGCAAGAAGACCAAACACCAGACGCTTGGTGAACTGACACGCAAGGTCTGGAGCGAATCGATCGACGATGAAGTCTTTGGCCGGGCCGCCGAACTCTCCTACTATTTTTTGCTTGCGTTGTTTCCGTTGCTGATTTTTCTGACGAGCATTCTGGGTTTTCTGCCGGGCGCGCGAGAGGACCTTATGAGCGGCATGGCTCGAGTCGTGCCGGCGGATGCGTTGAAGCTGGTGCGCGAAACACTGGATGACATCGTCAGTCATCGCAGCGGATCAGTGCTCTCGCTTGCGTTGCTATTGTCGTTGTGGTCGGCGTCCAGCGGTATGGTGTCGCTGATACAAGCGCTGAATGTCGCATACGAGACGCGTGAAACAAGGCCGTTTTGGAAGAAGCGGCTGGTGGCGATTGGGCTCACGCTGACCGTGGCCTGGCTGCTCACCGCCGGATCGCTGCTTATAATGATCGGTCATCGCCTCGGTGGATGGCTTGCGCGCGGGTTCGATCTAAGCGCCGGGCTCGCAGCCGGGTCGTCGATTCTGGGCTACGTCATCGGGGCCGCGCTTCTGTTTGCGGGCATCAGTGCGATCTATTACTTCGGTCCGGATGTCGGGCGAGGCTCGCGGCCGGTCAAAGCTGGCGCGTTGTTCGCTTCGCTTGGCGTGGTCCTTGGGTCGCTGATGTTTTCCATATACCTGCGGGTGGCGCCGAGCGCGAGCGCAACGTACGGCAGCCTCGGCGCGGTAGTCACGTTGTTGCTGTGGTTGTATCTGATGGGGCTGATGTTCCTGATCGGCGGAGAGATCAACTCGGAGTTGAGAGTGAAGAGTGAAGAGTGATTCGTGATTCGTGATGCGTGATACGTGATGCGTGATACGTGATGCGTGATACGCGCTGACCTCCGATCACGAATCAAGCATCAAGCATCAAGCATCACGCATCACGTTTCACGAATCACAGTCGGGGCGAGGCTTTCGAATGCCGCCGTTGCGGGTCCCTGGCTCGCAATACCATACAATTCGACCACGCGCTCGACATTTTGCTGAAGATCAAACTTAGTCCGCGCAGCTTCGCGGCCGGCTTGGCCCATTCGCTTTCGAAGCGCCGGGTCCGCAACTAACTTCATTATTCTATCGGCGATTACCTCAGCGTCTCCGCGCTCGGCGACGAAGCCCGTCTTCCCATCTTCGACAAGCTCCGGTATCCCGCCGACGCGCGTTGCGACCATCGGCTTGCCGCAGGACATTGCTTCAGCGATCACATATCCAAAAACTTCTTCCCATCGAGAAACCTGACACACGATATCCGCGGCCGCGTAGACTCCCGAGCCCATCGGATCTTCCACCTGTCCGGTAAACGTGACGTGACTGGCAAGCCCCATTTCCGTTGCGCGATTGGTGTACTCGCGTCGCCGCGCTCCCTCGCCGACAAGCGCGAAGTGGACCTTTGAATTCTCGGCGATCACCAGTTTCGCCGCGGCAAGAAGATCGGCGATTCCTTTTTCAGGAATCATCCAGCTCACCTGGGCCACGAGCGTGCAGTCTTCGGGGATTGAGTGCTTTCGCCTGAACTCAATGCCACTCCCAGGATCATCCGAGGCGCGAGAGAGGTTCGCACTGTTGTACACCATTTCCAGCCGATGACGCGGAACAAGGTCCTTGCTCGCGAAGCATCTCAACCCATACTTGCTCACGGTTATCACGCGTGTCATCGGCCAATTGATTGCCCGCGCGGCAATGCGTTTCCACAACGGCGCGCGTTTGATGACGTGGCCTTCAGGGTTAGAGGAATGATCTGTGAAAAAGATTTGCCTGACCGAAAAGATTCGGGCGAGCCAGGGATACGGGCTGATGAACCCGGTGAAATGCAGATGAAGGATTTCGGGGCGATGCCTTCTCAGCATTCGAATCATCCCCCGAATCCCGCGCCATCGCGTCTGCCACGAATCTTCGATTACCTCGATGCGAACGTTTGGCAGTTCGAGATAGGCGCGCACCGATTCGGGCGGCTCCTTGAGAAAGCACAGAACACTTTGCCAGCCCCGCTCGCCCAGTTGAACCGACAGCTCGCGTGCGTATGCCTCGGCACCCCCAATGCGCGCCGGCTCGATCCCAAAGACTGACAGCACCGTTCTCATCTGTTCAAAGCTGACTCGAAGTCAACACCGGAAGCGAAAGCACAGCCTTTTCGGCAACCGAGCACCGCCGTTCCAGACAACATCCGCCATCCCACCACTGCGGGCGGCTCTCCCATATCTCGCGAATCGAATTCGTCTTTATGTTTCCAACCGGTTCCATCCCGGTGCAGACAACGACGTTACCGTCCGCTTCAATCTGCAGCATCGTAAGCGCCGAACAAGAAGCTTTTCGCTCGTGCGCGCTATGACTTTGCGTTGCGATTCGCAATGCATCCGGGTCCTTGAAATAAGGGATCATCGCCTTCAGTTGCGCGTCGCTGTTTGCGATTGGAAGTCCGGCATTCTTGAGGCGGATCAACTGCCTGACTGTTGTAATCGCCTTAGCGGTATCGTCCGGCCAGGTGTTGCTGTGTTCGAACCATCTCTCATCTTCGGCCGTGTTGTAGTTCTGCTCGATGGGTTGATAAAAGACGTGCATGCCATCCTGGTTCGCGAAGCGCGCGATGTCGCTCACGTGCCCAAGGTTTTGCCGCATAATCACCGTCTTCAACCGAATCTCGAAATTCAAACCGCGCTCTTTACGCACTCGCTTGAGCGTTTCGATCGAAGCCGCGGTCTTCTCGAAGAACCCTTCTCGCCCGCGAATCTCGTTATGCTTGTCGCCCAGTCCGTCGAGCGAAATCGTAACGCGCCACGGGCGCGCAAGCGCCAGCTTCTCGATCTTGGTCTGATCGTCCCAGTACCCGTGGGTGAGAACTTCGACAAACAATCCGAGACTCGAACCATGAGCCGCGAGATCGATCGCGAAGGGTTTCAGCATCGCTTCGCCCCCGCTGATGAACACGTGAACAGGTCCGAGCCATTCGCGCAGCTCGGTCATCGTCCTCTTCCATGCATCGAGGCTTGGAGAGTCTTCCTTGCCGCGATTCTTCCATATGTCACAGTGAACGCACCTCGCGTTGCACCGGTAACTAAGCATCAGCCCGATGGAGGTCGGCCGGCAGTAGGAGGCCCATCGCCCCCCGCCAAGCGTTCGCAGCTTGTAGTTGATTCCTTCATATGCCCGTTTATAGGCGTAGTTTAGCATTGGGGTTTTGCTGTGCCTTTCGTCGGATTAGTTCCGACGCGTCTTCCGAAGCCGCCCCAAGAGAGCCACGATTGGAGCAGTCACGTGAAGGCACGTCTGGATTTTTGTCATCCCTCAAAGAAGTGAAAGGACAAATGTTCTCAGGTATCCACTGAGTAGCTTGGAAAAAACGGTTCAAAGTGTTACGGATTGATTGGCGGGATTTTGATGATGAACACGTCTCGGCGAGTGGTACTGCCCCAGTTGCTGGTGAACACGATGAACCGCCCGTCGCGGCTTATGTTTGCGCGAGGCGTGTCCCAGTAGTCTCGATACACCGACCGATGCTGGGCCAGTCTTTTGACTCGCTGACTCCCGTCGGTTGAGGCCATGAAGATTTCATTTCGGAAAGGCCCGACAGGTCCGTTACCAGCGGTGTAGTTGCTGATGACGCACCAGCCGTCATCATCGCCGAGCATCGATACGTGATTAGCCTGCGACCAATCGTTGCCGAAGCCGATCACGGTTTGGAATTGATGTGGGGCCGCGAGCTTCCTGACCGTGTACTGGTTGTTCCAGTTGTCGTGACCCACTACGATCTGACGCCCATTGTCGCTGTGCCCCGGCGAGAAGTCGGGCCCGGGATCGGTGAGGCTTTCAGTAGTTCCAGTCTGGAGATCGATCACCTGCACGTCGACCGAGCGATCGAATTTTGCTTTCACGACAACGTAACGACCGGACTTGTCGACCTGAGCTTCATCAAAGCTCAGAACGGTTTCGTTTCGGACAATCCTGTTCTGATCGCGGCGCCAAACGACGTAGCCCACTGGCTTGTAGTTTCGATCTTTGCGCGTGAACGCAAACACGTTGTCGTCCAGGCTCTTGCTCATCTGTCCGAGATAATTGCCCGGAAGCTCGAAGCCGAAATCCTTGATCAGAGTGTAGGTCTTTGTTGCAACGTCGTAAGCGAAGAGCTTTGATTCGCTGTAGCCGTAAAGCACCGTTGCGCTCGTGCCGCTCCATATCGCGTCTTCGACTGAAAGGTTCCCGCCGCCGGGCGCAGGGCGTTCGAAGAGCGGACCCTTGCCGACAATTTGAAAGCGGTTCGGGTCAAAGCGATAAAGTTTCGCGTCTGCATCGCACCTGATGATCAGCCGGGTGCTGTCGAGATTGAACGAGGGCCAATACGAGTAGAAGTTGATGCAAGCCGTGCCGTCGACCTCGTCGGTCAATCGCATGATGGTGGAGCCGAAGGCGGGATCCAGAAACGTGCCACCCGCTCGCGGCAACGCCGGAGCCGGACCCTCGGCATAAACTTTTCGGTCTGACCCGGTTGCGCTGCCGGCGGCCGGTTGAGGTCTGCGAGTTTGAGCAATGACGATGACTACTGCAGCCATCGCAACGAACGACGCGGCAATTAGGGAACTCTTTTTCATGTTTCGAATAGTTGCAAACAAGCTTTGATTGATCCTCAGTGGGGCTGCGCCGATTCTAGTTTTAGTGCAGCCCGCGGACAAGGGTTTCCGAATTGAAAGGAAAGTAAGAATGGGCCGGTTTTTCCGAGAAGTGTGAGTTCAGAATTCTGTTTGTGTGGCGTGATTTCATAAAAAGAGGCGGCGGGAACTCAAGGTCCCGCCGCCTCTTTCGTGAAGCTATGGTTGGTTCGGATCTCAACGAGGGCGTGAGCCCGCGGTTTTGATAACCATCTCGGTACCGGGATCGAGAATCAGGTCTTTGTTACCCTCGACGTAGATGCTTCCAACTCCGGCCGCGCCGCCAAGAATTGCGCCGATCACCGCGCCTTTTCCACCGCCGACGATTCCGCCGATTACCGCGCCTGCGACCGCGCCGACTCCGCCTCGGACCTCACTGTCTTTTGTTCGGCTGCCGGTTTCGATGCGGCCCTCTTCGTCTACCTTTTTGACGGTTTCAGTCTCGTAGACCTTGATGAGGTCCGCGTCGATTCTTGTGCTGCGGCCATCATCCATCGTCAATGTATCAAACGCGAGTGCCACTTCAGTCTTTCCGCTAACGCGGCCTGATTTGTTCAACGTAGAAATGTGGCCTTCCACCGTTGCCATCTCATAAGTCGACGGCGAAACGACTGTGGCCTTGAAGGTGTCACCCACGCGGCCATCCTTTGTGCTGATGGGAGTGCTTAGTCTTATTCGAAGCTCGGTGCCACCGGGTACATCTAATGGCCCCATTGCTCGCGAGCGGCCGGAATCGCGCTGACCGGGATCGCGCTGACCGGGATCGCGCTGTCCGGGATCGCGTTGGCCGGAATCGCGCTGGCCGGAATCGCGCTGGCCCGGATTACGCTGACCCATATCGCGGCCCCGGCGATCACGCTGTTCACGTTGTCTGTCTGCGAGTGCGGCTGCTTTTGCCAGTACCTCCGCGTTTCGAGGGACAATAGCGTTGCGCGCGCGTCCATAATAACCATCCGAGTATCCCAACTCGAATCCGAGTTCGTAGCCCTTACTGTATTCCTCGGACGTGCCTGCATCGCGCTGCTGCCAGCCAGCCGAACGCCGGAAGTCGCGAGGCGCGTTAGCGCTCCAATCAGTCTCGCCCTGTCTGAAGCCTTCGTCGTAAGCCTTCTGATAACCTTGAGTGTAAGGCGTTGCTGGGGGCGGTGGCGTCTTGAGCTGCGGCGCTGGTTTGGCCGCCGGCTTGCGCTTCTGTGTAGACGCAAGCGACGCCGAACCTACTAAGGCAATCACCAAAACGCTCGCCAGCATGACCGGCCCGAATGCCTGAAAGCATCTCGTTATTCTGTTCATCTTCCCTCCTGGATCGAGGCGTCCTCTCGACCGCAATATGAGGCTGACATTTTCAGTTGTGAAACGCAACCGCGTTTTATGCCGGCAGCGTCTTCAGATCCGACGTGCAATGCGCGCATTTGATCGCATTGAGCGGAATGCTCGACAAGCAGAAGGCGCATTCTTTGGTAGTCTCCGCAGGCTCGTCTTCCTTCATGCGCCGCATGCGGTTGACCATGCGAATCACAAGGAAGATCGCGAACGCGACGATGATGAAGTCAATCACCACTCCAAGAAACAAACCATAGTTGATCGTCGCCGCGCCTGCGTCCTTCGCGGCTTTCAAAGTATCGTAGTGGGTGCCCGATAAGTTGATAAACAGGTTCGTGAAGTCGACTTTGCCGAGCGCGAGTCCTATCGGCGGCATCAGGATCTCGCTTACAAACGAGGTAACGATCTTGCCAAACGCGGCACCGATGACAATGCCGATCGCGAGGTCCATGACGTTACCGCGCATGATGAATTCTTTGAATTCCTTGAACATTGCCCGTCCTCCTTTCTAGTCCTGCAAAGTCATTTGAGACCGAAGAGACATAGCTCAGCGAAGGCGGAATTCCACACTCAGCAGAAGCCAAAACGGAACCGCCTGACCATCCTTTGTCGCGGGTTTGAATTTCGATTGGCGAACCGCGGCTATGGCTTGGTCGTCCAATCCGTCCGGCAAGCCTCGAGTGATCCTGATTTGTTTGACCTCTCCGTCCGCGCCGATCAGAACGCGCATAGTTACGCTTCCCTGTACCTGGTTCTTGCGCGCTACTTCGGTGTATCGCGGGGCGATCTGCGTAAGGAGCACTGGCCGCGTATCCACTGAAGCCGCCGGCGCGTTGGGATCTTTTTCAACTGGCTTCGACGGCTCGTTGAATCTTGGCGGTCCGGAACCCGGACCATAGCTGGGTAGACCGGGGCCAGTGCCCATCCCCATTCCTCCGCCGTGCTCGCCGAACGAGCGCAGGATCACAAGGTCGGAAGCTGGAATGACAATACCCTCGTTTGGCTGTTCAGGGTTTTGTGCAATGAGCCCAATGACCTGGCCGCGAGGGTTGAAAACCGGGCTTCCTCTTTTGCCGGTCAGCGGGATGTTCAATACAAAATGGCGGCTTCCCTTGATCGTGATAATTCTGGTGACGACTGCCGGAACAATTGGATCCTTATCGCCGCCAATCATGAAAACGCGATCGTTGACCGAAACTGCGTCGCTCGAGCCAAGCTCGAGAGGCACACGCCGAACGCTGGGCAGCGCGAGAACGACCGCCAGATGATAATCCTCGCGAAGCTTCGCTTCCTCCTCTGGCTTCTGTCCGGCGATTCGAACTCGAACACGCATAGCCGGCTTAACGATCTGGTTCTCCGTTGCTACCAGGCTGTCCTTGATGAAGAACCCGAAGCCCGAGGTGACAGGCTGCCCCGCGCGATCCTCTCCGGTTATCACCACGATAGAGGCGCGGACCTTCTCGATGAAGGCGCGGGGATCAGGATCGGCTAGAGTCTGGGTTAATGCGTGTGAAGCGCATAGGCAAAACGCCATTGCGGTAAAGATAATGTTGACCACTGAGGATTTCAATGTACACCTCCGGGAATACACGGTCCGGTAATTCTAAAGCTTTTCTTGCTTGACCAGGATTTCCTTCATGATCTCCGAAGCGCCCGCGCCGATCGTGTTCAGCCGCGCATCGGTCCACATTCTGCTGACGGGATAGTCGGTTGTGTAGCCGAATCCGCCGAAGATCTGCATGCAATCATAAGTGACCCGTTGCGACAGCTCGCTCGTAAATAGTTTTGCCATCGTGATCTCACGAACGGCCGGTTCGCCTCGATTGATCAGATCAAGCGCGCGATAGGTGAGCCACTTTCCTGCTTCGATGCTGGTCTTGTGCTCTGCGAATCTATGCCGCCACACTTGAAACTCGCCAATTGGTTTCCCGAATGCCATCCTCTCTTTTCCATAAGCGACGGCATATTCAATCGCTCGCTCCATTGTCGCGACATTGGCAATCGCCGAGGCCAATCGCTCGCCCTGGAAATTGTGCATCGTGTAATAAAAACCGCGGCCGAGTTCGCCAAGCACGTATCGCTTCGGAATTCGGCAGTTGTCAAAAAACAATTCCGCCGTGTCCGAGCAAAGATTGCCGACCTTCTTCAACTTCTTGCCGACCGCAAAACCCGCGGTGTCGGTTGGGAACAAAACCATCGAAACGCCCTTGTAGCGATCGTCTCCGGTTCGCACCGCAAGGATCATGAAGTCCGCGCGCGCGCCGTTTGTGATCCAAAGCTTTTGCCCTGAGATCACCAGATCGCCGCCGTCGATGCGCGCTCGAGTCTTGAGGGCTCCCACATCTGAGCCGCCGCCGGGCTCGCTTATGCCGAGGGCCGCGATGCGATCGCCGGCGATCGCGGGTCTTAAAAACTCTTCCTTCTGTTCATCGGTTCCAAGCTCGTCAAGCACCGGCAGAGTTATATCCGACTGAACGAACATCGCCATCGAAGCGCCCCCGCTGTTGGAATAAGAGAAGCCTTCCAGGTACGCAGCCGTATACCACCAGTCCAGTCCGCTGCCGCCGTATCGCGGGTCGAGCCGGATTCCGAACAGCCCAAGGTCGGCGGCTTTCTTGAACAACTCTTTTGGGAATATTCCTTCTTCGTCCCACTCCGCGGCGTACGGAGCAATCTCGGCTTGCACGAATTGCCTCACAGTTTGGCGAAACATATCGTGCTCTTCGGTGAAGTAAGGAAACGTGCTCGCGACTGCAACTGGGGCTTCGGTTATGGCTGACATTATGATTCCTCCATTTTTTGATAGCGGGCGTTCAGAGTACCGACTTTAGTCGGGTAGTACTGTCTGAGCATCGAGCCTTCAAAGTACCGGGCGTTCAGAGTACCGACTTTAGTCGGGTAGTGCCGTTGAAGCAGCGGGCCTTCAAAGTACCGGGCGTTCAGAGTACCGGCTTTAGTCGGGTAGTGCCGTTTAAGCATCGGGCCTTAAAAGCAACCGGCGATCGTCGAGTAGTTTTCTTATCCACCGCACTGCCCGACTAAAGTCGGTACTCTGAACGCCCGCTGCTCTGAACGCCCGCTGCTCTGAACGCCCGCTGCTCTGAACGCCCGCTGCTCTGAACGCCCGCTGCTCTGAACGC
>Ga0070705_100000084_pt1 | contig 51984 bp, 51 predicted proteins | sample KBSK5253metaG_FD_65455 | JGI IMG/M metagenome (GOLD analysis project Ga0070705, IMG submission 65455) | Corn, switchgrass and miscanthus rhizosphere microbial communities from Kellogg Biological Station, Michigan, USA - KBS K5-25-3 metaG | ecosystem: Host-associated > Plants > Roots >... | reverse complement strand
GATCAACAGCCTCAAGGGCTACCGCGCGCTGCGGTACGGCAAGCACCTGGACCTGATCATTACTGACCAGCGCAGCTATCGGAGCGCGGATCCCTTCAGCGATCCGTCTCTCGGAAAGCTGGGCGGCGACGAGTTCATCGGAATGTTTCCCGAGTCTGAGATGCGGGCTCTCGACGGCGGCCGCGCCTTCAACGGCGGCAATCCCCCGCCGGAGATCCGGTTCAACGACGCGCATGTTCCCAACCCGCAACGAAGCGCGGCGCCGCAGACGATTCTCGGCGCGGAGCAGAAGGCATGGTTCAAGGACAGGCTCAAGACCTCGACGGCGACGTGGAAAATCTGGGGGAACTCGCAGGGCGCGCTGGATGAGCGCGCCGACCCGCAGAACCTGCCCGCGGGACTCACCAAGGAGTCATGGCCAAAGAACGCTTACGCAGCTATGGGCGGCGCTGACTACGGCTGCGCTTACGCGGAGCGCGCTGAAATCTACCGCCTCATTCGCGAAGCGAAAATCACGGGCTTCGCCATCGTCTCGGGCGACCGCCACAGCTTCTGGGCCGGATATGCGACGGCAGAACTTCCGCCCGGCAAGTTCGATCCGGTGGGCTTGAGCTTCGTGGGCGCGTCACTCGTCAGTCCCGGCGCCATGGAGGCCTACGAGCACAATCTCAAGAAGGATCATCCGCTGCGGCCACTGTTTCTTGCCGACAGGGAGGGAGTGGCGAAGCCGGACTGGACCTTCAACATGCTGCTGAGACACGGCGTCCGGGCGTGCTTCGAATATGCAAGGAGCTTCGACCTCAAGCGCGCACGGGCGCTTTCCAACCCGGATCTGGCGCCGCACCTCGAGTTCGTCGATCTTGGAGGACACGGTTATGCGAAGGTTCAATTGTCGGCCGATGAGATGCGCACCGAATTTGTCTGCATCCCGCGCCCCATTGTGCGCAGCGAAAGTCCGGACGGGGGGCCCATCAGATATCGGGTATTGCACACCGCTGCACTGTGGCAGAGCGGAGCGCGCCCGAAACTGAAGACATCGGTGCTCGAAGGCGACGTTGGACTGGCGATTTGACGGACTCACGGCGCGCGTTTCCATAGCGGCCGGAAAGGCTGCGAATCTGGTGGTACTTGCCGGTAACCGGGCGAATAACATCGACGACGTCGAGAGCCGCTCGCGAGTACTTCTTGACAGTCTTGATGTACAGGAAATACTGACGGAGTTCTTCTTCGGTGATCTGATCAGGCGGCTTGTGATAGTGATCGGCGAGTTGCCGGACAGCGCGTACATAGGCTTCTTGAGTTCGCTCCGAGTAGCCTTGGAGCTGAAGACACTCGATCATTCTCTTTCGCAGTTCGGTCATAGCTACACCTCCGGATTGATTCGCTTGGTCGCAAATCGAAGTGTAGTCGATCTGACTTTCAGATCGGGAATGATCGAGTTATTCTCAAGCGCTGACTCTGCGCGCAACGCTTAGTTCAACCAGTCGTCAGAACGGAGCGCGGCGAGCGAGACTTGTATTCTTCCCCCAATGTTGTTCGCCGCGCCCGGTCAACTCTGACGTTAGGCGGCACGGCCGGCTCGGTAGTGCCATCGTGCGTGTTTGGTGTTCGCCAACCTTCGTGGCATGGCGAAAGGAGAACATGATGCCAGACGTGGTTCCGTTCTTGACCTATGAGGACGGCATTGCCGCCCTGGAATGGCTGGAGGAAGTGTTTGGATTCACGGAGACAGCTCGCTTCACGTCTTCCGATGGGAGGCTTTCTCACGGAGAAATGTCGATCGGGGATGGACTAATCATGTTGGCCAGTCCGTCGGCGGACTATGAAGGCCCAAGCGACATCGCGGCAACTGCGAGATTGCCGCCTCATGGTCCGCTCTGCCATGGATCATTGATGGTGTTCTCGTCTTTGTTGAGGACGTCGATGAGCACTATGCTCGGGCTAAGGCCGCAGGAGCCGTTATCTTGTCTGAACCGGAGGATGGGCCGCCAGCGCGACGATATCGAGTTGAGGATCTAGAAGGACATCGATGGATGTTCATGGCACGAAACTAGCCCGTAGGATGAGCTGTACTTATCATTGCAAGAACTGGTCGGAGCACCCAACATTATGAACCAGGAATCAATGCCGCTTCGAATGAGAGCCTTCAGAATTATCGACTTCCAGGGGGGAGAATACTACCGTTGCATAGTTATCGAGGACGTCGGGCGTGCTCAGGTCCGAATAAGCAGCTTTAGCTTTGGAGGCGGTCGCACTGAGGAGATGCAGGCACAAATTGAACAGATATATGAAGCGATGCAAACAGAAATAGACAGGGGCGATGTGTTGGACGTGCTCCATTTCTTGAGAAATGCCTCTCGCTTTCCCGAATCTGCCCGGAACGAGCCGGCGGCAGATTCCATTGATGCCGCAGTATCCCAGTATAAGATGAGGTTCCGGGAGTTCATGGAGCGGTTCTTTCCCGAGAAGATACCAATTTCAGTCCTGAGCGAGCCTGAGCCTACCGGCAAAGGATCTAAACCTGTTTTAATACCGATGCCAGGTTCTAGCCCATCAGAAGAGGAATCCGAGCAATCGAAGCAAATGAAGAAGGAGGTTTGGAACTATGCAGGTGGTAAGCGAATGGATTGGAAGCCAATTGGAAGTACGCCTGCCGGTCGTGAGTGCGAGGTGCTGACATTTGACGGATCGGAGGAGGTACTAGTTGGTGCGACCTCGCTTGAGATTCCAGCTCAGTAGAGCAACATTGAATAACGAGACACAAATGAATGCAGGGCTACGCTCCGTGAGAAAGAGTACGGTGATATGTCGCGTGCAAAGACGCGGTCTAACAACTTAAGAATTCGTGCAACAACTTTAAGAATTCAACTCGCGGTTGCAGCGGAGCGCAGGCAGCGAATTCCGTGAACTTCTTCAGTGCCGTTGGCCGCCCGCGCGGAGACCTTGAGACGCGCCCGCTGACCAGGTGCGAGGGCCCATCACCGTGCGAGCGATATGCAAGACAGGGACGGACGCGCAGATGCGAATCGATCGACGCAGATTTCTCGTTGGGGCGGCTGCTCTTGCCGGTCCAGCCCTATGGCCGTGGCCGGCGACCGGGCAGCGCGACAAGATGAGGTTGATCCTCCTTGGCACTGGCGGTGGGCCTCGGCCACGAAAGACGAGATCCGCGCCAGCACAGGTCATACTTATTAATGACACGGCGTACGTGGTCGATTGTGGCGGGCGCGGACGTCCTGGTCCACGAAGCGCTCTACGTGCCGGGCATCGATCGTCTCGTCGCTGGCGTACCCAATGCAACGAGTCTCAAGAAGAGCATCATGTCGCACCACACGTCGGTGGAGGACGCCGGTCGCGTGGCACAAGCCGCCGGCGTGAAGACGCTGGTGCTTTCGCACCTCGTGCCCGCCGAGGATCCCGCGGTGACCGACCAGATGTGGATCGATGCTGCCCGCGCGCACTTCGGTGGCCGTATAATCGTTGGCAAGGATCTCTTGGAGATCTGAGGCGGAGATCTGAGGCGGAGATCAGCGTAGCGACGCAGGCTAACTACGGCCTGCAGCGGACGCGCCGGGGAGCCAGCCTGCATGGACGTTGAATGGGCGCGCCGCTGATGCCGCGCGTTAGCGGTACGGCCGGCTCGGAAGTGGGAAGGAAGATGCTGTTGACTGGCTAGAGAGGATCCTGTTCAGCATTGGCGTGAGTTCCTAAGGGGGCGCCTAACGCTGCGTGCACCGGAGCCGCGCGCGTTGGTTTCTTACGATGCGGTCCTGTTGCTTGCCGTGCCTCGTAGCAACGCGCGGCCCGGTGACACTTCGGTTATGCTGCTTCCAAGAGCTACAAGCAAAAAAGAGACCCGACGCGTGGCACCTAGCGCGCCACCTGCACGTGTATCCAGAACTGAGCGATGGGGCCAAAGCCATGGTCGTGGAGAGAACCGTCCGCTGCCGGATCGAACGGGCTGTGATCACAAAGTTCGATGATTGCCCCGGAAGAATGTCGCTGTTGGGATGTGGGAACGGCGCTCCGCCGGTGTGGAGCCGATGCGAGACGGAGTCGTTGTTGACGATCCGAAGTGTATCCCCGACCGTAGCAACCACCGCGACTTCGCGCGAGTTCCATGCCTGGCCTGCCGTACCGGCGTGGATACTGAACTCTACGATCGATGGCGCACGTTCGTGGTTCGCGCTCAAGCCCAACTCGCGCCGGAGGATGCTTGACGCTGACTCTCCAAGAGCAACAGCCTTCGACACAAGGAATCGGTAGATGTCATCCTCGATCTCGATGGTATCCGCCGGTGGAATGAGGTGTAGTTCGCGGCGTAGGATGTTGGACGGCGTCTCGCCAAGGTCTACTGCGCGGGAGACAAGGAGTTGCTGAATCTCATCGTCAATCTGGATGCGTTTCATGCCGTCACCTCCTCTACAGTGGATGAAACGAGATTTTAACTCACATAAGGCGGAAGCAATAGCGGTTCCGCCGCATGATTGCTAGTGGAGGAACCACTGTGCTCCTGTGGTGTTATGACAACAGTCGCTTTCATCAGAATCAGTCACCATCTTGCGAAGCCCGCATAATAACAGCATGCACGCGACGCCCTACCGCCTTGGGTCTTGTGTACTTTGAAATGGGGCGCGGGTGAAGCCGATCGTTAGCACGAACTATGCAACTGCTCGACGGCTGATTGAGAGACGGAGGGTGCACGACGGCCAAACTGATCTACTGCGCGTTTACGTCGCTCGATGGTTGTGTTCCGGATGTAACCGGCAACTTCGATTGGGCGTAGTTGAAGAGTTCGCTCCGAGGGCCCTCGGAGCTGAAGACTCTCGATCATTCTCTTTCTCAGTTCCGTCATTGCTACACCTCATTGATTTGCCTGATCGCAAATCGAAGTGTATTTGATCAGACTTCAGATTGAGAATGATCGAGCAATATCTCAGGCGGGTTCTTTGACTCTGCGCGTAGCGCTTAGTTCAACGACTACATGGAAAGGAGTGCGACATGATCGGTGTATTCGTGACGTTTCGCTACGGAGACAATTTCGACGAGCAAGCTTTGCGGAAGATCGCTGAGACGGCACGCGTAAGGTTTGAAGGAATGCCGGGGCTACGCTCAAAGGCCTTCACGCTAAACTCCGGAAAGCGTGAGGCCGCGAACTTCTACGTTTGGGATTCAGAGGACGCAGCCAAAGCTTTCTTCACTGATCAGTTACTCGAGCAGGTTGCCGGTCTCTACGGAGTGCGCCCCAGCGTCGAGTTCGTGCAGATTGCCACACTCGTGGAAAACACCCGGGCGTGACGCGGAAAGGGAAGAAGAAATTTTTTCTGGACGATTTGTCGAATTCCGGTCCGTCCATTCGACTATCCTATGAAGGCAGCGCAAGCGCGCCGCCCGAGAACCGTTACAGAGAAAAGGAGAATACAATGCCGCAATATTTGGTTGCTGGTTACCTCCCCGACGATTTCGATCCGTCCCAAGCGGACGAAGCGATGGGCCGCGAGATCCACGCGCTCAACAAAGAGATGATTGCTGCTGGCGTCAGGAAATTCGCTTGCGGGCTTGGGGCCGCGAAGTCGCTGCGAGCGCAGACCGATGGCGAAGTCCTCATCACCGACGGGCCGTACCTCGAGACCAAGGAACACATCGGCGGTTTTTGGATTTTGGAATGCGCTGACATGGACGAGGCGCTGGCGTGGGCGCGCAAAGGCGTCGCCGCTACTCGGGGGCAGGGCGAGGTGCGAGAGATATTCTTCCAACCGTCAACCGACTAGCAACTGAGCGGCAGGCACGCACGACGCTGGTACCGGTGGTCCCGTCCAGTCGCCTGCCTCCGGCAAGCGCAAACCCCTGTGAAAAGGAAACTCAAATGAGAAAGCTGAAAATCGTCGAACACATCTCGCTGGACGGCGTGATCCAGCACTCCGCCGATGACGGCGATTTTCCCTACAGCGACTGGACCGCGCTCTATCGGACACCCGCTGGCCGTGACGCATGCTCGCCGCGTATGGCGAGAGGTTCGATCTGTTTGAAGACCCGATAGTTCGACGACGCGACATCGTCAGTAAATACCGGAACGCGGTAATCTAGCAGCATGAAAGATGTGCGTAAGGCGACTGAGGCCGTGTGGAGGACGGCCAGAGCAAAGCGCAAGGAGGAGACGACATGTCGGAACCAAAGGAACTTTACCTAAGCAATTTGACGGAGACGCTACGCCAATCTCAGCGCTATATAGCAATCGGTTTTGGAGCGTCGCTTTTCTTTGCTCTCGTCGTCTTTGCGGCACCTCTCGAATTCAAAGAAGTGAAAGCACCAATCGGACCCGTGGAAGTTTTGGTTAGCCAAAATACTGCTCTTGCACTTTCCGTTGCTGTGTATTGGGTCGCTGGTCTTCTGGCGACATTCTTCGTTTCGAGGATCGCCTCGATCATTCTTTTACTTCGCGATCCCGATTTGGTGATCGCGGCGCTCATGTATCCGTCGGTACTCACGATAAAACCGAGCGGAGGCAGATTCGGGGCCTGTTTCCTTCCTCCCCTTCTCGTAGTTATTGGGATGGTGCAGATCTTTGGCAAGCAGCTACTGGGGTTCTGGTGGATCTTGGGTATGCTTTTTTTGGTTCTTCCTTATCTCCAACTCTGCTGGGATCTGCGTCATCCTGTTGGAGAGGACGTGACAAAAGAACGCGCGGTCCAGCTTGTTCAAAAGTATTTAGAGAGCTCCGATGAAGCAAAGAAACCGTCATCTTATTCGTTCGTGAAAACAATAGGAGATACCGGATCTGTTGTGAGGACTGTGACTGACAATGTAGAGGCAGACTACGTGGTAGCCAATGTGGGGACGGATGTAAAAAAGTTCGAGGCCTAACAACCGCTTGCAGATGTCGGCGCGATAGCATGCTTCTGAAGTAATCTGGTTCCTCCAAGTTGAATTCTTTCCCGCGCCGCATCTGAAGCGCAGCGTTAGGGCGCATCGGATTCCCCTCGCTGCTCTTTCAGACCTATTGGCCTACTATCTCGATGCATTGCGGTAGGGCTAGAAAGAGTCGATGGTCTCGATACCATCGGCTACTTAAACCTGTTTTTGAAAGAGCGATTACAAATGGGAGGATTACGACATGGCTAGATGCAGAGCACCAGTAAATGCTTTCTCGTCAAATCGAAGTGTAGTCGATCTGACTTTCAGATTGGGAATGATCGAGTTATTCCAGGCGGGCGCCGACTCTGCGCGCAACGCTTAGTTCAACTAGCGGTTGCACAGGACGCCGCGCAACACGTCCGTGGTTGCAGCCAAGGGGTTCGCGCGGCGCCGGTGAACCTATTCGTTAGCTGCGTTAGAGATGTGTATGAGGCAGAAACTCGATAAACTTATTGCACTGAATCAACTCCTCGGAGCCGCTCTAGTGATGGGTGCAATCATCGTTGCCGCTGTTCAAGAGGCATCACCTCTCCAACCATTACATGTCTTTGGCTCCTTTCTAATAGCAGGGATAGCTTCGACTGCCGGCATCCTACTATGGCGCGGACTCCCCAGGGGCCATTTTCTCTCTCTCATCATTCAGGGCGTCCAGGTACTCGGGATTAACACCTTCACGCAGACGTATCATATCGAGTTAGGTGCGGAAGTTAATCTGGCTTTCATTACTGTGGGACCCAATACCTACCTCGGCTTCGACTCAGGCATCCGCGGCGTCTTCGCCATCTGGACATGGTCGGGCCTGGCCGCAAACGTGCTGACTATTAACTTATTGGCACTCGTCGCATTCATATACTTGTGGCGGCGCAGCTTTGTATCTCGCCGCGCTGCTTCAACTCGAAAGTAAATTGTTGCCTAATATAACAGCAATCAAGGGATAAATATGTAATGTCAATTTGGGAGCAAAGTATCACAAAGGAGTTTAATAAACTATGTTTCACCTCATTAATGCAGCCCACACCCTCTTGCTTATGACCACACTCACCATATCGCTGGTCCCACAAGTCATAAGGAATAAGACAGCACGTGGTAAAAAAAAGCCGTCCGAATCAATCAGCAAGGTCGAAAAGACCAGACCTGACAAGATGCCGACGCCTGATCAGAAACGTGCTCTCAATTTGCTTGAACAGATATTTGAGTCAGCTAACAGATTCAGCCCTGACGATCAGGGATGGCGTTATGAGTTGAAGATCAAGCTCCAAGCTCAGATCGCCGATGCGGTTTGGGATTACGATCAACCCCGCGCCCGGCGTCTGTTCAAGGAAGCCGTTCGCCCGATCGAACGGAACATACCAAAGAATGCAGTAGTAGTCTCCGCCAACACGAAACTCAATTTCTTTCTTGTGGGATCTTCATCGCGTGATGTCCTTCGACTGATCGTTCGACGTGATGCTGATTTGGCGGAGAGAATATTCGGCACGGATGATAATTACTCTCAGGTTGAGATGGAAATGTCGACACTTCTTGCTGAGATCAATCCTCAGCGAGCGATACAAATTGCTAGAGCGAATAGCGCTTCTACACCGCCGCTTCGCTTACTGATAATGCTGCGACAGAAGGATGCGTCGCTTGCGGATGAATTCTTCAGCTATGCGCTATCGATAGCCCCTCGGGATACAGAAGAGCTTTTTGGGTATTTCACGGGATTGTTCAAGTATGTCTTCCCTGATTTCGGAATTTCAGAGTCCGACTTTTGGTTCAATCCAACTCCAGATACAACGAGCCAGATTAATCCAGCGCTCCTTTTGCGTTTTCTCGACTTTAGCTATAACGCGATTATGCAGGAAGCCAACGCAGCACAGCAGGAGGCCGAAAAGTACAAGTCAATCAATGAGCGAATCGGATATGGCTATTTGTATGTCCGAGTAATGCTGCTCTACCTGGATAAGCATATGCCGGAAAAGGCCGCCGCAATTCGCGCGCGATGGGATGGGATAATGCGTAGCCTACCCAAAGGCGAGAACGAAATTAAGGATTACGATTATGTTATGCGAATAAGCAGTACTGAAGGGGCGTTGAGCGAAGCTGAGGCAACCGAGGATAGCCATACTAGAGAGAGCCTTTACCTTCATGCCTGGCAACATGCCCTGGTAAGGAGAGATTTCGATCAAGCGCTTTCAATAATCGCAAAGATCAGCAGTAAAGAAACACGTTCTGACTTCGAATCGAGAACGCGCTACCAGGCAGCAATGGTCGCCATTGGGAAAGGAAACTTGGATATAGCTTATCGATTTGGCAAAGGCATCACAGATCTGGAAAGCCGCGCTTATGTGTTCAGCCAGATGGCACAGGCGCTGCAAGATAAAAATGAAATAGGGCGAGCGACAGAGATTATCAGGGAGGCTGTACAGTCGATTGGAAGTGAAAAGAGCGATTCTGATAAGGCACTTGCAATGCTGACCATCGCAAGTACCGCAGCGCGGCTTGATCCATCCCTCGGCTTTGAGATCATGAAGTCCACAGTAGAAATCATAAACCTCGCGAGAGTAGATGCTATACCGGGTGGTGGAACTAAATTCGTGGTAAGTTGGTTCAATTTCAATGAAAGTTTCCCCTTGCTAGCTCGCTCCGACTTCGACAATGCCTTGCAGCTTGCTCAGGCGATAAAAGCGAAGGAAGCTTCAATGCTGGCTCAAGTCGCGGCATGTCGAGGGCTACTCATTCAGCCATAGTGCTGAATCTCAGGACAAATCGAAAGTTGAGATCAGCTTTGTTTGACTGGCTCAAAGCTTTGCTTGCGGTAGTCTGGCATCGCCGCGATGCCTAACCGCATGCACCGTAGCCGCAAACTACACGGCACGATGATGCGGAGCGTTAGGCGTCGCAAGCCACTTCCTTTTCGACCGGGAGGTTCCATGGCTGAACTGAAGATGAAGCAGACGGACGCAAGCGTTGAGGAGTATCTCGACACCATCGAGGATCCGCGTCGCCGGGCAGACTGTGCGGCGATATCCGCACTCATGAAGAGAGTGACGAAATTCGAGCCCAAGATGTGGGGACCAAGCATTGTTGGCTTCGGAAGCTACCACTACAGGTACAAGACTGGACACGAAGGCGACGCATGCCTCGCCGGGTTCTCGTTTAGAAGACCAGAGATTGTTGTCTACATCGCAGAAGGTTTTGAGTCCCGCGAGAAACTCCTGCGGCAGATTGGAAAGCACAGGACGGGCAAGGTCTGCCTCTACATCAAGAGGCTCTCAGACATCGACGCCGGAGTCCTTGAGAAACTCGTCAAAGCGTCAGTGGCCGAGATGCGAAAGCGATACCCGTCGTGAGAGCGACGCCTAACCCTCGTTCAACCGGACCCGATACGGTCAGGTTAACTCGAACGTCATGCTGCTTCGCCTCATTGACAGAATCAGTATCAATAAGTACAACAGGAGCGCTATGCCAGACACCAATGAAATAGCAGCCCAATCTCATGCGAGCGAAAATCTCCCGACTAGTGAAACTGGCGCTGAGACAAATATGAAGCATGCAGATTACTTATATGTTCAAGTATTAGAATTATGTCAGGATTGGAGGTCTGTCGATTTAGAGAAGGCCAGGTTGATAATCGAACGTGCAACAGATGCAATTGCTTCATTCGGTAAGACTAATCATGAAAAGAAAGTTCAGCTTAAAGAAATAATAGAAAAGGCTGAACAAGTAATACCTCCAGACTCTATTGAGAGTTTGAAGAAAAGGGCTGAAAAATTCATACTAAAGTTTATATATCCCAAAAGCCGAAGGCTTCGTAATGTCTTAGTTGCTGGTGTTGGTGCAATCCTATTTCTATCTATAGGAGGGACGACACTCCTAGCTGTTCGATCATTTCTCGAAAAAGACCCGCTCGAAAAAAAGCAATTGACACAAGAAGAGTCTGCCCAGAAGGCTTACGAAAAGACACTTGCAGAAGGTCTATTAACGATCCGTCCTGAAGAGGCACTAAAACATTATAGAGAAGCACGGAGAATTGATCCGAATGACGAAGAGATCAAAACAAAGATTAAAGAGTTAGAGGATAAGCTTACTCCGGGAGGCTCTAAATGACCGTCAAAAACCTGCTGCAGCGAAACAGGTCTTATGCCGTAATAGTAGTTATTGCGGTTGCATTAATAACGAACTGCATCCCGATCTACGCTCAACAAAAAAAGCCACCTCTAAAGATGGATAAGTTAATTGAATTGTCTACGGCTCCTGAAATTAGGAATAGGCCTGAACAGTTTATCAAAGACGCTATTGAACCAATATTGATTGGCTTTCTCCCGACAGAGGCCGCGAAGAAGGAACTGAAGACTAAGGGGGTCTCGGATGATATTATTAATGTGCTTAATGAATATACAGCCTTAATCCTAAGGGTCTGCAAACTTAAATGCCAAAATTGCCAATCGCAGAATGGGGAAAGACTTGCCGGACAAGTGAGAGATGCAATAATTGAGTCCCGCCTAATAAAGAATGCCTTCGGGCCCCTAATTAACGGTGGGATAGAATCGAACCTCTGTGGAATAGAAGGCATCAGTGTCAACGAAACAAATCATGTGCTCATTTTCGTCACAGGTGAGATAGTAAGGAATAAGCAACAGTATCAAGTTAATGTCACCCTTAACTATCTTAATTATGGTGAAAGTGGAGGCAAACAACTCGGTCAAAAAAGCTGGAAGATAAAGGCTGCTGACAGTACCCAAGAAGTGCCAAAGCTCATAGCAGACTGGGTGGTTAATTCCTTGAGATCAGCTATGAATTGAACTGTTTTGAGACGAGATGTTTATCAATTCGTTCCCTCATAAATAAGAGCTTTTCAAACATGCTCCGCATGACAATTGCGTGGAGTGTAGCGCGGCAGCGAGTTTCTTATCATACCGTGAATGTTACGCGCAGCGCCCACTGACGCAAAGCGTTAGGGGGCACGGCCGGCTCGGAAGTGCCATCGTGCTTGTTGGTGTTCGAAACCTTCGTGGCATGGCGAAAGGAGAACAAGATGCCAGACGTGGTTCCGTATTTGACCTATGAGGACGGCATTGCCGCCCTGGAATGGCTGGCGGAAGTGTTTGGATTCACGGAGACAGCTCGCTTCACGTCTTCCGATGGGAGGCTTTCTCACGGAGAAATGTCGATCGGGGATGGAGTAATCATGTTGGCCAGTCCGTCGGCGGACTATGAAGGCCCCAAGCGACATCGCGGCAACTGCGAGATTGCCGCCTCATGGTCCGCTCTGCCAGGGATCATTGATGGTGTTCTCGTCTTTGTTGAGGACGTCGATGAGCACTATGCTCGGGCTAAGGCCGCAGGCGCCGTTATCTTGTCTGAACCCGAGGATGGGCCGCCGGCGCGACGATATCGAGTTGAGGATCTAGAAGGACATCGATGGATGTTCATGGCCCGAAACTAGCCCGCAGCGCGGGTGCTGAACCTGGCGTCGGGCAGCTTGGTGAAGTTCGATTTACGGAATAGCGTGCCAGGAGAAGGCGATTATGTGTATTGACTGTGATGAAGAAGGCATAACCAGGCGGTCTTTTCTTACGGCCACGACCGCTATTGCGGGTGCGGCGTTTGCCTTAAACGCGGCAGGACAGCAATCCGCGCAAAAGGCTCTTAATGACCCGAACATCATTCTCGACGAGATTTATTTCAAGAGCGGCACAAATACTATCAGGGGTTTTTTGGCGCGTCCCAAAAAAGTCGGGCGGTATCGAATGGTTTTGATTGCACATGGTAATCCAGGAGTGCCGGAGGATATCAAATTTACGGCGGCAGAGTTGGCTAAGGCTGGCTATGTGAGTTTTGTTTATGACTGGGGATCGCGCGAACCACAACCCGCCGACCCGCTTGAACGTGACAAGTGGGTGGCTCGCATTACGAGCTATACATTCGTTAAGCTTCAGATGCAGGATCTTCAAGCGGGCATGAACTACTTGAGAGAACAGTCCTTCACCAAGCGAGAACGTGTTGGTGTGGCAGGCTTTTGTGGTGGTGGGCGGCTTGCGTTCCTCTTCTCAACTCAATCGGCAGAGGTGAAGGCGCTCATCTCTTTTTATGGACCACTGGTTTACCATGTGAATAACCCCAAAGGCGATCCGGTACCGAATGTTCTGGAGATAGTCAATCGAATCAAAGTTCCCGTGCAGGGACATTACGGGTTGTTGGATAAGGTTGCGTTGGCAGAAGACGCCAAGCTGTTTGAGAAAAAGCTGCGAGCGCAGAAAACATCAGTTGAAATGTATTACTATGAAGGAGCGGGGCATTCATTTTGCAACTTCCTTCGTCCGCAAGGTTCAGACCCCGGCTTCGATTATGATCCTGAAGCTGCCGCCCTCGCGCACCGTCGAATGGTTCAGTTTCTCAAGCACCATCTCTCATAGCGCGAGTACAGATGTCCTTGACTCCACGCGATGTTGCCGAACCATACCTCGCGCCGCTCAATGCGCCTGGTGTTGTCCGGCGATGGAATAAGGCAAGCGTCGCGAGTGATGCCAGGCGTTAGCCGCACTCATATGCGGCTTCTCAAAGGGCTGATTGAAAGACGGAGGGTGCGTGATGGCCAAACTGATCTACTCCGCGTTTACGTCGCTCGATGGTTATGTTGCGGATGAAACCGGGAACTTCGATTGGGCGGAGCTGAACGAGGAAGTCCACACCTTCATTAACAACCGCGAGAGGCGGATCGGCACCTATCTCTTCGGGCGCAAGGTGTACGAGACGATGGCCGTTTGGGAGACGCCAGATGTGCTTCGCCATCTGAAAGCAGTCGCGCTGGAGTATTTGCCGATCTGGCAGTCGGCTGAAAAGATCGTGTACTCGACGACGCTGCAGACGGTCTCTATGGCGAAAGCGCGGCTCGAGCGGAGATTCGATGCCGACGTTGTACGTGAACTCAAGGCAGGAGCGACTCGCGACGTTGGGGTGGGCGGTCCGGAGCTCGCAGCGCATGCCATTCGAGCCGGCCTTGTCGACGAATATAACCTGCTCATCGCGCCGGTCATCGCGGGCGGCGGCAATCCCTATCTTCCACGCAAGGTCCGCGTGAAGCTCGAACTTCTCGATGAACGCAGGTTCGCCAACGGTTTGATTCACGTTCGGTACCGAGCGAAGAACTGATGATGAGAGTGAGACCGTCCATCGTCGTTCCGCGCTGCCGGCGAACAGAGCGTTGCACTTGACCGGGCCGGCATGAACGGTTCTTTCAAGACTTCAGTTCTTTGTAGCCCGGTAAGTGCATTCAGTCGTCGGGTGATCATCATGGATCGAGAGCTGCTGACAGGACGAATAAAATGTTTCGGTCATCCGCACCGTGAGAGCGTGAGCTTCTGTGCCGTCTGCTCGCGCGCCTTGTGTCACGAGTGCGCGGCGAGTGTCGGTCCGATGGCCTCCGCCTGCAAGGGCAAGCACGAGAAACAACTACTCCGTCTCCGGGCCTCCGCGCTCAAAACCGGGAGGTGGAGTGCTCGCTCGTTGCTCTCCTTATTCGCCGTGGCCGTCGCATCGCTGTTTGTAATCTGGGGAGTATTGAGCCCGCCATTCTCTTTATACAAGCCGCTCCTCGGCCTCGCTTTCCTAGCCTTGACGCTCATCTTCATAGTTCGCAAGAAGGGCACGCATAATAAGTCTGGCCAGTCATGAGCTTTCCTTGAGGTCATTTCGACCAAACGGGAGTATTATTTTCCGCCCGAACCCGTGAAATCGTTCGAAAGTATGACGACACAAGTGTGATGTCCGAGGTATTTTGCCCACTCGATAGCCTCAGCACCGATATCTTTGCCCAGTGTTGACCACGATATAGGCCATCACTCAAGGAGGAACCCGATGCTCGTTGAAGCACAGGTAACCATCAACGGGTCCAGGACGGCGATCTGGGCCGCAATCACCAACATCGAGAAAGCCCCGGAAATCATCAGCGGAATCCTAAACATTGAGGTTCTCGAAAAACCGGCAAACGGGCTCGTAGGACTAAGGTGGCGAGAAACTCGAATGTTATTCGGCAAGCCCGCTACCGTGGAGAAGTGGATCACTGATGCTGCTGAGAATGAGTTCTACAAAACCAGAGCAGAAGACAGTGGATTTGTATTCTTATCCACCATGAGTATTTCAGAGAGCAGTGGCGGCATTACGTTGACGAGTTCTCATGATTCCAAGCCTCAAGGAATCGTTGCAAGATTAAAGTCGATCCCGATGGGGTTGTTCAAGGGTGTGGTGAGGAAGGCCCTCCTGCAAGACCTAAACGATATTAAGTCCGCTGTTGAACAGAAATGATCGATTGCCGCCTAACAACTTAGAATTCATCCGGCGCGGCGAGGGAATTTAGCGCTGGGATTATCGATCTACCATATGCTCCCTTGATCTGGATCCCGAGCAAGCATGAGCGATCAATAATAGTGTTCTTATCAGCGAGCCTCGCTAATTCATCCCGATCGAACGCATCGTCATCCTGGCCGTCACGCGAAATGCACTTGCTTCCCGCGAATCATGTTCTCAATCATAGCCAGTCCGGTTTACCCGGCACATCAAATCTCAGGTCCTTGCGAGTCTATCGCCTACGGAGCAACGTCTAGTATGATGGGTCGTCGACTCTGGTCGTAAGCCGCGAGGTGCAGCTTGCCGGGTAAAGAATCAAACACCGACACCGAACTCGTACGACAGATGCACGCAGCGAGGGATAGCGACGCCTCAGTTGAAGCTGTTTTCATCCTCACTCCGGAAGATCCCTCACAAATCGTTCCGTCTCCTGAACGCACCGAAGCGTTGACTCGTCAGCTTCTTGAACGAGTCAAAGCACGCATCGGCAAAGCCGCCGAGGATGTCAACATCTTTCGCAATATGGGATCTTTCGTGGTCTCGGCTCACCCGGAATTTCTGCGTGAGATGATCGCGCAGCCCGAGATTGCCTCTGCGATGGCGAATCAACAGACGCGAGCCGAACAACCCGAGAAGAAGCCAACCTCGCGTGCGAAGCCAAAGAGTTAGCCTCGCACCGCCCATCCCGATATGTTTCGCTCAAAGTGTTCCTACTTCACACTTTTTCGAGCGCTCTTCTTTTTTGGCTTTGTTGATTTCGTTGAACCGGCGGCCTTCTTGCTGGGAGCGGGCTTTGGGCTCGGCCCTCCAACCGTCGTTCCCGTAAGCGCCGCAAGCGCCCGAACCGCATTTGGAAACCCGCGGTTGCCACGCTCGGGAGAAATTGATCCAAGAGTACACGAAGAATAGATCGCCTTCTCGACTTCATTGATTGTTGCGCTCGGCTTGGCTTCGAACAATAGCGCCGCCAATCCCGCCACGTGCGGCGTCGCCATCGAGCTTCCATCCTTTGTCTGATAACCGCCGCCGGGCATCGCTGAGATCACATCAACACCGGGCGCGACGATGTCGGGAACGAGCGGGTCGTCTTTGCGGCTGAATCTTTGGCTTGATGAAAAGTCGGCAACGGCTGCGTTCTTGTCGATAGCACCGACTGAGATCGGCTCGGTGTGATTGCCCGGCGGACGGCTGGTGCCCGGGCCCTCGTTTCCAACGGCGATGATGGGGAGAATGTTACGCGCGCGAAGGATGCGAAGTATCGGGTCGAACTCGGGCATCGGGGGACTCGACGGGATTCCAAGTGACATGCTGAGCACGCGAACGTTTTGTGATACCGCCCAATCCATCCCGCCCAGCACACGTGCGATGACGTTGCCGCTTTCAATTACGATCGCGCTCATGAGCTCTGCTCCCGGAGCGACACCCACGGACTTTCCCTGAACCGCGCGCCCGGCAATCGTCGCCGCGGTGTGAGTGCCGTGCTCGTCGGTGTCGTGAGCCTTCGGAGCCGGAGTGACCAGGCGGCCGAATGAATCAAGCTCGGCAAACCCGGCGATTGCGGCTCGCAAGGCTGGATGCTTGCCGTCGGCTCCGGTGTCGAGGTGACCTACGCGAATCCCTTTGCCGGTAAGTCCCTGGCTCCAGAGTTTCGGCACATCGAGAAATTTTATTCCCCAGGTTACCTGAGTCTTGAGTTTCGCGGCAGCGACTCGCACGGGTCTGATGAGTCTCGGCTGAGGCGCGCCGACGACTTTGTCGACGCGTTCGTCCTTTCGCAAACCGGCGAGCCCTTCGCGAGTGACCGTTCCGAGCATAACGCCGAGGTTAGGAAAGTGAAGCACCGGCGGCGGGGCCGCTTTCGACTTCGCTCGGAGCGACATTTTCCCGCTTGTCAACGCTGCGATGTTAGTCATGCCAGCGCGAGCAAGCGCGTGATTGAGGCTCAACTCGGATCGCTCGAAGTAAGCATCGAGTCCCGTCAGGTGCGGTGCGTGCCCGGCCGCGGCCGTCAACGATAAGCCGCCTGATTTTTTTGCCGCGGTAAGCGGGAGCGCCGGCGCGGCCTTCAGAATAACGATTACCTGCGCGATCCCTGATGCGCTCAGTTGCTCATTGATATCCGCCATGAGTTATTCCTCGATTTGGTTGGCGCCGAGTAAGTGAAACTCGAAGCCGTGAATAGAGAGCGGCGATCGAGAATGATTCTCCTCGATCGCCGCTCGACAATTCGAGTCGCGTTTCCCAACTGAAACGCGGACTACTTCTCGATGAGCTTGATGTCGCCGACTACCGGGCGAGCTTCAGCGGCCGGTTCACCAGCCGGGACGATCGTAACCGCGGGCGTGGGCTTGAGCTTCTTTTGCGCAACGAGACTCTTCGCCAATTGCGTGATGTCGAAGCTATAGAACTTGCCCGGGTTCTCCGCGGTCGGTGGGCTGTCCTCGTGTCCCTCATGCGCAACGGCGTCAAAGAAGTGGATCGTGCCCACGTAGTATGCACGCCTCTTCGCGGGCGGGGTATCGGGGGGCATATCCAGATAGACGTTGTAGGCCGCTTCGGGTTGGGCATCCGCCTTGAGATCACGGATGACAAGGTAGATGTGATGACCGGGCTTGAGAGCCTTTACTCGAGCGACGATCGATTCCGCCGCGGTGCCTGGGGTAAGCGTCGTTTGAGCGGCGCCGCTTGAGAGCGAAACCGAAGACGCCCTCCCGCGAACCGTCTCAGTCGCTGTCTGTAACTGGGCGGCTGGGCAAGCAGGCACGGGTTCGAACGCGTCGTAGGTGTAGCCCAACTGCGAAATGCTGACGAAGTCCTTCACCGTGGCGACGACTCGATGCCCGTTTTCATCGGCGAACACGAACTGCTTGTTCATCCAGGTAGGATCCGTAGTGGGATTCTTGCGGCCCGCCTTATTCCAGCTTGCCCAGAGGCGATCGATGTTTGAATGATGCATCCAGAAAATCGGGTCGCCGGCGGCCCACGGGACCGCACCCATATTCTGGCCGTTGCCCACGAATACGTGGACGTTGCCGTGAAGCCCCTGGTCCAGAGCCAAATTGAAGCCCTGCGTTGTTTGTCCAACGGGCTTGTAGGTGCACTGCGCGAGGCTGCTGAGACTCAGGATTCCCGGTGAGAACTGATCAATCGGCTGCCCCGCGTTGACGTTGGCAAAGGAGTTCGTCGCGGTATGGACGTTGCGCTTCTGAATAAACAGCGGGCTTCCGGCCAGGCGGAACTCCGGTGGGATCTTGCCGTGGTTTACTCCAGCCGCCGAGTAGTTCCAGTAGGGCAAAGTGAAATTTGCCGAGCCGCTCACCTTGCGAATGATGCGCTCAAAGAAAAACACGAACATGCGATGCCAGGGAAGGAAGAAGTTTTCGTTTGCAGGGTTGAAGTGTGCCTGACAGGTGCTCCAGACTTCTGTTGCGAGGGTCTTGTTTGGGCTCGGACTCGGATAGATGCTATTGAGCTCGGCGGTTTTTCCGGGGGGCTGCTTGACCGCGTGAGTGTACCATTGAAACACCCACCAGGTCGGATCACCTGCCGGTATCTGGTTCATCATCTTATCGACAGCTTTCTTGTAGGTGACGAGCATCGCCTTGCCTTGCAGGCTGTATGCGCTGTGACGCACCTTGACTGCCTGCGCTGAGGCGTTCTTCTCAAACCACACGGAGAACGGGATAGCGGCTGCCGCGCCTACGAATGATCGACGAGAGATATTCGACATGGCCTTTCTCCTTTTTGGCTTTGATATCCGGGGTAATGCCCCTAACTAAGCGGGCGTGGTTTTGACAACTAAAGCGGCGGTAGCATATCACCAATCAAGAAGTTGTCAAGACGAGAGACGAAAGCCACAGATACGTCGACTCAAGAGGTCATCAGCGGAAGGCGGCTATTGCAATGCGAGAGAATCGCATCATCTTTCGGGGCCGGTTGGAGGTGTCAAGGACGAGGGGGAATCGATCGGAGGTTGCGAACGATTCACTGCTCAATTAGCTCGAGTCGCGCTATTCGTGGCTTCGCCTCAGCGGCCGGAGTGCCCGCCGGCTTAACGACGACCGTCGTATCCTCTGTCAGCATCTTCTTCGACTGCAGCGTCCTGATGATGCCGGTGACGTCAAAACTAAAAAAGCGTGGATCGTTCGAATTGGGTGCGGCGCCTTCGAGTTTGACGGCATTGAAAAAAGTGATAGTGCCGACATAATTCGCGCTGTGGACATCGATTTTGCCGTCAGACGGCAGATCGAAGTAGATCTCATACGGTACGCCGGGCTGTTCGGCCGCACTCATTTCTCCGATGATCAATGAGACACGTTTATCCAGGGGCAGTGATCTGAGATGAGAAGCCAGCGTCATGCCGGGTTGGGCGGCCTTGAGCGTCACTCGCGACGTTCCGGCGTCCAGCAATATTGGTCCGTCCGCTGCCGCTATTCGGTTGCCCTGAATTGCTTCCGAGGACGCGTGACTGGAATCTCCATTCGAGGGTGTTGCCATTTCTTCTCGCTTTGCCGCCGCCAGGTCCTGGGCGGAGTTTGATGTCCATACGCGCGAGATAACCAAACCAGAGCCAAGCACCAGAAACGCGATTGCGATTAACACGATGCGATTGATCTTCATGACTAACTACCCCCGACGCTGGTGTTACTTCATGCTAACGGGATCGTTGACATTTAGCAACGCGACCTAGCACGTGAGATGCGCGTCAGATTTTCGCGCATACCCACCCTCGTGAGAGGTGGGTCCTGATGTTGCGGCCTACACGAGGCGCGCCTGGCGCTCCATACCCACTTCGTGAGAAGTGGGTGCGTGATGTTGTAGCCTACGTGATGTTGTAGCCTACTCTTTGGCCCGAGACAGTCCAATCACAAATACAGGCTACAACATCAAACATACCCACTTCTCACAAAGTGGGTATGTGAAAAAACGCGAGCCGTTGGCGCATCTGATTTGTTGTAGGCTGCAGCATCACCAACCCACCTCTGTCACGAGGTGGGTATGCGCGAAACCTGACGCGCACCCGGGCACGTGACCTGGCTCGATCTCCAGTCACAGCTCGTCACCCGCCCATCACCGCGACCTTATTATCGTCAGCAAGCTTCACCAATTCATCTCGATCGAACAAGAGCGTCTTCCCGGCAGTCACGTGAAGAGCAGTTGCTCCCGCGCGAATCATGTTCTCAATCGTAGGCAGTCCGATCACCGGCACATCGAATCGCATATCCTGATCTGGCTTTGCCACCTTCACCACAACGAACCCTCGGCCGCGAGTTACTTCTCCCGCTCGCAGGATCACCGCGTCCGTGCCTTCCATCGCTTCGATCGCCACAACCGCCCGGTCCTTTACCGCGATCGTTTGCCCGAGATCCAATCTGCCAATCTCGCGAGCGACTCCAAGACCGTATTCCATGTCCGCTCGCTCTTCTTTCGATGGCGCGCGGCGAGTCAACACGCCTTCGGACGCGAGCAGCGGCTCGAGAAACGTCGTCGAATCGAGCAGCGTTATTCCTTCTCGCGCCAGTTCGTCGGCAATCCCGCTAATCACGCTGTCGGTGTTCTTTGACTTAAGCCGCGCGAGCATCCGGACCATTCGAAGATCGGGCAGAGCGTTCAAACGAAAAATTTGGTGATGCTTGACCTGTCCGGCCATGATCGCGTGAGTGACTTGCTCGCGTTTTAAGAACCGGATCAGCCGGCCGAGTTGACCCACACTCACCCATTCACAAGTCGCGGACTGTTGTTCAATCTCCTGAGATGTCTCTTCCTTTATCGCCGCGATCACCATCTCAACGCCCTGCGCCCGCGCGCCGTCGAGCACGAGAAATGGAAATCGTCCGTTGCCTGCAATCAATCCGTATTTCATGAGCAGTGGGCAGTAGGCAGTGGGCGGTGGGCAGAAGAGAAAGAGCTAAAAGTCGACCCAGGTGCCCGCGCCGGTTTGCTCTGCCTTGCGATACAAATAATCCGCCGAAGCCAAATCCTCGACCGCCAGGCCGAGTGATTTGAATAATGTTATTTCGTCTTCGGAAGTGCGGCCGGTTTTCGCGCCAATCAACAACTCGCCGATTTCAGCCCTGATATGGTCCGGAGTTATCGCCCCTTCGCGGAGCGCAACCAAATATTCGCCGCCTTCGTTGATTGTCGATTCGCGGCGATCCACAAACAAGCTCGCGGCGGCCAAGGTCTCGCTGTCGATCTCGCGTGTCCTCGGAATGCTCGAGCCGACTACATTCAAGTGAGCGCCCGCCGAGATCCATTCGCGTTTGAGGATCGGAGTTTCGGCCGTCGTCGCGGTGACGATCAAATCCGCATCTCGCACCGCTGCTTCGATGTTATCCACAGCCTCGATCGGAAAAGAGTAATGCTTGCGAAATTCATCGGCGAACTTTCGTGCGTTCTCGAAACTGGCGCTCGCGACTCGCGCGCGGCGAATCGAACGCGCGCAAGCCATCGCCTCGATGTGAGCGCGAGCCTGCACGCCGGAACCGATGATCGCGAGATCACCGGCGTCTTCGCGCGCAAGCAACTGCGTAGCGACGCCCGACACTGCTGCCGTTCGAATTGCGGTGATCGCCGACGCATTCATCAAAGCTCGCAACTGGCCTGTCTCGGCGCTGAACAGCGACACGGTGCCCTGATGCGGATCGAGCCCCTTCGCCGGGTTGTCCGCAAACACGCAAACGGTTTTCACTCCGTACGCGGCGCGTTCGCCCGAGCGATAAGACGGCATTATCCCCATATCGCCATCGGCGCCGGGCGGCATGATGATCATTCTCAGTGGCAGAAAGAACTCGCCGCGCGCCAGACCCGCCAGCGCTTCGGCCATAACGGGCATGCAATCGCGGACCGGCATCAATTGCGACACTTCGGCTTGTGTGAGAATCAGTACCTTTGTCATTTGGTGACTCCGCGTGTCGAGCTTTCGATGAACTGGATCAGATAATCGATCTCTGGAAACCCGCTCAGCTCTTCTTTCATCTTCTCGAGCGCCTGCGCGGTGTTTAGCTTCGAGACCAAAAGTAGTCGAAACGCACGAGCGATGTGCTCGATCTGTTCCGATGTGAAGCCGCGTCGCTTCAACCCGAGCGTATTCGGCCCGTAGCATTTCGCGTGAGCGCCGTCCGTTCGAGCATACGGCAACGCATCCTTCACGACTTTCGTATACGCGCCGATGAACGCATCTCTCCCAACTCGCGCGAATTGATGTATCCCGACGAAAGCCCCAAGCGTCACGTGGTCCTCGATAACCACGTGGCCCGCAAGTGAAGCTGCGTTCGCGAATATCACGTGATTCCCCACCACGCAATCGTGGGCAACATGAGATTGAGTCATGAAAAAGTTGTCGGAGCCAATGACCGTCAGATTTCCCCCGCCCTCGGTGCCGCGATGAAGCGTCGTGTATTCGCGAAAGATGTTTCGTTCGCCCGCGCGCAGCCAGCTTCGTTCATCATGAAACTTCAAATCCTGTGGAACCTGCCCGGCTGAAACAAATGGGAAGAAGATCGATCCGCTGCCGAACTCGGACGGGCCTTCGATGACGCAATGGCTCGCGACTCGAACGTCGTCCTGAAGTACGACATCATCGCCGACGATTGAATACGGACCAATCGAAACGTTTCGCCCGAGCTCTGCCTTCGGACTCACAATCGCTGTGGGGTGAATGGACACGTCGCGACGTTCTCCTAAAGTGGCTCGACGATTGGCTCGACTGGGGTGAACGCGGCGCGATTGATTTGATCATCTCGCTGGATCAACGCGCGATCCACGAGCGAGGATGAGATTAAGGCTTCGGCAACGAGTTGTCCGTCTACGTAAGCTTCGCCGCGCAGTTTTATGTAGCGCGGCCTGAGCCTGAGCACGGTTAGTTCGAGCCTTAGTTGATCGCCCGGCACAACCGGGCGGCGGAACTTGGCTGCGTCGATGCCCGTGAAGAACACCAGCTTGCTCTCGCGGTCGGGTAGGTTTGCGAGCATCATCACACCGGCGGTCTGGGCCATGGCTTCGACGATCAACACGCCGGGCATGACTGGCGCACCGGGAAAGTGTCCAGCGAAGAAAGGCTCATTGAGCGTGACGTTCTTTATTCCAACGACGCGTTTCGCTGCCTCGTATTCGATGATTCGATCGACGAGCAGAAACGGATAGCGATGAGGCAGTATCGCCTGGATCTGAGTTATGTCCAGTATCGTTTCCATATGCGAACGAGGTTTCAAAACGACGATGCTCTAAACCCTAAGACTCACATAAGCAAGTGCCGCTTCGATGTCCGCCGCTGACACTTCGTACTCAGTTTCAACTTCTTCCTTGCTCATTCCGCTCGCCAGCGATCCTATCACGATAGTTACGGAAACTCGCGTGCCTGTTATCACCGGAACTCCGTGCGCTATCGCTGGGTCTACGGTTATTCGAGGCGCAATTTCCATTTTCACCAACTCCCCATTAATCATTCTGCGCATCAAGTCTTAGAAGCAGGCACTAAGCTTTCAACCAGCTTCTCCAACTTCTTCAATCGTTCAGCGATCTCAGGAAGCTGCGAGTATAACACCTGCGACCGCCGCCACGAATTGTGATCGTGAGCCGGCGTGCCTGACACAAACGAGCCGTCGCGAATATTTTTAGTCACGCCCGCCTGCCCAGTCACAATCACATCGTCGCCGATCGTTATGTGCTGATTGGTACCGACCTGTCCCGCGATCACGCATCGTTTTCCGACTCGTGTGCCTCCTGAAAATCCCGTGAGCGCCGCGACCACGGTGTCTTCCCCGATCTCGCAGTTGTGACCAACGTGAACCAGGTTGTCCAGCTTCACGCCTCGACCAAGGATCGTGTCTCCGAAACCGCCGCGATCAATCGTGCAGTTCGCTCCGATCTCGCAATCGTCTTCGATTCGCACGCGGCCGAGTTGAATAACCTTTACTTGATGCTTCTGTTCATCCGGAACAAATCCGAATCCGTCCGCTCCGATCACCGTGCCGGCATGTATCACAATTCGATTTCCGATCTCGCAATCTCGATAGACCGAGACGTTGGCGAACAACACGGAGTCATCACCTACGGTGCAGCCGTCGCCGATCACAACTCCCGGATGAAGAGTGACTCGGTCGCCGATCCTCGCGTCTCGCCCGATGGTGACACGAGGATGAATGGACAGATCTTTGCCGAGCACAGCGCCTTCCCCTTTGATAAGGTCGCCGCTAATACCGAGTGGCTTGTATTCGGTATTGTGCAGCGCCGCGATAACGCGCGCATAAGCAAGCTTTGGACTGGGGGATACCAGAAAGTTGCGAGTCGATCCCGCAATCGGCGCCGATACGATGAACGCAGTAGCGGGAGAATCGTCGATTCGCGAGAGATACTTCGCGTCCATCGCGAGCGTCACGTCGCCCGCTTCCGCCAGATCGAAAGGCCGCGCGCGAGTGACTTGTGCGTCCGGGTCGCCGATCAGTTCCGCATTAATCAGTTTTGCAAGCTCACTCAGTCTTGGCATAGAGTTTTAGTTGCTCGGCGGCGTGAAGTTTCCCATAACCCGCGCCTCGCGGCAACGCCTGGAGTTCAGAGTCCAAGCTTCAGCTTGCTTTGTCGCGAACCTGAAAGCTCGAGGCAAGCTGAAGCTTGTACTCTGAACTCCGAGATTTGCGCTCGTTCGCTTGCGAGTTTTCGTGAGTCTGGTTAATCTCGATACTGCTGGAACCAACGACGTCATAATCACTGTCAGAGGCACTCACACCCGATGCAAAAGCGCACGCCGCTGTACGAAGCCCACATCTCACTCGGCGCTCGAATGGTTGAATTCGCGGGTTGGGAAATGCCCGTCCAATACTCCGGCCACATCCATGAGCACATGGCCGTTCGCCAGGCCGCCGGCATTTTCGATGTTTCACACATGGGTGAAGTCGAGATAAGAGGCGCCGACGCGCTCGCCCTCGTTCAAAAAGTCACCACCAACGACGCCTCTAAGCTCGAGGACAATCAGGTTCAATACTCAACCATGCTCAATGACAGTGGGGGAGTGATTGATGACCTCCTGGTCTATCGCGTGAACAGCGAGTTCTTTCTGCTGGTGGTCAATGCTGGTACAACTGATTCCGACTTCGAATGGATCAAGAGTCACGCGGCGTCGATGAACGTGGAAGCGTGCAACACCAGCGATGCATTCGCCTTGCTTGCGCTCCAGGGACCCTTCGCCGAGCGGATACTTCAGGACCTCTCCGATCACATGCTGGATCGAATTCCTTACTACTGGTCGCAACGGGTTCTTGTTGACGGGCTCGATTGTCGCGTATCGCGAACCGGGTACACCGGCGAGGACGGATTCGAGATCCTGTGCAATGCCGCGGACGCGAGGCATCTGTGGAATCGATTGCTTGTGACCGGCATGGATCGCGGGCTCATACCGTGCGGGCTTGCCGCAAGAAACACGTTGAGGCTTGAAGCAGCATTCCGGCTCTACGGGCACGATATGGATGAAACGACCACGCCGCTCGAAGCGGGGTTGGGCTGGGTTGTGAAGCTCGCCAAGGGTGACTTCTCGGGCAGAGACGTATTGCTGAGACAAAAAGAAGAAGGATTGAAGCGCAAACTCGTCGGATTCGAAGTGCTCGATCGCGCGCCCGCTCGCGATGGCTACCCGATCATTATCGACGGTCAGCAAGCCGGTGTTGTAGCTTCAGGGAGTCCGGCGCCATTTTTGAAAAAGAACATTGGGCTGGCTTATCTGCCGACTGAGCACACCGCAGTTGGCACCGACTTGTCTGTAGTCGTTCGGGGGCGAAACGTTCCGGCTCGCGTCGTCGAGACGCCGTTCTACAAGCGCGAAAAAAAATTCGATTGAGATAACGGAGAGAAAATGGCCAACACACCAGAAGACCTGAGCTACACGAAAGACCACGAGTGGGTTCGCGCTTCGGGAAGTGAAGCGACTGTCGGCATCACCGATCACGCGCAACATCAACTCGGCGATGTCGTCTACGTGGAACTGCCAAAGGCCGGAGAGAAGTTTGAGTCGGGCGTGCCCTTCGGCTCGGTTGAAAGCGTAAAGGCCGCAAGCGAAGTCTACATGCCGGTGAGCGGCGAGGTGATCGAAGTCAACGAGAGCATCATCGACTCCAGCGAAAAGGTTCACCCGGTGAACGCCGATCCATACGGCAAAGGCTGGATGATTCGCATTAAGCTCGCGAACCCCTCGCAGCTCGATGCCTTGTTGACCGCCGTCGAATACGAAGACTACATCAAGGAAGAAGCGGCGGAGTAACCGCAGATGAGATACATCCCGAACTCGCCGGGCGAGCGCAGCTCGATGCTGTCGGACATTGGACTCGAGCGCATCGAAGACCTCTTCGATCAAATCCCGGAACAGCTCAAGCTAAAGGACCCTCTCGGCATCGGCGAGCCGATGAGCGAGCCTGAACTGCTCGAGTATTTTCGAGGACTCGCTTCACAAAATGGAATCGACCATCAAAGTTTTCTCGGCGCCGGCGCTTACTCGCACTTCATTCCCGTCATTATCGATTCGCTGATCTCGCGCGCGGAGTTCTTTACCGCGTACACACCGTATCAACCGGAACTGAGCCAGGGCACGCTTCAATACACGTTCGAGTTTCAGACGATGATCTGCCAGCTCACCGGCATGGATGTTGCGAATGCCTCGATGTACGACGGCTCGACAGCCGCCGCCGAAGCCGTATTGATGGCGCATCGAGTCACGCGCCGCGATAAATTCATCATCGCGGATTCGCTTCATCCGCAGTATCGCGAAGTCATCTCGGCTTACACCCAGAACCTTGGCTTCACTCTGAATGACCTTCGTCACACCGAAGCCGGCACTGTCGATCCTTCATCGCTCGGTATCGATAGCGAAACCGCGGCGATTGTCGTACAGTCGCCGAACTTCTTTGGGTGCGTTGAAGACCTCGCCGCGATCGCCGAAGCCGCGCACGATGCGGGAGCGTTGTTGATAGTCGCTGTGACCGAGCCGATGAGCCTTGGGCTCTTGAAACCGCCCGGCCACTGCGGGGCAGACATCGTTGCGGGCGAGACTCAATCATTCGGAATTCCGTTGAGCTTCGGCGGACCTTACTGCGGATTGTTCGCATCGCGCGAAAAGTATGTGCGTCAGATGCCCGGACGGCTGGTCGGTGAAGCTTACGACGATCAGGGGCGCCGCGGTTACGTGTTGACGCTTGCCACGCGCGAGCAACACATTCGCCGCGAGAAAGCTACGTCGAACATCTGCACGAATCAGGGATTGTTTGCGTTGATGGCGACGGTTTATCTGGCGACGATGGGAAAGCACGGCGTGCGCGAAGTCGCCGAACAGAATGTGCAAAAGGCGCACTATGCCGCGTCGGAGATCCGCAAACTTGATGGATTCGATTTGAGGTTCACCGCGCCGTTCTTTAACGAGTTTGTGATACGCGCGCCGAAGCCCGCGCAACAAGTGAACGAGATGCTTCTCCGGAAAAAGATCGTCGGAGGCGTAGCTCTCGATAGGCATTATGCTGGAATGGATGATTCGATGTTGATATGTGTGACCGAGACCGCGAAGAAGGAAGCAATTGACGGTCTGGTGGACGCGCTCGCTGAAATTCAGAAATGAAGGAGAGTCGTTATGCCGGAACTACAACATCTGGGAGTTGGTGGCGTGATTTTCATCATCGGCGCCGTCATCTATATCGTCAATCTTCTGCTAAGCCTGGTGCGAAGCGGAAAAGCGTTGCCGTTTGACGGAGTCGGATTGATGGTGCTGGGAATCGGATTTGCGCTGTTATTGAAATGGTGAGATGTAACCAGGGAATGGGCGAGAACAGAATCAAGAAAGCAAGCACTCACGTCGTACAAAACGAAGGATTGCTGTTTGAGCAGTCGCGGTCCGGGCGAATCGGATATTCGATCCCGAAGCTCGACGTGCCCGAGCGTTCCGGTTTGATCGAGCGGCGCTTCACTCGCGACGACGTTGAAGGAATGCCCGAGCTGTCTGAGGTTGATGTGATTCGGCACTTCACGCGGCTTTCGACGTGGAACTACTGCATCGATCACGGGCTGTATCCGCTGGGCTCGTGCACGATGAAGTACAACCCACGGATCAACGAGAAGGTCGCTCGAATCGAAGGACTTGCAAGTCTTCATCCGCTCACGCCGGCTCGGCTCGCTCAAGGCGCGCTCGAGATCATCTTTACGCTCGAGAGGTGTCTCACTCAGATAACCGGGCTTGCGGCGGTGACGACGCAGCCGGCCGCCGGCGCGCAAGGCGAGATGACCGGGCTTATGATGATTCGCGCGGCGCTTTCCGAACGCGGCAATCCGAGAAAGAAGGTTCTGATTCCCGATTCAGCGCACGGCACGAATCCGGCGTCGGCGGTGATTTGTGGCTACACGGTTGAAACCGTTCCATCAAACTCTGATGGGATGACCGATCTCGATCAGCTTCACCGGCATATGAGCGACGACGTCGCCGCGTTCATGCTCACCAATCCAAACACGCTTGGGAAATTCGAGCAGAGCATTCAGCAGATTTGTGACATCGTTCACGACGGCGGCGGATTTGTGTACATGGACGGGGCCAACATGAACGCGCTGGCCGGCGTGGCACGGCCAGCGAGCTTTGGCATCGACGTGATGCACTTGAACCTTCATAAAACGTTTTCCACTCCGCACGGCGGGGGCGGCCCGGGCGCAGGACCCGTCGCTGTGACCAGCGAGCTCGAACCATATCTTCCCTTTCCTCGAATCTCTCGCGCGGAAGACAAGACATTGGCGCTCGACTTCGATCGGCCGAAGTCAGTTGGCCGTGTGCGCGCTTACTTTGGAAACTTCGGCGTGCTCGCGCGGGCGCTGGCGTACATACTCACGCACGGCGACGAAGGATTGCTTGAAGCGACCCAGACCGCGGTGTTGAACGCGAACTACATCGCAGACAATTTGAAAGACACCTACGACGTCCCGTATCCGGGCCGCGTAATGCACGAGGTTGTCTTGTCGGACAAGCGTCAGCTCAAACACGGAGTGCGCAACGCCGACATAGCCAAGCGGCTGATCGACTACGGTTTTTATCCCCCGACCATGTCCTTTCCGTTGATCGTAAACGGCGCGCTCATGATCGAGCCTACCGAGACCGAGAGCCGCGACGAGTTGGATCTGTTTATCGATGCAATGAAGTCTATTGCCGCCGAAGCCGCTGAAGACCCCGAGATACTCAAACATTCCCCACTAACTACAAAGGTCGGACGGCTGGACGAAGTCGCCGCCGCCCGCAAGCCGGTGCTCCGCTGGCGCTCGCGCGAAGAACAAAACGGCGGAACAATCTCCAAATAAGCGGACCGAGCTAACCGCTTCTATCTAATTCGAGATTTAAGTGCTATCACTTTCATTTATTCAAGGGGTACAAGATGAACAAAGAAGACTTGGATGAACACCGCGAGGAATTGATTCGCGATGAACGCGTGAGGCAGATGATTCGCGTGCGCGCCTACGAGATTTACCAAATGCGCGGACCCCAACCTGGTGGTCAGGCCCAGGACTGGTTTCAGGCTGAGAACGAAGTGCTCTCATTCCTGATCGCTGAGTCGCGACAAATCGAAAATGAATCGCGCCAGGTCGAAAACGAACCGTCAACCGCTAGCGCACCTGTTGCCGCGACGCCGGCGAAAGCCACCGCCGCAAAAAAGTCGAGTTCGCGAGTAGCATCTGCCGCTAAACCCGCTTCAAAGAAACGCACCACCAGGAAACCGCCAGATCCAAAACCCAAGCCCGCGCGCAAACGATCAACCCCCAAAGAGCCCGAATGATCGATACCGTGTCATCGCGCTAAGCGAGCGCTCCTGACGCTGATACAATGAGCGCCCATGCTCACGCGCGCGCCAGCTTCATTTGGTTCGAATGTTCGACGTTACGACACGTCATTCCTCGCGTACTTCGCGGCAATCATCGCGATTAGTTTGCTCTTGCGAATCTGGTATGCGCGGAATCTCTATCAGGACGATGGTCTTTGGTTCACCGCAGCCGAAGAAATTCTCAGAGGGAAGGCACTCTATCGCGAAATCTTTTTTGATAAGCCTCCGGCACTGCCGCTCGTTTACGCCGCGCTCTTCAAGCTCTTTGGCGCTCACATCCTGACGATCCGCCTGTTCACTATTTGCTATGGAATTCTAATTTCGTCGTTGCTTTATCTGTTCGGGTCGCGCCCTTACGACCATCGTACCGGGCTCGCCGCCGGTCTGATGTTCGCGGTTTTCAGCACTACTTACATCAGCGGTGATATGCAGAGTCTAAACACGGAGTTTTTGATGACGCCGTTTTACATCGCAGGCGCGTTCTTGTTGATTCGTTCGTGCGCCGCAGGCCACCGACCAGGACTGCTTGCCTTCGCGGGGGGAGTGATGTCGGGAATCGCGTTTCACATCAATCCAAAAGGCGCATTCGATCTGATCTTCTTCGCCTTGCTGCTCCTGGTCGCGCGGCGTTGGGATGACACGCCGTTCAAGTACGCCCGGCGCGCGATGAAGTTGTTTGCGCTTGCCGTTGCCGGTCTGGCAGTCGCTTCAATTCCCTTCATCGTTTATCTTTTCGCGACCGGCTCGATGTCGCGCTATATGCTCTATGTTTGGAAATGGGGCATGCGCTATTCAAGCTATTATCCGCCGGCGCGCGGCGCGGAGATTTTTCTTCATTACGGCACGGACTATTTTCTGATCAATAACACGCTGTTGATTGGACTTCTAATCGTCGTTGGCATTACTACGAGGCGGTTGGTCTCGCGAACGAAGCACATGGCCGGTGAGCCTCGTGAGCTCTTCAAGACGGACGTTGCACTATTGCTCTGGTTTGCCGTGTCGTTCGCGGGCGTCGCCGCCGGAGGGAGATTCTTCGCGCATTACTACTTTCAAATAATCCCCGGTCTCTGTTTGATCGGCTCGCGAGGTCTGCTCGAACTCGTCTTCTGGCCCAAGTCGCGAAATCAATTTGCCAAAGCCGCGGTGCTCACACTGCTTATCGCCGGGTTTGGCTACACACTCGTTCGCACTCACAGCGAAACGGCGGCTCTCGCGTTGGACTGGATGCAAGGGCGGCCCAACAATATCAATAGCGAAACGCGACTCGGCGCGGCAATCGTGAGAGATATTCCAAATCCCACCGATGCCGCTGATCGACTGGGCCCGGAGGAGATTCGGCCGGGCGGGCCTCGAACTCGCGCGGCTGAAGCTCCCGCGGATTATCTCTTTGTGTGGGGTAACTGGCCCGAGGTTTACTACTGGTCCGGATTGCTTCCTGCGTCGGGATATCTCAGCTCGCAACCGCTGACCGGCCTCCCGGCAGATGTCTGGTACGGCAGTGAAGACTACCGCTTGATTCTCGACGACAAAACGACAGCGACTGCGCGTGCTGAGTTGCTGCGTGATCTTGAACTAACCACGCCGCGGTACATAATTGATGAACTGGGTCTGTACGATGCCCGATTTTCAATAATGGCTTATCCGGAGTTGCGCGATTTCATGAGCAAATACGAAAGACTCACCAGCGAGAGCAGCGCGCCCATTTACATTCGAAAGTAAATGAGATTGAGCTCGAGACGGCTCGAAGAAATTCCGTTTCACATTTCGCCAGGAGTGGTAGAATCGGGAGCCATCATGTACTGCCCGCATTGTGGTAGAGCTAACTCAACGGAACAGCGATTCTGCCGATCGTGTGGATTCAGTCTCGAGAAAACCGTTCAGTCGCTGACCGAACAGCTTCCGGCCGGGACGCTCGACGAACGCATCCACAAACGTCAACAAACCGTTGACCGTTTGATTCACATCGCAGGCGGGAGCGCCATCTCGATCGTCGTGGGCGCGGTTCTTTGGGGCATCATCTACGAAATCATAATCGTTAAAGGCGAGGTGCTGGGTGGTTCGATCTTCCTTGCGTTCGTAGTAGGATTGGTCCTCGTCGCCGCGCTCGCGGTCTATCGAGACTTGCTGACCCAGGCATCCGCAAAACGCCGTTTGATTCAGACCGAAACGGCGCGGGTCGCGAACACCGCGGAACCTCTGCTCGCCCCATCCGTTGAATCAACTCCGGCCATCACCGAACACACAACGGAATTATTGGATCGCTGAAACGACAGGGCAGAAATCTGAATTCGGATTTGTACCGGCTAAGGAGACTCGCTATGCAGGACCCAGGAATGTATGCGCCCGCGAACCGGCCGAGGAAAGGCATGGCTATCGCTTCACTGCTGCTCGGCATCATCAGCATTCCAACGCTCGGTTTGATTTTTGTCGGAGGGATCGTTGGAATCATTCTCGGCATTGTCGCGCTGGGCAAGGTCAAAAGCGATCCAGCGCATTACGCAGGCAAGGGGCTGGCAATAGCTGGCATCGTCATCAGTTCGCTTTCGATACTGATCGCGATCCCTGTCATCATCGCAGCTATCGCGATTCCGAACCTGACCAGGTCTCAGCAAGCTGCGCGTGAGGTCACCGCATTACATGAGGTGATGACGATCGGACAGGCGCAGGTTCTATATTCGGTATCGAAAGGCGACGGGAACTTCACAGACCTGCGAACGCTTGGCGCGGAAGGATTGATCGACGCGACTCTGGCTACGGGTGAGAAGAACGGTTACCTGTTTACTTCGGAGCCTGTGGTAGTCTCCGGTCAATCTCCGATGTTCAACACAACAGCGAAGCCAACTCAAGCCGGCACATTCGGCACTGGCAATCGCTCATTTGGTTCAAACGAGATGCTCGTGGTTTACGAAGCGGAAGGGTCAGTCGACTTGAAAGGCACGCCCTCGAATCGCGTACCGTCAGGAGGGAAACCCATTGACTAAAGTCATTTGATAGCGTTGGCCGGCGTTGTCTGAAAACGCGTGTTGATGATTCGCGAGCACGCAACATTCCTCATCGGCTCGATGGTAGTGACTACCCAAGTTCTATCATTGCAGCAGCTAACCGGCTGAAAGCAACTCCGCAGGGAAGTCGTTTCCATTGACAAGGGTTAGGTCATAAGTAATAATCGCACTCGATAATCCAAGCCAAACAAAGTCCCCGCGGATCGTCTTCATCAAGTGTGGGAGGAGCTTCAAGTGGAAAACGAGCGTGAGGTTCGGCTGCGCCGACAAATAGAAGAGTTGGTTCGAGCGCGTGTGGGCTCGCTCGAGCAAGACATCAGCCGAGTGCAGCGCGAGGTGAATGAATCATTCACTCGCTTGCTCGAAAGCACTGATGCCGCGGCTTCGGTGCCCGAACACGATGAAGCGGTCACGCAAATAGCCGCCGAGGTCCACGCACAAGTCGATCAAGCGGGCGCCGAAAGCGTTCGCCTCGGCGCCGACATCGCTCTGCTGCGTGATTCGGTGGCCGAATTGAACGAGCAAAAAACTCAAGCCGATGTCTTGAATGCACTCGTCGCTCGAGCCGCGAACTTCTCGCCTCGCGTTGTGTTGTTCGTAGTGAAAGGCCCAAATGCGGTTGCATGGGCCGCTCGCGGATTGGACGATAGCAACACGTCGATCAGAGGAACATCAATTCCCTTGCAGTCGGACACAGTGTTGCGCGCCGCGTTGAACTCGCAACAAACTTTTTATGGTTCGCCCGATCTTCAAGCGGAGAATCAGATTCTGTTGGCGCGGCTTGGCAACATACAACCGGGCCGAGTCTTAGCCGTTCCGCTAAGAGTGCGAAGCAAAACAGCGGCGCTCGTATACGCGGATTCCGCCGAGCGTGGCGAAGTGGCGATCAATGTCGAAGCTATCGAATTGCTCGCGCAGACTGCGGGCCTTGTAGTTGAGCTCGTGTCGTTGCGTGCGCGGATGTCTGAAGGCGCACAGCCCGCTCGCCAATCCGTTCCGCCCGCGCCTGCTCCCGCTGAGCCGGTGACCGCCGGAGCCGGGAGCGTGCGACCACCCGAACCCCCGCACGTCTATCGCCCGTCGACAGAACATTCAACACCACCCGAACACGTGCCCGAGCCTAAGCCCGCACCCCAGCCGGCGCCCGAAGTCGCCCCGACATATTTCAGGCCGGCGCCCGAACCCGTCGCTCCCGCTCCGCCGCCGGCGCCCACTGCAAGCTTCGCCAGCGCCGTGCCCGATGAAGAAGAACGAGCGCACAACGACGCGCGCCGCTTCGCCCGTTTGCTGGTAAGCGAGATAAAACTCTACAACGAGCAAAAGGTAGCGGAAGGCAGGCGCGGCGGGGATCTCTACGACCGGCTGAAAGAAGACATTGACCGGAGCCGGCAGATGTATGAGAAACGAGTGACGCCAACGGTGTCCGCCAAATTCGATTACTTCTATGACGAACTGGTCGGAACGCTTGCTGAAGGCAACGCGGAAAAGCTCGGCTCCGACTGCCCGGGACCTTCGGTTCCCTCGGCGGTATGAAGTGACGTGAGCAATCTTCCCAGATTGTTGTAAGGGTAAGGAGCGCTCTCGGTGGTCAAGGTTGATCGTTCGAATATCAGAAGTTTCTCTTTTGCTCAGCTTGATTCCAATCGTGCTTGAGTGTGAATTACTTTGTAAACCGACTCTACTGGATCCCATCGATACAACGTTTCCGTTATTTCAGAGTAAGCTTGACCGTTCTTCGTTATCGGCTCGTAGTGCGTTACGTGTATATCATAAGCGCCATTCATTTTGTTCTGCCTTAGTGACAATCCTTTATCTGTTAATGAGTCAAGTAACCGGTATCAATCATGCTGAACGTTATGTTGACGGGCGCATTCATACAAACAGCGTCGAAAACTTTTGGAGTCTCTTGAAGCGTTCGCTCAAAGGCACCTACGTTTCGGTTGCTCCGTTTCATCTGTTCCGTTATCTCGATGAGCAAAGTTTTCGCTTCAATCAGCGCAAGGTCACAGACTGCGACCGCTTCCTACAGGTAGCAGCTTCGATGGTGGGAAAGCGCTTGACATATCGCGAACTCACAGGCAAGACTGAAAACGATGGCGAAAGCAGAACTTCAAGAGGGGAAGAAGGCGTATAAAGATTTTGAGTCTCTCGCGAAGCGTCTTATGAGAGTTCCAAAGCGTGAAGTGGATGCTCTCGCAAAACGCGAACAGACTCGGAAGCGCAAATCAAAGAAAGCACCCGCCGGGAATTGAACCCGGCAACGTGCGGTTTACGAAACCGCGCAGCCATCCTGGCGGGTGCCCCAAGTGAAGTGCCTTACCACGGCCCGACTCTAGCGACCGGTCAAAGCTGCTAGGCGTCGGGCCTTCGTGTTTTTGCGCTCCGCATCGGTAAGGCCCGATGGATGCGAAACGCTACTGACCCCTCGTCATCATTATTTTCCTCTGATTCCGAACATACGCTCAGTGCGCTAACGCGCCAAGTCCCCGCCCATGCGGTTATGTTCGGTAATTTGCTTGATTTCGGAGTACGCCCATCGGCCCCAAAAGCACCTCGGCGTATTGGGCAAAAACGGGGGAACTTCAAGAGAGGTGCTTGGGCGTACCCCGTTCTGGTTGGTTTAAGAGGGCGGTTCAGCCGAGGGTTTTGGAGGAGGTGGAGGCTTAAATTGTCTTAGCTTCGCCTTCAAAATCTTTAGCGAATACGACGTTCCGGGAAGGCATATTCGAGAGGCGTGAAGCAATGCCAAATCAGCAGGCGGAACAGATTGAGGCAAAGTAAGTTGATCAATCAAGTCAGACGGCAATGCGTCGTCTTGGTAAACAGCAGCAACCGCTTCCTTCCACCGCTTGCGGCGCGTAGGTTCTCTGGAGTTCTGTGCTTCTTTAGCGGCTTTTTTCGCTTCTCGCCAGATCGGTTGTAGCCGCATGTAATGAAGGGCTAAACATGTGTGGTCTAAAATTGTCCATTTGTGTTTCACCGTTCGCCTACCGCCAGCAGTAACACCCAGATGGGCCTTGATTTGTTTCCAGTACGGCTCTAATTCCTTGACCATTTTATCGAGAGGCTTTTTTGGCGAACCCTCATGCTCAGCCATCATACCTCGAATGCCAAATTCAATGATCTTAACTCCAGCATCAAAAAGAAGGCAGATCATGTGTGGTAGGCGAACGGAAATTTCGCGCGTGATTCGCTCGGTCTCAACTTCGTAGACCTTTGCTGTTGACTGTTTGCATAACTCTACTAGGTCCATCTTTGCTATGTCTTCGTCAGAATTACCATAGAGCTTTAGAATTCCTGCAACCTGTTCCACTGCACCATCAGGAGGCGAGTTTTGCCATGAGCGAATTTCCATGCGGCTCTGCTGGTAGTTTTCTGGATAGTAAACAATTTCAAAAATAACCCTTTCTTTGAGCAGGAGCCTAGCCATTTTATCCGTAGCTACAACTACGTATTGGTCGCCATCAACTGTGGTTGGCTGGTATTCCTTTGCCCCGTCCAGAGCAAGCGGTGTCGGTTCTAAAGTTGACCAGCCGCTATCTGGAAGTTCCGCTAGGAAGTTGAGTAATACTTGTCGCTCGTCGGGCGAGAGCTGTTCGGCAAGTTTCTTGACTTCCTCTAAGTCAATATCAGGCATGCGGCTTCCCTGTAGCCATCCCTGATATTGTTTTCGGCTCGCCCGTCGCGTCAGGGAAGTCGCAACCTTGTCCTCTACCTGGCCGGGCAAAGTAGGCGAGCCGAATTTTTTTCTAACGTCTCATAGTCACCTCTTGAGTTGGGTTTTGCAAGACGGGTTTACATCGCTAGGTGAGTCAAGCATGTTTTTACCCTCCATAGGTCCTTCTTGCCATCGGCGTGAGAACCCGAAATCAAAGGGTCTGCTCTGCGTACTCTCCGGGTGGGGGCAACAATGAACGAGTGCCTGAAGGTTCTCTGGTCAGGCTGTGCCACGGCTTCGCGGGGCGTCAAGCCATGGGCGTGAACGACCTATTACGCCGATGGCAGGAGTAGACTACATCACCGTGATCATATCTTCATTTTGGATGGTGAGGCGCAGCTTCATATTCGGCTGACCATCCTGGCCTTGTGTTGCCATCGATGTCAAAGTTGCCGTCATTTAGCGAACTGGATTACGCCCTACTCCCTGAGCAAGACCAAGCCTTTTCCGGTGCCGAGCCATATCCTACCTCTTCCGTCCCGCATTATGGACGTTATGCTATCGTCAGGTAGCGCGCTATTCTCGACTGTGAAGATAGACCACTGATCTCGTGCTTCCTCCAAACGGATCAATCCCAGGAAGCTCCCAAAAATCATGACGCCCGCCTTATCCTGGCAGATCGCGGTGATGGCAAACTGTGGCGAGGACGATAGAAGCCCGCTCCCCGGAATGTGTTTCATCACGTCATAAGTCATCGACCATGTATCCCTGCTCCTGTCATACGCAGAAACGTGCCCTTCTGTATCAGCAAACCAGATCCTTCCTGAAGAGTCTTCATGAATAATGAAGACCCCTACAAACCCTTCAGGGAGTGGGTACGCTAGCCATTCCCTGGTAGGTGGCTTGAATGCCAAGATCGCCGTTTGTGTACCCATCCACAGGGTTCCATCATGACCTTCTATTCCGACCGCTATCTCTGGCGTCGTTCTCACTTTCGGCAAAGGCGTCGATGAAACAGGGGGGCCGCGCCGGTGCGGGCTGGGTTGCATCCTTACGTTGTCCGGGATTCCCACAGGATTGTTCCAGTGATCGTTGTCATAACAGAACAATCCTCGTTGTTGAGCGATCCACACCCTACCGCTGCTGGCAGTCAACAATACCGCTGACGGCTGAGTGCTGAATGCCCCTAGCCTATCAACCGATTCCCACTGCCCATTTTGATAAGCGGTCAGGGAGTGGAACAATGCCGAGTGAAACCAGAGCTTTCCATCACCACTCTGGCATATGGCCCTTGTAGAAGGCGCGATGTGCTTTCCACTCGAACTCAACGCTGGCTTCCAGCGATCCATGTTTTCGTCATATGAATACACTCCGAGTGGTACGCCTGCCCAATAAGTCCCCCCACGATCTTCGAAGAGCGCCGCTGACACTGCGAGGCTTAGAGCAGCCCCGCCGTTATCAGTGCCCGAAAAAGTCCTCAGGACCTTGTGACCCGCAATCGACCCAACCTGTTGGCATTCTATTGCACGATCGCAGCGACCGCTCACGAGAATTATCGAGAGCCCGAAACCCAACATTGTGTCTCGTAATTGAGACCTTCGCATTTGGCGTTTCTCCCTTGAATGAAGCGAGATTCTATCAGCCAATTGTCGGTCTACGGATTGGGGAACGGATTACCCGCCAATGCTTCGAGCGTCGCTCCGATAAACCCAGCAAGGCCAAATTGCTTTAACGCCTCTTTCACTTCTTTGGTTGCCGCACAATTCTTCTTGATGTCAGAGGCCAACTGTTTGTTATCTTCATAAGCTTTGCGGGCGTCCGCAGCGTCGACGTTAAAAGTATCGAGAGTCGGAGCGCCTGCGCCGTGTGGACCCAGGACGTTCTGCCTCACGAGCACCCCTATGCTGTAAAAGCCGAATCTCAAACCGTCGTACGCCTGCCCAAGTGAATCGTTCTTTTTGTAGTCATCAATATTAAGCTGGGTCGCCTCCCTAAAGAGATTCCCGAGTTCCGCGTTCCCCACGGTGTCAGCAAAGACCTGAATAGCGCTTCTAAAACCTAGTACTTCATTTGCCTTCCCTAATAACTTGCCTGCCTCGTCTTTGCATTTCTTCTTGCTCCACTGTGCTTTGGGCCCACCCTTTCCCGGTGGAACTTCTCCTGGATCATCTTCATTTTCCTCAGGCTCATCTTCGCAATCAAATTCATATTCCTCCCCGTTAAATTCTTCCCAGCACCTGACGAGCAATCCGAGCGGATCGACCTTGTTGATTGGGTTGTTGTTTGCATAGCTAAACCGATTCAGGCTCCTAGGAAATCGAATATTGGAACTTCCTGAATAGGGATCGATTCGGTTGAATCGTCCGATTGACTGATTGTATTGCCTGTTGATCGCATAATCAGACCCATTCTCAGCATCCCTCTCATAGCTAGTGAAATGATGCGTCTCCTGAGTGCCGCTCTCGCCAAAGTCCTCTCCAAACGGAAGGTGACTCTGACGACCTGTCACGTTGCCGCTTGAATCCAATGACAACCGCACGCTCAGCCTGTCGCTCAGGAAATACTGCGTGTTGCCGCTCGCTACTCTCGCGATCATTCTACTGCCTGAATACACATAATCAATCAACACCGCGCCGGTGCTGCCGTTGTGTTCGGCTAACACTTGCGAGCCTTGCCAAACATACGCTGTCACGGCGGAACCGATCGTCTTCTTGTACCTTCTGTTCTGATTGTCGTAGGCATAACTCGCGGTCGAGCCGCTGTCCACACTTACAATGCGATTCTCGCTGTCGTATCCATAGCTGTGCACTCCGTCATTGGTGACGTTCCCCGCTCCATCGTACGAGTAGGTCACAGTCGAGCCGCTTGTCACGCTCGTGATTCGATTCGTCCCCGCGCCTCCTGATTGCTGAAGCGTGATCGATTGAATCTGATTGCCTCCTGAAGTCGCGTCCCACATCCCAGTCCGATTGCCCCAGCGATCATATGCGAATCTCCGCTGCGCGCTCGAGGAGTTGCTTGTTTGACTCGACGTCACGAGTCTGCCCAGATCGTCATATGTGTAAGCCGCGCTCTCAGTCACTCCGCCGATCGTCCCGCTGATCGACATCAACTGACCTGCGTTGCCCGCAGTTGTTCCTGCGCCCATCTGCCCAGCCGAAGCTTGATAACTGTATGTCAGATTCATCAAACCATTAGTCGGACCACCACTTTGCTTCGCCGTCTGACTCGTCAACTGCATGCGGTTCGCATCGTAGCCATAACCCTCGGTCACTCCATTGCCGAGCGTCGTTTGAGTTAATTGACCTATCGCGTTATAAGTCACACTGCTCAAGAACGAACCAACAGAAGAGACTCGGCCTTTGTTGTCGTGACCCAGACTGATCACTCGGCTCGATGGGTAGGTTAACTGCGTAAGTTGGTTCGCCGCGTTGTATTGATAACTCGTCACGTAGCTGCGTCCGTCCATCACTCTCGTCACCGATGCGAGGGTCACCTTGTTCCCTCCGTTCCCTCCGTTGCCATATCCCACGTTGTAGCTGTAAGTCTCAGAGTAGCCGCTGCCAACGCTCAGCGACAACAACAAGCCTTTGGTCGAGCTCGTCTGCACGTTGTCGTAGTTGTAACTCACCGCGGGCGCCGTAGTCACTCCGCTCACTGTGTTGTAGCTGAGTGAGATCAGTCGATGAAGCGTGTCATAACCAAAGGCCGTGATCACTCCGCGAGCGTCCTGCTTTGTCGCGACCGCGCCCCAGTCCGTGTAAGTGTACTTCGAAGTCCACAACGTTCCAGTCCCGTCGTTGATCGTCGCGGTCTGTTCGGGGATTCTTTCGAACAACAAGTGGCCCTCGGAATCATACTTGAACGCGCGAGTCTGATTCCCTTGATTCACGCCGATCAAGCGGTCCGCGAGGTCATACGTGTAAGTCGTTTCCTGAGTCAGCGCGCCAGTCGACACGTCCTGCTCGGTGACTTTGATTAAGCGCCCAAGCCCGTTCGTTTCGCGTTTGATCTTGCGATTCACCTGATCGGTTACGGTCACGATGCTGCTGCTCGCGTAGCTTGTCTGAACCGTGTTGCCTCCCGGCAGAGTCACCAGCGTGTTTCGTCCGAGCAGATCGTACGCGTAAGTCGTCACCGGCCCAAGCGTGCCTCCCTGCGGGAACGGATTCGTTCGAGTGATCATCCGGCCCATGTTGTTGTAGGTGAAATTCGTCTGCGCGCCGTTCGCATCAACTGACGAAGTCATCTGTCCCCACGCATCGTAGACCGCTGTCTGCGTGAGCGTCTTGTTTGTCCCTCCGTCGTTATAAGTCACGCTCGAGGAAGTCCGGTCGCCCCACGCGTTGTAAACGGTCGAGCCAGTCGCGCCCGTTGGCGACGTGAATCCGCTCGGGCGTTGCGCCGAGTCGTAGCTGTAGCTGGCTATCTGACCATCGGGATCAGTCGTGTTCGTCCCGGCAAGCGTGTTGAAGTCGTAACTCTCGCTCGAGGTCAGGTAAATGCCAACCGTGTTGCCGCTGGTCGCCTGCGAAGGCTTCGCCCAATACGTCGCCTGCGTCATCGTGAAGCTCTTCTCGTCGCAGCACGACACCTGGGCCTTCGTTGTGTTGCCGAAGATATCCACCTTGGTGTTGTGAGTGACCGACGCGCCGCCAATCACATCTGAATATTCCGTCACGCCGGTGACATTGCCTCGCGTGGTCTTCGTCGTATCATAGCTCGACAGATGCCCCGGAGGATTGGCCACGCCTCCATAACCTTCCATGCCGCCCCACGAATTGTCGTAGCCATACAGGCTCTTGCCGATCAACACGTCATCCGCGTCATTCGTGTTCTGAAGCGCATCATACACATCGGTCTCGGTCACCCGATTGCGAATGTATGAGCTGAGGTACGGCTCCCAGTTCACGTAATTGTAATGAGTCCGACGGCGCGCCTGCCACGAGCCGCTGATCTTGAACCCGTACTCTCGTTGGTTGATGACGTTCCCGTACTGATCGTAATCGAAATCGACTTTCGTCTGCTGACCCGTTTCATCGGTCGTGATCGCTGATTGAATAACAGTCGAACCTCCCGGATCAGTAGCGTAGTTGTAGTCAGTCTTCGACAGCGTTTGGCTGGCGCTGTTCTTCAACTGGCGAGTCGTGCTCGACAGCGCCAGCACTGTTCCATCGGGCCGGGTGATGTCGCCCCAATTCGAATAGCTGTACACCGCAGCCGGGCTGCTCGGACTCTCAGTCCGGTGAGTGAACGTCGGCCCGCCCCAGAGCTCTTCGCCTCCGAGCGGGTAGTCATAACTCGCGGTAGCCGTGCCGCCGCCGCTCACCACCGACACGCTATACGCCATTCCATAGCCCGAATAGCTGAAGTTGTAACTTGGCCGTTGAGGAATCGTCACGCTGCTCACTGCGTAGAAACTCGCGGGCGCATTCTCGACCGCAACCGCGCTCAGGAAGCTGTAGTTCATCGTCACTGATTGGTAGCTAAACGTGATCGTGCCTGCCGGCGTCGTGATCGAACTCAGGCTCGTGCTGGTTGGAGCGGGCCACTGGCCGTAGTTGAACTGAATCACTCGCCCGAGCGTGTCCACGATGTAGTTGATCGCGATGCCGGGGAAGTTCGTCTCCCACTTGTAAGCAATCTGAATGTAATTCCCGTTCGTGTCCGTGATCTGAGTCGGCAACAAACGATTGTTCACCTTGCCGATAGTGGCCGCCGTTCCGTCATTGTAGTAAAGAGTTCCGCCGTTTGCCGCATTCCCGACAAACGTGATGTGACTCCCGTCAGTTGTTTGAAGCGTGTTGGTTCCGTAATCCGTTCCGATTCCAAGATTGTGCCTCGTGCCGTTTGGCTCGATCAGCATGAAGCTGTGCCACGAAACCTGATTCGCATCGGTGTATCCGTTGTAATAAACGATGCGGCCGAATCCAAGCGAGAAGCCGGGGCCTGGCCAGCTTTGAATCGGGTCGAACACGAAGACAGTTCCGTTCCTCACGGGATCGAAGTAAGCGCCCCAGGTGTTGCTGTTGTAATAAGCCATCAAGCTTGTGCCCAGACCTCTTCCTCCAAGACTCACCAGCGATATTGGCAGCTCGAAGTTGGTCTGAGGCATGACCGGCCCGAGCCGTGTTTCTTCAAGCGCGGCAAAGGGCGGAGTGCCCACCGCGCCTATCGTGGCGGCGTTACCGTAATCACCAACCGAGTTGCCTTGCGCGAAGGCCGCCGGCGCCAGGCTATTCAGAAGTGACGCGAGCACGCCACGGTCTCCGGTCTCCGGTCGTCCGTCACCCACCAGGCTGTCCTGATCGTCTTTCCATTCCTGATCCGTCTGCATGCGCCGCCGAAGCGGTCTGATCAACACCGAAGCGGTTTTCTCGATCGCGCCCGCGCGCGCCGTCACTCGAACGAGTCCGGGACCGAGCAGAGTTGCACGGCCGGCTTCGTCGATCGTGAGCTTGTCTTCGTTTGAAGATTCCCAGGTGAACTTAGCTCCGTGCGCCGGCTGGCCTTCGGAGTCCGTGCCCATCGCGACGAACGTCACCGAATCACCGATGTAACCGACGTACTTTTGAGGCGACACGGCTATTGATGATACGCGTGAGGTTCGCTCGGCCATGGTCAGATCACGGGCAACTCCGGTTGACCGAAAAGGCCAGAGAGGAAACACCGGCAGCGGCAAGAGAATCGGGCCAAGCGGAACAAACACGACCGGCGTCGAGCGCAGTTCACTGAACGCGAGACTGGCTTCGGCGATGACGGTAGAGCTAACGCTTGAGGCCAGCGCCGACGCGGGCTCGAATGATTTGGGGGTGACTCCGGGCGCGGGCCAGATGAAAAGGTTGAGGATGATTGCGAATGAAACGAGCCTTCTTCCGAGTCGCCTTCGATGAACCGAGCGCAGGAGAGCGGTTGATGCGTTCTGGATGAAAGCAAGAGAGCGCAAACCAAGTGTGGCTTTGCGTGAGTGACAAACATTGAATCGACGAATGAGTTTGATACTAACAGACAGTAAGCGCATCAGGGGCTCCTCCGCGCGTGCGCACAACCATGAGGCTGACGCGTCACGCGCTCAAGGGAGTCGTCCATCCCCGGCGACTCCGGGTTCGTCTTTCGCCTCAAAACCCTGCCCTGTTTAAGTAGTAACCGTGAAACCGTTTCTGAACAGTTTCGGTGTCATTCATACCAACCAGTCTGCACGGGCTGGAACAAAACTCGCGGCGACAATACCGCTGCTCCGTAATCTTGTCAACAAAAACATGCCGGCTCAGACTTTTGAAAACGAGTGAAAGCAGCGCAGCCTGTTTGATTTCCTTAAAGCCTTCATCAATAATCTCCTCAGCCCCAAAGGGAAACCAGTGTAGCTCGCCGGTTGTTGAGGAGTCAGCATGTCCAGTCGTATTCGTTTCCTTATCAGCGCTCAAAGACGCATCACAATCACGATCTTTCCGCTTCTCATCTTCACGATCATTGCGCCGTTGACTGTCTCGTGTCAGCGAGGCGCGCCCGAACAGGATCGCGGCATCGAAGAGCTTCGCGAGTTGGTCAAGAGCGCATCCGGGCGTCCGGCGGCCGACGACCTGACTCGCATTGAGTCTCGATTCCCAAGAACACGCACAGCGGCGCTTGCGCGATTTCTAAAAGGCTACCTCTATTACTCGGCGCAGAATTATAAGGACGCGAATGACGCATTCGATACTCGAGCGATCAGCGGGACGACCGCGCTTGGTGATTACGCTTTCTTTTATCGCGCGGAGAGTGAAGCAGCAAATGATGTGAAGCGTGACGCTCGGCGCGACTACCTTACGGTGAGCAGCCAGTATCCTGATTCGTTGAAGACTCGCGAAGCGAAGCTTCACGCCGCGGAAATGGCAATCGGTTTGGGTGATCCCGCAACCGCAATCAAAGACCTTGCGCGAATGACCGAAGCAAACGACGCGCAGGCGGTGCTCGTGACCGCACAGGCTCAGGAAGCTGCCGGCAAGACCGAAGACGCCATCAAATTGTACCGCCAGATTTACTTCGAGATGCCCGCGACCAGTGCGAGCGTCCAGGCAGATGCGCGAATGACTGCGCTTGATGCCGCCATCAAAGATCACCCCGGTTCTTTCGCGGATGAACGGGCGCGCGCGGATGCTTTGTTTCAAGCGAGACAGTACGCGGAGGCGGCGACGACCTATGAACAACTGCTGACGCGTTTTCCGGAAGCCGAACGAATCGACGAAGTGCATTTGCGCCGCGGTATAAGCTTGATCAACAGCAAACAAGTTGCGCCGGGCATCACATCGCTCGCTCGCGTCAGCGATCGGAATCCGGAGTTGCGCGCGGAATCGCTCTTTCAGCAAGCAGATGCCTTGCGCCGTGCGAGCCGCTCACCGGAGTCGTCGGTGGTTGTTGATCGCCTGCTCAATCAGTATCCGAAGACTCGTTGGGCAAGCGAGGCTCTGTATGCGCTCGCGACTTACTTGAACAAGCAGGATCGCGACGCCGAAGCGGCTACTCGATACCGTCAATTGGTTTCTTTATATCCTAAGAGCCAATACGCGCCCGAGGCGTCTTACAATCTTGGTTGGTTTGCTTACCAGTCGAAGAACTATGCGGACGCCGCGCGGATACTCGAACAGCATCTTGCGAGCTATCGTTACCCGGACACCAAATACATTGGCGAAGCGGGGCTGTGGGCTGCCAAGTCCGAAGAGCGACTGGGCCACAAAGCGCGCGCGCTGGCGTTGTATGACTTGGTGAATGCTCGTTATCGATACGGTTATCACGGGTACGTAGCGGGGCTTCGCGCGGCGGCGCTGCGAAAAGCAGAATCGGGGCTCGCCGCCGAGCAAGCGAAGCAAGGTTCGGATCTCGAACGAATCAACTCGAACGTCATGTATGTCGAAAAGATTCAGGAAACCGCCGACGGCTCCGAAACGAGCCGGATTGCGAAGGCGAACGATCTCGAGGTGATCGGTCTCGGCGAGTTGGCGGTCCGGGAATTGAACAAAGCGCTCGAGGCCGCGCCCGATTCTCCGAGGATCAACCTTCGACTGGCTCAGCTTTATTCGCGGCGCGGCGAAAACTATCAAGCGACGCTCGTTTTGAGGAAGGGCTATCCGGACATCTACTCTTATCGCGAGTCGGACGTCCCCCGGGAGGCCTGGGAGATTTTCTTCCCTCTGGTCGGGTGGAGCACGATCAAGGAAGAAGCCAAACGATACGGCATCGATCCCTATATGGCCGCCGGTTTGATTCGTCAGGAAAGCGTGTTCAGCCCTACCGCGATTTCGAGGGCGGGTGCGCGTGGACTGATGCAGGTGATGCCCGCGACAGGCCAGTTGATCTCGAAGCGTCAGGGCATCGGAACGATCACTGCTGCCGATCTCTACAATCCTTCGCTCAATATCAAGCTGGGCATGAATTTTCTTGCGCAGATGCTGGGGCAGTTCAACAGGATCGAGTATGCAGCGGCGGCTTACAACGCAGGTCCCGGGCGCGCACAACGATGGATCGCCGAACGCGGCTCAATGGACATCGAAGACTGGATCGAGAGCATTCCGTTCTCGGAGACCCGGGGATACGTTCAGGGAGTGCTTCGTTACGCCGCAAACTATCGACGGCTTTACAAAGAGTAATGAGTATTCTGATTTTACGCTCGGGCTCAAGCGCCGCGAACACGGTTCTCTTAGTTTTGGTTGGTTTCGTTCTGCTGCTGCCGCTTTCTGCTTACACTCAGACTCAAAGGAGTCGGGTTCCCGCGGCCGGCGCGTTGACCGTAATCACCGGGCAGTCAGGCTCGGTGGTATTCATAAATAACGTGCGCCACGGAGTCACAAACGAGAAAGGCGAGCTTAATCTTCCTCGAGTACTTGCCGGCTCTTATCCGGTTCGCGTGCGCACGGTGGGATTCGTCGACGGAAATACCTCAGTAGTAGTCTCGGCACGCGGCAACAAGACACTGCGCATAACCCAACAGATGACCACCGACGAAGCCACTCTTCATTATCAGCGAGGAGACGCGCTAAGAGACAAAGGCAGAAACAAGGACGCAGTCGAGGAATACAAACTGGCCCTCGCTCTGAAGAATGCCGCCGAAGTTCGAATGGCGATGGCTCGTACGTTTACCACTCTGCAGGATTTTCAGGAAGCCGAGAAGCATGTCCAGGCGGCAATCAAACTCGGCGGGCGCACAGTCGTTGAGGCTCAAACCGTGCTGGCAAATCTGAGAAGGCATCAGGGCCTGGTTGAAGAATCAATCTTCGAGTATCGAAAGGCGCTCCGGTTAGCGCACGGCAATTCATTTGAAGCCCACATCGGATTGGCTATCGCGCTCAATGAACAGGAGAAGGTCGACGAAGCTGTTCGCGAATATCGAATCGGGATCATCCAGGATATGGAGACTGAGCCAATCCTTTATTACCAGCTCGGTGAAATCCTCGAGAAGGCGAAGCGCAATGCTGAGGCCATCGAAGCATATCGCAATTACGTGCGGCTCGATCCCGAAGGCGAATTCGCGTCGGCTGCCCAATCCATCATCGAGCAACTGAAACAGGAAACGAACAGACAAGACTAAAGCCAAGTGCGCTAATGACCGATCACGACCGGCTGTTCAAGGAACTCCTCTCGACTTTCTTTCTCGAATTCCTGGACCTCTTTCTTCCCGAGGTCGGCCAGTATATCGAGCGCGGATCGATTGTGTTTCTGGACAAGGAAGTTTTTACCGACGTCACGTCGGGCGGGCGCCACGAGGCCGACCTGGTCGTCAAAGTCCGGTTTCACGATCGCGATTCGACCTTCCTGGTCCACGTAGAGCATCAAGCGCGGCGTGAAGGCGATTTCGGACGACGCCTCTTTCGATACTTCGCGCGATTGTACGAGAAGCATGGGCTGCCTGTGTATCCGGTGGTAATATTCTCGTACGACGCGCCCCGTCGCGAAGAACCGGAAAGCCATCGCGTTGAATTCCCTGACAAGATCGTCCTGGAATTCAACTACGAGGTGATCCAATTGAACCGGCTGCACTGGCGCGATTATTTGAGACACGCAAACCCGGTTGCAAGCGCGCTGATGGCGAAGATGGCGATGAAGCCCGAGGAGCGGCCGCGAGTGAAGCTCGAGTGCCTTCGTCTATTGGCGACGCTCAGACTGGATCCGGCGCGTATGCAGTTGATCTCGGGATTCATCGATACATATTTGCAATTGAGCCGGGCAGAGGAGCGCATATTTCTTAGGAACACTGAAAAGACGCCGCCGAGGGAAAGGAAAAAGGTTATGGAGATCGTAACGAGTTGGATGAGGGAGGGCTTAAGGCGCGGCCGCCAAGAGGGCGAACTTGCTCTCGTGCTTCGTCTGTTGAATCACCGATTCGGTAGAATCGGCGTGAAGGCTCAGACTCGCGTTAGCAATCTCCCACTCGACAAACTTGAAGCATTGGGCGAAGCGCTGCTCGACTTCAAATCCGCCGGCGATATCGTGCGCTGGCTCGACGAGCACCAACCCGTGTCGAAGCTCAGACGCATACGTAAGAGAACCGACAATCTCAAATAATAGAACTCTGAAACGACGCCACTTATGTCCAAGCAAATTATTTCTCACAAAGCAGAACAATTCACCGAATCGGTCATTCGCGAGATGACTCGCCAGGCTCATTTGTACGGCGCGATCAATCTCTCACAGGGCTTCCCCGATTTTCCCGCGCCCGAGGAAATCAAGCTCGCGGCTTGCGATGCGATCATGGCTGACATCAACCAGTACGCAATCACGTGGGGCGCGAAGGGTTTTCGCGACGCCATAGCAGAAAAATCATCGTGGTATCTGGGTCTTGAGGTCGACCCCGAGCGAGAGATCACAGTCACATGCGGCTCAACTGAAGCGATGATCGGCGCGATGCTGGCGATCGTTAATCCGGGCGACGAGGTTATCGTGTTCGAGCCTTTCTATGAGAACTACGGACCGGACGCGATTCTCTCGGGCGCGACTCCTCGATTTGTGACCTTGCGCCCTCCCGAGTGGTCATTTGATCCGGACGAATTGGGGGCCGCATTCAACAACAACACCAAAGCGATCATCATCAACACTCCGAATAATCCGACCGGAAAAGTCTTTAGCCGCGATGAGCTTCAGACGATCGCCGACCTGTGTCAAAAGTGGAACGTCATCGCCATCACCGACGAGATATACGAACACATTCTGTTTAACGACAAGAAGCACATCGCGATTGCCACGCTCGACGGGATGCGCGATCGCACGATTACGATCAACGGTTTGTCGAAGACATATTCGGTTACTGGCTGGCGCGTCGGGTACACGATAGCGCCTTTTGAAATATCGCAGGCGATTCGCAAGGTTCACGATTTTCTGACGGTCGGCGCCGCGGCTCCGTTGCAGGAAGCAGGCGCCCACGCATTGAGGATGCCGAGAGCTTATTACGATCACCTCAATGCGGACTACACTGCGCGACGCAATCGGCTCCTTCCGGTTTTGAAGCAGGCGGGGTTTAAGTGTTTCGATCCGGATGGCGCTTACTATGTGATGACCGACATCAGCGCGTTCGGATATGAGAATGACGTTGAGTTCGCGCGCTTCCTGGTCAAAGACATCGGAGTCGCGGTAGTGCCGGGCAGCAGTTTTTATCACGATCCCAAGCTCGGCCGCTCTCAGGTGAGATTCACATTTTGTAAGAAAGACGAGACCCTTGCGGCAGCGGAAGAACGGCTGGAAAAGTTGAAATCATTCGCGACATGATTTGCTGACTCTCATATGCAATTCTAAGAGCCGCCGGAATCAAGAAAGGGACTCGGTGAACTGAATGATTGATTTAAGGTACTCACTCGTAATTGAGGCCACGGAAGATCCGGCGTTTTTTGGCTTCTACTCGCCTGACCTCGAGGGCTTCACTGGTGTTGGGCATTCGATCGAAGATTGCTTATACAAGGCTAAGTGGGGAATCGAAGAACACCTCTCAGTGCTTCAAGAACAAGGACTGCCCGTCCCGACACAACATCCGAACCCAACTGTCGTAATTCAAAATGAACAGCGATTGGAGTCGGTCGCGTGACGTTCCACGGCTCGCTATTGACAGAGGCTCTAGCCCCTCGCGAGTATTGCACCTGCACCTCGATCTAGTAGCTGTTCCGCAAGCTTGACACCGATCGATTCCGCGTCACGCGACGCTCCCCGTTGCTCACCCTCAACCATCTCCAATCCATCAGTGCTCGCGACCAAACCTTTTATGGTGAGGTGGTCATCTTCTACTCTCGCGTGAGCAGCGATGGGAACCAGACAGCCGCCACCGAGACCCTTCAGAAAAGCCCGCTCGGCTGTACACGCGAAGCGCGTTGGTTGATGCTCAAGCGCGCGAATAATCTCGCCGGTCTCGTCATCGTCAGTACGCGTCTCGATTGCGAGTGCGCCTTGCCCAACGGCCGGCAGCACGAGAGTCTCACTTAGATGTTCAGTAATTCGCTTCGAGTATCCGAGCCGGCGAAGCCCGGCCGCCGCTAACACGATCGCATCAAACTGGCCCTCGTCCAGTTTGCGCAACCGAGTATCCACGTTGCCACGAATAGGCTCAAGCACGAGATCCGGACGCGCGCGCCGAAGCTGCGATTGCCGTCTAAGGCTGCTGGTGCCGACCCTCGCGCGATCAGGAAGCTCGTCAAAAGATTTGATCCGCGCTCGAGCTACGAGCGCATCGCGAACATCTTCGCGCTCGCAGATCGCACATATGTGCAGTCCGTCCGGCAACTCGGTCGGTAGATCTTTCAGGCTGTGCACCGCCAAATGTACCCTGCCCTCGAAGATCGCATCCTCGAGTTCCTTTGTGAAAAGTCCCTTGCCTTGTTCGCCCAGCTTTGGAAGGGACACATCGAGCACTCGATCTCCTTTAGTCGAAATAATCTCGATCTCAACTTCGATTCCGGGGTGCAGGTGTTCTATGCGAGCCTTGACCCAGTTGGTTTGCCATAATGCGAGCTGGCTGCCGCGCGTTCCGATTACCAGTTTCTCAAGCACTTGTGACCTTCCTCAATCAATCGATGCGCATCATTCGGCGAAGTTCTTCGACCATTTGCGTTGGCTTGCCGTCTCTCGCGGCGTTTCGCAAATGAACGATCATTGGATGTGAGAGCTTGTTTACCAGCGCCGGTATCAAAATATCCTCGATCGCCGCCTCCTGTTGCGGCGTCATATCCGGAAGCCGCTTGCGATTCCGCTTGAACTCGCTCACAACGACTTGCAGAAGCAGCTCCTTGACTTCAACAACAGCGGGGCCGATATCCAGAGAACGTAGCTGTTCTACAAACTGAAGCACCTCGGAATCGATTATTGATTCAGCGCGGCGGGCTTCTTTCTCGCGTTCCCGGATATTGGTCTTGACCACCGAATCAAGATCATCGACGTCAAACAAAAACACATTCTCCAGCGATGAAAGAGCCGGATCGATATTCCGCGGAACCGAAATATCCACAAACAACAGCGGACCCTTCTTGCGAGTCTTAAGAGCGCGCTTGGTTTCCGCGGCACGAATAACGTAGTCCGGCGCACCAGTTGAACAGAGCACGATATCGGCGGACGGCAGGACATTGTAGAAAGCCTCGAAGTTGACCGCGCCGCCAGAATACCGGCTCGCGATCTCCTCCGCGCGCTCGGCCGTGCGATTCGTCACAATCAGCTTGCTGGTGCCTGCATCGATCAGGCTGCGCGCCGCGAGTTCGCCCATTTCGCCCGCTCCCACGAGCAACACCGTTTTATCAGACAAGTCCTGGAATATCTTTCGAGCGAGTTCTACGGCGACCGAGCTGACGGACACCGGGTTTTGCGCGACGCCGGTCTCTGTGCGAATTCTTTTTGCGACCGAGAGAGTGCGATGCATCAACTGACTGAGCACACGGCCGATCGTGCCTGCGTTGATCGCGTGCTGGTAAGCTTCCTTGACCTGGCCGAGTATTTGAGACTCGCCTATGACCATCGAGTCCAGGCTCGCGGCAACCCGGAACAGATGTTTGATTGCATTGCCGTCAGTGTGCTTATAGATGTGGCCGTTCAAGCTGCCCGTCGGCAGCTTGTGGTACTTGCTCAGAAAATCGGATAGCGAATCAAGGCCCTGCTGCGAACCCATCGGTGTTGAAGCGATCAACTCCACTCGGTTGCACGTCGACACAATCAATGCCTCGTCCAGCGCATTGTGGCCGACGAGGCTTTCGAGCGCTTCGGGGAGCAGCGGTTCGGCGAAGGCCAACCGCTCGCGCATCTCGAGCGGCGCGGT
>Ga0070705_100000083_pt1 | contig 52053 bp, 36 predicted proteins | sample KBSK5253metaG_FD_65455 | JGI IMG/M metagenome (GOLD analysis project Ga0070705, IMG submission 65455) | Corn, switchgrass and miscanthus rhizosphere microbial communities from Kellogg Biological Station, Michigan, USA - KBS K5-25-3 metaG | ecosystem: Host-associated > Plants > Roots >... | reverse complement strand
GGGCGAAAGCATGTAGCCCAGGGCAAGTCCGCGCAGCCCTGGGAAGCCGCCGGGTCGCAGTGGCAAGCCCGCGTAGCGGGCGAAAGCATGTAGCCCAGGGCAAGTCCGCGCAGCCCTGGGAAGCCGCCGGGTCGCAGTGGCAAGCCCGCGTAGCGGGCGGCAGAAGGTGCGCAGGTCTGTCGAGTCATCGAATCTTCTGTCGCCCACTGCGTGGGCTTGTGGTCCGCAGCTCAAACGCCAGCCCAGGGCTGCGCGGACTTGCCCTGGCCTACATGCCATCGCCCACTGCGTGGGCTCAGGATCACGGGCTAACTCTAACCCAGGGCTGCGCGGACTTGCCCTGGGCTACATGCCATCTCCCACTGCGTGGGCTCAGGATCACGGGCTAACTCTAACCCAGGGCTGCGCAGACTTGCCCTGGGCTACACGCTTTCGCCCACTGCGTGGGCTCGCGGTCAGCAGCTCAAACGCCAACCCAGGGCTGCGCGGACTTGCCCTGGGCTATATGCTTTCGCCCACTACGTGGGCTCAAAACAACCGGGGCCAATGCTAACCCAGGGCTGCGCGGACTTGCCCTGGGCTACATGCTTTCGCCCACTGTGCGTGGGCTGAAAAATACCCAAACTCAAGCGCTCCAATGACGGTGGCATTCATCGAATTCGCCAGCCTTTGTCGATGTAACGATACGGGCCGTGTCCGTCATACCGAAACACGCTCACATCAGTCACTTGAATCGCCGCGCGATATCGGCCCGCTGCTGTAGTCTTCAATATCTTTGTTTCGGATTGAATCTTTTCTTCGTCGGGTCCGTTGCGAAACGCTTCTTTGAGCACTCGCCCACCAAGACCCTCGCCCGCGGCTTCACCTTTCAGAATCAACACCGTCGGCGCGATATCAACATTGCAAGCCGCCAAGCGAATCGTAACCCCGCGCTTGAAATCGGGCCCCCACATGATCAGCGTGTTGTGCACAAGCCACGGGCTCAGGCCTCCGTGGCCGCTTGCGTTTCCCGTGAGCGGACCGTTGCCGCCCGAACCTTCCGTGTAGTGCTTGCCCGCCACGCCAAACGCATTCACGCCGGAGCTCCAGGGCAAGGTGAACAAGAGATCAGGACCGCGATGAAAGTTTATCTGGTTGATCAACTCGAGCGAGAAAGTTCCTGATACCCATCCCAGTTGATCCTCTGCTTTGCGCTTACGCACAGACTTCGGGCGGCGCGCTCCGGGCATTTCTCGCTCGGTAAAGACGACATCGACCCAGTCCTGAGATTGCAAGAAGCGCGCAATCTTTTTGATCCGCTGCGCGTCTCGATTCTTGACGTGCACCAGCACGGACTGTCCGTTTGAGGCTAACACTACATCGTCCGAATCGGCGGAGTTCTTGAGCCCCGCTTTGGTCAGCGCTTGCGTCGCGTCTACTTTGAAGTCGTGAAGGCTGAAGCCATGATCCGAAGCAACGATCACATCGGTCTTGTCCTCGAGTCCAAGTTCCCGAAGCTTGGAAAGCGTGAGCGCGAGATTGCGATCGTTGTTCGCGAGCGCCTTGCGAGCTTCGGGTGAGCCCGTGCCGTGACTGTGCTGGGCGCCATCGGGCTCGGTCTGCCAATCGATCACGACATCGGGTTTTAGTTCCGGCAACACATATTCGCGCAGCACTCGATCCGCCCAATCGACTCCTTCACTGTTCTCTTCGGTAGGCGCTTTACCGAAACGCTTGAGGATTGCCGCACTCACATCATCGGGATAAGCGACGCGCTTGCCTGGGTCAAAGTTGCCGTTCACCACTACGCCGACGCCTTCGGGTGCGCGATGATTCAAAAGCAAAGCGCTGCCGGTCGAGCCCGAGCTGACGGCAACAAATCGAATGCCGTGCGCTTTCAGGTATTCGGCCATGCTGGGCATGAATAACAATCGGCCTTCGGTGACGTCTCGCATCTTGAGCAACTGGCGATGGTCGCTGGTGTTGAACGGATGATTGGGATTCACTTCGGGGACGAACATCGCGTTGCTGACGAGTCCGTTGACTCCGGGATAGTGCCCGGTCGAGATCGCGGCGGCGTTGACTCGCGTGACCGTCGGGAATACCGAATGCGCGTTGATGTAGTTCACGCCTTCCTGACGCAGACGAAAGAGAGTCGGAGTGTCTTCGGCGTTGATCGAATCGGGACGAAGGCCGTCCATAACAACTATGAGGATGAGACGCGCGGCCGACTGTGATTGTCTGGATGCACGGGCGCTGGGGAAGATTGAGGCGCCGAGCGCGGTGATGGTGAGACCCAGCGCGAGCAGAGGCGTTCGCATTCCGCGGTGTGAGTTATTTTGTTCGCGTCTCATTTTCCATTTTCCATTTGAGATTCTTCATTTGATATTGCAACAAGCGAGGTGGGCGATGATAGCGGTTGTCAGCCGATTCGAGCAAACAAGATCGATGCATGTTTTGTTGTACCGGCCTCAGCCGGACGTTGGTACGTCTTACAAACATCCAGACTGAAGGAGTCTGGCGGAAAAAAGAACTCTGCGCGTTCTCTGCGTTCCCGGCGCCTCTGCGGTTAGCAGTTTTTTCGGGCAAGTTCACCGCGAAGACGCAGAGCCCCCTGAAATTTATGCAGAGAAGAATTTTTCCGACAGGCTCCTTCTTCAACCGGAAGTTGGTAGCTGTCTTACACACTTCCGCCTGAAGGAGCCTGTCGGAAAAAACCTCTGCGCGTTCTCTGCGTTCTCTGCGCCTCTGCGGTGAGCTGTTTTTTCGAGCAAATTCACCGCGGAGACGCAGAGCGCGCTGAGATTTACGCAGAGAAAAACTATTTTTCCGACAGACTCCTGAAGGCCGGACTACAAACAGTTGGCGGGCGTCACGACTTCTGTTGATTCTCCATCTGCGCGCGGAGATGCTCTTCTTTTTCCCTCATCTCAAGCGTGAATTCTTCGCCGAAATCTTCCGCCTCGAACACCGGGCGAATCTCTATGTCGCTCGGCGTGTTCATTGGGTTCGGGCAACGCTTGACCCACTCGATCGCTTCTTCCATCGAATTCACTTTCCACATCCAGAAACCCGCGATCAGTTCCTTCGTTTCGGCAAAGGGCCCGTCGATAACAGTTCGCGTATCTCCGGCAAAGCGCACGCGTTTGCCTTTCGAACTGGGATGTAGCCCGTCGCCCGACAGCATTATTCCGGCGTTCACCAGCTCTTCGTTGAACTTCGTCATGTCGGTAAGAAGCTGTTCAGTGGGCATCACGCCCGCCTCTGACTCTTCGGTAGCTTTGACAATTACCATCACGCGCATTGTTATGTCTCCTATGTTTTCGAATTCAGAGCGGAACTCGCATCGGTCTCGTCCGGCCAATCCTCGCTCTCTATCATAAGGTCGAATGACCGCGCGCGAAATCGACAGGAGCGCATTTGTTTTCTCAAATCTCCTTAAGAGTAACCTCTGCGCGCTCTGCGTCCTCTGCGGTTGGATTCCCGGATATGAACCGCCGAGGACGCTGAGGGCGCCGCAATTCTGAGCCGGCAACGCTCTGTGATAAGATCGACGAGCCCGAGTAGATTGCCAGAGGCGGACTTCGGGTTCGCGTTCAGCGAGCAGACCTTCCACGGAGGTATCCAATGTCTTCCAATCAACCAACAAAGCTTCTCCGGGCCGCGCCGTATTTTCCAGTCACCGACGTCGAACGATCGATGAACTTTTACGATCAGGTGCTCGGCTTTCGATGCGAATACTCGGCGGGAGTTCCTCTCCAGTTCGCTATCTGCAGCCGCGACGGGTTGCCGATCATGCTTCGCAGAGTGGACGCTTCAGCAGTCGTTGTCCCAAACGAAAGACAGGGAGGAACATGGGACGCGTTCTTCTGGGTTAACGATGCGGACGCGTTGCATTCGGAACTCAGTGCGAAAGGCGCGGATATCGCTTATGGTCCGCTGACACAGGAATCATATCGAATGCGGGAATTCGCGGTGCGTGACAGCGACGGCCACGTGTTGGGTTTTGGTCAGGCTCTCGATGACCAGGGTTGAGGATGCTTGATGCGCGCTGTCGTATTATAATCATCGCGTTCAACTCCATCTTCGAAGCAGGTGTGAAGTATGCAGCGAACATTCATTCTTGTGTTGCTTCTGTTGTCATCCGCGGTCGCCGCCGGAGCTCAGCAGCGAAACGCGCGCATCACCGCGATACTGCCGAGCTTTGGCGTGCCCGGAACAACAGTGACGATTCGAGGCGCGGGTTTCATGGGTTTCGAATCAGGATCATGGATCAGCAACAGCGCCAGCGACCCAGCTCCCGGAGCGGTTGAGTTCAACGGCGTGCCCGGCGAAATAGTCTTCTGGCAAGACGATCTGATTACGGTCAAAGTGCCGGGCGGGGCATCAACCGGCCCGGTGCGAGTCATCAACCCCGGGGCCAAGATCGCCGTCACTGGCGCGTCGTTCGAGGTGCCCTATTCCGAAGGCGGCGGGTCTCGCGGCGGTTCATCCGCAGAAACATCTCGAGGTTCGCGCACTGAACCCGCGACGGGTGGTGAATCAGATGGCTCGGTCGACGGGTTCCTAAGACGCGGCTATGAATTTACCATTAGAAGGGACTATCGGTCGGCAATCACACAATACGATCGCGCGATCGCCGTGTCGGGGGGGAACTCGATGTTGGCTCTTGAGGGCCTTGGATTTTCGTACTCACGGCTCGGAATGTATGACGAAGCGATCTCGGTTACAAGTAGAATTCTCACGATTGATCCACAAAATGGGCGCGCGTATGCGAGTCTATGCTGGTATTACAGTCTTTCCGATCAGCATCAGGCGGCCGCGGACGCCGGGAGAATGGCGGTCAAGTACGCTCCCACGGATTTTGCGAGTCACACGAATCTGTGCCGCGCTTACAACGATCTGGGCCGATATCAGGACGCCGTCGCAACCTGCACGAGGGCGCTCGAGCTCAAGCCCGGAGACGGCGAAACAAATTATTATTTGGGCCGCGCCTACGAGGGCTTGAAGCAGCCGGCCAAATCTCCCGCGCTATTCCAGAAGGCGGTCGCGGGTCTGCTTCAGTACATCCGCGAGAACCCGAATGACGCGGATGGTGATTATCTTTTGGCGAATGCTTACACAGCTACCAAGCAGGATGAGCTGGCGGTGCGCGCGTATCTGAAAGCGATTGAACTGAAGCCGAGATTTCCGCAGGCACGTTACAACCTCGGAGTGATCCTGTTCATAATGGGACGAACGAAAGAGTCACTCGATCAGCAGGAACAGCTCAAGTCGATGGATTCGGCGCGGGCCGCGCGGCTGCTTCAGTTAATCAAAGGCCGTTGAATCGGTCTCCTCTCACCTCACGGCATTCAAGATGTCCGTGTAGAGAAAGTCCACCGGCTGCGCGAAAGTCGACACCGTGTTGCCGGTCACGATTACGACCATGTCATACCTCGGAATGACGAAGATCCATTGATCGCGCGCCCCCGCGGCAGTGTAGATATCGGCCTGCTCCCCTTGTGTAGTTCCGACACCATCGGCCGGCAGCAGCCACCACAGATAACCGTAGTCAACCGGATGCGAACCGAATGTGCGCGGGTTCCTCACGTGATGCTGCATCGATTCGTCGAACCATTCGCGAGATACGATTTGCTTGTCTTCCCATAGCCCTCTTCGAAGCACGAGGTAGCCGAGCTTTGCCATGTCGCGAGCCTTCATGTTGAGCCCGCCGCCCATGTGAGGCAGATTGTCAGGCTCGCCGTAGTACCACCGCACTTGTGTGATGCCGAGCGGGTCGAACAAGTATCTCTGGGCGAAAGCGTCGGCCGGCATGTGAGAAACATTTCGAATGACTCCTCCAAGCAGGATCACTCCGCCGCTGTTGTACTCGAAGCGGGTCCCCGGCGTTTCGCGCATCGGCCAGTCAAGCACAAACTTCAACCAATCACACTGGCAGTTGTTCAATTGAAAAAGCGGCGAGCCCTGATACGGGTCCTCGCCCCAGTCGAGCCCGGTTCGCATCGTGAGCAGATCTCGCAACGTCATCGCGGATTTGAGATCGTCCACGTTTCTGATCCGCCGATACTCCGGGAAAAGACCCAGGACCTTCTGATCCAAACTCGAGATCATTCCTTGTTGCGCGGCGATTGCGATCAGCAAAGAGGTCACGCTCTTTGTGTCCGACTGGAGCGTGTGCAGATCGTCCGGCCTCGATCCATTGAAATACTCATCGACGACGAGATATCCGTTACGCACGACGAGCAGGCTGTCCAGCGCCGCGATTTTATTTTTGCGGATGCGCTTAACGAGTTTCTTCAGGATCCGGGCATTGAGTCCCTGCTCCTCGGGAGACGATGTTCGCCACTGACTCGTGGGGTAATAATTACTGCTATCCTGCGGCCGAGCCTCGGCCGGCCAACTAGTGAGAAGGAGCCCAAAGACCGCAACGAAAGCAGCCGCGCACCGTGAATATCCACAGTTTCGCAGTGCTGGCGCGTCGTGTAGCAGAGTCGAATGTCTGATCTCAGGCGCTCGCATAGTCGTTCCAATCAATCTCTCAGCGACAAACAAGAGGGCTCTCGCGAGGGCGCGCATTCGCGAGAGCCCTGGAGGACGGCGCACCCTCAGAACCTGCGAATCCAGAGAGGGAGATTCCGAAATGAGTCTCAAGCTTCACAGACAAGAAAGCTACTCTATCGCGTAAAGCGTTCCGGTGAAAGATCCGAAGTAAACAGCTCCCCCGCCCACGGCAACACCCGCAAGCAAGCGGCCATCGGCCTGGTAGCTCCAGAGCTGCTGCCCTGTCAGCGCATCGAGAGCGTAGAGATGGCGCGGGCCTTCTCTTGCCGGGAACTCGTGATTACCCACGCCGAAGTAGACCACGCCATCAGTCACAATCGGGTCAGCCACGGCCCAGTCTTCCGTCTTGAATCGCCACAGCCGCTCACCAGTCTGGGCGTTGAACGCGTAGAAATACTCGTCTTTGTTTCCAGCGAAGACCGCTCCGCCGGCGACGGCAGCGCCGGACCAAATGTCGCCCTCGCCCGGTGCACTCCACAGGACGGCCCCGGTCTGGCTGTCGATCGCATAGAAGTTACCATCCCCGCTACCGGCAAATACCACTCCGCCGCTGATCGCCGGTGGATTCCACCATTCCGCGCTCGCCTTCTCGACTTTCCACTTCTCCCGCCCGGTGTCACTGTTAAGCGCATAAAGCACATTCTCCGCGGCAAGGAATATCGTTCCGTTATCGTATGCGGCTGGCCACAATGATCGATGGCCGGTATTTATTTTCCACCGCTGTTCGACTGTAGCGGTATCGAGCGCGTAAAACGTTCCTTCTGCATTTCCAAAATAGATTGTGCGATTGACGATCAACGGAGCGGTCCAGACGACCCCCTTCGCTTTGAACTTCCACAACCGCTCGCCTGTGGCCGCGTCAAGAGCCCACAGACGATTGCCTTCGATACCGACATAGACAACGCCATCGGCTACAGCAACCGGCGAGAAGACGCTGCTGGAAGGCTTCGATTTCGACGCCCACAACTGAGCGCCCGTCACTGCGTCGTACGCGTGAATCTTGCTGTCGGCCCCGCCGAAATAGAGTACGCCATCCGCAAAAACAGGTGACTCGTGCACGATGCCGGGGATCGCGACGCTCCACCTGAGCCGCGGGTTCTCGCGAATTGCCGGTTGAGCGTAAGCTCCAGTACGTTGTGCATCGCCTCGATAGAGCGCTCCTTGTGAAACAGCGCGCGGCGATTGATTTGCCGTCGTTCGAGGCGCGTAATTGGCCGCAACAAGAATAGCCACGACTGCCGTGAGTATTGTAAATCTTCTTCGCTTGATCGCGATCGACATCATTGACACGTGTTTTCTCCTCAGCCTTTGGTATTCACGGGTCTGCTCTTTTCTTGTTTAGACAGCGGCCCAACGGAGTTTCTTTCAAAAAGCGTCCATCACCATGTTGAAGCGAATAATCTGATGCGCACTTCGAAATGGACGCTCGCTTGACATGCTTGAAAACCGAAAACTATACTCGAATTAAAGTTGATGATTGAAAAAGTAAGGCGCCTGAGTTGATGTTGACTCACGCCGCTACAAAGAGAGCGGTGGTGCTTCGGCCAGGTGAAGAGGAGAAACTGATTGGCTAAGACGATCCAGGGACGCCTCGGCGCGGAAGGAATGCGAGTCGCGATTGTCGCGAGCCGCTGGAACGACTTCATCGTGAGCCGATTGATCGGCGGCGCGACCGATGCTCTCGAGAGGCTTGGCGCTTCCACTGAAGCCATAACCATCATTCGCGTCCCGGGTTCTTTTGAGTTACCGATGGCGGCCAAACGGGCCGCCCTCAGCGACGAGTACGACGCGATAATCTGTCTCGGTGTAGTCATTCGCGGAGAGACTTCTCACAATGAGTACATCGCCGCGGAAGTGTTCAAAGGTATCGCCCAGGTTTCTCTCGAAACAAACCTCCCTATTACCCTTGGAGTAGTGACGGCAGACAATCTCGAACAAGCCATCGATAGAGCCGGCGCCAAGTCCGGCAACAAGGGATTCGATGCGGCAATGACGGCCGTCGAGCTTGTCAATCTCTATCGCGAATTCTGAAGGTGGGCGGTTGGCCACAAATTATGCGAAGCAATTGATTGTCCTCGTGTCGTTCGTGGCGGGTCGATTTTGAACAAAGGGTTTGAATTATGGGTGCCAGACGTAAGGCTCGCATTTGCGCCTTACAGATGCTCTTTCAATATGATGTAGCTCGGCCGTCCGTCGAGGAGCTTACTCGCAGCTACTGGGAAGCGTTTGGCGACGACATGGGTAACGTCCCTCATGAGTTCTCGGATAAGCTTGCGCTCGGGGCGATCTCGCATCTGGACGAAATCGACGCGCTGATAAAACGGCGTGCTGAGAACTGGCGCATCCAGCGCATGGCGGTCGTCGACCGGAACCTCCTGCGGCTTGCGATCTACGAATTCCTTTTTGAGTCCGACACTCCCAAGACCGTGGTCATCAACGAAGCTCTCGAAATCGCGCGGCGATTCTCGACCTTCGAAGCGACTCAATTTATCAACGGAATACTCGACGCGATAAAGCGCGATCTGGAAGACAACCAGAACGCCTCCGCGGCCATGGCTCAACAATAGAGTTTCGCGCGCTTAGACTTCGCGCGTCTTCCAGGTTCCGCGGCGAAACGCCAATATCGCAACCACGGCCAGCAACGACTCGGCTATCGTAATCGCGGCGAACACTCCTTTCGCTCCGAATCCCAACGGTATCGCAAGGCTGTAGGCCAGCGGAATCTGTATCAACCAGTAGCAAGCCAGGTTGATCAGAGTCGGCGTGGTTGTGTCGCCGGCTCCGTTGAACGACTGCACCACAACCATACCGTATGCGTAGAAAACGTATCCGTAGCTTATGAATCGCAATGCGGCAACGCCGTAAGGCACGACTGCCGGATCGGTAGTGAATATGCCAATCAACCGCTCGGCAAACGTAACGAAGGTGATCGCCACTAACCCCAGAAAACACATATTCGCAAAGCCCGTCACCCAGACCGAGCGCTCGGCTCGCGCCGGTTTCTTTGCGCCGAGGTTCTGGCCTACGAGCGTCGCCGCCGCGTTGCTCATTCCCCACGACGGCAGGATCGCGAAAATAATTATCCGCAACGCGACCGTGTAGCCCGCAAGCGCCGCATCGCCGAACACTGCCACGATTCGCACAAGTCCGAGCCAGCTCGCCGTCGCGACAAGAAACTGAAACATCCCGCCAAGCGAGATGCGAACCAGGCGCATCATCACTTCGATATTCAATCGCGCCTGCCGCCACTCGATCTTCACGCGCCCTCTTCCGCTGAACAAGAACCAGAGCTGAACGAGAACGGCAGTGCCGCGGCCAATAGTCGTCGCGATTCCCGAGCCCGTCACTCCAAGTTTTGGGAATGGGCCAAGCCCGAAAATCAGGCAAGGGTCCAGAACGATGTTGATCGCGTTGGCAATCCAAAGAACGCGCATCGCTATCGACGCATCGCCCGCTCCTCGAAAGACAGCGTTGATCAGAAACAGAAGCATGATCACCACGTTTCCGCCGAGTATCACTTTCGCGTAGCCCGTCCCGCTGTTCATCACTCCGTCGGAGGCGCCCATCAGTCGAAACATCTGCGGCGCGAAAACAATCGCAATGATCGCAACCGGAACCGAAACGATGACGCCGAGGATGATAGATTGAAACGCCGCGACCGATGCGCCACCCGGATCCTTCTCGCCAATGCGCCGCGCGACCGTCGCCGTCGTAGCCATACTGAGTCCCATCGCAACCGCGAACACCATCGTCAACAGCGATTCGGTTATGCCTACGGTTGCCGTCGCTTCGGCGCCGAGGTGCGCAACCCAAAAAACGTTGATGATGCCGAACAGCGATTCCATCATCATCTCGAGCACCATCGGCACCGCGAGAAGAAAAATCGCCGGGCCGATTGGACCTTCGGTAAAGTCGCGCTGCGATCCGACTACCGCTTCACGGAGAAACATTGTCCAACGCCCAAGCCGCGAACCATCTGTGGGTTGTTCGGATGTCGATGCGAATGCTGGTTCTTCTTTTCTTGCCTGCATGCAGAGGCCCTTCGGTTAGGTTGAGAACAGTAATTGAAAACGTTGGACGCTTGGGTCAGGTTCGCGACCGTTGCGTCGTTTCACTCGGCGCGTTGGAATTCGTATCGCTGGGCGCCGGGAAGGATTTGGTTGGAGTCAAAACTTTTTCATGTTGGAGAATTAAATAGCATTCCGGCGAAGGGCAAGTCAACAACAATCGTAAGTTGGCAACTCGTCAAACAGGCGGATAAGAAGTCTCGGTTACCGGTTCAGCATCCACCAATATCGGCTCGTGAGTCCTCGTGTCTTCTTTATCGAGCCACTTCTGCAGCAACAACCATGCGACGCCAGGAACAGCGAAAGCGACGCCCAGTACCGTCGCCATTCGGCGCGCACCGAGTCCCGGATAGTCAACTCCCCAGCCGGTCACGTAAGTTGAAACCGACATCGTCAACGTCAACAGCGCCATCTCGAGCGCGAACACCCGGCCGAGAAACCTGTCCGGCACCGTCATCTGCAACAACGTAGTCGAGAACACCCATTGAATGCTGCCTCCGGAATGGGCGCCCAGCACGCAGATCAACGCAACGACTAGCGAGGGCGATTGCGCGTAAAACAAATAGAACGTCGCCGACACGAAAAACGCGATGGTGATCGCGCGCCGCATCGTGCGAGGCACGCCGCTCGAGATCATCCCCGCGATCACCGGTCCGATCAGCGCTCCGGTTCCGCGAGCCGCATACAGCAAACCTATCGACGCCGCGCCGTCGCGGCCTATCGGAAATATCTGCTTGCCATAAATCGTCAGCAGCAACAGCACGCCGCCGCCAAGCCCCCAGCCGCTCTTAACAAGCAGCAACGCCATCACTCGCGGATTTGATTTCAGGTAGCGCGCGCCTTCGATCAGGTCGGTCACTCCGGTCGCGTCGGCCAACGAAACGTGTTTACTTCTCGCGCTCGTCGAAGATCGAATGCGCACAGCCGCGATGAACGCCGCGGATACGAAGAACGAAAGCGAGTCGATCACGAACGCGGTGTTGCGGCCAAAGGCATCCGTCACCAATCCACCGAGCGCCGCACCCAGCGCCAGCGTCACCGACCACGAAGCGCTCGACAATGCGTTTGCGGAGATCAACTCAGCTCGCGAAACTATTCCGGGAATTGCCGCCGACCTCGCCGGATCAAAAAACGTCGAGATAGCGATTTCGACAGCGGCAATCGTGTACACCAGCCAAACCTGATCCGGACGCTGCACAACGAGAAAGCCGAGCACGATGATTCCTCGAAGCACATCGGCGATTATCATTATTGTTTTTCGATTGAACCGATCGGCGACCACGCCCGCAAGAGGTCCCACAAAAAACGAAGGCAGCAATTTGATGATTAGAATGTAGCCGACTGCTTCGCCCGAGCCGGTGAGTGAGAGCAGGAGAGTAAGCAGAGCAACCGAGTTGAACCAATCGCCCGTCTGCGAGACGAGTCCCCCGATGAACAGCCGGCGGAAGTCGTGATTGCCGCGGAGAAGCTCGACGTAGCCCACGGCTCGTCCCGGCGGGTTCTCGGTCATTCGAGGATTCTAGAGGACGCGCAGCGGACCTTTCAACGATGGATCGTTATCACAAAGGCTTCGTCACGAAAAGCAAATTGGATCTCCTGCCGTTCGCGTTCACCACCTGAAGTTGTACCGTCTGACCCGCCTTGATCCTCTTCCCGGCTTTCTTTGCTACCAGAACCTCGCTTGGATCAGGATCGCCGTTACGGGTCTTTTGCTGTTCGGCGTTTACTTCCAGCTTTGCGCCATCGTCAAAGTTCTGACCATAAAGAATCAAACTCTTGCCGCTGAAAATCGCCTGGAGCAAAACGGGCTTGTTGCTGGACTCGTCCGGATCAATGCGCGCAAGGAAAATGTCGCGGCCGCCGCTGTTCGTAGTTCGCAGAGCTGCGAACACGAGGAAATCCTGCGAGTCGGTGAAGCCATCCAGGAAGATGTGACCTTCGGAATCCAGCGACACTCCGTTCGCAACTTCATCGCCGGTTCCGCCGAGATACGTCGAGAAGTTGACGACTCCCGCCGATGAGAGTCGGGCAACAAACGCATCAGACTGGCCGCCCTTGAAGAACGATTGGATAGCATTCGCAGTCGAGAGTCCCGAACCGGCGCTTCCAGCGATCACGGCCACTCCCGCGGCATCGATTACGATTGCGTTTGATTGTTCATCTCCAGAGGTTCCGCCAACAAATGTGAGATAAGTCAGCGCTGAGCCCGTGGCGTTGAGCCTGGCGACGAACGCGTCTGAATTCGCTGTCGAGGAGCGCGTCGCAGAAGACCCCGGGAAGCTGGTCGACCTGGTACGCCCGGTTATGTAAGAGTTGCCGGTTCCGTCTATAGCCAGGGCTGTGGCGAAGTCGTCGTCGCTTCCACCCATGAATGTAGAAAAGACAAAAGCGGAGCCGGTTGGATTGATCTTCGCGATGAAGCCGTCAAACGTCGCTGCCGGACCTGATTTCGCGGCTCGCAATGCGTTCAGCGTTGGAAAGTTTCCCGACTGGGTATCGCCGACAACGAAAGCATTGCCGGACGAGTCGACTTTGATTCCGGTCCGGGCGAGCAGGTTCTCGGTCCCATTGCCCCCAAGGTAGGTAGAGTATACGAGCGATGCGCCGTCAGTTGACAGTTTGGTAACGAAAGCATCCGAGTCGCCGCCTCCGTAGGCCGGCTGAATCGCCCCCTGCGTTGGAAAATCCAGAGAGGTGGTCCGCCCGCTCAGATACGCGCTCCCGGAGCTGTCCACGGCTACGCTGACGCTCGTCTCCTGTCCGCTTCCACCAACCAGACTCGAAGACAGAATTGCGCTTTCCGCGGGCTTCAGCAGAACCACAAACGCATCGGAGGGTCCGGCAAGCGCGGAGTTTACGGATTTGAATATCGGGAAGTCGGTCGATTCGGTGAACCCGGCCAAATAAACAAAGTCACCCGTCGCATCGGTAGCGAGTCCGGTGGCGGTGTCATTGCCCTTCCCTCCAAAAAAAAGATAGTTGAAAGTTCCGCCATTCTTTGTGAGCCTGCCAACAAACACATCAGAATTGTTTGTCGTTGCATTCGTCAAGAAGTCCGATGAGAACGAATCGCCGCCTATCAGAATTTCTCCGGACGGCAGAGCCAGCATTGACCGGCCGGTGTCGGCGGCCATTCCACCAAGATAAGATGAAAAGACCAGCGTCGGATCGATCACAAGCGGCCTTGTCGGGTCGTAGTTGCCGACATTGAAGCCGATCGCGCCGTCGCCAAGCTGTGTGAACTCGGCAGCCACCGAAGTGCGCAGTCCGGCGATTTCCTGATAGGCGACAGGTTGTTGATGCTTGAGTTCTCCCACCGCGGTGCGAATGACCAGCGTCCCGCCGGAATCGATCTTCATTTCATCGGCGCCATCGAATCTCAGTCTTATTGCGCCTGGGTCGGCGCCTGCTGCAAGATCGAAATCGTATTCGAGTTGGTGCTCCGCCGTGTGAAACACCAAATCAATCCCCGAATAAACAGCGGGGTAGCAGACGCGAGAGTAGGTTTCAACATCACGCAACCACTTCGTCTGGTCATTGCCGAGGAAATAGTTTACTCGCCCGTCGAGTTTGTCTGTTCCAAAAATAAGCGGCGACGCATTCGCGCCTTCAAGCTTCATCGAAACTCGCGCGGTGATGGTTGCCTTTTCATCTGGCGCATCCTTCTTAAGCGGAGCGCGCAGTCCAATCACTGCTTCCGAGGACTTCAAAAGCAGGGCAAACCCGTTTCCGCGCCCGATGAATCTGACGTCGTCATCCGATTGACCACGGTTCGGCTCGAAGAACACCGGCAGCGACGTGGCCTCGGTTGCGGTTGCGCTACTCAACGAACAAACGGAGACGTTATCAAGTCGCGGTTGATCGTGTGGAAGCGCGATCTGCGCCAGCGGCGCTGCAAGAAGAATTAGTGCGGTGCGTTGAAGTGAGAATCTGATTTTCATCGCGTTACCCCCGGCCTATCGGCAATTATCGTCAGAAATTTGAGCGGTCAAACCACGGCGACGGCCATAGCATACTCCAGAACATTAGCCGGACTCAATCAATATATTGGGGATCGACGGCGGTCCCCCACAACTTGCGGTATACACCGGTCGCCGGGCGTGCTAGACTGCAAAACCGCAGTACGGATAAATCTGAACGTAGCGTCCGGGTGAAAGACTGAGCAAGCGCGGCATGCTCGGTTAAGCTTCCGTTAACCGAATTAAAGTATATAAAGAAACCGGCCATGAACGAAAAGGATTTTGTACATCTTCATCTGCATACTGACTTTAGTCTGCTGGACGGCGCCATCCGGATCAAGCCGCTTGCGAAACGCGCCGAGCAACTCGGCGCCCGATCCGTGGCGGTCACCGATCACGGCAACTTGTATGGCGCGATCTCCTTCTACAATCAGATGAAGTCATCGGGCATCAAGCCCATTATCGGCATGGAAGCCTACATCGCCCGAGGCAAGCACACTGATCGCGGCGACGCTTCGGGAGAGAAAGGCACAAATCACATAATCCTGCTCGCGAAAAATCTCACCGGGTATCAGAATCTCGCCAAGCTATCTTCTTTCTCTTTCACAAAGGGCTACTACTACAAGCCTCGCATAGACAAGGAACTGTTGGCGGCGCACGGCGAAGGGCTGGTTGCACTGTCGGCTTGCCTGTCCGGAGTTCCTTCGTCGCTCTTGCTCACGGACAAATTCGACGAAGCCGCCCGCCAGGCAAAAGAGTTCGAAGACATCCTCGGCAAAGGCAATTATTACCTCGAAGTGCAAAACCACGGGCTCGAACAAGAAGTAGACACCGTGATCCCCGGAATGATCGCGCTGTCGAAGAAGACCGGAATCCCGCTCGCCGCGACCAACGATTGTCATTACCTGATGCAGGATGATTGGCGCGCGCACGACATCCTCGTTTGCATCGGCGCCGGCAAGACCGTCAATGAAAAACGCGGGCTCAAATACAAGGAAGGCGAGTTCTATTTTCGATCGGCTGCCGAGATGTGGGAGATCTTCGGCAACGAATTACCCGAAGCGCTTCTGAACACCGTCGCCATCGCCGAGATGTGCGAGTTGGAGCTGCCCAAAAACCAGAACCACCTGCCCGAGTATCGCGTGCCCGACGGCGAAACGGTCGAGAGCTATTTCGCGAAGCAAACTCAAGCCGGACTGGAACAACGTTGGCAGCAGATAAAAGACCGGCCCGATCGCAAGAACGACTTCGATGATTACCGCGCGCGGCTCGAACAGGAAATCGCGGTCATCAACAAGATGGGCTATGCCGGCTACTTTCTGATCGTCTGGGATTTCATCGCATACGCGCGAAAGAATGACATTCCGGTTGGTCCCGGTCGCGGGTCGGCCGCGGGCTCGCTCGTGGCTTATTGCCTGAGGATCACCGATCTTGATCCGCTGCAATACGATCTGCTCTTCGAACGCTTCCTGAATCCCGAGCGAGTCTCGATGCCCGACATCGACATCGACTTCTGCGTTCGCGGACGCCAACGAGTCATCGACTACGTGGCTGACTACTACGGGCGCGATCACGTTTCGCAAATCAGCACGTTCGGAACGATGGCATCGAAGGCGGCGATCAAAGATGTTGGACGCGCGCTAGAGATGCCTTACTCGGAGGTCGACAAGATCGCGAAGATGATCCCTCCGCCGGTTCGCGGCCGAAACGTCTCGATTGAAGAAGCCATCAAGCAGAACCCTGAGCTCAAACGCGCAATCAACACCGATGAGCGCGTTCGCGACGTAATCGAAATAGCGCAGCGGCTCGAGGGCTGCTCGCGTCACGCATCGGTGCACGCGGCGGGTGTTGTGATTTCGCCGAAACCGCTTTACGAGCTGGTGCCGATATCAAAGACCGCGCGCGATGAAATAACGACGCAGTTTCCGATGAACGATCTCGAAAAAACCGGGATGTTGAAGATGGACTTCCTGGCGCTGACTACGCTGACCATCATCGACGACTGCCTCAAATCGATCGCGCGCGAAACAGGTGAGACAATCGACCTCGCCAAGATTCCGCTCGACGACCGCGGCGCGCTCCAGCTCTTCTGCGAAGGCAAGACCGAAGCGATTTTTCAATTTGAATCAGGCGGGATGAGGGACCTTTGCCGAAGACTCAAACCCGAGGGCCTCGAGGATCTGTCCGCGCTCAACGCGCTGTTCCGGCCCGGCCCGATCGATAGCGGATGGGTGGACGATTTCATCGAGCGCCGTCACGGCCGCCGCCAGGTGCGTTACGACTTTCCCGAGTTGAAAGAGATCATGGGCAACACGCTCGGGATATGCGTTTATCAGGAACAGCTCATGGCAGTCTTTCAAAAGCTCGCGGGGTATTCGCTGGGCGAAGCCGACCTCGTGCGCCGCGCAATGGGCAAAAAGAAACGCGAAGAACTCGACAAGCACAAGGAAAAGTTTTTGAGGCAAGCGATCGAGCGCGGTCATCACGCGGGCAGGCTCGAGAAGCTCTGGATAAGCTTCGAAGGCTTTGCTGATTATGCGTTCAATCGGGCTCATTCATTTTCGTACGGCTATCTCGCTTATCAAACCGCGTTTCTTAAGGCCCATTATGCGACCCACTTCTGGGCGGCGGTGCTTTCGAATGAACTGAACAACACCGCCAAGGTTGTCAGGTACATCAACGAAGCACGCACTCAGGGTATCGAGATACTGCCGCCGGATGTCAACGCCAGCCTCGACAACTTCACCGCAAGCGGCAACACGATTCGCTTCGGGCTGGCGGCGATCAAAGGGATCGGTCAATCGGCGGTCGCCTCGATCATCGAAGCGCGCAACTCGGGCGGCGCGTTCTTGTCGCTGTTCGACTTCACCGAACGTGTTGATTCGCGAGCGGTCAACAAGCGCGTGCTCGAAGGTTTGATTCGCGCCGGCGCGTTCGATTCGATAAACAAGAGCCGAGCGCGCCAGTTTGCAGCCATAGACTTCGCAATCGAAAGCGGGCAGCGCTTGCAACGTTCGCGCGCGAGCGGCCAGACGGATCTGTTCGGCGCGCTTGCGGCTTCAGAGCCCGCAGCCGAGACTCAGTTGCCGAAGGCGACCGAGTGGGAGAATCACGAACTGCTTAAAGGTGAAAAAGAGACTCTCGGGTTTTATATTTCAGGGCATCCGCTCTCGGGTTTTGAAGACTCGCTAAAAGATTTCGCGGACGCGGATGTGGATCGCCTGTCGGGATTGAATCACGGAACGATCGTGACGCTTGGCGGCATTGTGATGGACCTCAACGTCCGGACCACCAAGAAAGGCGACCGGTTCGGCTTGTTTCAACTCGAAGACCAGTTCGGTTCGGTGAAAGTCGTGGCCTGGCCGGATGTGTTCAACAGATCGAACGGTGTGATGCAAAACGACTCGGCGGTGCTCACGCGAGGGCGATTGGAGATAGATGACGGCGGCGCGATGACAATCATTGCCGAGGAGATCCAGGCGCTTCAGAACATTCGCGAACGCTCGGCCCGCTCCGTTGTGCTTCACTTCGGCGTCGATTCGTATGACGACAAGGCGCTCGATAAGCTTTATGCGCTGCTCGATGCCAATCGAGGCGATTGCCCGGTGTTGTTCGAAGTGAATCTCGGTGACGGCCGGGTGGCGCGAATCCAACCTAATCATCTGGTGCGAGTGAAAGTGACTCCGGCGCTGACGACTTCGATCCAGGGATTGATCGCCGACTGCCGGGTCGAGCTTGTAGTGAGCCGCGTTTCAGGCGCCGCCCGCTAAACGCAAGAGTCGAAGCCATCTGTCAGACATTTAGCCTCTTCTCACGGCAGTCTTTCACCTGCTTTGCTCCCTCCGCGCTTAGATGATACAGTCTGACTTGGCCCTACGGCGGTTAGCCAACAACCAAATCACCAAAGCAGGAATCTAACCGCCCGCGAAGTTGAAAGGAACGTGAGTTCGTAGAGCCTTGGCAACTGTCACTCAAAAACCTAAGACCCGGGTCATCCAAAGACAACAGCCGCGACCAAATCTCATTCGCCGCATCTTCACTCCCATGCGGCTCGCGATTCTCGGCATACTCATTCTCATACTCGCGACGGTTTTCGCGTATTTCTACGTCAGATACGCAAGGCTGATCGATGCCCGATTTCGCGGCGATGTCGTAGTGCGGACAACGGGCATTTACGCGACGCCGCGCGGTATTCGAGCGGGGCAGCCGATGACGCTCGCTTCGTTGAAGAGCTATCTCGATGGCATCGGCTACGTGGAATCGACCAAGGATGCCGATTCGAAACGCGGCCGCTATCAAATCAAGGGCAACACGATCGACGTCTACACCAGCAGTGAGGCGATCATTGGAGGCGCCCGGCAGTTTCCAAATCTCAACATCGTGTTCGGCGCGGGCGGAAAGAACGTCAGCAAGATCACCGAAATCGACACCAAACGCAATCTCGACAGCTCCGTGCTCGAGCCTGAGCTCGTCACTGCAATTTCAAACGACAAACAAAAGCAAAAACAAAAACTCGTCTCGTTCAAAGACCTGCCCAAAGACTACGTCAACGCAGTGGTCGCAATCGAAGACCGCCAGTTCTTCGAACATCCCGGCATAAACATCCGCGGAATCCTTCGCGCCGTCCGCCGCGATGTCGGCGAGGGCCAGCGAGTCGAGGGCGGTTCGTCGATCACTCAACAACTGGTCAAGAATTTTTTCCTGACACCCGAGCGAACGTGGAAGCGCAAGATTCAGGAGATGATGATCGCTCTGGTGCTCGAGACGAAGCTGTCGAAAGAGGAAATCTTCCAGCTCTATGCGAACGACGTGTTCATGGGACAGTCGGGCGCCTACTCGATCAACGGCGTCGGCGAAGCGTCTTCCGCCTACTTCAACAAAGACGTAGTGAATCTCACGCTGCCCGAATGCGCATTCCTTGCCGGTATCATTCGAGGACCGAGCCTGTACTCGCCATATCGCGATCCCGAACGTGCGAAGTCGCGACGCAACCAGGTGCTCGAGTCGATGGCCGAATCGGGGTTCATCGCTCAGCCTCAGGCCGAACAGGCGAAGACAACCGAGCTAAAGATCGTTCCCAAGCACAACGCACTCAACAGTGGCGCGCCCTATTTCGTCGACTATCTGCAACAAGAACTCGCCAACGAACTCTCAACTCGAGACCTCGCGCGCCAATCGTATCGCGTCTACACCACTGTCGATATGGACCTTCAGCGAGCGGCCGACAAGGCGGTGAACGACACGTTGACAACGCTTGATCCGATCTTTGCCAAGCGAAAAAAGAATCCCATTCCAGGCGGAACGCTTCAGGCCGGTCTTGTTGCCTTGAATGCCAGGACGGGGGAGATACTAGCGATGGTCGGCGGGCGCGATTACGGTTTGAGCCAGCTCAATCGCGCGGTCGACGCGAATCGGCAACCCGGCTCGGTGTTCAAGCCCATCGTGTACGCGACGGCGTTGAACAGCGCATACGACGACAACGCCGAAGAGAAATTCACGCCTGCATCATTATTCATGGACGCGCCCGAAACTTTTCTCTATGGGCGAGGCCAGACCTATTCGCCCGAGAATTTCGGCAAGACTTATTCGAACCGCGACGTCCCGCTTCGTGAAGGGCTAGTCCATTCGCTCAACGTCGTAACGGTTCGCATAGCCGAGAAGGTCGGCTACTCGAAGATCGCGCGCATGGCTGAAAAGCTCGGCCTCCCACGGCCTCAACCTTTCCCCGCTCTTGCGCTCGGAACCGCCGAAGCAACTCCGCTTCAAGTGGCGCAGGCGTATACTGCGTTCGCCAACAGCGGCCAGCTTACGGACGCGCGCCCGATCAAACGAGTGACCAACGCCGACGGCGTAACTTTCACAGAAACCAAGCCTGACACAAAACCGGCTCTCAGGCCGGAAGTCAGTTGGCTGATGACCAACATCATGCAAGACGTCCTGAACCGAGGCACCGCCGCGCGAGCACGCTCGATGGGATTCACCGCAACAGCCGCTGGCAAGACGGGCACTTCACGAGACGGTTGGTTCGCAGGTTATACACCGAATATGGTCTGCGTGGTGTGGGTGGGCTTTGATGACAACTCCGAGCTTGGGCTGGAGGGCGCGAAGTCGGCGTTACCGATCTGGACTTCGTTTATGAAAGCGGCGCTTGCCTTAAGACCCGAGCTTGGCGGCGAGAGCTTCCCCGCCCCGCCCGAGGGCATAGTCAGCGCTGAAATCGATCCAACGAGCAGTCTGCTCGCGACGGACATCTGCCCGGCCCGCCGAACCGAGTACTTCATCGAAGGCACCCAACCAACCGAGAATTGCGAAGCTCATACGGGCGAGCATCCTGAGTCAACTCCCCTGCCCGGCTTCTCGTGGCCCGAGGGCACCGATCTGGAAGAGAAGACAAAGAAGCTATTGCGAGACTCGGAAAAAGTTATTGACGACGCCCAGCGCGAAATGAAGAAACAGATCAAAAAAGCTACGGGGAAACCTTAGACGTCAGCGCCTTTTTGGATCCCGCTTCAGTCGTCCCATCACTGACTAGATCTGTAATTCTCTTTGACACTGTTGGTTTGGCAGCACTCTTCGGGTGCCCTTCCTTAGCCTCCATACTATAAGACACTGATTGCAGACGCGATCGTCCGCTAGTGTCTCACGTCGAACGCTCTTTTGACGGTTGCGAAAAAAAAAGAGTTCTGGTGTGAAATATCTCGAGTAACACCCACATTAGTACATGAGGGCTGAGGTGCACTCCCTATCTCGATGAGCGAAGAGTAACTATTTGATATTGCGCCACGGCAGACTTCGAATAATTGCAGAGCGCTCTTCGAGAAGGAGCGTTAAAGCGGTAGGGATCGACAACAGACGCGGCTCTATGGCCGGAGGTAGCAGCTACGCATCGCGCAACGCTCATGAAGTTTGGAGCGCTTCCGATGCGACCCACGGGTACCCCAGCCATGGGGCCCCGCCTGTTGTCGAGCATAATCAATGAGGCTTGAACGACAATGTCTATAGAGCCGTCCGATGTACTGTTGCTGATGCGCGAACCGGAAGGTCACAAATCCTTGGTCACATGAAAATAGTACTCGCCAATGATGCTCCTGCCAGCTCCCGCGTCGACTCCCTCAACTCTCACGCTATAATAACCGGGGCGAAAGAGACTCGAATTCATTAAGAAGGTGAGCGAGTTTTTTTCGTTCGGGCGGAAACCTCCACGCTGCAAGATCACTTCGCCGCGGTCGTCCAAAAGACTCATGTGGTAATCCAAATGCGGCGCTTCTCCCTCGAGCGCCAACAAAAGCAAAAAGTTGGTGGGAGAGATCGGCAAGTGCACGTTGTTTGTCGCTGATCGAGGATCACTGCCACGCGTTGAATTCAATATGACGATTTGCACGTTGGCTTGTGGCGTGATGGTTCGTCCGCGAGAACCCGGTCGCAACTCGCCGGGCGCTTTTTTGCGGTTGTTGTCGAGCTCCTTTCGAAGCTCATTGAGCCGTCCGCCCAACTCATCCTCAGTTTCCTTATGCTTTTTGCCGGCCAGTTCGGCTGACTCCCGTTCCTGTTGATATCGGCGTTGCCATTCGGCGGAGTCGCTTCGCGCCTGATCGGCCTGCGTACTGGAAAGCCGAGCTCGATTGAACATTATTACCGCGGCTGACAAGGCAATGAGCAAAAGGAACCCGCTCGCGAGGGCCCACCATTTAGGAGCGAGACGGTATCGCGAGTACCACGGAATTGGCGCCGGCAGATAAGCCTCGCGCTCGGCGGCTTGATGGCTCGCAACGTGACGCAGACCCTGAATCAGGTCTTTTGTAGTCGTCAGGCGATCTACGCACACTGCACAATCGACGAAATGCTCTTCGAACTGCTCTTGCTCATCCACCGAAAGTTGTCCCATCAGGTATCGGTCGATGAGGTCGGATTGTTCAATTTGCTTGTGATCCATACGCATTCTGCTGTCTAACTAAGAGGTGTCGGCCACTCCGCTCCTATCGCATCTCGCAAGACAATCCGCTCAAATTGATCAACCCGCTTATTGACCGATACGCCGGACATAAAGCTCCTTGAATCTCGCGATTGCACGGAAGATTACGTTATTGAACTGAGCGCTTGTAAGTTTCAACTCAGCGCAAATTCTTTCCTTGTCCTGCTCCGCGATAAAATACCGGAAGAGCAATTCCCTGTCGCGTTCCATCTTCAATTCGCCTATGACTCGACGCACAGCGCTCGCTTTTTCCTCGCTCAATAGCAGGTCAAGCTGGCTCGGCGCGGGATCGGGAATGTGCTCGGCCTCGCCCGCCTCTTCCAGACTTCTTGAATTTCTCGCGCGGCGGACAAAATCGATGGCCGCATTTCGCGCAACGCTGCAGACGAAGCCTGATAGTCTTACGGGATCGCGAAGATCTCCGTGCCTGAGTTTCTCGATGATTATTTTGAAAGCCTGTTGGGATACATCTTCGGAATCAGTTTGGCTTTTGACAATTCGGTCGATGATTATTGAAACGCCCCGCTGATAACGAGAAATGATTTCATCTTCAGCGGTTGAGTCGCCGGCAATGACGCGACTGACGAGATCTGCCAGTGCCGCTCCGCTATTGCCATTGACTACTTTCACCAGATGCCTACTCCGCTGAGCCAAAGCAACACGATGTACTCTGTGCCGCGCTCCATGTGGTTACGGTTTTCCGATCGCAACAAAAGGGGACCAATAATAAGGATGGCGTGTCTCCGCGGCGCGCAACATTTTCAGTTTCGCCGCGCGGAGAGCGGCCGCAGTTCCGAGATTCTCCGCCAAGCCTCGGTAGAATTGTTTCATCAATTGCCCGGTCGAAATATCAGTCACGCTCCACAGACTCACAACAACCGACCGAGCGCCGGCATAAAGAAATGCGCGTGTCAGCCCGACAACTCCCTCTCCCGATAGCAATTGGCCGCGGGCAGTCTGACAGGCGCTCAGCACCACAAGATCACAATCCAGGTCCAATTCAGAAATCTCCCTCACCTCTAACAAGCCATCTTGCGCAGGGTCGCTATCAATCGCGAGCACCACCGCCGATCGCGACGGAGACGACTCGTTGATCAAGCTGTGCGTAGCAAAATGTAAGCGCCGATACCGTCGCAACGACTCTCCCTTGAGGGCGTCTTCAGTGCTATGCGGGCCGAGGTACACGCGAGTTTGTCGATGAGGGAAGAGGCCCGAGATATATTCAACCTCATCGTGTGTCCTCGGCAATTGCGGCAGGGGAAAGCCTCGGGACGCTCTCCCCGAATACACCTTCATGTCCGGAGCGAAAGTTGGATCGCCAAAAGCGAGCAGCTCCATTCTGTCCGGCGCCTCAGCCCGTTCCGGCGAAGTCTGCCACAGCCCCATCATGCTTGCGGATGGGAGATAGCTTATCTCATGGTCTTCCAGCAAGTAGCGGCCGTTCTGAATCAGCGCCTCGAACGGCAGATAGTGCAGCACGCCGTCCGGCACTATTACCAACTTTCCACCTTCTTCGATACGTTGGGACAGCTCGCCAAGAAGACTAGAAAACAGAGTGGCGGCTTGATCTGTCGCTTTATGCAAATCCCTCTCGATATGAAAGTAATTTGGCGCGGTGTTGATTATCGCCAAATACTCTGTGACCGATTTCTCAATCTCGCTCTTGCCGGGCAGAATCGCAATGAAAACGCCGCTGGACGAGACAAGCCACGCGAACGAGCGCTTCTCTCCCAGGAAGAACTCCACGATGGTGCTCTTCGACTTGTTGATACCCTCTTGTAATTCTTGTACCTCGGCAGTCTTAAACCACGACAACCGCTGTCTGGACCGGTCCATTTCGGCGTGTAGTTGTGCCTCCTCCAGCTCGAATTCCTTGTCGTTGATCTCGCGCTGAAGTTTCGAGCGCTCCTGTTCACTGTCTGATAAGACCAGTTGAGTACGTTTTCGGGAGATTGATCGCGAGAGTTCGTCGACGTTGGCATCTGTATCAGCCGTCTTGTCCGGGCCTCGCTCCCGCCGAGCGGCGGTCATTCCAAGGATAGTCCTGGCCTTGGCTTTCTCCGCACGTCCATATGCCTCCTTGATTTGTCCCTGATCAACCAGAAGGTCAACGAGTTCCCGGAATGGCGCCTGATTCTCTTCGCGAAAAGCTATTGCGCTCGACTCGGTAGAGATGTGCGCTGACCAGTATTCTCCTTCGAGATGAAATATCGCATTTTCGAATGCCGCGATCGCCGGTTTCATTCGTCCCAACGCGCGATCCGCGCGGGCGACGCTAAGCCACGAACGCCCTCGGTCCTCCCTCGCTTTCAACTTCTCCGCATTCGTTCGCGCGCCTTTCGCTCGCTTGTCAGCCAATTTCAATGCGTGCTCAGCACCAGCCAGTGCCGCCTCGTTTTGCATCAACGTCAGGTCCAGGTTTGATTGCGAGCACAGCACCCGAATCTCGCCGTCAATATCACCTATTCGCAGGTAGATGGAAAGCGCGCGGCCGAAATCCATCCGCGCCTGTTTGGCTTGCCCTTTTTCTCGTTCGATCTGGCCCAACAAATGTAGCGAGCCGGCTCTTACTTCATCATCGCCTCTCCGCGGAAACAAAGTCCTCGCTCGCAACACACCACTCAAAGCCTGGTTCATCTCTCCGAGTTCATAATGACCACGGGCCAATCCAATCAAAGCGGCAGCCTGCGTCGACAAATCCCGTGCTATCCGCGCCTCCTTTATCGCCTTTTCGAAATAGCGAGTAGCGAGCGGGCGCAAAAACAATTCGGCATAGACCTTTCCAATTGAGTTGAGAGCAATAGCCTTTATTGAAGCCGATTCCTCAAGGACCAAAGCTTTCCTGAAACAAGACAGCGCTTCGTAATAACTCTTGCCGAGTTTGAAAGAGTCCCCCAGTTGAACGGCTGCGCGAGCCGCTTTTTTCGGCTGCCGAACCTGCATCCACAATCGCGCCGCGTCATCGAACCGGCGAAGTCCGGACTTAGGGTCACCGATTTGCGACTCGGTTATCGCCTCCTGAAAAAACTGTTCCGCCGCCCTTTCAATCTCGTCAGTCGCCAGTCCATCCTTACCGTCCTGCGCTACCCCGGCGCGACCGGCAGCTATTAACCACATCGCAACCATCACAAGCGCGGCTATGCGAATTACAATTAATCTCAAAAATGGTGTCCGCGAGATCATAGAGTTCGTAATCATACCAAAGCCAAGGCCGCAGGGAGAGAGGTTAATCCAGCTTTCGACTCTTGATCCAAATAAAGCCCCTCAGAAGCACATGGCGACTGAGGGGCAAGTAATCGGCGGGAGAATCTCATCAGGCAGAATCGCGCTTGAAGTAACCCGCCGGCAGGACCGGTCCCAACTCAATCTTGGTGAAGATGATCTCATAGACCAGCCGGCCGTTGAGATAGACCCGCTGAAAGAATGGCAGCCTGACACCGTCGACAAACCTGTAGTCTGCATACTCGATGACCTTGTCTCCAATCTCCACGCGGCATATCGTGTGCTGCTGGTCGCAGTAGACAGTCAAATCGCCAATGGCCCCTCTCACAAAGAATTTGTCTTGCTTTCGAGGTGTTGTTTCGAGATAAGTCACGAGCGTTGATGGATCGGCGAGTTCCTTGAGTATGGGAAGAAGCCCGAATGTCCGGATGCTGAACTCAACGGGAGCCAGTTCAGATCCTGCGATATCGGTTTCTTCCACCTGCCGGCCATTCTCTTTGACTGTATGAGATGCCGATCGCCCATCGAACAGATCGACCTGTTCTCTCAATCCCAGGGGATCAGCCTTGTAGCGCTTGAATGAGCGCCCGTCGCTGACAACTTTTAACTTCCTCTCAAAGAAGCTGGCGAGATCGCTTCCCAGCCCTCCCGGTAGAGAAGTCAGTTTCACTCCCTCGGCGAGCCACGTCGACAGCGCGGTGTAGTCGCGAGCCTCGGTGTGCGCGCGCAACACATCCGTGATCGATATGAGCGGAGTGGTTTTCTTTACGTTTCCGGAAATCGGCGAAAACATTGCTCCGGAAATCAGGCCTCCAAGAACGAGCGTGTAAATCAACGTTTTCATTTTGCCCTCCTACGGACTTTGAACCAGGAATCAAGCGACAGGTGTAGCATTGCCACCATACGCGCAAACTCCTAGACTTGTTGACGGATGAACTGGCGCCGTTGGTTTGGCTCACCAGACGAGCAAGCGGCCATGCCGCTCACAACTGACACGCTTCCCCGCATGCGTCGTATTGGTCCTGGCATCTTGCCTCCTCGGTCTGGTTACCATGAGCAGCAGCCAAACACTGCGCCAGTGACCCCTGGCATTTGTCGACGCACCCGCTGTCTCCGAACGCAGCAGGTTGCAGACGAGTAAGCGTTAGCACCATGAGCAACACGAGGATCCAAGAGCACGCGGAAAACCCTCTGCTTGACTTTTGCACTTTCACCATCGCAATTCTCCTTTTGGTCTTAATCTGGAAGGCAGCCCTGAGCTGCCCTCAGTTGCTATGTGGGTCAAATGAGCGGCTGTCAGGACACCGGGAAGATTTTTTCTTGAGGGGCGGCGTCTGGTGTGCGAGGAGTGAAATGTGGGGAGCGGGAATTAAACTATGAGCGCCGCTGACGCAATCCTGTGGAACAACTGCAGCCGCGGTGACGATGTGGCTTGCAGGGAACTGATCCTGTCTTATCTGTATTTGGTAAAGACCTGGGCGAGACGGATCTCCAGAATGGCAAACTGGACAAGTCAGGAGGATCTGATTCAGGATGGCGTACTCGGATTGATCAATGCGGTCCGAAAGTTTGATCCCAACAGGAACGTGCCGTTTGAGCTGTACGCTAGCCCATATATTCGCGGGGCAATTCTTGATAGCTCGGATCTCACTCGTGAACTCGCTCGCCGTCAGCAAGAGATTTGCGGGAAGATCAAACGCGTTGCCGCGCAGCTAACGAAAATGCTGCAGCGCAATCCGACTATCGATGAGGTCGCCGATGAAACCAGTCTCACCCCCGAACAAATACTCAACGCCATCGACGCGATGGGCGTCGCTTTCGCGGGAGAACTGAGTAGCGCCGAAGAGACTCAAGCGGCATATGGTGTTCAGCGCCCGCAACAAGAGACAGCCGTTGTGATTCACGATGCCCTCTCCCGGCTTAGCGAACGAGAACGATCGGTTGTAACCTCTTACTACCTGGAGGATCGGCCGCACGAGGAGATTGCGCGACGGTTAGGGCTGACCGAGAGTAATGTCAGTAAGATTCGGCAGCGGGCCATCAAGAAACTTCGCGAATATCTAACCTGAAATGAAAGAGTGGGCACGATGCCAACAAACGACGTTGAAAACGCATTGAGGAATCTCAAGTTCGTGCATTTGACCGAAGATGAGATAACCGCTTACAACGAGCACCAGCTCGATGCCGTTCGTCTGGCCACCGCGAACGCGCACCTTAGTCAGTGTTTTATTTGTGAGAGGCTGCTGCTGACGATGCGCGAAGAACAAGCGGCATCGGCGAACCGTCAGATTACCGCCGAGGATATGGCTCTCGTCGACCGGTTGATGAAACAAGCGGGTACAGCGCTAAAGACGTCAGACGCCTCGGCCCGGGACGCGGCAACAGGAATTCCAATACTGGAATGGCTGGCAGGTTCGCTGCGGCAAATGACCGCGCAGTGGCAAATCGATTTCAAACCCGTGAGAGGCGTGGCCGAAGAGGGCGAAGTAGTGTGGGCCTGGCAAAGCGATGACCGCCGCTTGCGGGCTCGCGCGACGATCGAGAAAAACGCCGATATGATCGTCCATATCTATTCGAGTGAAATGTCGCTCGAAGGCGCCCGGCTCCGCTTCCGCCTCGCTTCATTGATTGCCGAGATAACCCTCGAGCGTATATCTGAAGCCGAGGTCGCCGCGAAGGTAGCAGTTCCCTGGGAGTATCGCCGGGGCAATATGACGGACATTTCGATCGAGATCGTCTAGCGCCGCCGGCGAGCCAATGTGCGTTGTTGAGGCGCGGCGGGTTGGGTTTCGCCCGGATCGCCAGTAAGCACGAAGGCCGCCCAGTAATACGGATGCGGATACCGCTTACGTGCCGCGATCTGGGCCGCCTGAAGCGCTGCTGCCTTGCTCAGGCCCCGCTTTAGATTTACATAGAAAGTCTTCATCAAAATACTTGTCGCTTCATCGTCGACGGTCCAGAGGCTGGCGATTACTGACGAGGCGCCCGCATAAATGAAAGCGCGGTTCAGACCGACCACATCATCTCCCTTGCTCCTCTCGCCCAACTGAGTCTGGCATGCGCTGAGCACTACGAGATTCGTGCCGGCCAAATCCATTCCGTAAATCTCACGCACCTCGATCGCGCCGCTATCATCCTTGCCGGGCGTGAGGGCGATGCGCGAGAACAGAGGACTATTGCCATTAAGTTCGGCGTGTGCGGCGATGTGGACTACGTTGTAAGCCGGCGCTCGTTTCATGAACTCAGCTCTTGTCGCGCGGCCCGTGAGCAGTGGTTGGGTGTGATAAAGCTTCGCCACGCCTGCGGCTTCCTTATCAACATAGGACAACGCCGGCTGGCCATCCGCTCGGGATTGCGACACCGCAAGAACGCTGCTGCCGCTTGGGCCTCCTCGACGCCGAATGGATTGCAGGATGGAAGCGCTCGGAAGATAAGAGATCGCGTGGTCATCTCCGAAATAACGGCGCCCGTCGGTCAATGCCGCGAAAGGCACATGATGGAGAATGCTATGGGGCACGATGACAACTTCGGCGGTCTTCAAATACCGCCGGATCGGCGCAATGAGCCAGGCGTGGAGTTGCTTGAGGCTCTGCGGCTGCGGGTCGCGCAGACTGGCGAAGCCGCGGAACCATTCTATGGCCGCGCGCAAGTCCGTCTCCTTGACGGGAATATCAACTGTCTGAAGAGAATCCGAACTAACTATGAAGGCGAGAGTCTTGTCCTCGGTGACGAAATAGGAGACCAGTGTGGTTTGAGGGCCGAGAAGCCGTTGGATTTCGTTTAGCGGTCTTGGAGAGTAGCTTTGAAGTTCGGCGTACTTTGGATTGCTGGCCTTCAATCGGATGAGCACCGTGTTATAAGTCTCTGCATTTTCTTTGAGGCTTGCCGCCATCAATGCAGCCGCCTCTGAGCGCGGATTTTCGCGGCGCTCCTTTCTGAGCTTTTCCTCCAGCGAGCCCATCTCGAAGCGCAGGGATTGTTCCTGGTTGACGAGTTCGGGAGCGCCTCCTTTTCGAATATCGATGTGAACGTTATTCATCTGATCGAGAAAGGTACGTGCGCGGGCTCCTTCAGCAAGATCGAACGCGTCAGCCCATTTTCCAAGCTTGAACTTGAGTGAGATCGCCGGCGAAAACACATCTGCGGAAAGCATGCCCACCACGTTCTTAAACTCCTCAATGTGTGCGGAGGATCGCAGCGACTCGCTAACTGCGATTGCTTGATCGTATAAGGTTTCGGCCTGAGCAAGGTTTCCAGCCTTTTCATGCAAACTGCCAAGCCCCGTCAAGAAGAACGGTTGGCTTTGGCGGATGCCCGCTGTCCGAGCCACATTGAGGCCTTTGGTATACAGCTCCTCCGCCTTTTGGTAATCCCCATTGGCGACAGAAGCCATTCCCCAGGTGGCATACAAATCTTCCTTGCCGTTGTCGTCTCCGGCGAGTTCCAACTTCGCGAACGCTTCTTCATAATGCTTCAGCGCTTTTTCGCGTTCACCCATATAGCCGTAGATGTATCCCAGCCCTCTGAGGACATAGGCTTGACGGACCGGGTCTTCGGCTATGCCTTGTGATACTAGTAACGGACGAAGCACATCCAACGCCTCCTGAAAGCGCCCCAAGGCGGTATACCCATAAGAAACGTTGATCAGCGCGTCCGCTTCGTGGCCCCGGTCTTCAATTGCGGAGAATGCGGCTGCCGCCTCCTTAAGTAAAGTCAGCGAGTAGTTGGGGCTGTTAACGATGAAGTAGGTGTCGGCCAGGCTGGAAAGGACGGTGGCCTCTAGCCGCCTATCTTTATGCGAAACGGCGAAGTCAAGCGCTTCTTTGAAGTAACGAAACGCCGTGAGTGGGTGGCCTCGTCGAGCGTATATGGCGCCAATGTTGTTCGTCCCATAAGCGGCCAGTTTGAGTTCGCCAATTGATTCAGCGAGGCTTTTGGCTCGCTCAAAGTAATCCAACGCAAGGTCGAATCTTCCGCGGGTGACGTAAATCAAGCCGAGATTATTGAGCGCCGTGGCCTCTCCCGAGAGATCGTCTTGCCCCTGGAGGAGCTGCAACGACCGGTTATAGGCGGCAGCTGCCTCCTCGAGATTCCCGATGGCAGCGTACGCGGCCCCAACGGCGAAATAACTATATGCCTCCCAATCTGCTGCACCCTTTTCTTTGGCTCGGCTGACTGCCGCGCGCGCGATCTCAAGCGCCTCTGTTGATTGACCAAGCGAGGATCTGAGCGCGCTGATCAACGGCAAGACCTGAATCTCGTGGAGCCAGTCTCCGGTCTCCTGATAGATCCGGAGAGCTTCTGTCAGATATTCGATCCCCTTGCTTTTCTGGCCGATTTGGAGATTCACATCGCCAAGCCCTTTGAGGGCATAGGCGGTAAACTGTGGGACGTTCGCCTTTTTGAGCAAAGGAAGCACGGCGTTCAAGAGGCCCTGTGCTTTATCAGTTTCACCCAATCTTGCGTAGGTAGCGCCGGTCATCGCAATCAGCATCGGGTTCATGAATCCGAACCCTCCTTCATCCAGGTAACGCGAGGCATCCAGGAAGGCGCTGAGAGCCTCACGCGGTTTTCCGAGCGAGTCATAAGCTATTCCTTCCCAAAGGCGCGCGGCCCCCATTCCCCCCTTATTGTCATTCTGTTGGCAAAGCGCAAATCCTTCTTTGAATTTGGCGATGGCGTCTGTGAGACTTTGCTTGGTTTGTTGCGCCACCAGGCGTTGTCCCTCGGAGATCAAACCGAGTCCTGCAAAAGGGTTTTGCGGCGCGGAAGGGATGCTGCCGACCTGGCGAAGACGGCCCACATAGGACACCGGGCCGGTCACCCTGCCCTTGCTCATAACGTTGGTTTCCGATTCCGCAGGACTCCGATGTACCTGTGCCATTGTTGCTGCGGCTTCTTGGTGTGTTGCCGGCGTCTGAGGGTTTGTCTGCGGCCTCAGGGCTGTGCGCGGCGTTCCATTAGCCGAGCCAAGAATCAGGCTGACGATGAGACACTGGAATAGGAGACTCCGCCACGGCGAACGCCGAGCGACGCTTTTTTCCTTGCTGATGCAGTGCATAGATTCCTCCGGATTGACGAGCCATGTTAGAAACACGAGGCTTGAGACTACGCTCCAGATTCAAGCAACGACGAGTGCAACTTCGCGCACTAGCGATGGGTGCTCTTCGGCGACTGGCTGGCCGAATTGGAGCGAGATGGCCCGCCGTCGCCGGTCAAAACGAAAGCGGCCCAATAGTACGGATTGGGATATTGACGCCGCGTCTCCGACTGGGCCATACGCAGTGCTTCCGCCTTACCCGTACCACGTTTCAGATGGGTGTAGAACGAATGCATCAAGAAACCGGTTGCCCGGTCATCTACAGTCCAAAGGCTTGCAATGACCGTGGATGCGCCCGCAAAGATAAAGGCCCGATTCAAACCGACGATGTCGTCTCCTCTGCTTTGGGTTCCCAATTGAGTCTCGCAGGCGCTCAACACAACCAGAGTCGTACGGCTTAGATTCAGCTCGTAAACTTCACGGACTTCGAGCCCTTGATTGCCGTTCTGATCTGGTGTCAGCAGGATGCGGGAGAATAGCGGGCTGCGCGGGTTCAACTCGGCATGGGAAGCAATATGCAGAAAGTTATAGTCAACTGCGAGCCTCAGAACCTCTGCTTTTGAGGACTGGCCGGTGAGGAGCGCTTTTCCTTGATACAACCGGGCTATGGCGCCGGCTTCCTGGTCAACGTAACGCAGAGAGGGCCATCCGGTTGCATTCGCCTGAGCCAGAGCGAGCATCCTTGTGCCGGCCTGCCGGGTTCTTTTCTCGATGACCGGCAGGAGGCTGGCGGCGGGCAGATAGTAAATCGTATGCTGCTCCCCAAAGTAGTTCTTTCCATCGTAGAGGGCCGCAAACGGCAATTGATGCAGGATTCCGTGGGGAATCACGCAGACCCTCGCCGTCTTGATATGCTGCCTGACCGGAGCGATGAGCCATCCACCGAGTTGCTTCAGACTAGCCGGCTCTGGATCGCGCAGGCTCGCGAAACTCCGAAACCAAGCGATGGCGTCTTGCAGTTCTTTCTCGCCCACCGGAATCTCGACGACGTTGAAGGAATCGCGAGTGATGACGAACACCAGAATCTTGCTTGCGGTTACATAGTACGAGAGCAGGGTGGTATCCAGGCCGAGCAATCGCTGAATCTCGACGCGCGAGACTGGTGAATAGCCCTGTAATTCCGCGTATTCGGGGTTGCTGGCCTTCAGTCGGATGACGATCTCAGCATAAGCCTGCCGCCCTTGATTCAATCGCTCCTGCAGTGACGCGCAAGCCTCCGGCAGCGCGCCGCGAGCGATCTCCTCTGTGAGCTTCTTCTCCAATGAGGCCAACTCGAATCGTAAGGACTGCTCCTGCTCGATCAAATCCCGGTCAGCGGACTTGCGCATATCGATGCGGGCGCCATTCATCTGATCGAGCAGCGTACGCGCCCTGGCCCGTTCGCTCAATTCAAAGGCCTCGGCTGGCTTGCCGAATCTGAGTTTCAGCAGAATCGCGCGGCTGTAGAGTTCGGCTGTTCCACTGGCAATCTCGGTTTTGAGTTCTTCCAGTCGGGCGGCGGTTCTGATGTACTCAATAGCCTCAAGGCCCTGCTCGTACAACGCCTCAGCTTCTTTCAAGTCGCCCTTGTCCTCATGCAGCAATCCCAGGCTGGCAAGCAGCACGGCTTCTTCACGGCGATTACCTGCGGTCCGGCTCAAGGGCAGGCCGCGCAAATAGTATTCGGATGCCTTCTGGTAGTTGCCTTGCTCGTAATAGGCGAGTCCAAGCTTGCTGCAAACCTTCGTTTCTCCGATGCGGTCTTCGACGGCTGTCATCAATGCCAGCGACTCCGCGTAAGCCTCGAGCGCTTTCGCTGTGTCACCGGAGTTGCGATAAGCGTCGCCTAGTCCCAGCAACGTATGGGCTTGTCCTTCGCGGTTCTCGTTTGCGCGTTGCAGTGCAAGCGCTCGGTTCAAGGACTCGAGCGCCTCGCGGTGGCGGCCCATCCGGTCATAGATGATTCCCATATTGGCAAGCGCCGTTGACTCACCACTCGGATCTTCATCGTCTCTGTAGATGGCGACAGCCTCGTGGATGACTTCTAGCGCTTGCTCGTACTGGTGGAACGAATCGTAGACGGCGGCGATATTGGCGAGGGCGCCGGCTTCGCGGCTTTGAGCCTTGATGGCCCGCGCCAGTGTCAGCGCCCGCTGATAGTAGCGCAACGCTTTCAGGGGTTCAGCCCGCAAGTCCGCGATCACCGCCAGCCCATTCAGTCCGAGCGCGGCATCTTCAGGCTCGCCCTCGGTTTCGCTGGCCTTTATCGCCGCTTCACAGAGAGCCGTTGATCGGTCGATTTCGCCGAAGTCTAAATAGATCGCGGCCATGTGAGAAAGCACAGTTGGCTTCCAAGACCGATCATTGGCCTCCTGCCCGACCCGCAACGCCTCGTTGTAATCGCGCAACGCGCCCTGCCTGTCCCCCAATGAATTATGAATTTCGCCGAGACTCATCAACGCACGTGCTTCATTCGCGCGATCCTTTTCGGCTCTTGCAAGCTGTAATCCGCGCTGCGCCAACTCCAGACCCTTTTGCCGCTGGCCAAGCGATGAAAAAACGGCGCCCATCACGGATAAGAGCTGAGTTTCAATGTTTCGATCCGGGTTTTCTTGAAAAAGACTCAATGATCGCTCCAGGTATTCGAGACCCTTTTGCTTCTTCCCGACCCTTATGTAGGTGGCTCCCAGGCTGCCCAACACCGGTGCAAGTAGTTCCGGTCTCTTCTCCGTTTGAAGCAACGCCAGCGACTGCTCGAGGTATTCAATCGCTGGTTTCCATTCGTTCAACTTCGCATAAACCAATCCAATGACCGCCGGTATGATGACACCTAAAGAGGGATCACCGCTTTCACGTATATGAGGTGCGGCCTCGAGAAAGGCGTCCAGCGCGCGGCGCTTCTGCCCCAACTTCATATAAGAACCGCCGGCGGCGAACAGCGCCGTTCCCATTCCTACCCTGACGTTGTCTTTGCGAAAGCATTCGTACGCCGCACTGTATTTATCAATGGCCTCCATCAAAGCCGCCCGAGTTCCTAGCCCATCGAGGCGCTGCCCTTCCTGAATCAGCATGAACCCTTCAACGCTATTGGGCGACTGTGGGCGCAAGACGGCAGGCTTTGATAAGGTCGTTTGGGTGACTATCATAGAGAATAAAACAACCAGAACGACGACGTGGACAACAACGTGAGTTTTCGGGAAAGCAGATGAAAGAAACCCAGACCCATGCCGCGATCGCATGGCGCTATTGGTGTTGGGTGACCGCGTTATCGACAATTCAATCATCGTCACGAATCCGTCGTGTATATCCATCGATAGCCTCCGGCACAGCAGAACTCCCGGCCGGGTAAAGAGGAGTGGTGATCAGCGCGAGCGATCACCTGTGGCCTCGCGGCTCTTTCAGTCGTCGTTCGTCCTTCAACAGCGCCTTGACCATGGCCCTGTTCCTCAATCGTTGATAGGCATTCCCTGCCTCCCGCAGTCGCGCTATCGCCCGGTCGAACATCCCCAGGTTTTCATACACCTGCGCCAAGTTCTTCCCGATCAGCCCCAGGCCCTCGAGATCGTTTGCCGGAGTCATTGCCAGCGCCTGCAAGTACTTCTTCTCCGCTTCTCGATTCAACCCGATCTCCGCGTACAAGTCTCCAATCAGGCTAATGACCGCAGTGTTTTCCCTTGCGGGATCGCAATTCTCAAGCTGCTCGATTGCTTCGGAGTAAAGCTCGCGGGACGCATAGAGATTCGCGATCAGAAAACGCGTCTGTGTTTCCGGTAAACCAAGCTGTCTCTCCTTGATCTCTTCGGCTGCCAGCAGGCTCGCTTGATCCGGCGTCAATGTGGTGAAGCCGAGACCCGGCGAACGGTCTTGTTGAGAACTCAGTCCGTTCGTAGTGACGACAACTTTGTAGGTCTGGCCAGCCGCGAGCGGCGGCTCCGCTTCCGGATATGCGAGCCGTGTTTCGGCAATCACGTCTCTAGACCAGAGCACTCTCATCCGCTCACCATACAGGACCACCTTGTACGTTGTGTCAGCTTTTGCGCCTGCAAGCGGCGCCCATCGAATCGCCGGCCGCAGATTCCCGAGCAGGGTTCGCCGCGGAGAGATCACGACAGGGAATGCGCTGTCGTTTGTGTCAGGCCCGCGGGTCGCGCGAATTGTGCTGCCCTCATAACGGATGCCGCATATCGCGGGCGTGCACGGCAGCGTGCAGGGACACCCTTGCGGACCCGGCGCCAGCTCGCGCTTCTTGCCGTCGCCGCAGACGATCGTCGCTTTGGCGACAGGATCGAGGATCAGTAGATATCCCCGGCGAACCAGCATTCCTTCGGTGGCGTTCATCAAGCCGCCTCGCTTCGCCTGCCTGATTTTGAGTCCACCCTTGGGTTCTATCAACGCAACGCGGCCTAATATCGGATCGCTTCGATCGCGTGATTGGGCACTCACGCTGCCCGCACCCAGGAAGAGGTGAATAGACACAAGCAACGCAAACAGTGTCAGCTTCAACGAAGCAACGCGCATCACCTCATATCTCCTTTGATAAGACATTCCTTCGCGTCGCTGACCCACGCGGGCTCGACATCAGTCTCACCGGGCTCGAGACGCACGCAGTCAAAGCACTCATCAAGCACACCAGACTTGCCCTGTCTCTTCAGCACGTAGGCAAGAAGACAATGGGCCGCGGCGCCCCGTTGCGGGTCTCGCAAAGAGATCGCCTTTCGCAAAAACATTTCGGCGAGCGAGTAGTGTTTTAACTCATAGTTCGCCCAACCTAAATTCTTATTGAGTGAATATTGAACGTTCTCGTCTTGAGGGGACAGATCCACAGCCTGGTTCAGAACGGTCAATGCATTCTCGTAATCATTGTTCCTTCCTCGCAGCAGATACAAGCGGGCCAGATTATTGTAAGCGGCGTAAATACGGCTGTCGTATCTGATTGCGAGCAGGTATTCCTCAATCGCTCTTTCGGGCTGCAAGTCTTCCTGGGCGGCAGCCAGATTGTAGTGCGCTTGCGCATAGTTGGGTTTTAGTCTCACGGCTTGTTGATACGATGCGACGGCGCGAGACAGATTCGGTGGCTCCGAATTCTGAAAACGAATGCCTCGTTCGTTGTAGTAATGAGCACCAAGCGGGAGAGACAACCATACGCCGAGAACGATGACTATGGCAGCGCCACTCAAAAGGACCGCCCTCCGGGATTTCCGTGCATCGCCCGATCCTAAGCTCGCTGCCCTGGTCACAACCCGGTTCGCCGGACTTATCAGAAATATGGTTATGAGAATAGCGGCCAGGACGGATAGTGCGCCCAGAAAGGATTCCGCGACTGCAGCCGCGATCTGAACCCAGGCATCACCGCCAAGGAACCGCCGCAGAATGTCTGAGGACAAGCTCAAAGCGACACCCCCGAATAGCCACGACGAAAACCCCGAGAGGCGAGGCACTGCGCTCTTCGCCGAATCAGAGGAGTCGGCGACATGTTTCGCGGGTTCGAGGATTGCCGACGGATTTGCGCCATCGCGGACAAACAGTTCCGGCGCATTCGCTTCGTCAAAGCCTTCGACACGGAGTTGTGTCACCGCCAGGTCGAAGGACTCCTTCACTGTTCGGCCGAACGCCAGCGATTGATAGAAGTGCGAGGCGAACACGCTTGCCGCGCCGTCTTCGATCGCGGAATTCATACCGACCACAAAGTCAATGACCCTGACTAAAGCTCGTGCCTGGGCGCTCCCGTGGCAGGCATTCAAGACAACCAGGCGAATGTTGTCTTTCAGAATGCTGAACAAATCGGCAAAAGCATCTTTGGAAACTACCTTGCGATTCCCTGCCTTGTCCTCCAGGATGACTCCGCCGGACGGCGTGCAGTGGCCGCTGAAGTGGACGACAATCGGATGGTGCCTCAATAGCAACTCCGGCAAATCGTCCGCCCGCACCGCCAACTCGGAAACAAGTTCCACCTGGTCCCGCATTGAGCCGAGGCGAATCTTCTGGCCAATCTCGCGAACCTCGGGCTCGATTCGCAATTGACTGATGACGTCCAACGGATTCGCCGCGAGAATCAGTATCTTCACTTGCGTCCCTCCCGAGGACACGACAACGCTGGCTCTTCAAGTAGTCGTATGGGCATTTGCTGGTTGTGTTAGCACAAACAGGACGGGAGTAAAAAACGGCGGATTAGCATTTCCGTCTTCAGCCGCCGATCTCGTCCTGAGCCGCCGATCTCGTCCCGTGAGGCAAATCGATCTACAGGGTGGCCAATAATACATCATTCGATTTAGGAGACAAAGCATATACGGTGTGAATGGCAAACATGGTTTCGCTCCGTAGCTCGGCATTCAAGGCGTCGTGTCTCATCAGCCGTTAGAGGAGGCCGCGTAATTTTTTTTGACTTGCCTGCGAGAGCGCCCAGGTGGCCGGCACTTTAGAAGATGAGGCGCCTCGAGGCCCGGTCTTCAGGAGTCGTAAGCTGCTTTGCTCATCGGGGACTTTCGAAACGAATATCGAGCCGGGTGTTAGACACGGGAAAATATTTGACGTGCTGTCTTGTGGTGAGATCCGCTAATGCAGAACGAGACTCAACAATAGACGCAGCTCTATGGCCGGTGGTAGCGGCTACGTATCGTGCAACGCCTTCGATGTTTAAGGCGGTTCGGATGCGACCCACGGGTGCCCCAGCCATGGAGCTACGCCTGTTGGCTTACAACGCCGACCTTAGTGTGAATACAATCGCGTCGAATCGATTCAGCTCAATGCCATCGAAGCCATCTCGATTCTCGGGAGACTTGGAAAACGGGATCCCACGGCTGGCTCGCCGTCTCAGGGGCCGCATGAACGAACTCGGCTTGAGCCAAACTGAGTTAAGCGCCCGCTGTGCCTGCGCCTCGTTGGCTCTATTCCCTGACGGCAGCGCACCCACCATCAGCCGAGAGCGCATCGCCAAGATTCTGATGCATTGCAAGACAAACGCAGGCAAATCTGCAGCGCGGGTGATAAGTCATCAAGAGCTCCAGGTATTCGCGAGTGTGCTTCAGGTCGCGCCTGAATGGCTGACATTCCAATGCGATCGTCGCGACCTCGTACTGTGGGACCCAGTGGCGGACGAGCACCGTGCCAGGCAAATCCTGCACCTGATTAACGATCATGAGGATCGAGCAGGAGAGGTCCTATTTTGGGCTGAGCACTTGATCTGTTCTCTTGAGACGCCTGAGTTCATGCACAAGCATCACGAGGCACTCTTTTGTGAGAGCGAGGTTCTCGGTGCGTATGACGAGAAGCGGCGGCTCGTGAATGTGTATGACAGCATCGGAAACGCGAGAAGGCGGCGGCTCTTTGATTCAAAGCAAAAGCGCCGGAACCTTACTCAATTGATTTTCGCGTCGGACCTCCGACGAATCGCTCAGGGAACGGGCGAGTATGCGGGCATACGTAAAGAAGTTCGCAAAGCGTGTCTCGAAAATGCCCGCGACATCATCGCGGACATCTCGCTGGGCATCGGATTGGTCGTAGTCGATGACAACGATCTCCAGAGAGAGAAGGCCGCACTTCGCGATTATGACGCAATTGGCGTTTTTGACGATCGCTTTGTGCTGTGGCGTTATCATTCTGGAAAGATTGCATGGTCAGAGCATTCGGCGCATGCAAAAGCCTATCGCGGAATCCTTGATAAGCTGACTAACAGCGGCACCATTTGTCGTGGTCCGGAGTTCACCAAGTTAATCACGAAGGTTGCCGCATCAATTCATTGACCGCGACTAACTCAATATGTGCTTGAAATCGCACACTCGACGGTCTGACGTTAAGTATACTCGCGCGGCAGAGTGGTCACCCGACCGGTCTTAGTACGAAGTTCTTTGGGTTCCCTAATCGTCTAACCCTCCTAGAAGGCCGGTGGAGGGTAACGATTCACGGCACCCTTATAGCGCAGGAAGGAGTTATATGCCTCAGCCCCAACGTCTACTGATTCACATCATTTCCTCGCTCATTCTAATCAGCCTCATTTCAGTTGGAACTGTCGTTCTTAGCGCCGCTCAAAAGCCACGAGTGAGACAGACTCAGCCATCGACGTCATCGCAGAACAAGACGCTGACTAACGCTGAAGTAGTGCGAATGGCTAAGAATGGTTTCAGCGAGGACTTCATTGTAACAACCATCCACAGCACCAAAACCCAATTCGACCTTTCTGTCGATGCGCTCATCGCGCTGAAGAGCGGCGGCGTCAGCGAACGAATAATTTCTGTTATGCAAGCCGCGCAAAGCCCCGGCCGGCCTCCGCAGGAAACGCGAGCTCGTGCTCCGGAGGAACGCCGACAAGAGGCCCCGGCCGTGAGGACGCAGCCAGCACGCTTGGAACAGCCATACGTCTTGATAACCGCCGGAGGAACGCGGCAGCCATTGCCGCTCGAACCAACTCGAGTCGGAAAAGCTGAGGCAAAGAGTGGCAGTCTGGGAGACCTGGCGAAGGAGCAAGCCACTGACAAGCTGTACAACGCGATCGAGCTATCAGCGGCTACTCGCCTCGGTCTCGCTTTAGACAGCAGGCTTGCGGCCATACCGTTGCTGGGGGCCGCGGTCGGTATTGGCGGAACAATGATGGACGGAATCGGAAAGGGGATTAGGATTTTTCACAAACCAAAGCCGATCACCTACCTCTGGGCGGTTCCAGGCCGAAGTTCGTCTCTCGGCCTGAGCGCGGGCATCCCTCAATTCGAGGTTGTTTACGGTGACATCCCAGGTGTTGACCCCGACGACTATGAGCCATTCATAGTTCGTCTCGTTCAAACCCGAGAGAACTGGCGACTCGTCGGAGCCAAAAAAGATGATCCAGAAGCTTATAAGAGGAAAGAATGGAATGCGTATTCCGAGTTTATCGAAGAAAGAATTCCAACGCGTTCAAACAGGATAGGCCGAGGACATTACATGGTTTCGATTGAAAGAGCGCTGGACGGCGGAGAATACGGCGTGGTCTTGCGCCCGACATCGGGGAGCAAGGTGTTTGCCGGCGAGGACATTGCGAATCGCAAGAACTCGGGGGTTCTATTCGATACTGTTTGGAGTTTTTCGGTTGCACCCTAAACCAAAGACTCTGCGAATAGAAACCTGGGCGGCGCCTTGTCAAAGCAGTTGTTTAAGCACTAGAGCGCTGTATCTGATATGAAGACAGTTATCTTCACGATCCTTCTGTTTAGCGTTTGCACATTTGCTCAAGATCGAGGCATGGAGATCCGCCCAGCCACGGCCGCGGACGGACACGCCAGGATTGCGCTTGTGATCGGCAACGGCCTTTACCAATCTTCACCACTTCGCAATCCCGCGACAGACGCACACGACATGGCACAAGCTTTGAGAGCCGTCGGATTTGAAGTCGTTTGCAAGACCGATCTTCGTCAGAATGAAATGAAGCAGGCAATCAGAGTGTTTGGACAAAGCCTTCAATCTGGCAGCGTCGGACTTTTTTACTACGCTGGTCACGCAGTACAAGTCGATGGGAGGAATTATCTGATACCGGTTGGTGCGGAGATATCTCAGGAGCACGAAGTGGAGTATGAAGCGGTGGACGTTGGTTTCTTGCTGTCGCAAATCCAAGACGCGCACAACCAGTTGAATATCGTGATTCTCGATGCATGCCGCAACAACCCCTTCAGTCGGCGGTTTCGTTCGATGAATGCTGGACTGGCATCCATAAATGCGCCGAGCGGGACCTTGATAGCTTACGCCACCGCACCCGGCTCAGTCGCTAGCGATGGTGACGGAAGGAACGGTCTATACACACAGGAATTATTGAAAGCGATGCGACAACCGGCCCTGAAAATTGAGGACGTGTTCAAGCTCGTGAGGTCCGGCGTTCAAAGTTTAACAAACGGCGTACAAGTGCCGTGGGAATCCTCATCACTCGTGGGAGACTTTTATTTCTTGTTGGGAGGAGTTGAGCCGAAAGGCTTGCCAACCAAAGGGGCCGACGGCCACTCGGCAGGCCAAGCCTCGCCGGCTGAGCCTTCCTCCAAGAGTTCGCCGCTAGGGTCCAACGGCTACCGCTCACCGTTGGCCAGCACCGCCGCCGCCGTGTTCGTAAAAGAGGGCGACTCGGCTGCGAAACAGAAACGCTGGGTCGCAGCAGAGGCCGAATACAGGCAAGCAGTAGAACTAGCCCCCAGCGATGCACGACTACGCGTCAAACTGGGTGATGTACTCTCACAACAACAGAAATGGGCTGAAGCCGAAACGCAATACGCTGTTGCAGTGCGGCTGGAACCACTGAACAAGTCATATCAGGATCGGATGACTACCTCACGTAATAGAAACCAATAGAAACTGAATCAAAAGAAAAATATGAAATGTAAAGCGATCATCTTCCCTTTAGGTCTTAGATATTGCCTTTGCCTTATCACAAAGGCCGATGCCGTTACGCAAGCTGACCGGCTTGTAATGTAATCTTGTCGTTTCAGGGAGCTTTCATGAAACATTGTTATTTTGGCCTCGCCTTTGTGCTTCTCGTTTCCGTTAGTAATGCAACCGCCGCCACCCATCGACAGAAACTCACAAACAAAGACGTCGTAAGGATGGTCAAGGCAAACTTACCCGCTGACGTAATTGTGCAGGCAATCAAGTCGAGTACGCCTGACTTCGATGTTTCTGCCGATGGCCTGATCTCGTTGAAGCAGGAGGGCGTTCCAGACTCCGTCATTCAGGCAATGCTAACTCGCATCGCTCCGCCGGAACCGCAGCCCGCCCAGCCTGTTTCATCCGCTTTTGCCGAGGCCGACGCCGCAACCAGAGGCGTATTTCTCGTCAATGCAACAAGCCGGGTACAGATGATGCGAGCCAGTCCCACAGGAGGGCGGACAGGGGGTGTGGGTATGAAGATGGTCAACCCGTTTGGAAAAATCAAGATGCTGCAAACATTCAGCGGCGATCACTCGCAACTGCGCACCAGCAATCCTTCGCCTGTGTTTGAAGCATCGCTCCCGAGTGATATTAATCCATCCGATTCGATTGTACTCGTGAAGCTAAGCGTGAAGTCGGACCGGCGAGAAATATCAGTCTCAAGCGGGCGAATCGGCGTTTCATCTGGAATAAACAAAGACGACATGCTTCCGATAAGTATCGACGAATTACCGGCGAAGACGACATCTGCATTATCGCTAAAGACTTATCGCGTCAATGTTGTAAAGCCTCTGCGTTCGGGCGAATACGCAATCTTGCTTCAGAATACTCTCTACTACGACTTCGGAGTCGACCGAGTCAAGTGAACGCCTTCGGGAGCTGTCTCAACGATGTCATTCGCCTGGATTTTCGGAGCGGATCGCCTCTTTCAACCTGTAACAGAAAATCTCAGGTCCTCCTTGGGACGCAGCTTTCTTCCGTCCCTTTTTCTTCCACTTACTTTTCCTTCGCGTTGACCTCTAAATCGGCCGCGCATAGAATGTTCACTCTGACGACATGCTGGAAGCGATGTCCGGCAACCTCTAGTTTGTCGTGAACCCTAACACGCTGCCCGCCCGACAAACTGAAGTTTATCGGACTTCTCAGTCGGACTTCTTAGAGGAGACGCAATGATCAACGACATCGAACAAATTCTCGGCAATGAGGCCGAATCCTTACTCACTCATAAGTGCAATGCCATTCCCAAAGAAGTGCTTCATCTGCCCGGGCCGGACTTTCTCGATCGCGTAGTCGCGAGCACCGATCGCAGGCCTCAGGTGCTGAGAAACCTCGGAGCCATGTTTAATCACGGCCGCCTCTCCGGCACCGGTTACGTCTCGATACTCCCCGTCGATCAGGGCATTGAGCACTCGGCCGGCGCTTCGTTCGCGCCTAACATCGAGTACTTTGATCCCGAGAACATCGTGAGGCTCGCAATCGAAGGCGGCTGTAACGCCGTTGCCACCACGCTTGGGGTGCTGGGGTCGATCTCGCGAAAGTACGCGCACAAGATTCCGTTTATTCTCAAATTCAACCACAACGAATTTCTCTCTTACCCGAATAGTTTCGATCAGATTATTTTCGGCTCGATCGATCAGGCGTACGAGCAGGGCTGCGCCGGCGTCGGCGCGACGATCTACTTCGGATCGGAAGAGTCGAAACGCCAGCTTCAGGAAGTGACCAAAGCGTTCGCGCGAGCGCACGAGCTTGGGATGTTCACGGTACTGTGGTGCTATCTGCGCAATGCCGGCTTCAAAACAAAGGAAGCCGATTATCACGGCGCCGCCGACTTGACCGGCCAGGCCAACCATCTCGGAGTCACAATCGAGGCCGACATCATCAAGCAGAAGCTGCCCGAAAACAACGGCGGCTATAACGCGCTCAACTTTGGAAAGACCTCCAAGAAGGTTTATTCGGAACTCACGACCGATCATCCGATCGACCTCACTCGCTATCAGGTCGCGAACTGTTACATGGGCCGCTCGGGGTTGATCAACTCAGGCGGGGCGTCGGGCGAGAATGACATTCAGCAAGCGGTGAAGACTGCTGTGATAAACAAACGAGCCGGAGGCACAGGGTTGATCTCAGGCCGCAAGGCGTTTCAGAAGCCGATGCCCGACGGCATCAAGATTCTGAACGCGATTCAAGATGTGTACCTCGCAAAAGAAGTGACGATTGCATGAGGCAAGCAAAATGTCTGACGAAGAAAAAAGAATGTCAGTAGAAGCCGTGATGCAGTCGATGGCTGATCTTCGCTTTAGCGTCTCCCAGTTTCAAAGCAGCATTGAAGATTTTCTCGTCTCGGTAGAAGAAACCTGGCGCGAAGTGAAGTCGAGTCTCGCATCAATCGAAGCCCGCCTGGCGGGAATGGAAGTGCGCGTGTCAACTCTGCCAATCGATGCCGAAATCAACGTCGAAGAAATGAAAGCTATGAACGAAGATCTGGCGGCCATCAGTAAGGAGGTTTCCAGGATGCGGCAGCGATTTCAAACCTTCGCCGAGGCCACGCTCGTGAGAGTCAACTGAGATTTACTTAACTTCCTTGATGCTCAGCGGCTTCGCCCACAGCTTGTCCGGAATGCTCTCGTTGAAAGTCACCGTATCGTAGCTCACGCGCGCGGTTTGCTTTCCTTCGCGATAGAAATCCTGAAAGGTCGGAAACTGAATCCCGCTGAAATCTATCCACCGGTAAAACCTGACTTCGTTATTCACGGCGCCGGTTTCGCCCACGGTTTTGTATTCGATCATCAACGGCAACTTCGATCGCGGATCGAAGTGCAAAGTGGCTGAGCCTCCGTCGTTGAACTCAACGCGCACGGCTTCTGAGAAATTGTTGCGCCACGCCTCGCGCCTGCCCAGATAAACCAGCTTCAATCCCGCCTGCGTTGAAGCGGCTCTCAACAGCGCATCCAGATCGTAGCGCGCTCCTTGTTGATATTGTTTGACCTGGTCGTCCTTCTGGTCGCGAATCATCTTTTGCTTGGCGTCATACACCCAGTTGGCGACCTCGGAGTTTGTTTGAATAAACTTGCTGTCGCCCTTATCGAATTCCGTGCGCTCGCGTCCGGGGTAGACGACGTAATCGACAAAGGCAATCGGGTCACCCGAGACCGCTTTCTCGTAAGGCGTGTACTGGCCACGGCTGACGACCGAGGTGATTTTCAAATAAGCATCACCACCGCGCGCAGCGACTGCTGCCCGGACGAGCGCCGCGGCTTTGGCTGGGTCGTTTTCGTCCTGCTCTTGTGCTAATGAAGCCTGACTCGACACCGCAATCGCTACCAGAACCAAACCCGCGATTCGTTTTGATAATCTCAATGCAACCTCCCCAAAACTCCGGGTCGCGTTAATGAAGAAAGCGGCGCAGATTCCGGCCGCGCCGCTTCAGCGAGCATCCAGTCTTCAACTCGATTAATTCTCTACCGGAGTAATCTTCAACTCGCCTTCGTCAAAGTCCACTTGGAAAGCACTCGCCTCTTTCCATGTGTTGGTCACCGGCAGCTTCACAAGCTCATCGATCGTGCGCTTGAGGAAGCGCGCTCCGTACGCGGGACTGAATCCCTTCTCGACCAGGTGCGTGATCGCCCTCTCACTCACTTCCAGTTGCTTGCCTTGCCGCTTCATCTGCCGCTTGATGATGTTCAGATACAACTCGGCAATCTGCTTCACCTCATCTTCGGTCAGCGGCGAGAACACGACTATCTCGTCGATGCGATTGCGAAACTCGGGAGAGAATCGCTCTTCCGCAGCTTTGATCACCTCGCGCTTGATCTGTTTGATGTCGGCAAGCGTCTTCGTGCCGAACCCGAGCGGCTTCATGAATTTCTTAAAGCTGTCCGATCCGAGATTCGAAGTCATAATGACGATCGCATCCGACAGATAAACCTTCTTGCCGCGGCCGTCGGTTATCCAGCCTTCATCGAACGCCTGGAGAAACAGGTTGAGCAGATAGGGCGAGGCCTTTTCGATCTCATCAAGCAACAACACAGTGTAGGGATTGTCGCGGAGCCGTTCAGTGAGAATGCCGCCGCGCTCGCTGCCGACTATTCCGCGCGGCATGCCGATAAGCTTCTCGATGGCGATAGTGCCGTCCTGATACTCGGACATATCTATGCGCACCATCTTGTCGTCATCGCCGAACATGAATTCCGCGACTGCCTTTGCAAGCTCTGTCTTTCCCACGCCCGTCGGCCCGAGAAACAAGAGCACGCCATCGGGCTTGTAGAAATTCTCTTTGAGCGGGCCCTTGTTGAGTCTCAATCGCTGCGACACAGCCTTGATCGCTTCCTTTTGGCCGATCACGCGAGCTCCGAGCGCGCCTTCCATGTGCGCGAATCGATCGTTGGTATCGCGGAAAATCATGTCGCGCGGAATGCGCGACTCCTGACTGATAACGTCGATGACGTGCTCGCCTTTGACTTCGGCCGTTTCGGGCTGATTGATCTCGACCTTCACCGAAGCTGTGTCCAGCCAGCCGATCACCTTGTCGGGCAAATGCAAATTGCGAACGTAGCGCGGCGCCATCTCGAGCGCCGTTTCGATCGCCTCGTCGGAAATCGTCACCGAGTAGTTGCGCTCGAGTCTCGGACGCACGCCGGCGATTATCTTGCGGGTGTCCTCGACCGACGGCTCGTCGACTTTTACGAGCCGGAACCTCCGAGCCAGCGCTTCGTCATCGGAGATGTATTCCTTGTATTCGGTCATCGTGGTCGCGCCGATGATTCGCATCTCGCCGCGCGCGAGCGACGACTTGAACATGTTAGCCGCGTCCGAACTGGCTCCCAGAGCCGATCCCGCGCCAATGATCGTATGAGCTTCATCGATGAAGAGTATGAGGTTATCGCGTTCCTTGACCTCGCTGATGATGCCCTGAATGCGCTCCTCAAACATTCCGCGCAGCATCGTGCCCGCGACTATGCCGGACATCTGAAGCTGCACTATGTGAGCGCTGCGCAATCGCTGCGGAACGCTGTCCGGTTCGAGTTCGATCTTGCGCGCGAGTCCTTCTACAACGGCCGTTTTTCCTACTCCGGCTTCTCCAACCAGCATCGGCGAGTTCGCGCGTTCGCGATGGCAAAGAATCTCGACCATCTGTCTGATTTCTTCGCTCCGGCCGATGACCGGAGGCAGCTTGTCTTGCCGAGCCAGTTTGTTAAGGCTTACGCCGAAGTGCTTGAGATAAGGCGGCAGCTCATAGCGGCGCCGGTACTTCTCTTCCCTTTCCTCGTGACTGCGCACGCGAGTCGCTATCTTTTGCATAACCATCTCGCGATCCGCGCCAAGCCTTCTCAATAACTCGACCGGATAGCTGTGGGTGTCGCCGAACAACGCAAAAAACAAATCGGTCGACTCGATGAGTCTGCGTCCCTGCTCTCGCGAATGCTTCAGCGCGTTTGACAGAAGCGTCCTTAGCGGCTCCGAGATTTTCATCCCGCGGCCGAGATAATCACGCTGATCGAGTTTGGTTTCGAGCGCGTGGATCACAACCTGAGGATCCAGATTCAAACTCTGCATTACTTCATTGAAGAAAGGCCTCTCGACTTCCGTGACCGAGAGAAAAAGGTGTTCGGGTGCGAGCTGGTTGTGATCGCGCGCGCGCGCCTCCTGGTAGGCTTTGCTGATCAGACGCCGGCCGCTCTCCGCAATCTTGTCGGTGTAAATTTCAAGATCAATCATTTGGTTGAGACTTCCCGCTCCGGGGCTGGATCGATCGGATAAGACTTGTTGGTCACGGTGTCGAGTATATCAGAGAAAAAAAGTCGTCTCAAGAATAGGCACTTTTGGGTGTCGGGGTCATTGTGCGGTCCGTAATCCATTCTCGCCACAAAGTCACGAGGACACCAGGTCGCACTAAGAACTACCTTTGTGCATCTTTGTGCCTTGGCGTCTTCGTGGCAAACTGCTTAAACATACATACAGTGACCCACTACCCACTTTTGTGAAAAAACGCCGGAGCTAAAGGATCGATCGCCGGACCGCGCTCCCCTTCGTAGACCTACGCGCGATCTCTCCGCGCTCTCGCTGGCCAATCAGCGCTTCTCGCTTCGAAGCGGCGCCCGCGTAGATTCCGCGCCGCGAACGCACCAGAAGACCCGGTCTTGTTGCGTAGACATTGATCGCGTGGAACCTCGTGTCGTCCGGCGCGCGTTCGGTTGAATAAGCGAAGATGTATTCGGCGCCGACTTCGGTGACGACGTGCGGGCTCAGCGCCATGAATTCCTCGCGGCCCGCGGGGTTCCACATCCAGCCTCCCGTTTCTTCGGCGAGTCCCTTGAGCGTAAACTCCGCGGCTTCGAGCTGACGATAGTAAGCGCGCATTTTCTCGATTCGCTTGCGCTGCTGCGGGTCCATCATGTCGTACCACGACATCGGATTAAAGACTCGCGATTTCAAGTCGCGCAGCAGCATTTGATTCTGGCTGATCACGTAAACCGTAGCTCGCGCGCGATGAAACGCATTGAGCACTTTCTCAAAATCCTCTTCGTCAAACGAATCGACGCCGTCTGAGATAATCACCACGCTGCGCCGCCCGTCGATCTTTGGGAGCACTTCCTGGGCAGCATAAATAAGGCTTCGATAAAAGTCCGACTTGATCCCGGGTTTGAATTTCCATTCGAGGGCGTGCCGCAACGCGTTCTTGTCGCCGGTCCATTGCGACAGAAGGTTTGTCTTGTCCGCATAGCTGACAACCGCCGCCTGATCCTGTTCTCCAAGCAAGTCTACGATCTTCAGCGCGAGATCCCGATTGATGTTCAGATTTTTGAGAGTGCTGTCGCCCCCGGCATCGAGTACAAACAAAATATTCGCCGCCGTGTGCATGACCGAGTTGATGACCTGGCGTTTGCCGTCTTCGGTGAGTATGAAATCAGCTCGCTGTAGATTCGGTGGAAGCTTGCCCAGGTCGCTGCGGACGCTGACAGGCAGCAAGACTTCCTCGACACGCAGTCGAATAGGTTCTTTGTCGTCGTGATGCTGAGGAGTCTTTGGCTTGCCACGCAACCTGCCGCTTTGGGCTTCAACGTGAACCGCCGCGGCCGCTATGAAAAGCAGAACCGCCGCTGTCTCAATCCTCGCCTTGAGTGACATATCTGATCCCCCAAGATATCGAGCTGACAACCCTGTTCCCGCCGGCGCCCGCCCGCGCCGCAATCAGTTTACTAAAGAGCTTAGACAAATGATACGAAGACTTCGTTAGAAAGCAACCGCCCGGCGGGGGTGAGCACCAATCGCCCCTCGTCGAACTTAACTAATCCGGCATCCGCGAGCCTCGGCAGATCATCCGCGTAGCGCTCAACAACGTCGATTCCGTATTCGGATTGAAATGCATTGAGATTAATTCCTTCGCTCAATCGCAAGCCCATGAAAAGCGCTTCGGCGGCGCGATCTGTCGAGCTCAGCGTGTTGCGTTCACGAATTGCGTGCCCCATTGAATTGACCTGTTCGATGTAGGCTTCGGTCTGCAGGACGTTGCTCCAACGGGCCTGGCCATCGTATGAATGCGCCCCGCATCCCACTCCGTAGAACGGCGCGCCCGTCCAATATTTCAGATTATGCGCCGATCTGTATGGACTCGTTTTCGAGACATTCGAATCATCAAAGAGCGCGAAGTTTGAAATCTCATACTGCTCATAACCGGACGCCGCGGTCGCGTCACAAATCATTCGATACATCTCGGCCGCGAGGTCATCGTCGGGTCGCGGCCTCACGCCACGCTTTATCTGCCCGTGCAGTTGAGTGCCTTCCTTCAGCTCGAGCAAGTAAAGCGAAAGATGCTCGGGCCGGATTGAAGTCGCCTCGTGAAGATTGTATTCCCAATCCTCGAGACTCTGTTCCGGCAGTCCGGCGATAAGGTCGAGGCTGATGTTGTTCAGCCCGGCTTCACGCAGCAACGCGATTGTGCTTCGAGCGTCGTCGGACGTGTGGGTGCGGCTGAGCGAGAGCAGCTCGCGATCGATGAAAGATTGAACGCCGACGCTCGCGCGATTGATCCCGGCCGCGAGCCACCCTTCAACTTTGCCGCGTGAAAACGTCGCGGGGTTGATCTCGATTGTTACTTCAGAGTCGCGCGATACTTCGAAGACTTCTGCGCAACGCCGAGTCAGCAGCGCGAGTTGCTCGGCCTCTACGATTGACGGAGTTCCGCCGCCGAAAAATATCGTGTCTACTTGGAGTCGCTTGCCGGCTTCGCGTTCGAGAGTCTCGCCCCAGTAGGTGACTTCGCGAGCGACGGCTTCGATGTAGCGAGCCGCGACCGATTCAAAGAAGTCGGTGGTGTTGAAATTGCAATAGGTGCATTTGCGTTCGCAAAAAGGAATGTGAATGTAGATGCCGGCTCGCCGTTGCACGTCGTGATTATATCACGCGAGCACCCTGCGAAGGGCTAATGCAAACCTCATGATCAGGCTGCCGCTGCGATGCCTGTTCCTAAGGGGCCCGCTTAAAAACAAATTGTAAGAACACATTCATTTTTTTGTTGACAAGGTTACGGACTAGCAGTATTCTCGCCGCAAGTTTTTGCTCCAGTCCGTGCAAACTGGTTGTACTAATTATTATCGCGAGTTGATCAGAGCAGTTTCACGGTTACTACTCAAACAGGGCAGGGTTTTGAGCGTACGATGAACCCGGGGTCGGCCGGGGATGGACGACTCCTTGAGCGTGACGCGCCAACCTTCTGGTTGTGCGTCCGTGCGGAGAACCCCTGATGCGCTTACTGTCTGTTGGTCACACTTCTCACACACGCAAGGCTGGATTTGCGTCGCGCACTCTTGCTTTCATCCAGAGCGCTTCAGCCGTTCTCATGCGTTCGGCTCATCGAAGACGACTGGGAAGAAGGCTAGTTTCATTCGCAATCATCCTCAATCTTTTCATCTGGCCCGCGCCCGGAATCACCCTCAAATCATTCGAGCCTGCGTCCGCGCTCGCTTCGACCGTTAGCTCTACTGCCATCGGCGAAGCCAGTCTCGCATTCAGTGAACTGCGTCGGGCGCCGGTCGTGTTTGTTCCGCTTGGCCCCATTCTCTTGCCGCTGCCGGTGTTTCCTCTCTGGCCTTTTCGGTCAACCGGAGTTGCCCGCGATCTGACCATGGCCGAGCGAACCGCGCGCGTCTCATCAATAGCCGTGTCGCCTCAGAAGTATGTCGGCTACATCGGTGATTCGGTGACGTTCGTCGCGATGGGCACGGACTCGGAAGGCCAGCCCGCGCACGGAGCTAAGTTCACCTGGGAATCTTCAAGCGAAGACAAGCTCAAGATCGACGAAGCGGGCCGCGCAACTTTGCTCGGTCCCGGACTGGTGCGAGTGACGGCTCGCGCGGGCGCGATCGAAAAGACCGCCTCGGTGTTGATCAAACCGCTTCGGCGGCGCATGCAAACCGACTCGGAATGGAAAGCTGATCAGGACAGTCTGGTTGGCGACGGACGACCGGGGACCGAAGACCGTGGCGTGCTGGCTTCACTGGTTAATAGCCTGGCGCCGACGGCTCACGCGCAAGGCAACTCCGTTGGTGATTACGGCAACGCGGCAACGATAGACGCGGTGGGCACTCCGACGTTTGCCGCGCTCGAAGAAACACGGCTCGGCCCGGTGATGCCTCAGACCAACTTCGAGCTGCCAATATCGCTGGTGAGTCTCGGAGGGAGAGGCTTGAGCACAAGCTTGATGGCTTATTACAACAGCAACACCTGGGGCGCTTATTTCGATCCTGTGAGGAACGGAACTGTCTTCGTGTTCGACCCGATTCAAAGCTGGCCAGGCCCCGGCTTCTCGCTTGGATTCGGCCGCATCGTTTATTACAACGG
>Ga0070705_100000081_pt1 | contig 52645 bp, 39 predicted proteins | sample KBSK5253metaG_FD_65455 | JGI IMG/M metagenome (GOLD analysis project Ga0070705, IMG submission 65455) | Corn, switchgrass and miscanthus rhizosphere microbial communities from Kellogg Biological Station, Michigan, USA - KBS K5-25-3 metaG | ecosystem: Host-associated > Plants > Roots >... | reverse complement strand
TGGCGATCAACAGACTGGGTGAGAGCCTCTGAGCCAGTTGCAGCACGAACCCGTAGAGCAGCATCAGGCTTCTGGAGAGAGGATATGCAAGAGAAAGCATTGTTCGAGAGTTCCTTCCTTTATCAACCTCCAATTCTTAGTCGTCTATTCCAAATCCTGCGGGATGCGGTCCGCGATTTCGCACGTGATCCGCTGGGTTTCACAATATCGCTTTTCAAGGGCGATGGGCTTGGAGGCCGCACTCGCCAGGACCGCTTGATGTTGGGAATGGCGTCGGGAATCCTGACCTTCTGTACGCTATTCATTATCTTTGTCCTCGGGCCGTATATCTGGAACTGGTTATTCGGTGGGCCGACCGTCCAGGCGCAAAACGAATACGAAGTCCATATGATCAATCCGGACGACTTCAAGCAGCAACAAATCGAGATGCCCAAGGCTGAGAAGAAAGCGGGCGGCGGCGGCGGTGGCGGCCGAAACACACCGACTCCGGCGTCGAAGGGTCAGTTGCCCAAGTTCTCGCTTACTCCTCCGCTGATTGCTCCGCGGCCGGAGCCTACTCCGAGACCTCCTTCATTGCCAGTGCCCGAGACGGTTCAGGTTGATCCGCGTCTGGAGCCAAAACGCGATGAGCTTGCGATGACGGGTTTGCCGAATGGAGTACCCGGTCCGCCGTCGGCCGGTCCTGGTTCCGGCGGGGGTATGGGTGATGGTTCGGGCGGAGGAATGGGTCCGGGTAACGGGCGCGGCGTCGGCCCGGGTAACGGATACAACATGGGTGGCGGCGACCCGCGGCTTGGCGGCGGGAGCGGCGGCCCGGTGACGAATGTAGACTCACGACCGATTCCTTTGAACTACCCGCAGCCCCGCTACACAGAGGAAGCGCGCAAGAACAAGATTCAGGGAATCGTGAAGGTGAGAATTCTGATTGGGGCGGATGGCACGGTGAAAAGAGTTACTGTTTCCCGTGGCTTGCCGGACGGGCTTGATGAACAAGCGATACAAGCCGCTTATCAGATGAGATTCAAGCCCGCGATGAAGGGCGGCCAACCGGTTGCGTTTCAACAAGCAGTCGACATCGAATTCAATCTCAGGTAACACGAATCAGCAGGGGCCGCTCATTTGCGGCCCTTAATCACATTGCTATGATGACCTTCCGTGCCTGTCGCTCACCTCAAGATGGCTTCCGTTACTACAACCGAATTCGTTAGAAACACCAGCCACGCCGACTCTCTACCATTCACTCTGATTCAACAACCCGGATTGATTTCCCGGCTTACCCGCGAACTCAAGGGCGCCTTCGCGGAGATGGTTCGCGATCCGCTCGGCTTCGCTAAGGGATTGTTTGTTGTCGACACGAAGGACGCGAAACGCCGGCAACGCATTCGGATGGGACTTACGGTGGCGGTGGTGATGCACGTCGCGTTGTTGTCGATTATTGCGGTGCTCGGCTGGCGAACAATGTTTGTTAAGGAGCCGGCAGCCGACACAGGGTTGGAGGTCCTGCTTCCGCCATCGAGCTTGAGGAAAGCAGAAGTAGAAATACCGAAGGGCGGAAAGCATGGGGGAAGTGGCGGCGGAGGCGACAACAACCCGTTGCCGGTTACAAAAGGCCCGAAGCCTCAGATGTCGCCGACGCCTCAAGTCGTCAAGCCCAACACGCTCATTGCTGTAGCTCCCACGATTCAACTTCCTTCGACAATCCTGGGTCCGGATAGCGCGCCGCCTCCTCCGGGCGTTCCACTGGGCATACCCGCGGGCGTCGTTGCCGAGGCGCCCTCGCCGGGGCCCGGCAAGGGCGGCGGCTTGGGAGGTCCCGACGGATCGGGAGCCGGTCCCGGCCGAGGCCCAGGCTCCGGAGCAGGTGATAACGGAGGTGGTCCGGGAGGCAAGACCAGAGTGGGCTCGTCCACCGGGCGCGAGGATGTGATTGGTCCAATCCCCTTTAACAGGATTGATAAGTATCCAGATCACACCGGCATCGTTTGGGTGCATCGACCCAGGCCAATAATCACTCCTGAAGCCCAAACCAATAAGGTCATGGGCGAGGTCTTGTTGCGGGCGACGTTTCGAGATGACGGGTCGATCACTGATGTCGAGATTGTTCGCCAGGTGCCTTACATGACTGAGTCGGCTATCGAAAGCTTGCGGCACTCAACGTTTCGTCCGGCGACCGTCAAGGGACGCGCGGTCACGCTGACGGGTGTTCTAGTGCGAATCAATGTCGATGTGGTTCAGCAGTAGGTGCCTCCTCTGATTCTTTGAGTAGCCCTGCAAGATGTTCTTTCCAAATTGCGGGCAGCGAATGAGTGCCGTGCCCGCGCGTTTGCTCACTTATCGGAATCAAAATAAATCTGCCACGCTTTACTCGTTTGATCTCCCTTTCGGCAATACCCAACTCGGGAGGATTGACTTGATCGTCCGCGGAGTTGATTGCCAACAACGGTGCGCGGATGTTCTCGAGTTTTGGCGCGGGATCATAATCGCGCGAAGCGTCGAACGCATACAGCATGTCGTTAGCGTCGGCGCGGCGCAATTGACCGCTGACCAGATTATCGAAGAAGCGATCGGCTGCTTCGCGCGTCGGGGCTTGCTTCTGCCACTGAAATGGGCTGCTGGTCATGAATAGAAGCGTGTACACTGCGGCCGTCAATCCGCGTGGCTGCGCTCTGTATTCACCATTGTTCCAATCGGGATCGTTCCGGATTGAGTCGATGACCATTCGCCGCATGGTTCGATTGCGGCCGGCGATCTGAACCGGAAGGCTCGCGAGCGGCATCAACGCGTCCGTGAACTCGGGATATTTCTCACCCCAGACCCACGCGTGCATTCCACCCATCGAGGTTCCCATCACCAGCCGCAGATGATTCACGCCGAGCCCTTCGGTCAACAGCCGATATTGCGCCGTGACCATATCGTTGTAGTTGTAATGCGGGAAGCGCGCGTGCAAACCGTCGCTCGGTTTTGAAGACTGCCCGTGCCCAATTCCGTCGGGCAGCACAATGAAATATCGGCTCGCATCCAGGAGTTGTCCCGGTTTGAAAAGCTCTCCGCCGAACTGCTCCGACAGAAACGCGGCGCCTGAGCCGCCGGTTCCGTGCAGCACAAGCACCGCGTTGCGCACGACCCCCGCGGCATCGCGCTTCGCTGAGCCGAGCGTTCTGTAGTGCAGCTTCAACTCGGGGAGCGATTCGCCGCTTTCGAATTTGAAATCGCGAACTGTGAAGTTTCCCTCTACCGGCGAAAGGTTAGCCTGCCCTGCCGCCGCGTGGTTTGTTATCAGCAGGAGACCGACGGCGAAAAAGAAAGTTCGAATATTCATTACTGAAGCCTTTCGACGACGATTTTTCTTTCGACGGAACTTTACAGATGAGAAGGTGGCGTTTCAACGTTTAGTTCACGCGATGTAAGAAGAGGCTGGCGAGTTTCAAACTCGCCAGCCTCCGTGAACACTCAATTGACTCGGCTAACCTATGCGGCGATGCGATTGTCGCCGGGGACGTTTCTTGAGTGAACCATATCCATTGCAGCCACTGCGATGCTTGCTTCTGAGTCGTCGCGATAAAACGCCAGCTTCTGCGTGTCGTCGTTGATGTCTACGATCACAATGTCACCGAGGCGCACCTGCCCCGTGGCCGACAGACTCGCGAGCGGGTTCACAAGATGCCGCTCAATCGCGCGCTTCAAGTGACGCGCGCCGTAGCGATATTCGATGCCTTCGTTCAAAAGATACTCGCGCGCGTTCCCGGAAAGTCTAAAACTGAAGTGCTCGCCCGCGCCTTCGTCTATGCGCCGCTGAACACTGTTCAACTCGAGGTCGAGAATATCGCAGAGTTCCGGATGCTTCAGGCTTCGGAAGACAACGACCTTGTCGATGCGGTTCATAAACTCAGGCGAGAATTTTCGCTTTGCCGCGTCCGACGCAGTGCGATAGATCTTCTGATCCAAATCATCCGACGCCAGCGTTCCGCTCTTCGCCGGAGCAAACCCGATCGCGCCGGTGATGAGCTCGCTCATCTCCTTGGCGCCGAGGTTCGACGTCATGAAAATCATCGCCTGCGAGAAATCGACTCGGCGATTATCACCGAGAGTCAGCGTGCCTTTGTCGAGCACACCGAGCAGCAGTTGCCACAGCGAGTCGGACGCCTTTTCAACCTCGTCGAACAGCACGAGCGTAAACGGATCACGCTCGGTGCGATACTTCTCGAGGTTCTCCTGCGTCAGCAACGGCGAAGTCTCGCGGTGTCCCAAGTAGCCCGGAGGAGATCCGATAAGCTTGGCGATCTCGTGCGAATGTTGGAACTCGGCGCAGTCGATCTTGATCACCGCGTTGCGATCGCCGAACAGAATCTCGGCGGCTGCTTCGACTACGTGAGTCTTGCCCGATCCGGTTGGGCCGAGAAAGAGCATCGTTCCCAATGGACGAGCCGGATTCGTCATCCCCGCCTGGAATACCTGATACAGCGACGAGATGGCGCGAACCGCCCGATCCTGGCCGATTACGCGAGCGCGAAGACCGGCTTCAAACTGCTGAGCCACCGCGCTCTTGGTGTTTGGATCGAGGGCTACCAGTTTTCTCTTTTGACCGTTGCTTGCCATTTTCAGACTCTCTTTCTGCGCCTCACTCTCCTCTGTATTCTCTGCGGTTCTCCAGGTTGACGTTGTCGTCTGCCAACTCATTATGTTCGTCTCTCTCACAGTTATGTCCTGGCCGCTTATCCCTAATCGGGTGCGGCTGTCACTCTTTTTCAGCAAGTTTGATGCCTTCTTCAAACCGCTAGTTGCAGCACAGGTTTTTCGCGAAACAAGGCGACTTTGCCCGAACCCGAAATACCAAAGCGTGTGTCCCTAACAAAACCGGTGCATGCCGGGCACGCTGCGCTTTCTCAGTCCGCTTCACAGAAACTGCCATCCACATGCGACAAAACATGTCACCAAAGAATCGCGCGGGAATCGTTTTGAAGCACGCGGTCGCAATGCGCGTCGGTGAATCCGAAAACCTGACGATCCTCGCTCACACTCTTTGTTACCTGGAATCTGAGAATAATATTCCCGGCAGATCCGGCACGCTCTTCGTGACTACTGTTGCCGTTTGCTACCGCGGGTTTTGCCGATCGGCTATGATAAGCGCCGATGAAAAACTGAAAGCAGGAGACTACTGAATGAAACTCAACAGCAAAGTAGCAATCATAACGGGAGGCGGAGGTGGAATAGGCCGCGCGATCGCCCTGCGGTTCGCCGAGGAAGGCGCGGGCGTTTTGCTCGCTGGTCCGACGGAAGAAAAGATCAAAGCCGTTGAGAGCGAGATAAGGAATAATGGCGGGCGCGCGCTTGCTGTGCTGACCGACGTTGCACACGAGTCGAGCGTCGAGCGCATGGTTTCCGCGGCGCTAAGCGAATTCGGGCAGATCGATATTCTGGTCAACAATGCGGGAGTAGCCGGCCCTACGGCACTGGTTCCAAACATCAGCCGCGAAGATTGGGACCAAACCTTTGCGATCAATCTGACGGGCGCGTTCCTCTGCGCAAAGCACGCGATGCCACACATGATCGAGCGCCGCAGCGGGTGCATCATTAATATTACGTCGATAGCGGGGCTCCAAGCGTATGCGTATCGCAGTCCCTACTGCGCGTCGAAGTGGGGGATGATTGGACTCACTCAAACCCTGGCCGAGGAGGGCGGGCGTCACGGGATTACTGCGAACGCAATCGCGCCCGGCCCGGTACGCGGACCGCGGATCGAGAGAGTCATACGCAATCGCGCCGCCGAAATGAAGCTTCCCTACGAGGAGGTCGTCGCTCAGTACGTCGAACCCACCGCGCTCAAGCGGATGGTCGAAGAAGAAGACATTGCCGCGATGGCGGCGTTTCTGGCGTCCGAAGAAGGAGCGAACATTACAGGCGAAACCTTGAACATATCAGCCGGCTATCGACTGTCATGATTTGTTCGAATGTGGAGTTCATCCGACAAGCGCGAGTGGCCCGGTCTTTCGCGAATAAGTTTTTGGCATCGAGACGGCCGGATCTTCGACCAGCGCCGCTTTGTTCTGGCGCGTCGCAAGAGCCGCCGCGTGAAGCAGGTCATCAATCGACCGCCCATCAGCCGGAAATTCAGCGACGCCGTAGCTCAAGCCGACACATGCATGTTGCTCGGGTCTGACTTCGTGAAGAAAAGAACATATTTCTAATTTGGCCTGCGCGCCAAGCCGAGCCGCATCGCTCTGACTACAGCCTTGCAGCAGATAAATAAACGCATCTCCGGCGATGCGACTAAGCATACCGTTGCAACCGAGTGTGTCCCGCAGTTTCGCCGCTACACCTGCAAGCACGCGATCACCCGCTTGATAACCGTATGAGTCGTTGATCGCTTGCAGACCCTCAATATTCAAACAAAGAACTGCAAGCGGCGAATTGTTCTCGCTCGCGTGCGCGAGTTCCTGGTCAAATCTCGCGTACAGCGCGCGCCCATTCGGAAGACCGGTGAGCACATCAGTCTGCGCTATCGCCCTCGTTTGCTCATGTAGAATCGCATGCTGAAGCGCCGTTGAAGCCAGGCGAGAGACCGATTCAAGCAAATGCAATTGATCGCTGGTGTACGCTTCGAGCTCCGAGGCGTAGAGCGCGAGGGCGCCAACGGTCTCCTCTCCATTCGTTAACGGAAACACGGCGGCCGTGAGATAGCCACTGTCGTTTTGCCCCAGCAACTGATTCAGGTCGAGCATAGGATCGGTGTTCGACATCGGCCGCCCGTTTATGACCACCCACCCAGCGATCCCGAGCCCCGCCGAAAGACTTTTTCCTCGAAGCTGGTCGGCGTTTTGACCAAAGGCATAAGCGACAGTCGACGAATCGTCCGGTTGACGCAGATAAAACGCGCATGTCGTGAACGGAATCATTCGCTCGATTCTATTCACGGTCAGCGTTACCACATCCCGCACATCCAGGCTCGCGCTGAAAGTCTGCGCCATCTCGTAAAGCGCGGCCACTTCCGCGTGTGCCGCATTGATCTGCTTCAGGTAATCAGGCGGCTCAGCCGCAGTTTGTGCCAACCCGGCCGCAGGCACGGCGTTCAATCCGCTCTCCGACAAACCGGCTTGTGTCGTTGGCGCAAGCAGGGGCTGCTGGTTCGCCTTATGTGCAGTTATTTCAGCTTCGTATGCCGGCAAGTTGCTCAAGAAGGCCTCGACTACGTTTGGATCGAACTGAGAGCCGGCGTTGCCCGTGAGAAATTCACACGCTGCTTCCCTCGTCATTCCTTTTCGATACTGGCGATCTTCGCGAACCGCGTCGAAGCAATCGACGACGGTGAGAATGCGTGCCGTCAGCGGAATCATCTGACCCTTGAGCCCATCCGGATAACCGCGTCCGTCCCATCGCTCGTGATGATGACGAACGATCGGAACCACCGGATACGGGAAGTTGACGCGCTCCAGAATCTGAGCGCCAACCACCGTGTGAATCTTCATCTTCTCGAATTCCGCCGCCGTCAGTTTGCCGGGCTTGTTCAATATGTAATCGGGCACGGCAATCTTTCCGACGTCGTGCAGCAAGGCGCCTGCCTTCAGAGCTTCGATATCGAGCTGGCTCAATCCGAAGTGCCGCGCCAAACCAGCCGCGTAAACCTGGACTCGATAGACGTGATCGTGTGTGATTTCATCCTTGGCGTCGATGGCCGTAGCCAGAGCCTCGACAGTGGCGAGATGAAGCCGGCTGATTCGCTCGGTGGCTTTTGCACGTTCATCGGACTGTTTGAAATAAAAATGACAGGTAGCAAATATCACTGCTACGAGCGGACCGGCCGCGAGCAACAAGGTAAGCCCATACTGTTTGATCCCCAGGTAAATCAATCCCGCGGCCGACGCGCTTGCGATATAGGTCAGGCCGGTCCAGGAATAGTTGGTCCGCCACAACGCAAGCGGCGCCACGTTTTTCTTCAGCGATTGAAGCGCGACGAGCAGCGCGGAGTTAAGAACGAAGTAGAGTATTGAGAAAAGCAGCAGCGCCGTGAGCAGCACCGGCGTCGTGAGAAGTTGATTCGCTTCGAGCCGGCTCAAAGAATATTCAAACAGACTTGCGGAGGAACCTACTGCTATCGACATCAATGCCGGACCGCCGATACGGCTTGTGCAGCGGCGTGAGGTCCGAAGGGACGCCGCGAGCGCATCCGCAACCGCAACCAATGTCGCAGGCGCGGCTCCAAAATAAAGGGCCGTGAGAAACACGAAGATGTCGGTTGGCGTGATCGAGACCTGCGTGCTGGGCACCCGAATCGGATACAAGCCCGCGATATAAACGATCAGTGTCAGAGCCAGTATCGACAACATCTGGCCCCGATTCAAACTGACCAACCCGCCGAGCGCCCAGGCCACCGTTGACGCTCCCAGCAGTGTGGTCACCCACCAGTAAGCCCGCGCGGCTCGATTGTAATCCGACATCTCGATGAATCGCATGCTTTATGGTTCTCCAAGATTCAATGATTCGCTGAGCGTCATACCTTCACTCAGGGTCATCCCCTCGCTGAGTGTCATTCCCTCGCTGAGCGTCATACCTTCGCTCAACGTCATTCCCTCACCCAACGCCATCCCGTCGCCGAGCACAACTCCTTCGCTCAACGTCATGCCCTGCGTTAGCGTGAAGCCCTGGCCCGACGCGATCGCATTTGCGAGCGCGGGGCCGTTGATGAACACACCCGACGCGCCCGCCAGCCAGTCACAGAAGACCGTCCCGGGCGTTAGCAACGGGCCGGAGATCATTACGGCTTCGTTGATCGTCACTCGATCTCGGACCCACACAAGCGCCGGATCGTAGATCGCTTGATACCGATTGAAGAGTTCGGGTCCAGCGATGACGTGTGAGCCGCCGGCAAAAATGTAACGGCCCCACGCGACGGTCTGACCTGCAACCGTGGAACTCGCCGCAGGCAGCGATGCGCCTTTTCTTAGAAGACTGTCTCCTACTTTGATTGTTCCCCTGGTTATCGCGGTTGAGATGTCAGTGCGAAGCGCCCCGGCAAGATCCACTGCGCCCGGTATGTTTAACAGACCTGCGCCCTGCTGGATTATGTTGCCGGAAGGAAGCTGGCCGGCGGTGTACTGAAGGATCGCCTTGACGAGCGGGGGCGTCAGACTCGGGTTCTTCTGCAACAACAACGCAACGGCGCCGGCGACTGTGGGCGCGGCTATTGAAGTCCCGCTCAACTGCATGAACGCGTTCGTCCCTTTGCCGCTGTCGTGCAACTGAAGGTAATGAGCGGGCAGCCACGAGCCTTTCGATTCGGCTGCGACGATCCGGTTTCCCGGCGCGGCAAGATCGGGCTTGAGCAGGTTGTCGTAGCGCTTGATACCGGCTGAATCGATGAGGCTGCCACGCGTCGGCCCGCGAGAGCTGAAGTAGGTGACCGATTCATCGCCGCGCGAGTCCGTCTGATGAGTGTTTACTGCACCGACTGTGATTACGGCCGGGTCGTCGCCCGGTGAAGTAATGCTCCCATATCGTTCGAGTCCATTGTCACCCTGTCCATAATTGCCCGCGGCCGCTACGACTGTGATTCCGGCCGCGACTGCCCGGCGCGCTGCGCGACACAGCGGATCGGTAAGATAAGACTCAGTCGAGTTCGCGCCGAGACTGAGATTCATCACCTTGATGTTGAGCGCGGTTCGGTTTGCAATCACCCAATCGATGCCCGCGATCACGTCGCTGGTCTGACCGACGCCGCGCGCATTGAGTACCTTCACGTCGATCAGATTCGCGTTAGGCGCTATGCCGTTAAAGCCGCGCGTTGTACTCGTGCCCGGAGACCGCCCCGCGGCCGTGCCCGCGACGTGTGTTCCGTGACCGTAGCCGTCGTTGTTGTTCAGTCCGAGCAGGTCGAGAGCGGTTGAGAGAATTCCGAGCTTCAGAAGATATTGCGCAAGGTTGACGTTGCTCGAGACGATGTCGGTTTTGGCGGTCACTCGCGAAAGCCCAAGCAGGTTTCCGAGGGCTCCGAATTCACTGTGGCCAGCCATAATCCCGGAATCGAGAACCGCTATGCCGACGCCTGATCCATCCAGGCCAGTGTAGTTCTGCAGGAGCGCATTGTAAGTTCGAACTCGGTCCGCTCCCGTCGCCGCCTCGATGTGACTCGCGCTTTGTTGCGCGAGGTGGTCGGCGGACATCCGCTCTACATCCGAACGGGCTGCGATTGTCAGCAGCTGGCTCTTAGGCAGATCCGCCAGAAGCCCGTTGATCGATGTGAACTGCCGAACAACTGATCCGCCTGCGTTCGCAATTGCCTTGAGCAGCGAGGACGTGATGGCGCCGTTGGTCTGAATCAACACGCGAACGGTTTGCTTTGACACGTCCTGCCATACCTGCGATTCGTTCGTTGTCAAAGATTGCTGCAACGCTCCTGACAGTTTGCTCGTCGCCGACGCAACCTCGGCTCGCGCGGGGCCGGCCGGAATGAACGCGCACAACTGAACAAGTGCCAGGACGATGATTAGCATTCGCCGAGCCGGCTGTATTGACTTAGGGAAAGAGAGGAGCTTAGTCATAAGTTGTTTTCGTTTGAGATTCTCAGAGCCAGACCATTACTCGATGGTAAAGGTCACGCGATCCGAATCAGGGCAAACCTGATGCCCAGGGTGCGGAGAGACAGGTTATCAAGGCCGTGAGACTGGTGGAAGCTTTGATTTCTAGGACTTTAAGATCAATTTCCCTGGGTTCGCGTTTTCGTCAGGGGGGTCATCAAGATAGCCAGTGCGGGTTAGCGGGCGAAGCAGAATGAACGAATAGCGCGGTCAGCGTGACCGGCGACATGAAGTAGATACGGGGTTCATGGGGAGTCGATGACAGCGTGGACTCCGTAGCTATGGTCTCAACTGAAAAACATCGATGATCTTTGGGCGCAATCGACTCCCTTGCATCTCAGGCTGGTCTATCCCAATCACATAGGCCGTAAGCGAGTCGCGCGTGAGCCGAACTCGTATGAACTCCTTGAACTCCCCGATGCGAGCGGCGCCTCCGGCCTGGTCGTTATGACCGTTGAACGCAAGCGACACAACGAAGTACCACCCCAAAGACACACAGCCCATCAGCGCGCCCATTAACACCGCGCAGATAAACCGGACGATCCACATATCGAGCCACGGCGTTGATTGCCCGTGAAGAATCACCGGCAAGCCCAGCAGAATTGCTCCATAGATCAGCCACACGAGTGCGAGCGTGCGCCGGGCCTTCAGCTTCGAGACCAGCAAGTTCCCTCCGAGCCAAAAAACCAGCACCGCCGCGAGCGTTGCAATCCAGGAACGCCAGTCGCCGCGCCGCGCCAACAACAACGGAACCATTAACTGCAACAAAGCGTGCCAGACGCCTAGCGCAAAGAACCCCGCCTTGCCCGCGATTCCATGCAGTTCGCCGCCGACGACTATTGCCAGAAGAACAAGGAGCGCCGGCCCGCCAAGAACGAACACAGCAAACAGCACATCGGCGCCGAGGTATTGCGCCGGATACCGGCCGAAGAATTGGAAACCCAATACGGGCGACGCCGCGGCTAAGAGAACAAGCAATACCACCGGCCAGTAATGCCACCACTTCACCGTTTGTTCGTAAGCTTGCTTGAACAGCAATTCCGAATAGATGGAACTTCCCGCAAGCGCGATCGCGCTCAACATCAGCGAGAACAGAATCATCAGGCTGCATTGAAACGGCGAAAGGTTCTCGCGGTACTCAATCAGTCGCCAGATGCCGAAAACCAAACTGGCCGCTCCCAGAACAATGAAGAGTGTGAAGCGAATTGTGTAGCTGCGTGACTTTTCTTCCTCTTTTCGTGACAAATTCACCAACGCTTTTGCCTGGGCCGCGCTCGCCGCGATCAATACGATTGAGGCGATCAATGCCACGGCTCGCAAACCGATTCCGAAACTCGAAAGACCCGAAGCTTGCGCGAAATTTTGCAAAGGCCATGTAATCGAAGGGAACAGATTTGGTGAATCCACGAGATTCGGGAGCGACAGATGCAAAAATGCAAAAACTTTTTCAACGACAACCCTAGTGCTCACGGGGAGCGTCGCTCCGAAAAACGTTACGGCCGCGCCGAAAGCGGCGAGTATCGCGACATAGCCTCCGCCAATGATCGTAATTGGGCTGAACAATCGGCGCGCGACCGCTGTTCGCGAGACATCAACAAGGGGATAGCGTGCCTGCTCTTTTATCTCGGCCATGTCCGTATCAGAGGGATGCAGGAAAGCACCGCCCAGCCCCGACACAACTGAAGCATAGTTATCCGCGGCGGGCCTCGCGTCAGAGCCCTCGGACGGAGGTCCCCAGTACCGCGCGTAATGGTGAGTGTCACCCGAGAGGTCGAGCCTGCAAGCGGCAGCCGGCAGCTTGTTGCATCCCAGAAAAGGCATCTCGAGATTGAGATCCGTGCATGCCTGGGCGGCTTTTCCGTCGGGCTTTGCGCGCACGCCAAGAACAGTGCTGGGCTCGGGCGTCGCCAGGATCAGCCGATCGGGTCGCTGCGGTCCGAGGCTTTTGAAGAACTCCTGCTGTCGAATATCGAGTCTGCCGGATTCATTGTCGAGACCCCACATCCACCATTCGAACGGGAGCTTCAGCGCGACGTAGCTTGCTGATTGCGCGCGCTTGAAACCCGGAATCGACAACTGTGGTGTCAGCCCCTCGCGATTCTTTTGGCCCTCTTCGCTTGTCGGCTCGGCGAACTGGCGCCCGAAGCCATCGATCACATCGTAGTAATCATGATTTCCGGGAATTCCAAACAGAATCCGGCGCGGCTGAACATCAGGCAGTTTCTTTTCTTCCGTGAGGTCCTGATGAGCCCACGTGAACGGCGCCTGAAAACGCACGGCGATTGTTTGATAATCCGCGATGTGATAAGCGGTGTCGCCGCCGATGAATAAGAACTCACCTCGCGGCAATCTCATCGAGGCCGCCGGTTTTTCGCTCAACTCCACAGTCGAGCCCTCGTGCACATTCGGATCAACCCACAGATCGTCGAGGCACAGGTACGCAATGCTGTACATCGCAAGTTGCCCGTCGCCGGTATCGGCAAGGTAATCAAACCAGTACTCGTCAGCCGGCGCCTGTTCGCTCGTGTTGAACCTCTCGAGTTGATCGAGACGAATCACACTCGCGCGCATCCAGTCGCGAGGATCGAGCTTGCCTTTGTATGCCACGTACAAAGCAGTGCGCTTCAGGCTTGCGATCAACTGCGGCCCGAGCAGCCATCGAACAGGGCCTTTGAAGTCTTTTAGCTGGCTTGGCTTTGGATAGGTGTCCTCGGGCCGGGGTGAGCTTGGCATGCGCGTTACCTCCGAGATGTAGGTTGAGGCGGCGATACTATCGCACTTCGCGCTGCCCCGGTCAACGGACTCGGGTGACATTGACCACTACAACAGGCAGGGTTAGTATGGCCCCGCCATTCTTCCAGGGTTGTTCGCCAAGCTACTTGCCTGATGCCGCAGCTACACAAGGAGGATTTCCAATGGCTAAACCGCTTCGACACTCAGTCGTGATAATCGGCAGCGGGTTTGGCGGCTCGATGACCGCCCTGACACTCGCGCGCGAATTCAAAAAACGAAGCGCCGCTCATCCCGGGGAGCCGCAAAAGACCGTGTTGATGATCGAGCGCGGGACCTGGTGGACCACGCCGGTTGGCACCGTGCAGGACAAGGAAGTGCGAACCTACGACTTTCTGCTGAACGATAAGAAACAGCCCGTCCAGTACTGGTCGTCACAAAATCACTTCAAGGGGTTTATCGACATTGTCACCCGATGCCTTCGCCGCGGCAGTAATAAGGATGGCCTGTTCGATATGACCACGCTGGGACCATCGGGCCTCCTGGGATTGTTTCGCGGCCGCGGCGACGGGGTCAGCATCCTTCGAGCAAATGGTGTCGGCGGCGGGTCACTGGTGTATTCGAACATAACCATCCGGCCTCCCGATCTCATCTTCAAGGACTCCCGCTGGCCGTTAACCTGGAGTGACGATGATCGTCACGATTACTACAATCTTGCGCGTGACGCGATCGGCACCGGGATTCTGTTCGCGTTGAATCAGCGCGATGCGAAACGCAGCAAGGTTGGTCAGCCGCGAACGATCTCCGGCGAGGTCGAGGACTACGTTCCGGGAGTCTCGATAACAGTCGCGCAGCCTGATCCAGTCACGCCCGGTGCGTTGATCCCGGTTACATTCAAGCTTGCACCTGGTATCAATCCGCCCGCGGACATGCGATTGAAACGTGATGTATGGCTGTTGACAGACACCTCATCGGGACAGGAGCTGGTCAAACAAGTCGTCAATCAGGGTCCGCTAAAGATAAACCCCGGATTGAACAACATCGTCACTCGCTCTTCGCGCCTCGATCCTTATTGGAAAGTCATCGACAAGGGAAAGCCCTTCAACCCGCGCGGCGTTAAGCAGCTCAATGTCAATCTTCCACCTGATCCGCCGCCGCCCGCCGCGTCAAAGAACGCCGATCCCAAGAACGCGTTGTGGATCGATCGCGCTCGTGTGTTTCAGGCGGCAGTGAGCGGAATCGCAGACGATTTCGGGGCGGTGGATCTTGCGATCGCGGATTTGCCGACCGGCGATCAACCCTACGATCCGAAAGGAGCCCCGAAGAATTATTGCGAGCGGCAGGGGCGCTGCAACATAGGATGTCTGCCGGGCGCGCGTCACACGCTGAACAAACAATTGATGGCCGCGATACTCGGCAGACCCAATTTCGACAAGCCCGGCGAGAACCTCCAGCCGATCTTCGACAACATTAGTCTCGATCCGCTTTCGGAAGTCGACTTCATCGAAGCGCTTCCCGATGGCGGCTACGCGGTTCACTACGATCAACAGGACCTCGATGAGTATGCGAAGAAAGGCTCAGGGCACATTTCGCGAAAGACGGTTTACGCCGACGCTGTCATCGTAGCCGCGGGATGCATGGGAACCAATGAAATCATGCTGAGATCGCGCAAGAAGGGTTTGCCTCACTTGAGCGATGAAGTGGGCTGCGGCTTCTCGACCAATGGCGATTACATCGCATTCCTTGAAAAAACCAAAGAGCAAGTGCGCCTGACGCGAGGTCCAGTCACGACTTCTTACGGTCACTTCAACACGGCTGATGAGGGCCTGGACCTTGATCCGAACAAACCAAAATTCCACACGCTCGAGGACCAGGGCGTGCCGCCGGCATTGGCCTCGCTCTTGGGCGTCGGACTCCCGCTGATTCGGTCACTGGCAAAGGGACGCAATCGATGGCTGTTTCTGATTTGGGCGGTGATCTGGTGGGGGCTCAAGCAGGCATGGATTTACATTCGCGCGCCGTTCGTCAACAACCTTCGACGGCAGGAACTGTTCAGGTCCGATGACGAGATCGCAGCCAACATCATGTGCGTCGTAGCAATGGGACGCGAAGCCGCAAGGGGACAATTCCGGCTTGGCGGCGCGGGCGAAACGTCGCTGCGCGTCAAGAGAACCGACGGCCTCAGGTTTCACGAAGACCCGGTGTACAAATACATCGAAACTTCGCTCGAGAAGCTGGCCGAGAAACTCAGGGCCGAGGACAATGACCAGGGCAAGTTTGTGAATCCTTTTATGACCAACATCTTTCGCCGATTAAAAGTCGACTCCATAACGCTGAGTCATCCGCTCGGCGGATGCCGCATGGCCAGTGACGTGACCAAAGGCGTGGTCGACGAAGTTGGCCGCGTGTTTTACAAAGGCCAGCCGGGCGATGATAGCAAGTACTACAAAGGACTCTACATCGCGGATGGATCGATCATTCCAACGGCGTTGGGAGTCAATCCTACGTTGACGATCGCCGCGCTCTCGCTGCGCATCGCGGATCATATCCTTGAAGAAATTTGACTGTTCTCCTTACTGAAGCTCTTCGCTCCGCTTCGCCTTGGGTGCGCGTAAAGTTTTCGCGCATACGCACCTCGTCAAGAGACTGTGTGAAGAGTCCGCTGACCGCGTAGCGGTGACCTCTCGATAGAACGGCGCATGTTCGTAAAGCGTGGGCCGCGTAGCGGTCACCTGATTGATAGCAACGCACTTCTAAGGAATAGGTGACCGCTACGCGGCCTCGGCATTCCAATCGCTCCGTTCTATCGAGAGGTCACCGCTACGCGGTTAGCTGGACTGTTCACAACTCTCTGACGAAGTGGGTATGCGCTGGATCGCGCATTTTGGGCCGTGTGTCGTTTTCCTGCAGGCCGGAGCATCAACGACCCACCTCTGTGACGAGGTGCGTATCCGCGAAAACTTGACGCGCACGCCTTCGCCTTGATGCGTTTGCCGTTGCGTATTAGCATTCGGATTCTCGACATTAAATCTTTCATTCGCTTGCGGCGACTGAGCCTCTGGTGTGCCTCCGAGAAATCCGGATAAAAGTATGCGACAAGTAAACACAGTCAAAGGCGCTCTGAACACTGAACAACTCGGCGTGACCTTGATGCACGAACATGTCTTCGTGCTGTCGGCCGAGATAATGCAAAACTTTCCCGAGCCGTGGGGAGACGAAGACAAACGAGTAGCCGATGCGATCGCGCGATTGAATGAGCTGAAATCGCGAGGCGTCGATACCATCGTCGATCTGACGGTGATCGGATTGGGCCGCTACATCCCGCGAATTCAACGAGTCTCATCTCAAACCGATCTCAATATTATCGTCGCGACCGGAGTCTACACGTACAACGACGTGCCGATGTACTTTCACTTCCAGGGGCCGGGAACTGAACTCGGGGGACCTGAGTTCATGGCTGATATGTTCGTCCGGGATATCGAAGAGGGAATCGCGGGCACGGGAGTGCGCGCTGCGATTCTCAAGTGCGCGACCGATCAACCGGGAGTCACGCCCGGCGTCGAGCGAGTCCTGCGAGCCGTCGCCCAGGCGCATCGCCGCACGGGCGTTCCGATTTCAACTCACACTCACGCGCACACCGAACGCGGTCTCGAACAACAACGAATCTTCGAAGAAGAAGGAGTTGATCTTTCGCGAGTCGTGATCGGACACTCGGGCGATACGACTGACATCGCGTATTTGGAGAAGCTGATCGCGAACGGCTCCTACATCGGCATGGATCGCTTTGGCATCGATGTGTTGTTGCCGTTCGAAGACCGTGTGATCACCGTGGCGAAAATGTGTGAGCGTGGACACGCCGGCAAGATGGTGCTCTCGCACGACGCGGCTTGCTTCAACGACTGGCTGCCCGAGGCGGCACTACCGTCGGTGCTTCCGAATTGGCACTTCCTGCACATTCACAACGATGTAATTCCGGCGTTGCAACAGCGCGGCGTCACCGAACAACAAATCAACACTATGCTCGTCGACAACCCAAGAGAAATTTTTGAGAGGCAAGGTTCATATTGATGATTCCACCGTTTGATTATTCAGCCATCACTCGCGACTCACGCGGCATCGCGCATTACGATGATCGGCCAAACTCGCTTGTTGAAATGCTGCGAGCAACCGTCGACAAGTCTCCCGATCACGAAGCGATCGTCCAGCTCGGCGGCGAGCGCATCAACTATCGCCAGCTTTGGGATCGCTCGGCGCGAGTCGCCGGCGGATTGAAGAAGCTTGGAATCAATCGCGGCGATCGAGTTGCGATTCGATTGGGGAACGGTCTTGATTGGTGCCTCGCGTTCTTCGGCGCTCAGATGGCGGGCGCGGTCACGGTCCCGGTGAACACTCGGTTCAGCGAACCGGAAGTCGAATACGTCGTTAGCGACTCGGGTTCTCAATTCTCGTTTATTCCCGGCGAGCAGTTGCCCGATAGTGATCCGTTCGTCGTTGATGATCTAAACAAAGGCGACCTCGCTGCAATTTTCTATACGAGTGGAACGACCGGGTTTCCAAAAGGCGCGATGACGTCGCACGAAAACTTTTTGTCGAACAGCGAAACATGCCGGCGCGTCGTGAAGCTTCCTTCAGACGGCAGCATTCGCAATCTTGTTTCTGTTCCGCTCTTTCACGTAACGGGTTGCAACAGTCAACTTCTCCCGACTGTGGAACAAGGCGACGCCCTTGTGATCATGCCCGCGTTCGAAGTTCAGGCATTCATCAGCGCGATCAGAGACGAACGAATCAATCTGCTGACGTCAGTGCCCGCGGTGTACTGGCTGGCGATCAATCAACCGAGCTTCAAAGAACTGGACGCGTCGAACATTCGATGGGTTTCATACGGAGGCGCTCCAATCGCTCCGGAGCTTGTGGCGCGAATCATGGAGGCGTTCCCGAATGCGCGAGTGGGCAACGGCTTCGGTTTGACCGAGACTTCTTCGGTCGCGACATTTCTTCCTCACGAATTTGCTCACGAGCGTCCTGAGACCGTAGGCTTCGCGGCCCCGGTCGTCGACGTCGATCTGTTTGAGCGGGACAAGACCACCGGCGTCGGAGAGTTGCTGGTTCGCGGCCCAAACGTAGTGAGCGGCTATTGGAACAAGGCCGAAGCGAGCGCCGAAACGTTCGTCGACGGCTGGCTTCACACCGGAGACATGGCTCGGATCGATGAACAGGGTTTTGTTCAGATCGTCGATCGCAAAAAGGACATGATTTGCCGCGGCGGCGAGAATGTTTATTGTGTTGAAGTCGAGAACGCGCTTGCGGCACATCCAGCGGTTTTCGAAGTAGCGGTGATGGGTGTGCCCGACACAATGATGGGTGAAAAAGTCGGAGCGGTGATAGTCCCTCGTCCCGGTCAGAAGGTTGATGTGGAAGATCTAATCGCGTTTGCTCGAAATCACCTCGCGGATTTCAAAGTCCCACAGTTCTTGGCGATTCGCACGGAGCCAATGCCACGCAACCCCGGCGGCAAGATGCTGAAGCCTGTGTTGAGAAGAGAGACTGAATGGGGCAAGCCGCTAAGGTGAAGTAAGCAATCGGAAAGCTGTGAGAGTCGTATTCGACACAAACATCCTGGTTGCCGCAGCTCGTTCGCGACAGGGCGCGAGTTTCGCGCTTGTCAATTCTATTCCCACGTCGGAATTCCAGTTATGCCTATCAGTCGGGCTTTACTTCGAATGGCAGGCCGTGCTGACAAGAGATGAGAATCTGCCACCGGAGCGAACGGCCGACGACGCGCTTGGATTTCTTCGCTATCTCGCCAGCCAGGCGCATTTGCAGGAGATTCATTTCTTGTGGCGGCCGTTTCTTCCCGACTCTGATGATGACATGATAATGGAATTGGCTTTCGCTGCTGGTTGCCGCTATATTGTCACTCATAATGTGAAGGACTTTCAGGGCTCGGAGGAACTCGGCGTAACCGCCATGAGTCCACGTGATTTCCTGAGGTTGATTCGGAGTCAATCATGAGCACGCTTACGATAGAACTACCGGATTCGCTGAAGCAAAGCATCGAGGACCTCGCTGCCAAAGAGGGCTATTCAGTGAGCCAGTTTCTGGCCAGCGCCGCCGGTGAGAAGCTCGCGGTGATGATGACAATGGACTATCTGCGTCGCGAAGCGGCCTCCGGGCGTCGCGAAGATTTCGAGCATTACCTGAAAGCCGTACCAGACCTGGCCGCTGCGGAAGACGATCAACTCACTAGTTGAGAACAGACCGAATTAGGGAAGGCTCGTAGATCGAGTGAGTCGCAAGCTCATTCGAATACAACAACACCTACTAGTTGCTCTCGCCCGTGTCCGGCTGAATGTTTTCCTTGATCCCAAACACATGATGCTCGCCGCGGATGATTAGCATTTTGCCCGTGATCGCCGGAGTCGCGATCATTACTTCTCCCAATGGATTGCGAGCCAGCAATTCATAAGTCGAGCCGGCCTTGATGACGAATACCTCGCCGTCTTCGCTCGCAAAATAAATCTTCCCATCTGACGCGACAGGCGACGCCGCGAATGAGCCCCCGTTGCCAAGCCGCGCTCGAAGCGCCGGCGCGCCGGTCTTGGCTTGATACTGAGTCAACACGCCGTTGTCCGTGCAGATGTACAAATAATCGCCGTACACAATCGGCGTTACGATGTGAGGCTTGATGACGGGGCTCTGCCACGCGATGCTGGCATTGCCCTCCGGCGTTTCCGCGGGTTTGATCTCGCCTTTCACTCCGGCGCGCACCGCATAAAATGTTCGCCGCTCGTGAGCGCTGCCGCCCGTCAGGAAATACAGACCGTGCGCCGCTATCGGCGTTGGGATTTTCACATCGATGCCGTCAGCCAGCCGCCACAGTTCTTTGCCCGTCAACGGATCATAGCCGCGATAGTATTTCGTCCCGCTGGTGATCAACTCAGCGTGATCTTTGTTTTCGTAAATGGCCGGGCTGCTCCACGAGCTGTCTTCCTGGCGCGCGGTTCGCCAGACTTGCTTTCCATCAGCCAGATTGAAAGCTGCGATGAACGATTGGTTCTGTGTGTCGCATTGAACGATGGCGAGATGTTTGTAGATGATCGGTGAACTGCCGAAGCCCCAATGCATGTCCGGTCCGGAGGTCCAACCGCCATCGAGGACTCCGAGATCCTGCCGCCACAAAAGTTTTCCTTCCAGATCGAAGCAATACATTCCCTCCGACGCGAAAGAGACGATCAGATACTTGCCGTCTGACGCTGGCAATCTGTACATTCGCGTTGATAATCGTGAGCGAGAATCTCCATAGCTAAGTCCCGTGAAGGATGACCTGACGATAGAGACGCGCGTCGAAGATACGTGACTCCTTTCTTTAGGAGTCACCTCCCGCCGGAAAGAAGGTCACTCCTAAAGGAGTTAAAAACACACGGTGCGCATCGCATCTATAGACAGGTCATCCCTACGGGATTGGATTCCCGAAATCGAATCTGCGATCCACCAAACCTTTTGAGACAGACTGTCGCCGGTTCATTTCAAATCAAGAGCCAGAATCGTTTTGCGATCCCGCACATAAAGCGTCGTGCCGGCCAGCGTCGGCACAGTCCAGGCATTGCTGGTCATCAACTCGGCTTTGGAATTGATCTTCAGTCCTTCAGGCGTGAGCGTGGCCAACGCGAGGTTCCCGTCTTCATCGAGGAGAATAAAACGCCCGTCTGCGAGAACGGCGGTTGCCCGGCCAATACTGCGGTTCCGCCACACCACTTGCCCGGTCTTCACCTCGATGGCTGTAAAAGGCGCGGGGCCGAAGTCGCCGCTCGAAGCATAAATATAGTCGCCTACACGGATCGCGTTGCCGAAGTGGATCCGCATCAGTCTGCTGGCCCACATTTGCTCGACTGTCGTCTTGTTTCCATTTCTGGTCAGCTTAAGGACCCGGCTGCCTCCATCGTACGCGGATGAACAGAACAACAGATTGTCTTCGCCCCATACCGGCGTGCTCACGTTCACGCCGGAGTCTGTCGGATGTGGATGGCTCCATAAGAGGTCGCCGTTATTTGGATCCACTCCGATGATCTCGCCATACATCAACGCGACCAGTTGATCCAGGCCGTCGACCTTGATGAGCAGCGGCGACGAATAGGAGTTATCAAAATCCTGTTTCTTCCAGACGACGGCGCCGTCCTTCTGATTGAAGGCCACAATGGCATGCCCTGCGCCGCCGACCATCATTATCACCGTGTTCTTGTAGGCGAGCGGGTTGCAGGAGTAACCGCGGACACGCACCGTGCCATTGAACTCGTGAACCAGATCGTGCGCCCAGATCACCTTCCCCGTTTGTTTATCGAGGCAATGAAACTTGCCGGTCGCGCCCGCCGCATAAACCTGGCTGCCGATCACCAAAGGCATCGCGCGCGGCCCCGGGCCTTGCTCGAGCACATACTCTTTCGTGAAGGGCGCATCGTAACGATATTCCCAGATGGTCTTACCGGTTGCGGCGTCCAGGCTCACTACCACATCCTGCGCACCGGTCCGATACATCGTGTAGAGTTTGCCGCCCTCGGCCGCGATTGCTGAATACCCATCGCCCAACTCGCGGCTCCATAGTTTTCGCGGCCCGTTCGCGGGCCATGAAGTTGCGAGCCCCGTCGCCGATGATTTGAAGTTGCGGTTCGGCCCTCCCCATTGAGACCAATCGCCTGATTGAGCCTGTGCGGAGCGGATGGGAAAGATAAGAAATGCGGCCAGGAGCAAGGATGTGGGTAACACCCCGAAGAACCCGCGATGAACTGAATGCTTCATTTGGATTTCTTTCACTATTTATTCGGTCTTGGCCTTCGGCTTTTCGAAGAGCGCCGGATCAATCTTGCCGTTGACTGCGATGGCCTCAATGGTTGGCGATTGTTCCTTCCATGGCTGGCCGTCGAAAGTGGCGGTGATTTTGAATGGCAGGGTCAGGCCGTCGACAGTGCGGAACTCCGAGAACGCCTGTACGAATTGGCCGAAAGCTCCCTGGGGTCCGCGCCGGTGGGCGGACAAACTGAGGATTCGTCCGGACGCCGGATCAATGCCGAGAGTGCAGACGGAATGGTCTAGCTCGATCGCCACCTGCTCTACCGCTGTCTCACCAACCTTACTGCTTCCGATAGCGGCAGGGTTCAAGCTGTTTCTTGCTCGCAGGATTGCCAGGATGCGCCGGTTAACCTCCTTCTCCTGCTCGATACGAGCGGAATTCGGAAGCGGGCGGGTGACGCTACCCATGATGCCGAACACTTCGCTAGCGGTTACGACCGTTGCGAATTGTCTAACCTTCGACGCATCCTGGTAATCGGACATCACTCGCTCAGCCCGGATGCGGTCCGGAAAGACAACAGTCAAGCTGGTCTTGACCTCCACCTCACCTTGCTGGCGAGTCTGAAGCGTCGTGCTCTTTTCCTGGTAACTCGCGAGCCCATCAATGCGAGATGCGCCACCCATGGCGGCAACCGCTGCATCGATGAGAGCCTTTGCCTTCTTCACCGCTTCCGGTGTGGCAGGCGCTCTGGGTCCGGCTTCGTTTGCGGTTTCAAGATACTTCTCGGGAGCAGCGTCGAATCGCGTCTTGCAATCTCCCGAGCCAAAAATATAGATGCGGCCCTGATGGACGGTATAAAGATCAGGGTTGCCGCCGACCGGCGCGCCCATCCGTGCGCAGGCCCCTTCGAGTTGAATCTCGTAGCGGGACGGGTCCTTCTCAAAAGTAGCCTTGGTCTCGGCGTTCGCGAACAGGTACTGAAACGTGCCGCGAGTAACGGAGATCTTCAAGTCGCCCTGAACTTCTTTCCCTTGCACGAGCATCACTGGATCAAGGCCTTCGAGGACCGGCACAACATCTCGCGCGGATGATTGACCGAAGACCGATACCGCACTAAATAGAACCAGAGCGACGGCAATAGTAAATGATGATGATTTCCTTAGCTGCTCAAGCCGATTTTTCATGTTCTCCTCCGTTTATATGCTGAGCGTCGCGCTTCAGCGGCGAAGCGCGCGACGCCGTCCAGCGGCCATCCAGGATGTCATTTGGATGAGAGCCCAACGACAGGCAATTCGCTTCTGCGGCTCCAGTCCTCAAACGACCCGTCGTAAAGCCGGGCGTCGTAGCCGAGATACCTGGCGGCGAAGTAGACCAGCGTCGCCTGCTGACCGATGTGGCAGTAGCTGACGATCTGATCTCCCTTCTTGATCCCCGCTTCCGCAAGAATCTTCTTCAGGGTCGCGGAGTCTTTCAGCTTGTTTGCCGAATCAGAAAGACTCGAGTAGGGCACGCTGACGGCGCCTGGAATGTGTCCCGCGCGCGGCATGCGGCCCGCACTCGCACCGGTGTAGAACTCCGCCGCTCTTGAGTCGACGATTGCCACTTTGGGCTTGTTGAGATTCGCGGACACCCACGCTGCATCGACGACCAGTTCCGGATGCGGACGAGCAGTGATCGTGCCGCGTTTGATTGTCGTCGATTCGGCTACGACTGGACGCGACTCCGCGCGCCAGGCTTCGAAGCCACCATCCAGCAGCGAGGTTTGTTTTCCGAGACCGAGGTAATCGAGCGTGAAGTAGACACGAGTCGCGGGTGTCACGTAATTGGCAAGGAAGCAAATGACGATGCGCGAGCTGTCTGAGACGCCTAATTCTTCAAACGCCGACTTGAGTTTGTCCGCCGGCGGAAGCTCGAGCGTAAGCGCCTGCGAGCTCGAGATGCTGGACATCTCGAGAAATCGCGCGCCGGGTATGTGGCCGGCATCGTAACCGGCTCGCGGGCCAATGTTGATGACCATAACGGACGAGTCGCTGAGGTGCTCGGAAAGCCACGCCGTCGTCACCAGCATCGAGCCTTCATCTTTAGCGCTCGAAGCGCCGCTTGCGCGCGAGTTCAAAAGCGATTGAACTCCCAACGCCAGTGCTGCAAGCGCCGCAAAGCCCAACGCCACTTCCAGAACCAGATTCCCGGTTGATCTGCGGTTCATAATATCTCCTTCTGTGGTTCTCACTCGCTGCGCAGGGCAAGCATCGGATCGATCGACGTCACCCGGCGGGCGGGAACGAAACACGCCGCCGCGGCTACCGCCATCAGGATCAGCGATACGGCGAGATACGTAACCGGATCAGTAGGCTGAACCGCGAACAACAGGGACGACATAACCTGGCCCATCAACAACGCACCCGCGATTCCAATTGCAAGTCCAGCGAGCACGAAAGACATCCCCTGGCGCATTACCAAACCCAACACGCGCGCGGGTGAGGCGCCCAGCGCGATCCGCACTCCAAGCTCGTGAGTTCTCTGGCTCACCGACAACGCCATCACACCCGTGATTCCCGCTCCGGTGATCACCAACGCGAGGCCGGCGAACATCGCGAGCAGAATCGCAGTCAGCCGGGGCGAGGCCACCGCGTCGTCGCGAACCTGCTCGAGCGTTTGCACTCGATCCACGGCCGTTTCCGGGTCCACGCCGTAAACAGCATCTCTCATTAGCCGCGCGATGCTCATTGGATCGGCTGACGTCCGCACAAGAAGATTCCCGGCGAAGCCTCCCTGGTCCAGGGGGATGTAGATTTCATCTGACGGCTCACGTTCCAGGCCATACTGCTTTGCGTCTCCGACCACACCCACGACCGTAATCCACGTTTTGCCTTTGTCGAAACTGATTCGCTTTCCTACTGGATCTTCACTACCGAAGCGATGCTTAACCGTTGATTGATTCACGACAGCGACCGCAAGCGCCTTGTCGTCATCCTTCTCTTCGAAGATTCGGCCTTGGACCAACGGCAAGCGAATGGTTTCGAAATAGCCCGGACTCGCCGAGCGAAAATCGGCTTGCGGCGCCAGCTCTCCATCGGGGATCGGCTGACCCTCAATCTGAAACCCGCGATTGAAAGGTCCAAACGTGATTCCGAGTTGATTCAGCGGATAGGTTGACGCCAACCCGGCGGACATTACTCCGGGTTCGGACCTCGCCTTGGCCAGAACCCTGTCGAATAATTGCTGAACCTTTTCCGCTGAATTGACCTTCGACCAGTTCGGGCTGATCCTCATCGCCAGCACTCGTTCCGGGTCGAAGCCGGGACTCACGCTTTGAAGTTTTATCAAGCTGCGAAGCATCAAGCCGGCCCCGATCAACAGCATGAAAGAAACCGCGACCTGCGCGACTATCAACATATTGCGGACGCGTTGCCGCGCGGCGCTCGACGTAGTCCGGCCTCCGCCTTCCTTGAGCGACGCCGCCAAATGATCGTCGGACGAGAACGCGGGCATCAGTCCGAATACCAGACCGGTCACGACGGAAATAAGCAGTGTGAACATTAGTACAAAACCGTCTATGCGAATCTCGCTCGACCGAGTCGTAAACCTGGCGGCGAACGTCACTAATAGTTGAAGTCCGCCGGCAGCCAGCAACAGCCCGACCAGCCCTCCGGTTATTGAAAGAAGCGTGCTCTCGGTCAGCAGTTGGCGAATCAAACGTCCGCGTCCCGCGCCCATCGCGGATCGAATTGCCATCTCGCGTTCGCGCCGCATCAATCGGGCCAGCGTAAGATTCGCCACGTTCGCGCACGCGATCAGGAGCACAAGCCCCGCCGTTCCAAGCAGGACCAGCAGAGTCGGCCTAGCTTTGCGCGTGAGTTCTTCCTGAAGCGGACTGGCGATTGCGCCATAGCCCTGATTCGACGGATAGGAGTCAGGATATTGCTTCTGCAGATTGGCGGCGATCGTCGCCAGGTCCGCGCGCGCCTGGGCGACCGGAACGCCGGGCTTCAAGCGTCCGAAGACGCTCATCATACGGGCGTTTCGATTCGCCATGAATTGCTCAGACGAGCGCGTCGGACAATGCGACGTGGGCATGTACACGTCCTGCTCGACCGGGTACTGAGGGATCGGAGGAAGCACGCCGATTACCGTGTGCGGGCGGTTGTTCATTTGGAACACTCGGCCCACGATATTCGGATCTCCGCCGTGGCCTTGCTGCCAGTATTTGTAGCTGAGCACCAGCACCGCATCCGAACCATGTTCCTCATCCGCGGGCACAAAAGTCCTGCCGAGGATTGGCGTCACGCCGAGCACGTCAAAGAAATTCGCGGATACCACGCCGGTCTGAACTCGTTGCGGCTCGCCGTTGCCGAGCAACGTAAAGCTCATCGAATGATGCTCGACCACGGCGTCGAGAGTTTGATTCTGTTCTCGATAATCGAGGACTTCCTTTACCGAGAAGGGCACATTGTCAACATGCGCGAGCGGCGCTTGTTGTTGAATAACAACCAACTGGCTCCCTTCTTTGTAGGGCAGCGGGCGGACAAGAACTCCGTAGATCACGCTGAAGATGGCGGTGTTGGCGCCGATGCCAAGCGCGAGTGTCATCACCGCGACAAAGGTGAATCCCGGGTTGCGCAGCAGGATCCGCACGCCGTAGCGAGTGTCCTGAAGCAGCGACTCGATCAACCTTCCGCCGCGCACGTCTCGGCTCTCTTCTTTGAATTTTTCGACGCCGCCGAAACTGATCATTGCCTGGCGGCGTGCCTCGGCGGGGCTCATGCCGCGAGCGACGTTCTTTTCAAATTCCATCTCGACGTGAAAGCTGAGTTCTCGGTCGAGGTCTCGTTCAACGCGGTCCTTTTGGAATATCGAACGCAGGGCGCTTGAGAGTTTCGTCATGTTCAAACCTCCGGCACATGAGCCAGTACTTTTCCACGATCAACCGTGTCCGCCCCGTTCACGATATTTGATCGGTTATTGTTATGTTGTCTGGAGAATGCGATCGACCGCCGCCGACAGCCGCTCCCAGTTATCCGTCTCGTCGGCAAGTTGCTTTTTTCCCGTTCGAGTCAACTCGTAGTACTTCGCCTGGCGATTGTTCTCGGAGCTGCCCCATTCGGATTTGATCAAGCCTTGCTGTTCGAGCCGGTACAGCGCCGGGTACAACGATCCCTGGTTGATGACCAGCACGTCTTCGGACACTTGCTGTATGCGCTGCGAGATTCCCCAGCCGTGCATTGGGCCAAGAGCAAGCGTCTTAAGAACCAGCATATCGAGGGTGCCTTGTAAAAGGTCGGATTGTTTTCCCATCGTCGATCTCCTGGATATTCTTAGAGCCTGCATAATAGGTCCGCTCCTGTAGATTGTCAAGGGGTAGGAAGGGCGCGTGCTGTCCTAGTCTGTGTTGCTACCAATCAGTCTGGTGGTGGGTTCACTCGCCAAACTCCATGAGGCACGAAAACCGCGTAGCGGTGTCCTCTCGATAGCTCGCGTAGTTATGGACCTCATGGACCGCGTAGCGGTTACCTCTTGAACGCATATGCCCATGAACGCAACGAGGTAACCGCTACGCGGGCCGCGAGATCCATAACTACGCGAGCTATCGAGAGGACACCGCTACGCGGTTGGAACTTGGGAGCGTCCCTACAGTTTCAATCACGGCCACACACCTTAGGACAGCGCCGAAGGGCCGGCAGTCACGTCAGGAGATCTACCCGTCGCCTGCACTCACGCGATTTGCCGAGTCCTGACGCGGCAAGCTACTATCAAACGCTAGAACAAGTTCGTTGGGGGTTGAATGTTGCAGGTTTCACGAAGTGCTTTTTCGCTTAGCGGTCTACTGGTCTTATCCTTCCTGCTTGCGTCGATCACATTCCCGGTAAGCGGAGTTGCTCAGGCTGATAAGGAAAGTCCCGCGCCGGGTTTCGAATTCGTTAGATTCGCCGATCCAACAAACGTCGCCGAGTTCGCTACCGCTTTTTCGGGCCCGGTCGCGATTGCGTTTGATTCTCGCGGAAGACTGTTTGTCGGCACCTATCCGGGAAAGATCCTGATATTCCTCGACAACGACGGCAACGGCAAGGTCGATCAGGTCAAGACGTTCGCTGCCGGACTCACTATTCCGTTAGGACTCGAGTTCCGCGCCAACGGTGACCTTTACATCACTACCAACCGGCTCCAGGGAACCGGCCGAATCGTGCGGTTGCGCGACACGAACGGAGATGACGTTGCGGACGAAATCACTACCGTCGTCGATGATCTTCCGAGCCAGGGTGATCATCAGACCAACAAGCTCAAGTTCGGGCCGGACGGGCTGCTCTACTTCGGACAAGGGTCTTCGACGGATGCCGGAACGCCCAGCGGCAACCAACTGCCGGAGGGCCCGCTGAACGCTGCGATCCTGCGCATCGATGTTGACTCACCGAATCCCCAACCCGAGGTTATTGCCCGAGGTTTGCGAAATCCGTTCGGGATGGCATTCGATCCAGTCAGCGGTCAGCTCTTCACAACCGACATTGGATCCGGAGAAGCGGGAGGCCTGGATGATCATTCGCCATTCGAGGAAATAAATTGGATCGTGAACGGCGCCAGGTACGGATTTCCCGGGTGCGAAGGGATTCCCGTGTCCGATGTGCCCGCGTGCGGCGGCGTTCGCGGTCCGATTGCGACCTTTATTCCGCACCTGACTCCGACCGCAATCACGTTTTACACCGGGCCTCAAGCCGGCGATTTCAAGAATCAGATGCTCGTCACGATCTTCAAACACGTGGCCGGAATCGGAGGCGACCTCGAGCGATTCGCTCTCAGCGGCAATGCAACAACGGGGTTCCAACTCACGAAGCTTTCGCCAATCATGGACTTCAGCCTGGTTGATCCCAACGACGGCCCCGTGGACACTGCGATCGATCCGATAAGCGGGGACATTTACACCGCGCGATTCGATCCCGTGAAGCACGCCGACGACAACGAGCATCATCATTTCATCTATCGAATTCATCGCGCGGGCAGCGATTCGCTTCCGTTCATTGGCCCGCTTCGTCCCGCCGCTATCAAGGCAGGCTCGGCGGGCCTGACCGTTTCGTTGATCACACGTCACGTCAAACCGGGCGCGGTGGTTTTCGATGTAACGGACAACATATCGCTGACGACACGTGCCGGATCGCTTGCGTTCGAACTGGTTGCCGATCTGCCTGCGAATGTTCTCGCCACCGAACGCACAATTACTCTCGAGGTGCGCAACCCGGACGGCGTCGCTTCAAATCAACAAACGTTTGCCGTGACGAAAGGCGATCCGATTCCTGATCCGGACAAGACGCCTCAACTCGTTTCGCGATTCGTATACAAAAAGAAGCGAGCAAACGTATTCGATCAACTCTCGGCCGGAACGAAAGCGAAGAAGTACCGTCTGGTCGTAACAGGCATCGACTTTGATTCGGGTGCGCAGTTGCTGGTGAACAACGTTCCGCTCGACCTCGATAGCGCGAGCGGCACCGAGCTGGTAGGCCGTATGACCAACTCGATGCTCGCTTCTCCGGGCGAGCTCACGATTCAGGTGCGGAACTCGACGGGAAAAGTTTCGAATACGTTGAAGTACACAATCAGTCCGTAGCCTCGCGCGCCAGGAGAGCCTTCTTGCGTTCGAGACCCCAACGATAACCGCCGAGACTCTTGTCTTCGCGAACCACTCGATGACACGGAATCACAAGCGCGACCGGATTCGTTGCGCACGCGCGGGCCACGGCTCGCGTCGCCGTTGGCCGGCCGATCGCGCGCGCGATGTCGCTGTATGAACGCGTGCTTCCGTAAGGTATCTCGCCGAGCTTTTCCCACACCGTCCACTGAAAGGCAGTAGCTTGAACATCAAGCGGCAAATCCAAATGAGGCCGCTTGCCGGCGAGGTGATCAACAAGCTGTTCGACCCATTTCGCGAGGGTCTTTTCATCTCGCGTGACATCCGCCGCCGGATATTCGCTCAACAAGTCCTCCGTCAACGCCTGATCTGAATCTCCCAATCGCACGGAGCAAACGCCCTTCTCGGTCGCCGCCACAAGCACGCGTCCCAAAGCACAGTCAGCGATCGAGTAGCTGATCCGCGCGCCCTTGCCTCCGCGTCTGTAAGCCGCCGGAGTCATGCCGAGTTGCGCAGGCGCGCGTTCGTACAACCGGCTGCTGGAGCCATATCCAGCGTCGTACATCGCCCGGGTTACCGAGTCGCCGCGCTTCACCGAGTCTTTGAATTTCGACAGTCTGAATGCTTCCGCGTATTGACGCGGCGATATTCCGGCTACGCGCTTGAACACGCGTTGCAGATGATAAGTGCTGACGCCCGTGTGCACGCTGAGCGCGTCGAGCGTTGGTGTCTCTTCAATGTGCGCTTCGATGTAGCGGCACGCGCGGCGCACCATTTCGACTTGAGGATCGCGCGAGTCGGCGGTTCGAGGATGACAACGCAGGCAGGAACGGAATCCGGCGCTTTCGGCGGCTTCGGGGATTTGAAAGAAGACGACCTGTTCGCGATGCGGTCTGCGCGCGGGACACGAAGGCCGGCAATAGATGCCCGTCGAACGCACTCCGAAAAAGACGCGTCCATCGAAGCGCGTGTCTCTGTCGAGCACGGCCTGCCAGAGCGATTCGTCATCAGGACACTGGGCGGTGTTTTGATTCTCTCTGGTCAACGCTGTTGCCCCGATCATTTCGATTACCTCCACGAGCATACTAAACGGGCGTAGGATTTTGAATCTATCCGCGTCTTGCGCTCAAACTTAATCAGGCGGAAGTTGGTAATCACCTTCTCGCCGTGTTACAAACTTCCAGCTGAAGCCCGAACTACAAACGCTGAAGCCCACGAACGACGAACACGATGAAAACCATTCCCTCTGTTTTTTCTTGCGTCATTCTCGTTTGCACAACCGGGCTTGCTCAATGGACGACTCAGCCGAGCGGAACGACCGCGCGCTTCCGCGGCGTGAGCGCCGCAAGCAAGTCCGTCGTCTGGGCGAGCGGCAGCGAAGGTACGTTTGCTCGAACCACCGACGGCGGCGCGACGTGGCACTCAACGGTAATGCTCGGCGCCGGCGGACTCGACTTCCGCGACGTTGAAGCCGTCGACGAAAACACAGCCTATCTGCTCAGCATCGGGCCGGGCGAGCAATCCAGGATTTACAAAACAACCAGCGGCGGTAGCGATTGGACGCTTCAGTTCACGAATCACGACGCGAAGGCCTTCTTCGATGCGTTCGCATTTTGGGATGCGCGCACGGGCATTGCGATGAGTGATCCTGTCGATGGACGATTCATCCTGATCAAGACAACTGACGGTGGCGCGAACTGGAAAGAACTCCCGGGTGAGAATCTTCCGCCGGCGCTCGAAAGCGAAGGCGCATTCGCGGCAAGCGGGACATGCATTGCGGTCGAGGGTTCGAAGAACGTTTGGTTCGCAACAGGCGGCGCATCAGTAGATCGAGTGTTCAGATCAACCGATGGCGGCGCAAGTTGGAAAGTCGCCACGACACCGATCACCGCGGGCAACGCTTCGTCTGGGATCTTTTCGATCGCTTTCAAGGATTCAAAGCACGGCGTGATAGTCGGCGGAGATTACAAGAAGGAAGCAGAAGGCGGCAACAACGTAGCGATCACAAGTGACGGCGGCGCAACGTGGACTCTCGCGAAGGGCCCGCGCCCATCGGGATTCAGATCGGCGGTGGCATACGTTCCAGGTTCTAAGCGGCGAGTGCTCGTCGCGGTCGGACCATCCGGTTCAGATTACTCGACAGACGATGGCGCGAGTTGGTCGAGCATTGAATCACCCGGCTATCACGCGCTGAGTTTCGCTCGCGCTTCGGGTGAGGGATGGGCAGTCGGCGAAAACGGCCGCATCGGCAAGCTCGCTGGTTCTCTGACCAGGCGTTAAAGGGCCTCACGATTGCCGTACTAACGTCATCACTTTGTTACCCATCTAATACGGGAGATTGTCAATCGTTCGGCTCGAGCAGGCTTGCCGAAGGAGAGCGAGGGGCTTGAATGTCCGCCAAAGCTGCTTTAGAGTCGCCCCGCAGGTTTCGATCTCCGTCTGGGCGCGTTACCAAAGAGGAACCTAATGGAAAAAATGCCCGCATTGAGCATTCGACAACCGTATGCAGAACTAATTCTGCGCGGCCTAAAGAGAGTGGAGTACCGGACTAGGGCGACGAAACGGCGCAGTCGGATATACATCTACGCTAGCTCAAAGCAAGGCGATTCAGGCGCCTTTGACGAAATCGGACTGCGGGCTGGCGAGTTACCCACCGGCGTTTTAATCGGAACCGTTGAAATCGTTGCGTGCATTGGAGCGCCGGGAGACTATGAATGGCATCTGTCAGCGCCGCGCAGATTGAAGCGAATGCTCAAGCCCAAGAATCACCCTCAGCCCAGTTGGTTCTATCCCTTCTAACTTCGGACTGTCGCTTTATAGGGTTTGGATTATCTCTTCATCCTGAGCCTAATCAGATTGACTGTTAAACTCCAGAATCATAGAATCAGCGAGTCTTAGTTGAATCAGATATCGCTTAATGACTTATTGGCGCCTGCAGCAGCGACAAGCCCTCTCAATTCTTGATACAGTATTTGGCGGAGTCGTGGTTAGATCATGAATCAAGTCGAGATCATTTCATTTCCACACCGCGAACGAGAGAGTTCCGTTATCTTGAAGCGAGGATCTGGGTTCAATGAAGAAGACGAAAGGATTCTCCTTTCTCAGATTAAAGAGTTTCTCGTCGAATCTGTTGACTTATATCCGGGCATCGATAGTTGGTGGCAAGGGAAGGTACTTCCTGGCATACGAAACGGCGAGAGAATTTGCTTAGCCGCCCGGATTCAGGGACACCTAGCGGCGGTCAGTATAGGAAAGCGAGCAAAAGGCTCCGCTAAGCTCTGCACACTCAGAGTGCGGGATGCTTTTAGAGGTCTTGGTATTGGGGAGCGGTTGCTCCAACGCACAATCAACGAACTTCTCAGCACAAAATGCCAGAGGGTTCACTACACAATTAGTGAAGATGTACTGAGTCAATGCGGCCGTTTCTTTAAGCCATATGGGTTTTCCTTGGTTTCTTGGAAGAATGATCTCTATGCGAGAGGGATTGAGGAACTTGTATATGCAGCTAGCTCGTGCCGACTCACTCAGACAACCACTAGAGTCAATGCTGCGAGAGATGCTCGGAATTGGGAACTCGGATACGCTCCACAATCTGACGCGCTCTTCCATCTCTCCGATTGCTTCGAACGTGACTTCGCGGCGTGCCAACAGCCGAAGCGCCTTTCCTCAAACTTCTTGTTCGAAAAATATTGCTCACGCGATTTCTTGACGCTCCTTGCGGCTAAGAGAACTCGTTCCAGCTGCGTGTTAAAGACGAAGGTCAAATGAATGTTAGCGGGTGTCCTGAACCAAGACCAGGTACGAAGACTTCTGATCGATTATGATCCGCCGGGAATCAAATCCACAGACGCAATCTTAACTAACCCTGATCCATCTTCGATCGACCTCCCATTGGGTGCAGAATACTGGGAGATGCCGGCGAGCTGCCGTCCGCGCAAGAAATACGCGGTCAGTGACCTAATCCAGAAGCATAAGATTCGCCAACACGAGCTCACAGACGAAACTATCTTTCATCCCCACAAGGTCTACATAGTTCGTCTCGCATGGGATTTGGAGTTACCTGACGAAATCTGTGCGCGCAGTACGGCGAAGAGCTCCATTGGACGGCTTGATGTACTTGTGCGCTTGCTTGCAGACCATCATCCAGAGTTCGATAAGGTTGATGCGGGCGGGAAGACAAATCTATACGTCGAAGTCGCGCCAATAACTTTCTCGGTGAAGGTTAGGCCCGGCATTGCTTTGTCGCAGATGAGGTTCATGCGGGGAACCGAAGAGCTTTGCACTGTAACGCCACCAGCTTTGAAATACGAGGAGACTCCTGTTCTGGTGCTCAGGGATGGTAGCAAAGTGAATCTAAGCTCTGCTCAAGGCGATTCGAACGCGGTTCTCTTGAGCCTTGATTTATCGGACGACCCGGAACTCGGTTTCGTGGGGTTCGTTGCTAAGGAGCATACCGATATGGCAATTGACCCAACAGTTCGTAAACCAAAGGACGGCGGAGAAGATCGTCGTCTCGATCCGAAGCTTTTTTGGCAACCCGTCTTGGCAGATCAGGAAGTCGTCACAATCGAGAGAGATCGCTTTTATATATTTCGATCCACGGAGCGCTTTAGAATCCCCCCTCATCTGTCGGTCGAATGTCAGGCATACTCGGAGAGCCTCGGGGACATTCGCATACACTACGCCGGCTTCGCCCATCCCTTCTTTGGCTATGATCGCTCTAACGGAACGCCGCTTATCTTTGAGGTTAGAGGTCACAGCGTGAATACCATTCTCAGCAGCGAGGATGTTCTAGCAAAAGTGTATTTTCGACGAATGTCTGCGTCGGCAAGTGCGGACGCGGAACAAGCGTACAATGCGCAGGAATTGCAGCTATCAGCGTGCTTCAAAGAGTGGCAGGAGTGATACTCTGTGGGACTGCTCCGACCTCGCCTTTGCATCTTTCGCAATCTGGATTGCAACAACAAGGGGCTCGTGTAGCACGGATAGCTTAAGCTTCAACTCTCCTTCGAACACAAACAAATTTCCCAACTCTCAATCTGATCACTTCGTCTTATCCAACGTAAAACGGATGCCTCGATTTTCGAGAAAGAGGTGAAGGATATGAAGAGCAGGCTATTGAGCTTTTTCATTGCCGGAGTATTTGTTCTCGCTCTGAGTGCGGTATCAATCGCGGGGCAGCGTGGCATCAACTATCGCGAACGCCGTGAACAGCAACGCATCAATCAAGGCATCCGTAGCCGCGAACTGACCCGCCGCGAAGCAGCGCGGCTTGAAGCAGGACTTGCACGAATCAGAATTAACGAACGATTCGCGCGCCGTGACGGCGAGATCACACCACGTGAACGTGCCCGGCTCGATCGCGAACTGAACCGCGAAAGCCGCGCAATCTACCGGCAGAAACACGATGGTCAGGATCGCAACCCATAACACCCGCGAGTGGAAAAGCGCAGATCTTAACTCCGCGCTTTGCCATTCGACCTGCTTGCCTTATATTAGGCGGGCGACACTTTACGATGACCCTTAATTTCAGGAGGAGAAAATGAAGAGAGTTGTTAGCATTATGGTATTGATTACGGTTGTTCTTAGCCTCGGAATGAGCGCTATGGCGCAAAGGACGCCGAGCGTGGACCGCCGGGAACATCGGCAACAGCGGAGAATCAGACAAGGTGTAAAGTCGGGAGAGCTGAACAGGCGTGAGGCGAGAAGACTCGAGGCTCAGCAGGCAAGGACCCGGCGCATGGAACACAGGGCGAAGGCCGACGGCACTGTCACTCGCCGGGAAAGAGCCAGGCTCCAGCATCGTGAGAACAGGACCAGCCGGAGAATCTACAGACAGAAACACGACAATCAAAAACGGCCGTAAATAAAATGAAATGGTGAAGCACCGGCTCCCCCGATGCTTCACCATTTCGCTTGATCACTCTTCAATCAGCTACGATTGCCTGCTTCGATCCCGCGATTCCCAGCGCCAATCCCAACTCCGCCAGCAACTCATCGCGGCTGAAGCTGCCCTTCTGAATGATTCGCGCGGCGCCGATGTCCAGCGCGCGGCGTTCTTCGTGCGACAGGTCGCGCGCCGTAAGGAGTATCACCGGAATCGTCCGCCAATCCGCGTTCAAGCTCATGCGATGAACCACCTCGAAGCCGTCCATCTCAGGCAGCATCAAATCGAGAATGATCGCATCGGGTCGGTTTCGAGCAATCGCATCCAGGGCTTCGCGTCCGCTCTTCGCGGTGTCTATCTCAAAGCCGGCGCCTTCGATCATTGCAACCGCCAGGTCGAGCGCGTCCGGATCATCATCAACAACAAGCACGCGGCTCGCGACCGGCGACTTCGCGCGTTCGAGCACGCCCACTAAAGCGGCGCGCTCGACGGGCTTCGGCAGAAAGATTCGCGCGCCGGCTTTCAATGCACGAGCCTCCGCGCCGCCTTCAGCCGAGAATGCCACGAGTGTGCCGTCGCCGTTGCTTCTCGCGATTCGTTCGATGATAGACAGATCGCCTTCGAGCCCGCCTTCGAGCCCATCGAGATCGATGGTCACAACCGCCGGCTTTGCTTTGCTGGCGATTTCAAATCCGCGCTCGGGATCGTCCGTGGCAGCGACCGAGTAACCGGCCTCGGTCAAATACTTCTTGGTTAGATAAAGAGACGCCGGGTCGCTGTCGATGACCAGCGCGGTGCGCTCGGGATCGGTGAGCGGGATCTCCGCATCGGCCGCCGAGAGCCGGCCCTCGATCTCAAACGGCATCGTAACCGTGAACACCGACCCTTCGCCGAGTCGGCTTCGAACATCGATCTCACCGCTGAGCATATCCACAAGCCTGCGAGTAATCGCCAGGCCCAGCCCGGTTCCAGTCTTCGCGCCTCTTCCAGCCGCGCCCACCTGTCTGAACTCTTCAAAGATGGTTGCTAGATCAGACTCGGCGATGCCAACCCCGGTATCGCTCACGATAATGCGAATCCGGCTGTCATCCGCGCGTTCGGCGCTCACCTTGACCTCGCCTTCGCTGGTGAACTTGATCGCGTTCGAAAGAAGATTGATGAGTATCTGCTGGAACTTCGTGCGATCAGTTCGCAACGCCGGCAACGAGTCCTGTATCAGCACCGTGAGCCTGACGGGCCGCCCTTCCTTGAGAGGCTCGACAATCGCGGCCGCGCGTTCAATCAAGTCGCGAGCGTCGGCGGGCTCGGAATAAACGTCCATTCGTCCTGCTTCAATCTTGGACAGATCGAGCACGTTGTTGATCAGCTCCAGCAGATCATGCGCGTTGCGCGACACGCGTTCGAGACTGCGCCGATGACGTTCGTTGATTTGAAGCGAGCGGTCATCAAGCAGCAGCGAAGTGAACCCGATGATGGCGTTCATCGGCGTTCGAAGCTCGTGCGACATATTGGCCATGAATCGCGCCTTGGCCTGACCGTCGAGTGTGAGGCGTCGATTCTGTTCCCCAAGCACGCGGTTGCGTTGTTCGAGTTCCGCTCTGGCAGCTTCGCTTGCCTCGGCGCGATTGCGGAGCTTCACCGCACTGTCCTCCAGCCGCGAAGACACCGACTCGAATTGAGCGACTACCGACTGAAACTGATCATTCTGTTGTTCGAGTCCGCTCGCTCGCGAAGTGAGGCTCGCGATCTCGCCTTCCAGCCGCGTTCTGGTTTGAATAAGCAGCGCCTTGTCCTGTTCCAGATCCGCAATTCTTCCCGTGACCAGCTCCCGCGCTTCTTCGAGTTGCCGGTTCAACGAGTCACGCTCGTGTTCAAGCTCGGCCGCGCGAGCTTCTGCAAGCGATTGTGACTGCGAAAGCTCAGCATTCAGCGTAAGCAATCTCGCGTTGTCCTCGCTTATGCGAGTGCCGCCGCCCCGCAGCGAAGCTATCTCGCCATTCAATCTTTCGACTTCCGCAACCAACTGCTCGTTCTCACCCGCAATCCGGCTGCTCTCAATACCCAGCCGTTCGAGTTGTTGCCCGGTCTCATTCGATTTTGATTCGAGAGCGAGGTTCGTTTTTTCCAATCGCGCGCGAGCGTCTTCAGCCATTCGAAGCGAGTGCTCGAGATCACCAACGCTCTCGCTGATCGAGTTGTTCTCGCCACGCAACATCAGAATAGTCACGTCCAATGTGGCGTTGTGTTCCTTCTCCGCGGCTAGCCGAGTCTTCAACTCCTCACACTCGGAGTTGCGCGCGGCCAACTCGTCCATAAGCCTCGCGCGCGCTTGGTTGATTTCGGTGAAAGCGACATCCACTCCCGCCAGGCGATTCTTTAGATCGGCGTTCTCTTCCAGAATCCGCGCGTCCGATGTATCGGCATCAGCCGAAGATGACGATCCGATGGCTTGAGAATGATCGGGGCTCTCCGTCCTGTTTCTATACTGAGCTTCGCGCTCCACCTGAAGCTCGGCCACCTCGCGAGTGAGCTCGGCCACCGCGTCTTCGAGTTCCTTTTCGCGCGCGGTCGCCGCGGGAGTTGCAGCGGACGAGGCGGTAATTTGTTTTTCGAGTTGCGCGCGAAAGCCGGCTGCTCGGGATTGAAGCTCGGCTACGCGAATAGCGGCCACCGCGGCGGGCGCAAGGCTCTCAATCATTCGCAATTCCTCGGGCCGGAATCGCCGGTGATTGAACACGCCTATGAGTCCGACTGTGCCGGACACGCCACGCAGCGGATAAAGCGCGAACGCATCGTCGCTCGGCCCGGGTCCGCTTCGCTGATGCCCAAAAAGCTTGTCCCCGAGGTCCGATCTGTCATTGAAGTCCGCGACTCCGCCGCGCGTTATCAGCGGCGCGCTGAAGACTGACAGCGGCATTCGCGGATACTCGCGCTCGGTCGCCGCGCCGCTGGCGGCAATCAAGTGCATGCACATCTGACGATTGGTACAGATACCGGCGAGCGGGCAACGCTCGCAAATGTCTCCGCGCTTGACGACCCATATCTTGCAAGTGGGCGCGCCGATGTCAGCAGCGAGTTGATCGGCAATCAACGCCAGCGTATGGCTCAGATTCGATCCGCGGCCCACCTCTTCAAGAATTTGAGTTATTCGATTTTCCCTGGGTGTCGGCATTGAAAAATAAGCGTTCAGTGGGGCTGCGCGATGCGGGCGACTATGAACTCCGGGGTGATTCTAGTATCTCAGCATGTGAACGTCAATAATTCGCAAGCGGCAAAATGCGCTCAAAGACCGGTGGTGGGGTGACTGTGTGTTGTTGAAGCAGTCTGCCACCAAGGCGCCAAGGCACAAAGATGCACAAAGGTCGTTCATAGTGCGACTTGGTGTCCTCGTGACCTTGTGGCAAGAATGGATTATTACCATCAACACACAGTGACCCCACCACCCAAAGACCGCGCTGCTATTGCCCATCATCGGCGCGAGTGTATAATCGACGCAAGCGTCAAGGGTCAGGCTTGGTTCAATGCAAATGGTTGGAAAAACCATACTCCACTACCGCATCTTGAAAGAAATCGGAAAGGGCGGGATGGGTGTCGTCTACAAAGCCGAAGACACCAAGCTTCATCGCACCGTCGCAATCAAAGCCCTTTCCGCCGATTTGGTGGGAGACGAAAAGGCGCGCGCAAGGTTTCTTCGCGAAGCGCGAGCCGCTTCCGCCATCGATCATCCGAACATCTGCACAGTCTATGAAGTGAACGAAGCCGAAGACGTGATGTTCTTCGTGATGCAATACATCGACGGCAAGACGCTAAAGAAATTTATCGGCGGGCGCCCGCTCCCGCTCGATCAGGCGCTTGAGTTTTCGCTAGAGATGGCCGACGCGCTCGCCGAGGCTCACCGGCGCAACGTCATTCATCGAGACATCAAATGCTCGAACATCATGCTAAACGAGCGAAACCAACTCAAGATTCTCGATTTCGGTTTGGCGAAGCTCATTAAGCCTTCGACCATAAGCTCAGAGGACGTCGAGACGCTGGAGTTAACCGCCGTCGGTTCGCCGTTCGGCACCGCTAGCTATATGTCGCCCGAGCAAGCGCGTGGTGAAAGGGCCGACGCGCGCTCGGATATCTTTTCGCTTGGAATCGTGATGTACGAAATGATAACCGGGCGCCTTCCGTTCAAGGGACGCAACTCGGTTGACGTGATGCACGCCGTGATGCACGAAGAACCCGCGCCGCTCGGTGACGGCGCGCCCGCGCGGCTCCAGCAGATCGTCTCGAAGGCATTATCCAAGAACGCATCCGCGAGATATCAATCCACCGAAATGCTGCTCGAAGACCTGCGCATGCTCGTTCGCAGTCACTACGCTCAGACCGGCATCGTCCCCGCCGATAAGTCACAATCGCTACGAGCTTCCAAACAGCCGGCAAAGAGTGGAAACCTGCTAGGCCGCCTATCGACGTGGGCTCAACGGACTTTCAGCAATGCGCCGACTAAAGACGAAGCGGATTCGGCGAGCTCGACCGGAACTCCCGATGTCACGCCTTCGATGTGGCAATCGCACGATAAGAAAACCATCGCGATCCTGCCATTCAAGAATCTATCGGGCGCGCCCGAGAATGACTTCTATGGATTCAGCCTGGCAGACTGTGTGATCACCGAACTTGCGCAGCTTCACGATCTGGTTGTTCGGCCTTCATCCTATGTCGCTCAGTATCAGAACAAAGACGTGGACCCGCGCGCGGTCGGGCTTCAACTGGCCGTGGACGCGGTGCTGATCGGCGGCTACTTGAAAGCGGGCGATCGCTTTCGGTTGACTCCGCAGTTGGTTGAAACGTCATCGGGAGAGATCGTCTGGACCGAAAAGATCGACGTCGAATCAAAAGACATCATCACGGTGCAGGACACGATCTCGCGGCAAATCGTCGAAGGGCTGCGAGTCAAGACCAGCACCAAGGAACAGGAGCGGCTGGTCAAATCTCCCACCGACAGCGCCGAAGCTTACGAGTGCTACCTGAAGGCGCGCACCACACTTTTCAAATTCATCACCCAGACGTTGACTGTCTCTGATCTTGATGCGGCAATCGATCTGTTCAGCGAAGCAGTTGCGCTCGATCCTAATTTCGCTTTGGCTCACAGCGGGCTCGGCGTGTGTCAGGTCAACTACGTGCTGAAGGGAATGGGCGGGCTCGAGCATTACGCGAAAGCGAGAGAGAGCTTCAATCGCGCGATCGAGCTTGATCGCAACTTGATCGAGCCTCGCGTAAGGATGATCAACATCGAATTGATCGAGGGACGATCGGAAGAAGCGCGTGAGCAGATCCGCCGTCTGGTTCGACGCGCGCCCAATGAGCCGTCGGTCTACGCGGTCGCGGCTTATGTGTATCGCGTGTCGGGTCAGTACGAACGCGCCCTCCAGGCGTGGGAGCGGCTGTTGAAGATTTCGCCGACCGACATTATTTATGCAACGTCGAATCGCGCGCGAATCTACATCTATCAACAGGACTACGACAAATCGGAGGCGGAGCTTCAAAAGGGATTAGCGTTCGAGCCGAATCATCCGATGCTGCGAGCCTACACCGGGGTGGTTGATTACTATCGCGGGCAGATCGAGAAAGCGACGATGGTGCTCGAAGACATTCTTGCAAAGCATCCGGAGTTGCATTCGCAGAAATTATTTCTCGCTTACTGTTATCTGGCTCGCGGCGAGCGTGACCGTGCGTTGGCGTTGATTGACGATCGGGTAATCGAGATAGCTCGCGCGGATCAGGACGCGGCTTATCGGCTCGCGGGAGTGTACGCGTTGGCTGAGCGGTTTGATGATGCGATTGAATGGCTTGAGCTATCGATTTCGATGGGTAACGAGAATTATCCGTGGGTAGCAACGAATCCGAACTGGGAATCGATGCGCGAAGAGCCGAGATTCAAGGCGATTGTTGAAGAGCTCAAGGCAAGATGGGAGAAGCTTTCAGAGCCTGTGGAATAGTTCTATCCGAAGGAACTCCGGCTCGCGGCAGTTACGGCGCTTGCGTCTATTCAAGCAAGATGCAGCGCCACTTACGTTAGTTGAATCGGGTGTCTGGTATCCGGCTTGTCTACGAGCCTCTCGCTGCTGGCGTCAGTTGCCGGCAAAGATCCTCTCGAATTCGATACGGCGGACCCGCTTCTTACTGATACGCCAGACCCGCTTCTTACTAAAGAAGGCCCGAAGCATGTGGTTTTTCCGCTTGCAGTCGGGGTAGTTGTTCGTGACTCTCCCGCATTTTACGCAGAACACAAGCGGTACGCCTCGCTCCAGTTCTGACTTCAGCCAACCGTTCTCCTCCAGCACACTACAGTGATGATAAATCGTAGCGGCGCTGAATTCGCTCAGCTTGCTGGCTAGATCCGTTGTTGATAAGGGTCCGCGCTGGAGAACCCTGAGAATCTCCGCATCAAGGCTGGTTCCTCGGCCTTTCCCGCTCCATCCCTTTGCGGTTCTCTTTCCTCCAACAGACCCTGCGCCGCGCCGACTGCGAGAAGCCGTCCTGCTCTTCAGGTGTGTTGATGGTTGTTGGGCTATCATTGGGCTACCTCCAGTTCCAAACTGTGCTCTTCTGTTTCTCGATGGAGAACGAATTGACATGCATCAGCATGTCCTTCAGTAACCGGGATGTAAGGTAGCATATGTTAGTTTGAGCTGTATGTGACAGTCGTCACCTCGATCTTTAACTGCGGCTTCTAATGGTCTGGCATCGGGACGAATCCGTCAGATATTCGAGTTTGCTTCGGACGAGGAAGCCTGCGAAGCACATCAAGCCAAAAGCTCGTACTGCCCCCAACGTCTCACTGAACTACCTCGTACTTGCCTCATACACGACTCGCGAAATATCCGCGATCAGCTTGTGCGCGCGTTTCTCATCCTCAATGCCACGCTCCAGCACCACGAGCACGTAAAGCTATCGGCCGGGCAGCGGGACGCGCATAGGTTATCGAGTTCACGCGACCTGTGTGACGGCCGCCGGCAACTTGCTCAAGATCAATTCCCCGATTTCCATCTTGGTGCTTGCTTCATCTATGTCAATGCCGACGAGATTTCCGTCGGCGTCATAATCCAGAACGATTCCATCGGACACCTCTCGGCTGTCCACGCTCGTCTTGGAAGACAAGTCGATGTAAAGCGAGTCCGTGTCCGGGTAATAATTTATTTTCATCTCTTGAATCCTCGATCGGGGAACGCGTTATGGATTGTAACCTTATCCGCTAATGTCACAACCCTGAAAACCAGATTATGAAACTCGCCGACTCTTCCCCAGAATCTTACTCGGTTGTCGCCCTGAACCTCAACGCGAATAGGATGCTCGACTATTCGAATGCACCAGTCCTTTTTCAGGTATGGGCGCTTGCGCAGAACTTCGTTCTCGAAGTAAGCCGTGAATCTGTACGTTGGCACAACTCGGGTTATTATCACAGTTTGCCTTCTCGCTGCGAGCACTTGGTCCTTTGAGCCGGACTTCGGAGCCACAACGCCGTAGTCGCCTTGTGAATTACGGAGGATCACAGTGATAGAGGCCAATGAAGGTAGTCGATTGGCTGGCGCAAAGTCAAAAGGAGAGGCACGCATCAATCTCGTTTGAACTGATCAATGATCTTCACTGTCTCGAGTGCGCTACTTGAGCCTTCTTTTGACGAGACATATCCCGTGTTGCCCGCCTCGAAGATGGCCTTCGTTGCTTGAGTAAGTACTGTGTCCTTTGTCTGCGGATCATCGGTAGAGGTGACGAAGGTCTGGAAAGCTCTTAAGCTGTTCTCTCGATGTTTGTTCAATGTATAGAGGTGCATATTAGCATTGTAGTTGCGGGCTATCTGGTAAAAGACAACGGAGAAAAAAGAGAGCAGTAATATCTTTGCGAGAAAGATTTGCAGCATATACTTTGGATCCTCAATGCCCCTGAGGGCATCTGTTAGTTGGCTAAGCGTCTTAACGAGAAACCACACAATTGCCGAGCCTGATAGGGCAGTAATTACACCCCAGACTGATTGCCGCAAACTTATGGACTCGGGCTTGATCGCCGAAGACACCAGCGAACCTACTCACACCCGTTTTCGCAGAGGCCTCCCTCATAGCCTTCAAAATCTCGTCAGCTTGAAGCTTCTGTTCCTGCATTGCGGCGACCGCTTCGCTCACTTCAGCTGCTGAAGCCTCAGTCTTTTGCTTCGCGGAGGTTAAGAATTCGGATAGTTTGTCGCTCGACGCCTCGCGAAATGCTAAATACGCCATGAACGGAGTAGCGATAAGTTCATAGAGCTCAGCATACTCTTCAATAACACGATTTGCGATTTCATCACGCTCCTGCTTCGGAGTTTTCGACTGTTCAGGGTCAAACTCTATGATCCTTTGAATCAACTGTCGGAACGAAGAAGCCTTGTTATCAACAGCGTTCCCCTTTTGCGGCGGGAGAGACTGCCAGAAGTCCGGTGTCGAATAAAGACTTCTCAATAGTTTGACGCCCTCTTCTAGATACCGATAAACATCCGTAAAACTAAAGTCACGACCCTTTCGCTCCAGGGCGCTGACATCCAGAGAATCGAGATCGCTGGGGATAACCATAAACTGCCCTCCCTACCGGCACGTGTTTGCTAAATACTCTATTCGATATCTCAGAAACCTCTTACTAGTGCACCTGCCCCTATCAGTGACAATAGAACTCGGAAGCACTCGACGAATGTGCGGCTGGGATGATCAATTCCAGCTACGTTCACCGGTTTTGAGCGTTGACTGAATCATATACCACTAGTGAAATGTCCGCGATCAACTTGTGAGCTCGCTTCTCATCTTCAATGCCACGCTCCAGCACCACTAGCACGTAAGGCTTTCGGCCGGGCGCGTAAACAATCGCTGCGTCGTGATTCACCTTCGTTATCGATCCTGTCTTGTGGGACACTCGCACTTCTTTTGGCAGGCCGGCGGGGATTCCTTCGTTGAACTGCTGACCTAACATCACCTTGATCATCTCGTCTGAAGCTCTCGCCGAAACCGCGCGGTGCTCGGCTATGCGTCTAAGAATGATCATTAAGTCGCGAGCCGTGGTCGTGTTGTTCAAGCCCTTCTCGAACGCTTTGCCGTCTTCAACTCCCCGACGCACGCGAATGTTGTTGGCTCCGATCTCGCGCATCAAGTCCATCACGCGCTCGGGTCCGACGCGCTCGATCAGGATGTTCGTCGCCAGGTTGCTGCTCACCGTTATCATCAGGCGAAGCAGCTCGCGAATCGTTTCCTTCTCGCCTACTCGTTTGTAAAGCGTTAGCTCGGAATCGCTGTCGGGCGTTAATGAATAATGACTGCCGTCCACGATGCTCGCGAAGTCGTTCTTGATTGGGATTCGCTGATTGAGTGAGAACTTGCTCGCCGCGGCCTGGCGATACAGCTCCATCATCACCGGGACCTTCATCGTGCTCGCGGCGTGAAAGTTCACATCGGGATTGATCAACAACTCATGACCCGTGGCCAGATCGTAGTATGCAACCGCGACAGTTTCTGCGCCGCTCGCGCGAACAAGTTCCGCGATCTTATTCTCAAGATCGTTAGGAGCGATTGAGCCGCACGAACCTGAGACCGGCGAAAGAGGTTGAGACGAGAAGATGATTGCGATCGAGAAGAGAGCAATCAGGAGACGGAATTTCAGTGCTTGTAATCGAAGGACCGTTGAGCTGTTTCGCATCGTTCACGAACTCTTGACCGCGCGGGCCATCAACCCGAGCCCGGCCGCAAACATCGTAAGCATCAGAATCACGTTGAACAAACTGGTCGGCGTAAAGAAGATTTGCAGGTTCGCCAGAATCCCTACGAAGATGATCACCGCTCCGCCGCCGGCCAGCACCCATCCGGCGATCGAGCGCCCGTCGAAGAACAACAGGCCCAACCCGATCACCAGCGGAATGAGCGTCAGTCCAAACGTGTTCGTTCCCCACCAGTGCCAGAAGCCGCTCGTGACCTGCACTTGATTCATGATCAGGTACCCGCCCGCGATCGCCAGCGCCAGTCCGAAAAGAAACATTCCAAGACCGCCCGGAGTGCCTCCCGGACCCTGAAACTTTCGCGCGAAATCGGACTGGCCGGATTGTTCGGATTCTTTCTTCGCCGTCACGGCCCGAAGCCTATCATCGCGATTCATGCCCGTCAACGAAGCGGACTAAGAGGCGCTGTCCTAAGGTGTGTTTTGCCGTGATTGAAACTCCAGGACGCTCCCAAGTTCCAACCGCGTAGCGGTGTCCTCTCGATAGCTCGCGTAGTTAATGGATCTCTCGGGCCGCGTCGCGGTTACTTCGTTGCGTTCATAGGCCTATGCGTCAAGAGGTAACCGCTACGCGGTCCACGAGGTCCGGCAATCACCCAAACTATCGAGAGGACACCGCTACGCGGTTTTCGTGCCTTATGAAGTCCGGCGAGTGAAACCACCAGAAGGCTTATTGGTAGCAACACAGGTTAGGACAGCACAGACTAAGAAAAAAACTAAAAAGGCTGGATCATCTCTTACAATGACCCAGCCGTTTCTCCTCTTCTTCTTTGATTCGATTCTAATCCAGCGATTGAATCTTGGTGGCAACCACGGAACCGTCGGACATTCGAAGGCCTTTAACCTTCACCCGTGTTCCAACCGCGAACGCCCCGTGTTCATCCTTCAACTTCGTCGAGGACACAACGTGAACCGTCTTGCCGCTGATCTTCCAATCGCCTATCAACGAACCTGCCGGCAATGCTTCTATGGCACCCTTAACTTTGGCGCTGTCGCCTTCGCCCGTCGAGTCGCCCGAGCTGCTCGAGCTGCTCTTGACCTCGATCGTTGTTGCGTCGATTGAGCCGTCCGCTCTCATCGTTCCCTTCACCTCGACCGTCGCACCCAACGCTATTGCACCGTGCTCCTGATTGAGCTTTGTCGCCGAGCTGACGTGCACCGTCTTGCCGCTGACTTTCCAGTCGCCGATGAATCCCGTTGTCCCGGGCAAAAGCTCTATCGTGCCCTTTAACTCGGCAACGTTGTCTTTCACTTCGATCTTGTGGGCGTCGATCGAGCCGTCGGTTTTGAGGAGGCCCTCAACTTCAACCATCGCTCCCAACGCCACCGCGCCGTCGTGTGTCTCAATCTTAGTGCTCGCGGTCACGTGCACCGTTTTGCCGCTGACTTTCCAATCGCCGATGAATCCGGACGTCGCGGGCAGGCTCTCGATAGTTCCCGTCAACTTCATATCGTCTTCGGGTTCCGGTTCTCCCTCGGCGCCCTTCACTTCAATATCTTCGGCGTCAACTGAATCGTCCGCGCGTTTGGTTCCTTCCACCTTGACCGTCGCGCCGACCGCAACCGCGCCGTCTTCCTGCTCGATACGCGTTGACATGGTGACGTGCACGGTGCGGCCGCTGACCTTCCAGTCGCCAATGAACCCGGAGGTGCCGGGAAGACTTTCAATCTTGCCCATGAATTCGAGATCCGCGCTGTGATCATCCGAGCCGTCATCGGAGCCGGCGGCGGCCTCTTTGACTTCGACCTGGCGCGCGTCGATCGATCCATCCGAGCGAGTCGCGCCCTCGACCTTTACGGCCGCTCCGACTGCAACTTTGCCATCTTCTTGTTGAATTTCGGTCGCGCCGGTCACGTGAACGGTCTTGCCGCCAACCTTCCAGTCGCCGATGAATCCCGCGGTTGCGGGCAGACTCTCCACCACACCCGTGAACTTTAATTCGTGACTACCATCGGCAAGCACCGCGCCCACCGAAAATGCCGCAAACATCACCACAAACAGCGCAATCATTCTCAATTTCATGCTCGTCATTATCCTTGACCTCCGAATATCTTTGCTCTTGGCTCGTTCCCAGCTTCTAATGAGAGCGTCGTGCTCGTCGAAAAATACAGTAGAGAAATCTCGAGATGACGAAATATTTGGATCCGGGCAACGGTTTCGTACGCGTTGACAGCCCTCGTCCACTGCCCTTAAGCTCAGCCGCGTAAGTTATCGGCTTCATAGGGTTTGACATGAAGGGCACACGTTTCGAAGGACTATCCGCGGATCTGTTCAAGTTCCTGTCGGGACTCACGGAAAATAACAATAAGGCCTGGTTCGACGAGCATCGCGGCGAATACGAATCCGATGTGCTTGGTCCGATCAAAGCCTTCGTCACGGAACTGGGCGCGATTGTTCACATGCTCAACGAAGACTTCGAAACGGAGGCGCGTGTCGGAAAAACGGTGAGCCGGATCAGCAACGACATGCGCTTTCACAAGAACCGCCCGCCATATCGGCCCTTCATCTACGTGAGCTTTCCCCGGCGCGGCGATAAGTGGTCGAGCGGTCCGCTGCTGTACGCGGGCATCTTCCCAAAAGGCGTTTCGGTCGGCTTCTATCCCGGCGGTCACAATCCGATGCGCACGGGACCAATACAGAACGCGATCAAGACGAACTTGAAACTATTTGAGCGATACCTTCGCGAGCGGCAGATATTGAAGAAGTATTCGGAGCTGGCTGGTGAAGAGGGAGGCAAGGTTCAGAAATGGCCGCTGCCCCAGACCGCTCGGCGATGGATCAAGCTCGAGAACTTCGTCGTAGGCGAGCACTTCACGGCGAGCGACGCGCGGATTTCACGACGCAGCTTTTTGGATCGCGCGCAGGCAATTGTGCTCGATCTGTATCCGCTGTGGCTGTTCGCGACAAGCGAGAACTTGAAGACCGATTACGAGTTGTACTCCGAAAACGCAAAGCTGCTCGCCCGCCCGCTGACGAAAGTGAAACGTGATGAGTGAATCGTGATGAGTGAAAACTGATGAGTGAAACGTGATGAGTGAAAACTGATGAGTGAAACGTGATGAGTGAAGTTCGTTCCGACAAACTCTCCTATTCTAAAATTGGGCGCTGTCCTAAGGTGTGTTGCCGTTATTGAAACTCCAGGGACGCTCCCAAGTTCCAACCGCGTAGCGGTGTCCTCTCGATAGCTCGCGTAGTTTATGGATCACGCGGGCCGCGTAGCGGCTACCTTATTGCGTTCATAGGTATATGCGTCAAGGGGTAACCGCTACGCGGTCCACGGGTCCGGCAAGACCCAAACTATCGAGAGGACACCGCTACGCGGTTTTCGTTCCTTATGGAGTTTGGCGAGTGAAACCACCACAAGACTTATTGGCAGCAACACAGAAGGACAGCACGAAAAATTGACAAAGCTTCCCTCGTGAGCAGACAATTCTCGAAGTTATTCTCCACGCGAAAGGTTTCTAATGCATAAGAAGTTTATGGCCGGCGTTGCGTCGCTTGTTGCGCTGGCGTTGCTCGCGGTCTCGGTCAGCGCAGCTCTGCAACGCGCGGCGTCGATCGCCAAACCGGAAACGGGTTCGCTCAACTCCACCGAAAACGTTCTCAAAGTCGTCAGCCGTCTCCGCGAACTCGATATCAAACAGAACGTCAAAAGCTCGCTCAAGACCAAAGATGAAATCGAGCAATCGGTTATTCGCGATCTCGACGAAAACACTCCGCGCGAAGAATTCGAGGCGACGCAAAAGACTCTCGTCAAGCTTGGACTGATCAGGAAGGACTTCAAGCTTCGCGACTACGTAGTGCAGCTCCTGCGCGAACAGGTTGCAGGCTACTACGAGCCGAAGACCAAAGAGTTTTATCTCGCGGCCTGGCTCCCGGTTTCCGATCAGAAACGTGTCATTGCTCACGAACTCGTTCACGCGTTGCAGGACCAGCATTTCGATCTGCGGCGTTTTGAAAACTGGCCAAAGGGTGACTCCGATGCCGAGCTTGCCGCTCACGCGCTGGTCGAAGGCGAAGCGACGCTTGTCATGATCGAGTATGACTTCGACGAACGCGGCGCGAAGGTCGACCTCTCCAAGCTTGGATTGCTCGCCAACTCGCTGATCGAACAGGACAGCGATACCGACCCCAAAGCCTATCCGGTGCTGGCGAATGCTCCACGCGTGCTGAAAGAAAACCTGCAGTTTCCTTATCTGTACGGCGCAGCTTTCGCCGGCGCGCTGCTCAAGGGCCGTTCGTGGCAGACGCTCGATCTGGCATACAAATACCTTCCAACATCGAGCGAGCAGATCATGCATCCCGAGCGATTCCTGAACCGCGACAATCCGGTGAAGATTGATTTGGCGGACCTCAGCGGCGTGCTTGGACGCGAGTGGAAGAAAACAGACAGAGATGTGAACGGCGAGTTCGGATACCTTGTAGCGCTGGCGGAGTTCATCCCGACGCGAATCGCCCGCGCGGCCGCCGCGGGGTGGGGTGGCGACGCGTATGCGCTCTACGAAAACAAAGGGTCCGACTCGACGCTTCTCGTTCAGTACACTACTTGGGATTCTGAAAACGATGCGCGAGAGTTCTTCGATGCGTACTCGACACGAACCGAGAAACGATACTCGGTCCGGAAGCCGGCGGCCTTGAATGCGCGCCAACACGTCTACGAAACCGGCGAGGGTCTCGTATCCGTCGAGATCCGCGGCACGGATGTTGTGATGATTGAAGGCGCTGGTACTCACGAGCAACTCACGCGTATTTCGGAACGGACGTGGCAGAGCAAGAAGAAATAATTCTCTCGATCGAAGCCTGCCCTGTGATGCAGTTGCTTGTAACATGCATTTCGCCTAGCGCGGGAATCCGTGCGAATCCGTCAAATCAGCGTCATCCGCGGTCTATGGTTCGAACTCAATGCTCCTCATTATCGCCGAATGGACCACGGATGACGCTGATTTAACGGATTCGCATGGGTACTACACCTTCAAGCAACTAGTGATTTCCACGCGTGCGTAATTCTAAATCTACGATCTCAATTGCCGGAGGCTCGTCGATGAATTGTTTGTCAGTTCGTGCGTCTGCTGCGCTAACGTCACTCGTGTTCCTCATTCTGATGTGTTCAGTTGCGATCGCTCAACAACCGGCGCCTGCGGAATTCGCGAAGTCGGCCCGGCTCGAAAAACTCACAAGCGACGTCGTCGCCTCGGCGGTCGAAAAGTTCGGAGCGGGCGGGCTGACTCGCGATAAGATTGCCGTGACGATCATCGATCTCAACGATCGCCAGCATCCGGCGCGAGCGAGTCATCGCGGTCAGGAACAGACCTATCCCGCAAGCGTGGTCAAGCTTTTCTATCTTGTCGCCGCGCATCATCAGATGGAAACCGGAGCGCTGAAGCAAACTCCGGAACTCGATCGCGCGCTCCACGATATGATCGTCGATTCGTCGAACGACGCGACTCATTATGTAGTCGACGCGTTGACCGCAACGACGGACGGACCGGAACTCGAAGAAGCCGAGCTGCGCGATTGGATGAACAAGCGCAACGCGATGAATCGCTACTTCGCGAGCCTCGGCTATGAAAAGATCAACGTGAATCAGAAGACCTGGTGCGAAGCTCCTTACGGACGCGAACGCCAGGGACTCGGTCCAAACTTCGAGCTGCGAAACAAACTCACCACCGATGCCATCGCAAGGTTGATGTTCGAAATCGTAACCGGCCGCGCGGTTTCGGCTTCACGAAGTCACCCGATGATGGGCCTGCTTCATCGCGATCCAACTTCCACAAGCGAAGATCCCGACGATCAGGCGAACAAGTTCCAGGGCAAGTCGCTTCCCGCAGGCTCGCAGTACTACTCGAAGGCCGGCTGGACTTCGACGACTCGTCACGATGTGGCTTATGTGCGATTGCCAAACGGCGCCGAGTACATCCTCGCGGTGTTCACCGTTGACAACAGCAAGCAAGCCGATATCATTCCGTTCGTGTCAGGACTCGTCGCCGCGGATTTCTCGCGCACTCCCACCACCGCTGACCTCGTGTTGACGGGCGGCCGCATCTGGACAGGCAACAAATCTCAACCGTGGGCCGAAGCGGTCGCGTCGCGAGGCGAGCGCATAATCGCGATCGGCTCGAATGACGAAATCAAAAGACTGATCGACGGTCACACTCGTGTTGTCGAGCTAAAGGGCAAGCTCGCGTTGCCGGGTTTCATCGACGATCACACCCACTTCATCGAAGGCGGATTTCATCTGCTCTCGGTCGATCTTCGCGACGCGGCGACTCCCGATGAATTCGCAAGCCGCATCGGAAAACATGCCGCGAAGCTTCCCTCGGGCCGGTGGATAATCGGCGGCGATTGGGATCACGAGCGCTGGCCCGGCGGTCCATTGCCAACCAAAGAATTGATCGATCGATTCACGCCGAATAATCCGGTGTTCGTGTCGCGGCTTGATGGACACATGGCGTTGGCCAACAGCGTCGCGCTTCGAATGGCAGGCGTCACCAAAGAAACAAAGGACCCGCCCGGCGGAACAATCGTGCGCGATCCGAAGACCGGCGAGCCCACCGGCATGCTCAAAGACGGCGCGCAGAGCCTCGTCGACCGTGTCATTCCGGCGTCAACCGAAGCAGAAATGAGTGAAGCCTTGAAAGCGTCGCTTGCCGAAGCCGCGCGCTTCGGAGTGACTTCCGTTCAGGACGTTACGCCGTGGGAGAACTACGAAACGTACAAGAGGTTTCGCGATGGGGGCGCGTTGACCGTGCGCGTGTACGCTCGCACGCCGATGAGTCAATGGAAGCGGCAATCGGACCTGGTAGCTCGACAGGGAGCGGGCGATGACTGGCTGAGGCTGGGAGGCTTGAAGGCGTTTATGGATGGTTCGCTTGGTTCGACGACCGCGTTGTTCTTTGAGCCTTATGGCGATGCGCCCAACACATCCGGTCTGATGGTTGACGACAACATCCCCGAAGGCAAGCTGAAACAAAACATCAAGGACGCGGACAAAGCGGGGCTACCGATATCGATCCACGCCATCGGTGATAAAGCCAACAACATCCTGTTGAACTATTTTGAGCAGGTCGAAAAAGAGAACGGCCCTCGCGATCGGCGGTTTCGCATCGAGCACGCGCAGCACTTGCTTGCAGCGGACATCTCGCGATTCTCGAAACTGGGCGTGATTGCTTCGATGCAGCCTTATCACGCGATCGACGACGGTCGGTGGGCCGAGAAGCGAATCGGGCCCAACCGCATCAAGACAACTTATGCGTTTCGCTCGCTGCTCGATTCAGGGGCGACGCTG